>Ga0153915_10002130_pt1 | contig 18187 bp, 13 predicted proteins | sample Opewatmetagenome_2_FD_107003 | JGI IMG/M metagenome (GOLD analysis project Ga0153915, IMG submission 107003) | Freshwater wetland microbial communities from Ohio, USA - Open water 3 Core 3 Depth 3 metaG | ecosystem: Environmental > Aquatic > Freshwater > Wetlands | place: USA: Ohio, Lake Erie...
CAGCCGGTGCGCATCGCGCTCACGGGCTCGACGGTCTCCGAGGCCGTGAACGAGCTGCTCGCCGTCGTGGGCCGGGAGGCGGCCCTGCGGCGGCTCGGCGCCGCGGCCGGCGCGTAGCCTGCGCGCGGCGCCGCGGCGGGGCGCTTCGCCTCCCCTCATCGCCCGCCCTCAGCGGGCCTGTCGCTACCGGCGCGGCCGCAGCATCGGCGCCAGCACCACCTTGCCGTCGTGGATCACCACCCTGCACGACAGAATCTGGCGCGCGTCGAAGAGCAGGACCACCGTCCCGCCATCCGCGGGCACCGTGAAGCCGGCGGTGCTCATGATCCCCGCCTTGCCGCTCCGGCGATGCGGCAGCTCGACGGCGTAGCCAGTGTCCGGCTTCAGCATGACGTTGTCGTCCGTCACGATGGCCGTGTTGAACCACACGGTCGCGTCACTCACGATCAGGCGCGCGGCCCAATAGTCGCCGGCCGGCAACAAATCCGCCGCCAGCACCAGGCCGTTCACCGAGTCCGTTGGAAGGTGAAAGAGGTCGATCCGGCCCGTGCCGACGACGGCGACGCTGTACCACTCGTCCAAGAGTGACCCCCAGCCCAGGCCCGGCGGCAACAGGCTATCCTCGAGCGTGTGCGGCTCGTCGGGCCGAGGAAATATCCGTCCCATGCCCGGAGGCCCGAACCCGGGACCCATGATCCGGCCCAGACCGAGTCCCCGGCCACAGCGGAAGCGGGCGCGAAACCGGCCCATCTCGAAACCCGGCATCTCGGTCGGCTCGCCGGGCCGGAGGCCCGTGAGAGCTTCGCCCACCGGCGGGCGACATGCCGCCAGGACCGAATCGGGGAGGACCTCGACCCTCGCCACCGTGACGAGGAGGGAGTCAATGGACGATGCCGGCACGCGCGAGCCCATGACGTCGAAGAAGGGGTGGATGTCGCCGAGCACCGGTGAACTGGTGCTCCGCGCGAGGCTGAAGGTCGCACGGACGCTCGGCGCCGACGACGATGCCGATTCGGCACCGCTGCCGCAGCTGACGAGGGACGTGGCAGCCACCAGGGCCGCTGCAATCGTGAGGAGGTTCCCGCGACTCACGTGTGCTCCTTCCATGCGTGGGGGGCTCGTGGCTGCCGGTCCGCAGGGCTGCCAACAACTACTAGACGCGCGCCCAGCCCGATGCGTAACGGTGACCCAGGCAACGGGGCTCTGACTCCAGAACCACCGGGTGTAGGCACCGGTCACTGCCCGCCTGACGCTTGCTTGACGAGTCAGGTCGACTCTTCATGACGGATACCCGGGGGCTGGTGCAGGAGGCTGGACATGCGCAATCCGCAGCCGTCGTCGTTCCTGCTGTCGAAGTGGTACCTCGACATCGTGACCGAGGACGGCACCGTCGCGATCCTCTACGCGGCCCGGCTCCGCTGGGGGCGCCTGAGCGCCAGCTACGCCTCGCTGCTTCACGACGTTCCGGACGGGGTGCGGCGGGAGTGCGCCACGATCCGCCGGGTCGAGCGCCCACGACTGCTCGGCGATGACCTCACGTGGCAGAACGGCCGGCTCGGAGTCTGGGGGACGTGGCGTCGGGCTGCTCCCCCCATCAGGCGCAACCTCCTCCGGACCGCCTCGGGTGCGATCCAGTGGGCATGCCACATGCCGCTCGCCCGAGCGACAGTCAGGTGCGGCGATGCCGTGCTCTCCGGGCTCGGCTACGTCGAGTGCCTGCGACTGTCCCTCCCGCCGGGGAAAATTCCGTTCAACACGCTCCGCTGGGGCCACCACGTGTCCGATGGCCGGTCTCTCGTCTGGATCACCTGGACCGGCCGGGAGCAGCGGCGATGGGTCTGGCTGGACGGGGAAGAGCAGCCGGACGCCGAAGTGACGGACGATGGCCTTCGCGGCCTGGCGCGCGGAGCGGCGCTGCGCGTCGAGGCCTGCCGCGTCGTCCGCGACCGCCGAGTGCTGGCCGCCATCGCGAACGTCCTGCCGGCGCTCGGGAGGCGTCTGGCCGGTCCACTGGCGCGAATGCACGAGATCAAGCGGCTCGATCGCAGCGCAATCAACCGGGCGACTGCGGCGACGGACCGCGGTTGGGCGCTCCACGAGGTGGTCACATGGTGAGCTTCAGAAGCGCTGTCGCACGGCTGGCGTACGGCCTGCTCTTCTGGGTCGCCGTGCCGGCAGGGCTCGTCGCGTGGGCGCTGGCTGCCAGACCCAACGTGCCGCTCAAGGCGGTCCATTCGCCCGTTGCTGGCGCCGTGGCAGCCGGCGTCGGGCTCATCCTGCTCGTCGCCGGAACGTGGGAACTGATCGCCCGCGGTGGCGGGCTCCCGATGAACCCCTTCCCGCCGCCGCGCCTGGTGCGGAGCGGCATCTACCGGTGGATCCGGAGCCCGATCTACATCGGCTTCGGCCTGGTGTGCGGCGGGACGTCCGTCGGGTTCGGCTCGGCGTCCGGCCTGTGGCTCGTCACTCCGGTGGCCTGGCTCGCCGCAGCAGCCCTGGTCTACGGCTTCGAGCGCCACGATCTCATGCGGCGCTTCGGCTTCGACGCGCTGCGCCCGCCTCTGCTGTCCCTGCCGCGCGGCGACGAGGAGCGGCCGACTGTCCCCCACCGCGTGGCGGTATACCTGTGGGTGCTGCTTCCGTGGCTGGTCGCGTACTACGCGGTCCAGGCGCTGGGACCGGCGCCCGACGCGTTCCCGCTGGCGCTACCCTTCGAACGGCAGTGGCCCGTCGTGCAGTGGACCGAGCTGCTGTACGCGAGTGTCTACGTCTTCGTGCCGCTCACGCCGCTGCTTGCGCGCAGCCAACGGATCCTGCGCCGCTTTGCCGTACAGGGGCTCATCTCGACGGTGGTCGTGACACTGATCTGGCTGGCGGTGCCCGTCCTGGTGGTGAATCGCCCGTTCGAGCCTCACGGGTTTCCGGGCTGGTTGCTGGGCTACGAGCAGACCCACTCCACGGGCGTGGCCGCCTTCCCTGCGTTCCACGTGTTGTGGGCCCTGATCGCTGCCGAGGCGTGGACTGCCAACGCCCGGGCATCGGGAAGGCGCGGGTGGGCATGGATCGGTTGGACGTGGGCGACCGTGATTGCCGCAAGCTGCATTACCACCGGTATGCACACGGTGCTCGAGGTGGCTGCCGCGATCGTGGCGTTCCCGCTCGTTCGGCGCTACGACGTGGTGTGGGCGCGGCTGCGGGGGGCCGTCGAGCGGCTCGCCAACTCCTGGCGCGAGTGGCGCATCGGTCGCGTGCGCATCATCAGCCACGGTGTCTGGGCGGCCGCGGCGGCTCTCGTGGGCCTGCCGATCGCCGGCGCCGCCGCCGGGCGCGATCTGTTCGGCGCCGTCATCCTGGTGGCGCTGTGCACGCTCGCTGGTGCGGCGCTGTGGGCCCAGGCCCTGGAGGGCTCGTCGAAGCTCCTCCGCCCCTTCGGCTGGTACGGTGGAGTGCTGGGCGGCGTCCTGGGGGCGCTCGCTGCCGGGCTCATGGGGGCGCCGGTCATGCGGCTCCTTGCCGCCTTCTTCATCGCCGCGCCGTGGATCCAGAGCCTGGGCCGGCTGCGCTGCCTCGTGCAGGGATGCTGCCATGGCGCACCGGCATCTCCACAGGTCGGCATCCGGTATCGGCATCCGCGATCCCGGGTGACCCAGCTCGCCGACCTCGCCGGGACACCGATCCACCCGACGCCGCTGTACTCCATCGGCGCGAACCTGCTGATCGGCGTCATCCTGCTCCGGTTGCGCACGCTCGCCGCCCCGGATGCCGTGCTGGTGGGCATCTACCTGACGCTGGGCGGGCTCGCGCGGTTCGTGGAGGAGTCGTTCCGGGGGGAACCCCAGACGGTGATCGTCGGAGGGCTGAGAATCTATCAGTGGCTGGCCGCCGTCTCCCTGGTCGCGGGCATCGTCCTGACCACGCTGCCGGCCGCGCCGGGGCCGTCGGGGTTCGCGCAACTGGACCTCCGGCTGGTGCTCGCCGCACTGGCCGTGGCGTTGATCAGCGGCTTCGCGATGGGTGTGGACTTCCCGGCTTCGAACCGGCGGTTCTCGCGGCTCGCACCGGCGGACTGATGGCGGACCCGACTTCCGTGTGCCGCGGGAGAAGCCTAGTGCGATTCCAGCTCGTCGCCTCGGGCGTTGGCGAACGACGCCCAGCTGGGCCGACCACGCGGGAACGGGATTAGCCGAGCGAGGGGCCGCGCCTGAGCGGCCGCGGAACGTGCTCGCGGCCTGCGGCCTTCCACGCGGCCGCCAGAAATGAATCGCAGTGCCCATCGCGAACGAACGCCTCGACCGCCTGCGCCGTCGCCGTGCGATCCACCCCCCACAGGCTCGCCCGCTTCTGCTCGCCATCCCACGAGCCCTGCACGAACACGCGCTCATCCTGCTGAACCAGCATCGGCAGGTCATTGGCCAGGCTCGCCGCGAGCGCGTTCACGCCGGGGCCGCCGATGGCGACGACCGGACAGAGATGGAAGATGCGGTTCTGGGCGTACCAGGCATCGGACACGACGACCGCGCCGCGGTAGGGCTTCCCCTCGCCCCGGCGGTCGATCTCCGCCTTGAGGGCATAAGCCAGCGGTCGGTCGTTCATCTCGGCCGGGATCTCCGTCCCGGTCACTATCAGGACCGTCTCGTCCGTGTCGAGCAGCTTCACGGGCTCACCGGCTGCTGGTTGCCCCGCTGCTGCGCCCGCCCTTCCTCCCGTTCCCTGTCTTTCCGCGCCCGGAGCTCCCGGACGGCCCGGCGGAAGTCGTCCTCGGCCTGCGCGCGTGCGGCCGCGCGGAGGATGTCGGCGCGCATCTCATACAGCGCCTGGTTGCTTCGCGCCTGATCGATGTTGCCCTGCGGAAGCGACAGGAACGCCAGCACGGCGGTCGGGATGGTGAAGTCCCCGAGGTGCAGGCCCTTCGAGTCGATACCGTACGTCTTCCCGCCGGCGCGGAAGGTCCACGGCTTCGACACGTACGGGTTTGCATTCGGGTCGGGCAGCGGGTGCTTCTCCATGGAGTCGGCCATCGCCTTCATGCGTAGCGCGACCACCGAGTCGAGCCGGATGGGACGGTGGGTGATCGGAATGCCGATCATCGGGCGCACCCACAGCATGCCGTTGCCGAGCTCCGGCGTGATGGACGCGCCGCCACGCGTCGCGAGCAGGGCGCCCCCTCCGGCGCGCGAGGTATCGCGGCCGCCCGCGCCGACGCGCGGCACCCCCACGGGCGCCGCCGTGTCCTGCACCGCCGGCGGCGCGGCGGCCACGGACGCCGACGGAGCGCCAGTCTCCGCCGCCGCGACGCGCTGGGGCGGCGCGGGGGCCGGACGGGGCAGCGCAAGGCTCAGCACCCGGCCCGGCGTTTCCGGCACCGGCGCGTTGAGCATGATCACCACGCGTGTCGCCGCGGGCCCCCAGCGCGCGGTCGTCCAACGCACCACCGCGGACAACACCACGGCGTGCGCCACTACGGAGGCAATGAGCCACCACCGCGGCCAGGTCCGCTCGCGCGGGAGGACGAACGACCTAGGCTCGCGCAAGCACGCGTCCCAGTCGCTCAGCGGCTTCATCCAGCCGCTCCGCGCCGACGGTCAGCGCCACGCGGAAGAACCCCTCCCCTGACGGGCCGAACGCGCTCCCCGGCAACGTCACGACCCCTTCGTCCTCCAACGCACGCGTCGCGAACTGCGCCGATGACACCCCCTCGGGCACCGGCACCCAGAGGTAGAGCGTCGCCCTCGGCGGCGTCACCTCGAAGCCTGCGGCCTGCAGGGCGCGCACCGCCGAGTCACGGCGCGCCTCGAAGCGGGCGGCCATGGCCTTCGACAGCTCCTCCGCGCGGTCCAGGACCGCCGCCCCCGCCCGCTGGATCGCCAGGAACGGCCCGGTGTCGTGATACGACTTCACCGTGGTCAGGGCCTTGATGAGCTCCCGGTTGCCCACTACCCACCCGAGCCGCCACCCGGTCATGGCGAACGACTTGGAGCAGGAGTGGAACTCCAGCGCCACCTCGCGCGCGCCCTCGATCTCGAAGATGCTCGGAGCGCGGTATCCGTCGAAGGTGATCTCGACGTACGGGTTGTCGTACGCCAGGGCGATGCCGTGCTCGCGGCACACGGCCACCGTCCGCTCCAGGTAGTCACGCGGCGCGATCGCCGCCGTCGGGTTGTTCGGGTAGTTGAGGTAGACCAGCCTGGTGCGGCGCAGCACGTCGCGCGGCAGCTCACCCAGCTCGACCAGGAAATCCCGCTCCGGCAGCAGGGGCGCGATGCGCGCCTCCGAGCCCGACGCGATCGCCCCGCCGATGTAGCACTGGTAGCCCGGCTCGGGAACCAGGCAGATGTCCCCGGCCTCGCACGCGGCGAGCGCGAAGTGGGCGAGCCCTTCCTTCGAGCCCAGCAGCGGCAGCACTTCCGCCATGGGATCGAGCGTGGTGCCGAAGCGGCGCTGGTGGTAGCGCACGACGGCCTCCCGGAAGGCCGGCAGCCCAAGCTGGAAGCCGTAGCGGCTCATCGCGGGATCGCGCAGCGCCTCGACCAGCGCGTCCACCGCCACTTGGGGCGGCGGGACGTCCGCATCTCCGGCGCCCAAGTCGATCACGTCGACGCCGGCCGCGAGCAGCTCGCGCTTCCGGCGCGGAATCTCAGCGAGCGGGTAGCCTGGGAACTTGTCTAGACGCCTGGACAGCTTTGCCACCAGATCGCTCCGTGTGGGGCGGTTGGGCGGGACTGCGACGGCCTGCCCTTCACTACGTGGAGCCGCACGCTCGCGCTGCGCCGAAGCTTCATACACCTTCCCGGCGTAAGTTACGCCCCCCCACCGGTCCGCGCACTAGCGCGGGGCGGCCCGCACAGGGTTCCGGAGCACGCCGACGCCGGGGATTTCCACCTCCACCTCGTCCCCGTCCGTCAACGGCCCAACCCCGGCCGGCGTGCCGGTGGCCACGAGGTCGCCCGCCTCCAGTGTCATGATCCGGGAGATGTAGGCTACCAGCATCGGAATGCCGAAGGCCATTTCGGCTGCGCGGCCGCGCTGGCGCTCGACCCCATTTACACGGCAGACGACTTCGAGGCCCGATAAGTTAAATCCCGCATCCAGCGCCAGCAGGCGCGGCCCCACGGGGCAGAAGGTGTCGAAGCCCTTGGCGCGGGTCCACTGGCCGTCCGCCTTCTGGAGGTCGCGCGCCGTCACGTCGTTCACGCAGGTGATCCCGGCGATGGCCGAGCGGGCGTCCGCCTCGTCCCCCTGCCGGAGCCGGCGGCCGAGCACGACGCCGATCTCCGCCTCGTGCTCGACCCGCCGGGAGACCGCAGGCAGCACGATGGCCTCGCCATCCCAGATCACCGCCGACGGGGGCTTGAGAAAGATGAGCGGCTGGTCGGGCACGGCATTGCCCAGCTCCTTCGCATGCTCAATGTAGTTGCGGCCGACACAGACGATCTTGCCCGGTTTCTGCATCGGTGCCTCGAGTGAACAGGTGGTGGGTGATGAGCGGCAGGTGAGACGTCAGGGGTGATGGGCCAGCGTGATGGGTGGAACGTGAGAGGTGATGAGGTGCTGCAGCGACGACGCATCGCGCCTGACTCTGCGCCCATCACTCGCACTCATCACTCCACAGGCATCACTCATCACGCTGTACGCCGTGCAGCTCGAAGAACTCCTCGATCTCGGCCTTCAGGTCATTCCAGGCCCCGACGATCCGGCGCGCGCCGGGGAGCCCCGCCAGCAGCCTGGCCCCGTATCGCTTGCGCAGCACCCGGGGGTCCAGCAGCACCACGACGCCGATGTCGGTCCGCGACCGGATCAGCCGGCCGAAGCCCTGCTTGAGCTTGAGCCCGGCCAGCGGCACGAGGTAATCGTTGAACGCGTCGCCGCCCGCAGCCTCGATGGCTTCGCAGCGCGCGGCCGTCAGCGGCTCGGTCGGGACGCGGAACGGCAGCTTGGCGATCAGGAGCGCACGGAGGGCGAGCCCCGGCACGTCTACGCCCTCCCAGAACGAATCCGTGCCGAGCAGGATCGCCGAGCCCGCGTCACGGAAGCGCCGCAGCAGCTGGTCCCGCGGCGCGTCGCCCTGCACCAGCAGCGGCCAGCGGCCAGCCAGGTCCGGCCGAGCCCTCAGCGCCGTCGCGGCCTGGCGGAGCGCGCGGTGGCTGGTGAAGAGCACGAACAGACCGCCGTCCGCGGCGCGCGCCAGGTCGGCGGCGATGTCCGCGACCCGCGTGCCGTGCCCCTCGGCGTCGTCACGCGGCTCCGGGACGTCGTCGGGCAGCGCGAACAGGCACTGCTCGTGATAGTTGAACGGCGACGCCAGCACCTCGCGCACGCCGGCACGCGACGGCGGCAGATCCAGCCCGAGCCGTCCGGTCAGAAACTCGAACGTCCCTCCGGTCGCCAGCGTCGCACTGGTCAGGGTGATCGTCTCCACGCGGTCGAAGAGCAGCTCCTTGAGGAGCGGTGCGAGCTCCAGCGGCACCGCCGCCAGCGCCACGTGGGCGGCGCCGCGCCGCTCGATCCAGCGCACCAGCGGAGGCGAGGCGGCAGGAGGGCGCAGCGCCATCCGCACCGCGTCGCGCGCCGCCTCGAGCCGGTTGGATGCGCCCTTGAGCTCACCCAGCAACGACTGGATCCGCTCGCCGGGGTCCCACTCGCCGCCAAGCCGCTCGGCGAGCCCGAGCAGGGCTTCCCTGAGCAGGCTCAGGGAGTAGCCCAGGCCGTCGAGCGCGTCGCCGAGGCCGGCGGCCCAGATGGGGTCATCCGCGAACGCCTCGCCCAGCCGCACGACGTTGTCCGCCTTGCCCGCCAGGAAGGTGTCGAGATACCGGAACAGCAGCTCGGCGCTGCGGCGCGCGTCGACGAGGGCCGGCCCGACGCGCACATTCAGCACTTCCAGGGCGGCCTCCCGCAGCGTCTCGTCGGCGTCCGCGGCGAGGGTGGCCCGGAGCGCCGGCAGCACGCCGCGGTTCTGGCGCTCGAGCCGGGAGAGCAGCCGCTCGATGCCGCGCGAGGTGACCTGCTGGCCCAGGTGCACGGCGGCGGTGTCCTCGACATGATGTGCCTCGTCCAAGACCAGCCTCCGGTACGGCGGCAGGACGGCGGCTTCCTCCCAGTTGCCCTGCGCGTGCCGCACCGACAGGTCGCTCGCCAGGAGATGGTGGTTGACGACCACCACGTCGGCGTCGGCCGCGCGGCGGCGCGCCGCGAACACGAAGCACCGCTCGAACTGCGGGCAGCGCAGCCGCGTGCACAGGTCCGACTCGGCCGCCACCTCGTCCCACACCTCGGCACTCGGCGTGAACGTCAGGTCCGACAGGCTGCCGTCGGTCGTGTGCGCGGCCCACCCGGCGATGGCGTCGAGCTCGTCGCGGCGGTCCGGCTCCAGGAGCGTCCCGACGCCCCGCGAAGCCTGCTCGAGGCGCGTCAGGCAGACGTAGTTGCGCCATCCCTTGAGCAGCGCGAACCGCACGGGCCGGTCCGCCGTCCCGAGCGCCCGCGCCAGCAGCGGCAGGTCCTTGCCCACCAGCTGCTCCTGGAGGTTGATGGTGTTGGTCGAAACGACGGTGCGCTCGCCATTCAGCGCGGCCCAGCGGATCGCCGGGGCGAGGTAGGCGAAGCTCTTGCCGACGCCCGTGCCGGCCTCGAGCACCGCCACCGTGCCCTCGTTGTAGGCGTCCGCCACGTAGGCGGCCATGTCGCGCTGGCTCTGCCGGTCCTCGTGCACGCCGAGCTCCCGCGCTACCGCCCCGCCGGGCGCCAGCAGCTTCGCGACGGCGACCGGGTCGAGCGGCTCCCTCGCGCGCGGCTTCGGCACCTCCACCACCACGTACAGCGAGGCGGCGGCGTTGTCCACGATGCCGAAGCCGACGCCGCCGTCGTGCAGACGCACCGCCACGTCGAGGTCGGCGTTCGACGGCTCCAGGAGCCCGCTGGGATGGTTGTGCAGGACCATCTGGCCGCGCGCCGCGACGCCCGGCAGCGCGAGGACCGCGTCCACCGTGCCCCGCGCCACCGGCTCGGCGCGCGTCACCGTCCCGTCCGGCGCGACGTCGGCGACGAAGGACACTTCGCGACCGCCGGCGAGGGCGATCGCGCCGGCAATCGCCTCGCGCGCGGCGGGGCAGAGCCGCCCGTCGCTCACGTCTTGAGTTCGCGCTTCCTGGCGGCCGGAAAGAGCACGTTGTTCAGGATCAGCCGGTAGCCGGGCGAGGTCTGGTGGAGCGACAGGTCGGTCGGCGGGTTGTAAACCTGGTGCTGGGGGTCCTCGGGATCGTGGCCGCCGAGGTAGGTCCAGGTGCCGCGCCCCAGGTCGCCGTGAATGTACTTGACCCAGGGGGCGCCGGGCTCTTCCGCCAGCACGATGTCGGCGTTCTTGAGCGTGCGCCGGGTGAAGCTGCTCGTGATCCCGTAGAAATCGGGGATCACCTGGCGGTGGCACTGCACCAGCATGGCGGGGACAGGGTCGATCTTCGCGCTGAAGTTGAACAGCTCGAACGCGCCGAGCGGCTGCCGCCGGCCCGGGTTGTTCACCTGGTGGCCGTCGATGTCCGAGAAGGCCGCGACGGCGGGCTCAATCACCAGGTGCGCGTCGTGGCAGCCCATGGCTTGCGACCAGTCGAGCTTGGCGTCGGCGTCCGGGTCCATCGGCGTGCCGTCGGCATAGGCGGCGGCGATGTCCACGTCGTGGGCGGCCAGCGCCAGCTCCAGTGTCTCGGTGGCGGTGCACATCGCGAACAGGAACCCGCCGCCCTCCACGTAGCTGCGGATCCGCCGGGCCACCGCCTTCTTCAGCGCCGGCACGGTGGGGACGCCGAGCTGCCGCGCCGCAGCCTGGTTCTCCTGCATCATGTCGCGGAGCCACTGCGCGCCCGAGTACAAGAGGTAGAACTTGGAGTACTGGCCGGTGAAGTCCTCGTGGTGCAGGTGCAGCCAGTCGAAGTCCGTGAGGCGGCCGCCGAGCACTTCGGGGTCCCAGACGCGGGTGAACGGGATCTCCGCGTACTGCAGCGCCATCGTCACCGCGTCGTCCCAGGGGGCAGCGAAGGGCGGCGAGTAGATGGCCACGCGCGGCGCCTTCTCGAGCGGAATGGCGTCCATGTTGTTCTGCTCGATCGTCCCGCGAATCGCGACGACGTCGGCATCGCTGGGGCTCTCGACGGCCACGCCCGCCAGCGTCGCGGCCCGGCGCACGGCGGGCTCGTCCGGGACCAGGAACGATCCGCCCCGGTAGTTGAGCAGCCACTCGGTGTGGCCGCCCCGCGCCACTGCGGCGTAGGCCAATCCATAGGCCTTGAGGTGGTTGGTCTGGGCGTCGTCCATGGGCACCAGCAGGGACGCGACCGCGGCGCCGCCGCGCGGCCGCGGGTCGGCGCCCAGGCCGGTCCACGCGAGCGCCGCGGCGCCCGCCACGCTGCCAACGAACTCCCGCCGCTTCATCATCCCGGCACCAGGCCGCGCACGCGATCCAGCTCGCGGCGAGCCTCCGGCACCAGTGCGCTCTCGGGATGCGCCAGGATCAACGCCTCCAGCCGCGCCGCCGCGCCCTTGAGGTCGCCGCGGCCGGCCAGCGAGCGGGCCAGCGCGAGCTCGGCCGCCGGAGCCGCGCTGGAGGTCGGGTACCGCTCGGCAATCTCCCGCCACAGTCCTTCCGCCGCCGCCGCGTCGCGGCCCGAGGCGGCGAAGCGCGCGGCCCACGACAGCACCACAGGCACGGCCTCGCCAGCCAGGCCGCGGGCCACCGCCACCAGAGCGCGCGAGGCGTGCACCGAGTCGCCGCGACCAGCCATGAGCAGGGCGGCGCCGAGCGCGGCCAGCGTGTCGCGACTCACCGCGGCCAGGAGCGCGACGGTGGCGGCGCGCTGCGGAGCCGTCTCCCGGTCGCCGAATCCGGCGCCCACGCCCCGCAGTAACCGGCCTCCCTCCGACAGGTTGCCCCGGTACACCGCCACCCAGCCCCGGATTTCGTCGGCCCCGAGCGACGAGTCCGGCGCGATCGCCGCGGCGGCCCGGTCCAGGTCGCCGCGCCTGAGCCAGCCGCGCGCGATGAGGCGTCCGAGCGACGCGCGGTCGGCGCCCGCCATGGCGTCCCCGCTCGAATCCAGCAGCCGCTCAGCCTCCCCGGGATTCCCCTCGCCGACGAGCAGCTCGATCGTCGCGGCTGCCGCTGCCGTCCGGACCTCGACGCCCGACGCCGTATCCCGTGCCATCACGCGCAGCAGGCGGAGCGCGGCGTCGCGGTCGCCGGCGGCCGCGTACGCCCGGGCGCTCTCGATCCGGAACTGCAGCGCGTCGTCAGGCGAAGCGAGCCCCGCGGCCATCTCGTAGGCCTCCGCCGCCGCACGCTGCGCGCCGGGTCCGTCGAGCGCATGCGCCCGGTCACCGAAGCTCCGCAGCAGCTCGAGGCGCTCGGCTTCCGGCGACGGCAGCGCGCCCTGCAGCATCGCCCAGGCCTGCCCCGGCTCGTCCCACCCGAGCAGCAGATCGGCGGCGATCCTGCGGCCGGACGGCGACGCCGGCCCCGGCGCGATCAGAATCCGCTGCACGCTCTCGCGTGCGGAAGCCGGCGCGGGCCGCAGACTGTACGCGGCAGCCTCCGCGTAGGCCGGTTGCGCGGCGACGGCGTCCCGCCACTCGGCGGCCGCCTGGGCCCAGTCCGACTCCGCCGCGCTCACCTGCGCCATCTCCGGCGCGAGCGCGGTGGGATCGTGGAGCCGCTGCCGCGCCAGGACGACGGCGTCCCCGGCGTCGTGAGGCCGTCCGGACTGGAGCGACAGTCGCGCCCAGTCGCGATACGGCGCCGGGCTTCCCGGCAGCGCCGCCACCCACCGCTGCAATGCCGCGGCCGCGAGGGAATCCTGGCCCATCGCCCGGAGGGCACGCACCTCGACCGACCACGCGGTGGCGTTGGTCGAGTCCGCAGCGATGGCGCGCCGCGCGTACGCCAGCGTCGAGTCGCGTCGGCCGATCTGAGCGTCCGCGCGCTCCAGGCCGAGCAGCGCCAGGACATTGACGGGCTCCGCCTGGAGCATCGAGCTGTACAGGGCGGCGGCATCGGACCAGAGGCCGCGCTCCTCCAGCTCCAGGGCGCGCTGCACGACGTCCTGCCCCACGGCCCGCGGGGGCAACAGGGCCGGCGGCAGCGCCAGCAACAGCGCGAGCTCAGCGATCCTGCGCATTGATCCTGCGGAAGTAGTCCAGCACCATCGCCCGTTCGGCCGGCGACAGCGCCTTGAGCTGATTCCACTTCGGAACCGGGTAGCGGAGCGCCGCCTCGCGCGCCATCGTGCCCACTGGAACGTGCACCTCGCCTTCGCGCGCTGTCTCGGAACGCCGCTCCGGCTCGATCTCCTGGTCGTTCCGGAGGGTCCGGCCAGCGTCCAGCATCCGGTGGAAGAGCTGCTGCTGACGCCCCAGCGTCTGGTTGTCGAGGCGACCCTGCTCCAGGCGATCCGCGAGGCGCCGCGCCTCCTGCGCCAGCTCCTCCGGTCGGCCGGGGAGTCCGAGCCCGCCGAGCCGCTCGAGCTGGTTGGCAAGCCCACGCTGGCGCGCGGCAATCTCCCGCAGCTGCTGCATCACCGCGTCCGCCACTGCCCCGGGACCCAGCAGCGGCAGCAGGCGGCCGAGCTGATCGTTGAGCGCGCCCTGCCGGCCCGCCAGCTCCGCGAGCTGCCGGATCGCCTCGGCCATGCCCGAGCCCGACTCCGAGCCCGATACCGCGTCGGCGGTCCGCATGATCTGGAACGCCGCCGCCGCCAGCGACTGCGCGGCGTTCTGGGCCTGACTCGCCGCCTCGCCGGGCTCGGCGCGCGGCCCCTCCACCGCACGTCGCGACTGCTCGATCTGCTGCCGCGCCTGCCCGAGCGCCGCCCCGAGTCGCGGGGAGACGAGCGCGTTCCGCTCCGAGGCCGTGCCCAGGCGCCGCGCGATCTGATCCACGCCCTGCTCGATGGCGGACTGGCGCCCGCTCACGTCGCCGGAGCCCTCGCCACGCCGCAGGCGGTCGGCCGTGCCCTGCTCCTCCACGGCGAGCGCGATCGTCTCCGCCTGGGCGTCGTGGAGCAGCTTCAGCACCTCCGCCCTCCACGAGGCCGACATCTCACCCTGGCGCTGACGCAGCGAGTCGGCCGCCGCCTGGAGCCGCCCGGACGCGCGCTCGGCGCTCCCGCGGGCCTGGTCCGACTGTGCCGCTGACATCGCCTGGGCCGCCTCCCCCATCTCCGTTCCGGCCCGTTGCACCAGGTTGGCCGCTTCCTGAACCGTGGCCGAGGTCGCGGTATCCCCGCGCGTCCGCAGCCGTGACAGCAACCCCTCGAGACCCGTGCGCAGTGAGTCTGCCTGGCGGCGCAGCTGGCGCTGCTCCTCGGCCGCCTGGCTGGTGTCGTGCCGCTCAGCCGCCTGCGCAGACCACTGGTCCTCGGCGCGCCGCAGCGCCTCGGCGTTCTGCGCGAAGGTCTGCATCGAGCCCTCGAGGGCCGCGCGCTCGAACAGCTCCGCACTCCGCTCGAGCTGGCGCCGCAGCTCCTGCTGCTGGTCCGCCAGGCGGCGCAGCGCCTGCTCCACCGCGCGCGGGTCGAGATGCTCCAGGGCCTGGCGCAATTCCTCCAGTCGCGCAGCCATCTCCGGCGTGATGGCCTGGCGCAGGAGCTCGTCGAGTTCCCGCAGCCGCTGCTGCCACGCCGGATCATTCAGCCCCGCCTCCGCCGCCGCCCGTGCCACTCGCGCCAGCTCGCTCCGCAACGCCTCCGCCCGTTCCAGCAGACGCTGCTGCTCCTCGCGCACGCGCCCCGCCTCCTGCGCCTGCTCGAAGGGCAGCGCACTGTCCGGCCGCCGCTCCCCGGCCACCGCCGGCGCCGCGGCCTCCCGGTTCACGCGCGTGGAGTCCGCGCCGCGGTTCCGCTGCGCGGCGAGGTCCTGCGTCCGGCGGCTCAGCGCCGCCTCGTCCCGCGCCAGGTTCGAAGCCTCGCCGGCCAGACTGTCGCTGGCCAGGCGCACGGCCTCGCGCAGCTCCACCATGCTTCGCAGTCGGATGGCGTACTCGCGGCTCACGCCGGAGTGCGGATGCGGCGCCCCGTCGGTCGCGCGGGCATACAGCCGCAGCGTGTCGCCCGGCAGCAGGCCGCGGCCGTTGACGTCGAGCACGAGGCTCTGGACCACGTGGTCGGCGCCGGCGACGCCGGGCAGGGTGTCCGCGACGCGCTCGCCGGAGTTCCCGAGCCGGCTGACCCGCCAGCTCACCACTTCGACCCGGCCGAGCGCGTGGTCGTCGCGCGCGTCCACGACCAGCGGCACCCGGAGGTCCAACGGCGCGGTCGTGTCCGCGCCCGGCACTGGGACGGTCACGACGGGGGCGCTGTCGGGCACCGCGCGCACGTCCAGCACCGGCAGCGGACCGGGAAACCGTGCGGCCGCGGCGTCGGCCAGGTCCAGGCGCCACACCGCCGAGCCGCGGACCACCAGATCGCCGCCGAACGAACGTCCCGCCGTCGCCAGCGACACGCGCGCGCTCCCCGCCGCGAGGGAGGCTGACGACACATCGGTGTTGGCGGCGCCGTGGATCGAAAGCACTGTGCCCACCGGGAGCGCCACCGTGCCCGAGTCGGCCGGGAGCGTCTCGTCCGGACGCTCGAGGTAGGCCGGGAAGCGGGCGGTGACGTCGAACTCGGTCACGAAGGGAGGCTCGATCACCCCGACCCGGAGGGTGTCCGACACGGCCCGGCCTGCGGTCGCGTACATGAAGAGCGGCGCCGCGATGCCGGCGAGGCGCGCCGTCGCACCGCCGGCCCCCGCGGCGAGCGGCACGGCGTGCCAGACCTCTCCTGTCTCCCGCACGTGCAGCGCCGGCAGCTCCGCCGACGTCGTGCGAACGGTCACGATCACCGCGCCGCCGCGCCGCACGGCCCGGGGCGATACCGTGACCTCGATGCGCGCCGCCAGCGAGGCCCGGAGCGCGCGCCACGGCGAGGCCAGCTCGGCGGCCGCGTCGCCCGCGATCGAGAAGGCCGCCAGCGCTCCGGCTGCCGCGAGCGCCAGCGCCGCCGCGCGCCGCCACAACCTGCGCGCGAGCCGCCGTGAGGCCGCCGGGGCCCACGCGGCGCCGGCGCTCGCGGGGAGCGCTCCGGCCATCCGCCGTGTCGCGTCCTGGAGCAGTGCCTCCGAGGTTCCGGCCGGAGGCGCGGCGGCCGCATCCACTACGCCGACGAAGGCCCCCCGGCGCAGCGCCAGCTCCTGCTCCACCAGCGCCGCGGTCTCGCGTAACGCGGCCCGCGCCGGCTTCCGCCACGCCCTCCACCCACGGCCCGCCGCCACACCGAGCACGAGCGCGACGGCCACCCACACCGCCAGCGGCCCCCAGCCCACGTGCCGGAACAGGCCGACGCTCGCCGCCAGCGCGGCAACCGCGAACAGCGCAAGCGCCACCGCAGCGGCGCCCAGGAGGGCCGCCACGCCCGTCCCGCGCGCCAGCCGCGCGCGCAGTCGCGCAACTGCGCTGACGATCTCGCTCACACGCCGGCGCTCACTGCGTACGCGAACAGGTTCACCCCCATCCGCAGGGCCTGCTCCCGGATGGGGGCCGGGTCGTGGTGCACATCCGGGTCCTCCCACCCGTCGCCGAGATCCGACTGATAGGAATAGTAGAGCGCCAGCCGCCCGCCGAGGAATATGCCGAACCCCTGCGCGGGCAGCCCGTCGTGCTCGTGAATCTTCGGGATCCCCCGCGGGAACTCGTAGACCACGTGGTAGACCGGGTGATTGAGCGGCACCTCCGCCAGCGGCCGGTCCGGGAAGGCCTTGGCGATCTCGCGCCGGATGGACTTGTCCATCCCGTAGCAGTCGTCCGCGTGCAGAAAGCCGCCCGCCTCGAGATGCCCCCGCAGCGCCCGCACGTCGTCCGGCGACCAGAGCACATTGCCGTGGCCCGTCATATAGAGGTAAGGCACGTCGGCCAGGGTGGGATCGGTCAGCTTCACGACCCGCTCCCGCTCGGTCGTCACCAGGCTCGTGCGCTCGCGGATGGCCCGCAGCAGGTTCGGGAGGCTGGACGGATTCCCGTACCAATCGCCGCCACCGTCGTAGTGCACGCGGCCGATGGTCAGGGGGGCGCCGAGGCTCATCCGGTCAGCAGGCGATAGGCGTCGTGGCGGGAGATTCCGAGGCGTCGGGACAACTCCTTCGCGATGGCGCCCGGCGTGCTGCCGCCGGCACGCATCGCCTGCACGAGGCCGAGCGCATCCACCTGCTCCCCCGCCGCCACGGTGGCCGGCGCGCCGGCCTGCCGGGCGCCGACCACCACGGTCACTTCGCCGCGCGGCGCGTGCTCCTGGTAGTACTGGATCAGCTCGCGAAGCGTTCCACGTCGGACCTCCTCGTAGATCTTCGTCAGCTCCCGCGCCACGGCCGCCGAGCGCTCGGGCCCGCAGCGGGCCGCGAGATCCCTCAGGAGAGCGACGGTGCGCCCCGGCGCTTCGTAGCACACGGAGGTCCACGTCTCGCCGGCGACGCGATCGAGGAGGGCGGCGCGCGCCGTGCCCTTCCGCGGCAGGAAGCCGAGGAACAGGAACCGGTCCGCGGGAAACCCCGCCGCGGCCAGGGCCGCGGTGACGGCCGCCGGACCCGGCACGGGAACGACCGGGATGCCACGCGCGTGCGCCCGCGCCGCCACGGACGCCCCCGGGTCCGAGACGCCGGGCGTGCCCGCGTCGGTCATATAGGCCACGTCCTCGCCCGCATCCACCCGGTCGAGCAGGCGTTCGACCTGCTCCGGGCGGCTGTGGGCGTGGATGCTCACCAGCTCGCGGGACACCTCGTAGTGGCCCAGGAGCCGCCGGGTGCGGCGGGTGTCCTCGGCTGCCACGACGGCGACCTGGCGCAGCACCTCCAGGCCCCGAAAAGAAAAATCCCCCAGGTGTCCGATGGGGGTGCTGACCACGTACAGCTTGCCGCGCGTCACCACTGGATCGGCCAGGGCAGCCTCTCGAAGAACCCGACGGCCGTGAGAGCGAAGTGGTGTTCCCGTGCGGCGTCCCGGAGGATGCGCGCCGCGCTCTGGGGCTGCAGGATCTCCACCTCCTCCAGCAACTGCCGCGTCCAGGCCGCCACCCCGTCGGCCAACGCCACCGGCTCGACCACCGGATCCTGCTGCTCGGCCCCGCGCGCCCCTCCGACCCAGCGCAGCACCTCGTGCTCGGGGATCAGGCGCTGGCGC
>Ga0153915_10002131_pt1 | contig 18180 bp, 13 predicted proteins | sample Opewatmetagenome_2_FD_107003 | JGI IMG/M metagenome (GOLD analysis project Ga0153915, IMG submission 107003) | Freshwater wetland microbial communities from Ohio, USA - Open water 3 Core 3 Depth 3 metaG | ecosystem: Environmental > Aquatic > Freshwater > Wetlands | place: USA: Ohio, Lake Erie...
CGTGCCATCATCGAAGAGGCCATGGCCTGGCTCTGCATAGGCGTTTCGCTCCTCGTCGTGCTGCTCTCGGCTCATGACTGGCTCGTCTGGCTGCAGGTCACCGGCGGTGCCATGCCACCGCTGAGTACTTTCATCTTCTCGGGACCGTTTGGCCATCCGCATGACGTCGCGCTTCTGGTCTGCCTGCTGGCTCCTGCCCTCTGGTCCCCGGCATTCCACCTTCGCCGGACGATCGCGGTCATCGGCATTGCACTGGTAGCGGCGATCGTGGTCGTCGAATCGTCCCGTAATGTAGAACTGGCCGTCTTCCTAGCATCCCTCATCGTGATACTGGGAAAGCGGGTGCGGCCTAGCACGCGCCAGATGCGATCGGCAGCGAAGCTGGGATTGGCGGCCGGCATGGCTTTAGCGGTGATCGTTGTGACATCGCCAGCCTTTGTGTCTCGCTTGACGAGCGTCCAGACGCTACTAATCCGCGTGAGTTTGTGGACGGAAGGGGTGCGAGTTTGGCTGTCACATCCCCTGGCAGGCATTGGACCTGGCGCGTTCCCGTTTAGTCATATGCTCACCGACTTCTACACCATCAGTAGCTTCGATCCGCGCCACCCGGACAATGCGGTCGTCCAGCTGCTCGTGGAAGGCGGGATCATTGGAGTCGCCGGAGGCCTCGTCTGCGCCTTTGGGCTGGCGAAGGCAGCCTGGAAGCGCTTTCGGGTAGAGCCGCGTGCGGTTTGGGCTCTCCTGGTCTTTGCGTTCGCGTCCTTGGGAGCCAACCCAACCGATTTCATCTTCCTGATCACCCCGGCGGTCCTATGGGCGGCAATCCTCGTGCCGCCGGACCCAGTGGCCGGAGGTGGACCGACGATCGTCCCGAAAACGAAGCAGGTAGGAGTGCGGGTCGCGTCGCAGATGCTTGCGGCCGTCGTCGTTGCAGCTATCGCAGTTATGAGCGTGGCATCCATCGTGTACGAGTTTGGGCGCGCAGCGTATCTCCGTGGCGATATCGCCACAGCAGCAGCTGCTGTCGGTATTGCGGCCGAAATTGACCCATCGCTCTCGATATACCAACGAGAGGGTGCATCGCTGGCCTTCGCACGCGGAGACTATCGGCGGGCTGCCGATGGCTACGGTCGCGCCCTCGCCCTTGTGCCGTATGACCCGGTGGCTTGGCGCGGCTTGGCGCTGGCCCTCTCGGCTGACGGCGAAACTGTCGGAGCGACTAAAGCCGCCCGTGAGGCCGTCCATCTCATGTACTTGTCGACCGAAAATCAGCTGGTAGTCGCTGCCGTGTCCGCGCAGAATGATCCGCCCGCTTCGCGAGCGGCTTTGAAGGCGGCTCTCTACGAGGCGCCCCAGCTCGCGGTCATCAGTTGGCAGCACACGGTCCTCAAATCGTCTGCCCGCGTCGATATGGTGCGGTCCGTGGTGAATGCGGAACCGCCCGGCGGAGCGGAGCACGTCATCAGTCAAGTGGTGCTGGCCCTGATTGCCAATCGCCCCGACGTTGCCACGGCTGCGGCCCTGCGAGTCAAGCCCTCGGAAAGGAGCTCCGCAGATGCGTTGGCCGCGGGGGCGTTGGCCGCGGTCGGCGTGTGCCGTTTCGAGGAAGCCGCAGGTCTGAGGGACGCCGCGTTGCGAACTGAGGGCGGGCAGGCCTCGATCTGGCTGGCTCGGAGCCTCGTAGCGGACGCTGTCGGGTCGAAGCCAAGTGAAAGCGCCGCACTAGATCTCTACTACCTCGGACTATCCGGCGGTCCTGGGCCGCCGTTGACCAGTGCGTTAGGCGGAGACATTTCGGACACATGGCGATTCCGCAGACCATCGCTTGGAGTTGTGGCTGACGGAGCAATGCTTCCAGCTGCACGCGCGGCGTTATGGATTCTAGTGACGGATCCAGCAACAGCCCTGGCACCTTACGGCAGCGCATGGCCGCCACCTTGCCCAAAGCCATCCGAACGCTGAACGCCGAGCAATGGCACGGGTTCCGATAACGATGACGCGTTTTGGCTTGCTCGGGCGTCGAAAGACCGGCGACCTGAATCTCGCGTTCGCGCTTTTCCTTGCCGTGGCAATCGGCGGTCTCGTTCGCTTCTTGCCGATTTGGTCGTCGATGTATCCGCTAAACGACGGCGGGCTCTTCGCGCACATGGCCAGCGATCTTGCGAAGAACGGCTTCCTGCTGCCCGCTTTCACCACCTACAACGGGGAGCAGATTCCGTTCGCGTACCCCCCGCTGGGCCTGTACTTGACCGCCATCATCAGCGTCTTCGCAGGCAGCGACACCATGGCCGTCGTGCGGTTGCTGCCGGCAGCGTTGTCCACCGCTTCCATTCTTGCCCTCTACCTAATGGCGGCTGAGCTCCTTCGTTCTAGGTGGCGTGGCGTGGTAGCGGCTGCGGCGTTCGCACTCATGCCGCACTCCTACCTGTGGCTGATCGTCGGCGGCGGCGTAACCAGGTCGCTCGGCCTGCTCCTGTCGCTGCTGGCGTTGCAGCAGGGACTTCGCATGCTTCGCACTCACCGACTGGGACATGCCCTGGCCACGGCCATGCTCGGTGGGCTCACCCTGCTTTCGCACCCACAAGCCGCAGCCTTTCTCACGGTGAGCCTGCTTACCTTCCTAGCCTTCCACGTCTTCCGAGGGCGCGGAGTGATGGCTATCGCCCAACTAGCCTTGGCGGGGTTGGGGGGGCTGGTGGTGGCAGGACCGTGGCTCGTGGCGGTGCTTGCGAAGCACGGGTCCCAGCCGATCCTGTCCGCAGGAGCCAGCGCGCTGGACCCCGCGAGTGGAGCTAGTCAGTTGCTCGGTCTGGCCTTCGCGGATGGGAGCGTACTGGATCTGATGACTGCCCTGGGGGTACTCGGCATCGTCGTGAGGATCGCTCGTGGCCAATGGATGATCCCCGTGTGGTTGATGTTCACAATCTTCATCGATCCACGAGCCGGTGCGAATTACGCGACAGTCCCACTTGCTCTCTCGGTGGTGCCGATCTTTGGCGAGTTGCTGCAGCGGATGGTCCCCGCCCAGGGCAGGTCTGCCAGGCTTACACGCGAGCCGATGCCAAGCCTGGTGCGAACTCATCGGGCAGCCAGCGTCGTGGTCCTTCTCGTGCTCTTTGTCACCTTGCGAACGGCGTCGCGGACGGCCGTGGACCCTGCCAGTCCGCTGCATGGCCTGGAGGTTGATCACGTTGCTGCTATGCAGTGGGTCCGGTCGGACGCCGGCGACAACGCCGCATTTGCCGTAGTGACAGGTCGTTCTTGGGAGTCCGACTACCTATCAGAGTGGTTCCCGGTGCTCGCCGAGCGCACCAGCATCGCAACGGTCCAGGGTTCGGAATGGACGGGGATCGAGTCCTTCTTGACGCGGTTGGCCATGTACCGCGAACTTCAAGACTGCGCAACCGCGACGGCAACCTGCCTCGAATCCTGGACCGATGGGTGGCACGCGACCGGGGCATACGTCTTCCTTCCCAAGGGTCAGCTCTTCGGCCCAACTTCGCCAACGGATTGCTGCCCTGCCCTTCGCGAGACGCTCCGAGAGTCGACTCACTATCGCGTCATCTACGACGGCCCGGGGGCGACCATCTTCGCGCCCGCGGACCGTTAGCGGCCCGGGTGGATGGTGACCCAGACCGGTTGGGTGAAGTGGGCGCAGTACGTGGCGCTGGCCATCTGCATCGGCTTTGGGTTGGCGTTCGTCATCGCGAACGTGCGGAGCTGGGAGCTCGAGGACTCGAATGCGTACTGGCAGGCCGCACTTCGCCTGCGTGGCGGCCAGCCGCTGTACGTGCCGGTAAACCCGGGCGCGGACGAGATGATCGCCTATCGGTACGCCCCGTGGTTCGCGTGGCTCTGGGTTCCGCTCACGATGCTCCCGAAGAGCCTCGTGCAGATGGGCTGGAGCCTTCTCCTGCTGGCGTCAGCCGCCGCCGCCATCCTGCCGCTGGTGCGCCTGCGGACGGTGTCCGCCATCTGTCTGGCGGCGTTGCTGGGCGGCTTGCTGGTCCGCACCGCATCAACGGGCAACGTGCAGGCGCTCCTCATTGCCGGGCTGGTCTACGGCGCGCCGCGCCGCAGTGGACCGATCTGGATCGGCATTGCGGCCTCGTTGAAGTTCGCGCCGATCGCCTATCTTCTCCTGTACGCGGGACGCGGTGAGTGGCGACGTGCGACAGCTGCGTTCCTGGTGGGCGCCGTGTTCCTGGCACCAGCGCTGCTCTATGACCTGAGCGGATACCCGGCTGACCCGGGGGAATCGCTGTCGCTCTTCTCGCTCGCCGGACCCATCCCGTGGGCGACGTTGGCAGTCCTCTGTGCCGCCATTGCCATCCGCTTGGCCAGCCGACGCCATGCATGGCCCGCCGCCTCGGTTGCTGTTCTGGCTGCCATCCCGCGACTGCAGCTCTACGATCTGACCTACCTTCTGGTCGGGCTGGGCAGCCAGGCACGATCCAGCAGGTCACGGCCGATGACGAGCAGGAAGGTCATGTCGTAATAGAGCAACCGGGGCATCGCCATGACCACCGCGAATGAGGCGGCGAACCAGCCCGCGGGGCCGCGCGCGAAGCGCACCAGGGCCGCGAGGCCGACCACGGCACCGGCAGCCCAGGCGATGGGCGAGATCAGCCAGAGGCCGGCGAGCGGGCCCGGCGACAACGGGTAGTGGCTGAGGTCGAACAGCAGCATTGGCACGGTCAGCACCAGCGCTGCGGCCACCGCCACCAGGCAGCGACGCCACTCTCCGAGCACTGCGTACCGGACCGCGTAGAGCAGCGGGAAGCCCTTGAGCGAGGCCGATACGCCGACGGCGATGGGGCCCGCCCGCCCGTCGATGGCGTGGACGAGCGCCGCCACGATCAGGGGCTGGACGTTGCCATGGATCGAGGCGCCTGCCAGGAACGGCGCAAACAACCCACCGAGCAGGACCAGGCCCCAGCGCCGGCTCGCAATGAGCGGCCAAAGTGCGACGCCGCTCGCCGCGAACATCGCCAGGACCCAGCCCACGCTCACAGCGTCGCGAGGCAGGAAGGTGAGCGGCACCCACACCGCAGCAAACCACGGTGCGTAGCGGTATACCGACGCTGCGCCCGGATCGGCGACCAGTGGGTAGAGCGGAAGCCCTGTGCGCAGCCGCTCGGCAGCCCCGAGGTACGCCTGCCAGTCCTGCTCCCGCGAGCTGGGGACCAAGCCGAACGCCTCGCCCACTCCCACGTACGTGAGCGTCAGCCCGATCCCTACCCCGATGATCAGGGCGATGCTGAGATCACGGGCGGCGCGCTCGAGGAGCGCCCGGGGATCAGGCCTGTTGGTCACGATGCGGGGCATTGTGGACCAGGCGCCGGACGATCGGGCCATTCAACCGGTGCGCACGCGCACCTAGACTGCGCGAAGATGTCCAAGTCGAAGTCCACGGGGATGCGCCTTGCGCGAACGGTGGCGCTGGCGGTCGTCATCGGGATCGGCCTGTTCAACCTGTACCAGGCGGCCGCCAACTGGACCCTGTCCGATGCCTCCGCCTATTGGAACGCCGCCCTCCGCCTCCGTGACGGCGAGCCGCTCTACCCGTTGCTGGCCAACGTGAACGCCTCCGAGGTGTACCGATACGCCCCGTGGTTCGCCTGGGCCACGGTGCCGATCACGTGGCTGCCGCTGCAGGTGGCTGGGGCGCTGTGGTCGGTCGTGCTGTTGGCGGCGAGCGCGGTGGCACTCGTGCCGCTGGTGCGGGCGCGGGCATGGCTGCCGGTCGCGCTCTTCGGGCCGATCCTGGTCGGCATCAGCGCCGTGGGCAACGTCCAGCCGCTCATCGTCGCCGCGCTCGTATGGGGGGCAGAGCGACGCAGCGGACCGCTCTGGATCGGCGTGGTGGCGTCGCTGAAGATCTTCCCCATCCTGTTCGTGGCGGTCTACCTGGGCCGCCGCGAATGGCCCCGCGCGGCACTCGCGGTCGCGATCGCTGCGGTGCTCTGGGCGCCGGCGCTCCTGTACGACCTGCGCGGCTACGCCACCGACGCCGGCCAGGCGGCCTCGCTCTTCGCCGTCCCCGTGCTCTGGGCCATCGTCGTGGGCGCTGGAGTGGTGCTCACGCTTCGCCTGGCCCGCGGCCGCTTCGGCTGGCTGGCCGCGGCGACGACGGTGGTGGTCTCGCTGCCCCGGCTCTTTGTCTACGACGTGACGTACCTGATGATGGGGGTAGAGGGGCGTCGGGTCAGGGACTGACGGGCGGCCCGACGAAGCGGCCCGACGGAGCGGCCCGCTCGGCATCGGAGCGTACAGCCAGGGATTCACCGATTTCGGCCCCCTTTCGTGGCCGATCTACTCGGATGTCGGGACTTCGGCCGGGATAGCACGCCGTATCGGTCCATATGCTCGGATGCCGAGCACGGAGCGCGCAGCTACGTGGTGGGCTGCCTCACCAGCCGCTCCGCCAGATCGATCGAGTAGTTCTGCCCGCGGTCATGCGGGTAGACTTGGAACATGCTCGCCACCCACAGCCCCGGCACCGGCGTCTCGAACGGGGGGATGTGGTCGCGGTAGTCGACGGTCACGATCGGTTGGGCGAAGGGGGCCGCGAACGACCAGGCATCGGTTACCCAGTCAGGCCGGAAGGCGGGGTTGATGCGCGCCAGGTGGGGTGAGAACTGCGCCACCACCTCGGGGGTGGGGGTGCGCAGGAGCGGGTCATCCATCGGTCGATAGTTGCCCAGGTAGACCAAGTGGCGCCCGCCGTAGTCGGCCCTGTCCATGTAGTTGGTGTGCTCGACCAGCGCCATGAACGGATAGCCCGGATCGTTGACGTTCATCCAGTAGCTCTGCGTCAGGGGCCGATCGAGTGCCAGCACCAGGCAATGCGCGCCGTAGGCGGTCCCCCATTCATGTCTGGACCGATAGTCGCTGGGCAGCTCCGGGGCCAGCTGGCAAGTGAGCCGCACCGCGAGCGTGGAGACCACCCGATCCACGCTGAACGAGCCGCCATCCGCGGTCGTCACGCGCAGGCCGCCCCCTGGGTCGGTCCTGACCTCGCGGACCTCGGTGCCCAGGCGCAGGGTGCCGCCGGCCTCCGTGATGCGCTCGGCCAGCCGGTCGTAGAGCCGCTGGAACCCACCGCGCAGGTAGCCCAGCTGTGCGGTGCGGTCGTGGACGCGCGCCCAGAACCAGGGCATGGCGACCTGGTCGGCCAACGCCCCGAACTTGCCGCGCAGCAGCGGCCCCCAGACGATGTCGTAGGCACGGGCGCCCATGCGCCGACGAATCCAGTCGGCCGCGGCGTGGCCCTCGAGCCGCTCTGCGCTGCCCAACGTCCGCAGGTAGGCCAGCCAAGCGCCCATCCGCAGCCGATCAGCCAGCGGCAGCGGGCGGAAGCGCAGGAGCGATGCCGGCGAGTCGAGCTGGTGTGGAGTGCCGTCGCGAAGGGTGACGGTCAGCGGGCGACGCCAGAGCAGCTCGTCGCCCAGGCCAAGCTCGTTGATCAGCCCGATGGCGTGGCGGTCGGATGCGAAGAGGTGGTGGTAGAACCGATCGAGCCAGACGCCTGGCTCGATTTCGAACCCCGCGGCCAGCCCTCCGGGAAGCGGCTCCCGCTCGACCACGGTCACGTCGTCACCGCGCTGCGCCAGGCGATAGGCCACGGTAAGACCCAGAGCTCCCGCCCCCAGGACCGCGGTGCGAGTCATGGCGTGGGCTCATCCCGGAGCACGTAAATCGGCCAGCCGGCCACGGTCGCCGCCAGCTTGTAGTGGGTGGCCACAAAGGCGCGGAGCGGGTCGAGCAGGTCGAGATCGCGCCCATCGGTCGTGATGGGGCGGTTGATCAGCAGCGGCAGAAAGCCGGGTTGCCCGGGAGCGCTCGAGCCGGCGTCCACCACGACCGCCGGGGGATCGGCCGCCAGCTCGCGGGCCACCTCGTCCACCATGCCAGTGGTCGAGTATCCCGGGGTGCTGAGCGGGTAGAAGTAGCTGTAGCGGGTTGTCGGTGAGCGCCCTGCCAGGTCGTAAAGGCGAGGGTCGTTGCCCCACACGAGCATTCCCCCTTCACTCACCGTTTCGCGGACATACGTTGCAACCGCCTCGGATCGCTCGGACATGTCAGCCACCGCGGCGAGCTGCATGGCCGCAGAGATCACACCCGCCATGACCGATATTGCCATGGTGGCTGCGAAAGGAGCCACGACAACAGCCCGGCGCACCAGCGCCCGGCTGCGGTGCAGCGACGCCATGACCCGCTGAAGCCCAACGCCGCCCAAGATCCCCAGCGGCACGGCCAGCGGGATCGCGTAGTGGGCCAGGAAGCGTCCCTGGACGACGAACAGCGCCAGAGAAGCCGCGATCCACGCCAGCGACGCGACGACGACGGTGCGCCGAGGGCTGGGAGCGGCCGATATCGAACGAGCGCCGAGAATCGCCGGCGCGACCAGAAAGAGCGACACCAAGAGGGTCCACGATGCCACGGGTGCTGACAGGGTGCCGCCGTATTCGGTGTTCGAGAACCGGTAGGCCGCGGTGTAGGTGACGATTGCGTCAAGCGCGGCCGGTAGCGCACCGATGAGTGCCAGCCAGGCGGCCACCAGGGCAACCGGAGCTGCCGCGCCGACCGCCAGCCGCGCCACCCGTGCCATGCGCCCCCGAGCCGGTGTGCCAGCCATCGCGACGGCAATCACGACAAGCGCCCCCGGCAGCACCTGGAACGAGAAGATGAGCGCGGCCCCGACCAAGGCGCCCGCCAGGACCTGGCGCGTCCCGGCGAGCGGCCGCAGTGCGAGGACGAGGGCAGAGGCGACCAGGACCGCCGCGATCGGCTCTGTCAGACCGCCTCCGAGTGCGAGGAGGTAGTTGCTTGCGAGCACGACCGAACCAACGGCGACGAGCGTCCGCGGCCACCCGGTCACGCCCAAGCGCGCGAGCACCGCTGCGACAGCCACTCCGATGCCTGCCGTCGCTCCGAGGGAGAGCAGCCAGTCCGCGGTCCACGGCCCCAACCACCCCAGGACCGCCTGCACCGCCGCCGAGGCAAGGTAGAGCCCCGGCGGCTTGTGGTCCCAGGCGCCGACGTATGGTGCGACGCCATCGAGGAGACGGCCGCCGAGGTGGCTGAACACGGCCGCGTCGAGGGACGGACCAATGAGCAGGCCGGGTGCCAACAGCGCACCCGCCAGCAGGACCAGGACGATCACGAGGGCCACTATCTCCGATTGTGGGGCTCGCGGACGCGGCGTCGCTGGCACAATCGGGCTAGTTCGGGCGGGCGGCCCGGCATGCGAGCCTCTTCCTGCGGCCGAAAGATCCCTACGTCGGCTTGGCGGCGGGAAGCGCGCAAGAGGCCGACGTCAGTCCCGCGGTCGTTTCGCGAGGCCCACCAACACGAATCCGATTTGGTAGATCAGCAATCGCGGGAGCACGACAATCATGGCCACAGCACCAGCCAGCCATGCGTAGCGCGTTCGGGCGAGCACGAATGCAGCGAAAGTCGTGATAATTCCCACGATCAGGTAGAGCGGGACCGAGACGGTCGCAAGGCTCAGCTGACCGCGGCCCAGCCGCGTCGAATACCCTGACAGGTCGAAAAGGAAGGCCGGCGCCACCAGGACGGCCGACAGCAACGCAGCCAGACCGGCTCGCTTCCAGTCTCCGCGCCCCGCGTACACGACGGCGAGCAGCACCGGCACACCCTTCAAGGAGGCGCCGAGTGCAATCCACAGCGGCCCAGAGCGCCGCTCGACGCCCCTGAGCAGCATCAGCACTAAGAGCGGCTGCACATTCCCATAGACCGCACCCTCCAGTTGGCCGGGGAGCAGGAGAGCGAAGGCTGCCCAACCGGTTGGTCCGCGCGCCAGCAGCGGCAATACCGCTGCGAGAGCCGCCGCGATCATCAGGCCCGCCCAGGCAGCTGTGACCGCTTCCCGGGGGAGATATGTGAGGGGCACCCATGCGTACGCGAACCAGGGGGCGTATCGGTAGAGGTCGGAGGCATTGGCCGCCGCACTGACGTACAGCGGCTCGCCCGCGCGCAGCCGTTCGGCCGCACCCCAATAGGCCGCCACGTCGCTCCCCAGCTCGCGCGAGAGGGCGTAACCCAACAACGCGTACGCGACCAGCGACATGAGGACGGCACCCGCCGTGAGGCGCACCCAACCGCCGCGCGTGCGTGGAAGCCAGGGCGATCGGCGCATACCCACCAGACGATACTCTTTCGACCATGTCGTCCATGACCAAAGCCGCCATCAGATCGGATGCTCGCCGGAGGCGCTGGCTGGCGCGGCTGGCGATTGGGCTCCTCCTCTTCTTCGCCCTGACCGATATCTGGCTGCGCATGGGGAACTGGCACTTCGAGGATGTCGGAGCTTACTGGGAGGCGGCGCACCGGATCCGCGATGGCTCGCCGCTGTATGGCGGCCCGACCAATCCCGACAGCTACCGGGTCTTCCGGTACGCGCCGTGGTTCGCCTACGCCTGGGTCCCGCTCAGCTACCTGCCGCGGCAGGTAGCTGAGGTGGCGTGGGGGATCGGCCTAGCAGCCGGTTCCGGAGCGGTGCTCTGGGCGCTCATCCGTCTCCGAACCGCTGCCTCGCTGGCGCTCGCCGTCCTGCTGACCCCGATGTTCTTCAGCCTGGTCCAGGTGGGCAACGTGCAGCCGCTGGTAGTGGCCATGCTCGCCTTCGGGATCTCGCGCAGGAGCGGGCCGCTGTGGATCGCCGTTGCCGCATCGCTGAAGGCCGTGCCGATCCTCTACCTGCTCGTCTACCTGGCGCGCCGCGAGTGGCGGCGCATGACGGTGGCGGTGGTCGCCACTGCGGTCCTGGTGGCACCCATGCTGCTGGTCGACCTGAGCGGCTATACGACCGATCCGGGGGCCTCGTTCAGCCTCTACTACTATGTTTCGCCGGTCGCCTGGGCGGTCGTCGGGGTAGCCGCCATCGGTGTGGCCGCATGGCTCGCTTGGCTTCGTTCGCCGTTCGTATGGGTTGCCATCTCGGTCGCGGTGATGCTCATCGCACCCCGCGCGCACCCCACCTACGCGACCTTTCTTGTCGTCGGACTCCTCGCAGGTGGGCGCGACTTGATCGGGCGTCGTACTATCCTCGCCACATGAGACTCCTCCTCGCGTACATCGACCCGGGGGCCGGCAGCCTGGTGATCCAGGCGATCATCGCCACCGTCGTCTCGATTCCCTTCTTCTTCCGGAACGCGATCCGCTCGACAATTGCGAAGTTCCGACGCAGTCCCCAGCCGGTTGACAAGAAGGGCCTAACGCCCCCCGACCCGGAGTGATCGAGCGCCCGGCCGCGGAGCGCGAGCCAGGCTCCTACCGCGACCCCAGCGGTTTCGTCTTCCGCCGGGATGGGCACCTCTACCGGCAGATCAACGCACGCATCGCCGACGACTGGTCCCTCTTCACCTACTCCGGGCTGCACGCGGCGCTGGTGGAGAAGGGCCTGCTGATTCCCGATGAACCTGCCGAGCTGGGTCTCGCGCCGGAGCCCGGCGCGGTGGCAATAATCCGACCGGAGGAGATCGGCTTCATCTCCTATCCCTACGAGTGGTCCTTCTCACAGCTGAAGGACGCCGCCCTGCTGACGCTCCAAGCGCAGGCCGTCGCCGCCGAACACGGGATGACGCTCCGCGACGCCAGCGCCTACAACGTCCAGTTCCGGCACGGCCGGCCAATCCTGATCGACACCCTCTCGTTCGAGCGCGCGCGCCCCGACGAGCCGTGGAAGCCGTACCGGCAGTTCTGCGAGCACTTCCTGGCGCCGCTGGCGCTGATGGCGCATCGCGACGGGCGGCTCGGCCTCCTGCTGCGGGACTTTATCGATGGCGTCCCGCTTGATCTGGCGTCCAAGCTGCTGCCACGTGGCACGCGCTGGTCGCCCGGCCTGGCTGCGCATGTCCACCTCCATTCACGGGCGCAGCGCCGGCACGCCGCCTCGGCGGATCCGGCACCGAAGGCCGCCAGCATGAGCGAAACCCGTCGCCGCGCGCTGCTCGACCACCTGCAGCGCACGGTGGAGGGGTTGCATCTGCCAGCCCAGGGCACGCAATGGGCCGATTACGCGGATCAGACAAGCTACTCGGCGGCTGGGACCGCGTCGAAGGAGGCGATCGTCGGCAGGATGCTGCGGGCCGCAAGCGGCGAACGAGCCTGGGACGTCGGCGCCAACACGGGTCGCTACAGCGCGATCGCCGCCGCGGCAGGGTACGAAGTGGTCGCGGTGGACGGCGACTGGGCCGCCGTGGAGCGCCACTACCTGGCGCTGCGCGCTGCCGGCGAGCCACGGATCATGCCGCTCCTCGCCGACATCGCCGATCCCTCGCCGGCCATCGGCTGGGCGAACCGGGAGCGTGCCTCCCTCCTCGAGCGGACCAATGCCGACGTGGTGGTGGCGCTGGCCCTGGTCCACCACCTGGCCATCGGTCGGAATGTGCCGCTCCCCATGGTGAGCGAGCTGTTGGCGCAGCTCGCGCCCAAACTCATCGTGGAATGGGTGCCCAAAGAGGACCCGATGGTCGGGCGCCTGCTGGCGGCTCGCGAAGATGTCTTCCCGGACTACTCGGTGGATGGCTTCCGCTCCGCCTTCGGCCGACACTTTGAGATCGTCGAGGAGGCGCCGATCGACGACTCGCTGCGCGTCCTTTTCCGCATGGCCGCCGCGGGCATCACCGCGTCCGGTGCGCGCACACCCTCCGGCCCTCCGTTTGCGTCGGCTGGCGACGCCGCGAGCAGGAAGCTGAGGTCATAGTCGAGCAGCCGGGGAAACGCCGCGATGGTGGCAACAGAGCCGGCGATCCATGCCCACCGGGTCCTCGCATGCCAGATGGCAGCGAGGAATGCCACGATTGCCGCTGCGACCCACGCGCCGGGGCTGACGCTGTAGAAGAGCGAGAGACTCAGGCCGGGTCCGGCGGGGTAGTCGGACGCGTTGAAGAACAGCATGGGGAGAACAAGCGCAGCGGTAAGAAAGAGGGTCGACGCCGCGCGGCGCCATTCCCGCCGGCCAAGGTAGACGGCGACATACGCCAGCGGCGCGGCTTTCAGGGATGCCGCCAGCGCGATGCCGAGCGGGCCCCATCGGTTTCGCCCGGACAGCACCACGGCAGCCACGACCAGTGGATGGGCATTCGCCTTCGCCACCGTCCACAGCAGGAATGCGCTCATCAGCACGCCGAACAGGGTCGCCGCCCAGGTCCGCCGCCTGAGCGTCGGCACTACCGAAGCGACGGTTGCCCCCAGCAGGACGGCCTCCCACGCCACAGCAACCAAGCCCCGAGGAAGGTACGTCAGGGGAACCCAGAGGTACGCAAACCACGGTGCGTAGCGGTACAGGTCGTGGGCGCCAACGCTGTAACTGCGGACATACAGGGGATCGCCGGCGCGAAGGCGGAGCGCCGCGTTCCAATACGCATCCATGTCGCTCAGGTTCCAACCTCGCACAGCGTCCGTGACGGTATAGGCCGCTGCGCCGAGAATGGCTATCGACGCCACCGCGATAGCGACGTAGCGAGCGCGCGCTGATGGACGCAACCTGAGCTCGGCCTATTGTGGCGGGCAGGTGCGCAGGTAGAGGACCTGCGTCTTGTCCCGGTACGCCTCGCACCAGCCAGCCGCTTCAGCTGGACCACGTGTGAGCGTCGTCTCCGGCGGGAGCAGGATCGCCTCGACCCCGTAGCGCTCCGCGAGCCCTTGCCAGCCCGGGTCGGCCGCACGAATGGCGGTGTAGTCCTCCAGCACCTGCTGGGAGTACATGTCATTCCGCCCATCGACGAAGACATGCCCGCCGGCGTCGTGCATCCTGGCAATCACGTACCCACCCCAACCGTACTCGGCGAAGACGTTGGCATCGGGTTGAAGCGCCAGTAGCCGATCCACCCCGGCGATCGGGAAGCGCTCGGCAAGGTCGGTATCGATCGCCGCATTCATGTCGCGAGGGACGAGCACCGCGACGGAGCCGATGGCGATGGCCAGGGCCGTGATCAGCTCCAGGACCCTGCGCCCGAGCGAGCGCGAGGGCGCCATCGGCCTTCGTGGGTGTCCGGCCGCCCGTGCCTGGAGACGCGACTCAAGACCGAGGACGAGCGTCGGAATGCAGAGCACCACGGCCACCGGGACGTTGCGCAGGGCCGCGAGCCCCATTCCGATCCCGATCCACGACAGCGCCACCAGCCACCCTGGCGTGCGGCGCCCCGCGTTCAGGCCCACTGCCACGATCAACGCCAGAAAGGCCAGGTGCGCCGGCTCGTGGAAATTTGGCGACTGCCATTCCTGGATGTTGGCCAGCCCCCAGTCCCCCAGCTGGACGTAGCGCAGTGGGTACAGGATTCCGATTGGCCCAGCCGGCGTGAGCATCGAGGCACCGATGGCCGCCGCCATTCCGCCGATCGCCCAGCCACGGGCGGAGGACATCGCGGTGCGGCCGAGCAGGGTGAAGAGCACGTACACGAATGCCACGCCCAGTCCGACCACGTACAGGCCGTGCAGATTCGCCCAAACCAGGAACAGCGGAATCAGCAGAAGGAAGCGGCGCGGGCGATCAGCGTTCGCCTCCAGCAGGACCCAGAGCAGGCCAGCCAGCAGCAGCCAGCTGATCGCCTGCGGGCGCAGCGTGACATAGGGGATCAGGGTGAAGGCGCCGAGAGCGAAGGGAAGGCCGATGGCCAGCACGCGCGCTCCCTGGCGCGCGAAAGCCGCCGCCAGCACCCCGAAGATGGCCGGCGGAAAGAGGCCGAAGACCAGCAACGCGCCGATGCGGCCGAGCCCGTCCACGAGCCGGAAGATGAGCAGCTCGCTCAGCCACTCGTGCGGCGTCCATGGCTTTCCGAGCCAGGTGAAGCTGAACGGATCCGTCGAGGGGACCTGGCCGGTCTGGGCAATTAGCTTGCCAGTGGTGAGGTGCCAGAAGTAGTCGGGATCTTGCACCCCCTTGGTCACCGTCAGCGCGAACATGACGCCGCCCAGCGCCACCACGAGGATGACGATCGGCGATGGCAGCCAGCGAAGCCTGGCTCCTGCGGGATGGTCGGACATCGGCCGGAGTCTAGGCGTAGTTCCTGAGGTTTGTGAGACATCGACACATCAGGGGTAGCCATCCGCTCGGCGAGCCAGCCCGGCCGGTGGTCCAGCGCCTGCGGATGAACTCGCAGCCGCGGTCGGCACCAGGCCTCCCGTGCCGTCCGTGCCGTCCCGTGCCGCCGGTGGCTGCGGTGCCGGCCGATCGGCGCCTCCGGAATCGGTAATTCTCACCGGCGGGGGCGTACCGTCAGAACGCGGTGGCCGGCGGCGGCTCCAACAACCTACCTCTCCGCGGGTGAGCATTGGGCGGCGGATGCGTTGGCCGGCGTGGCATACGTCCCCGCAGGTGAGAATTAGTACCATCACCCTGCCCGGTCGGGACGCGGTAGCGCCACCACGGCGCTCGATCGCGACCCGTGAGGCGCGGCCGCCCAGCTCACGATCTCCCGGGAGAGCAGAGCTAGTCGTCGCCAGGAGTCACTGGAATCGGACGGAGGTCCCGCGTGCGCTCGCGCCACGAGAGGGCCGCGAGCACCGCCAGGCAGCCGAGCAGCGCAACGAACAGGAGCCAGGCCGCTTCCCGTCCGGTCAGCAGCGGACCGATCCACAGCAGGCCCTGGAGAGCGATCGCCGCCACGGCCAGGCGGGTGCGGAGCTCTTCGAAGGCGGTAACCGCTACGAGGATCCCGACTGCGGCGAGGATCGCCTCGTGCTGGTTTGCGTGAGGGATCACCAGGGGAGTGGCCACCAGCGACATGGCGGCCGCCAGGGCGCCGGCTCTCGGCGAGCGGCGGACCCACCACCAGGCGGCCGCCGCCACCACCAGGGTGGCGATGACTCCCACCGTGGCCAGCACGCTGCCCTGGGCACCGAGCCGCAGCGCCGCTCCACGCCAGTTGATCATTTCGTCAACATGGACTCCGATAGCGGTATCGGCCCCGGCCAGGTTCAGCAGGTAGGCGGGGTAGTCCGTCACTGCCTTTGGCGATACCACCAGGGCGGCCAGCACCACCAGCCCCACCACGACAGCGGTGGTGGTGGCAAGCACACGCCATCGTCGTTCGACGACGAGGCGCACCGTCCACAGTGGCATGAGGGTCGGCTTCAGCGCGGCCAGCCCGAGGGTCGCGCCCGCTCGAAGCCGATGGCTCGCCGACGAAGCCGCAACCGAGAGGCCGATGAGTCCGGCCACGGCCACCGTCGACTGCCCGCGGATCGCGCCCATCACCGTCGGCCAGGCGGTCAGCACCAGCAGGGTGGCAACCAGGCGCGTGCCCGCTGCGCCCCACGCGAGTCGCCAGGCAGCTAGCGCCAGGAGCACCAGGGAGATGAGCGTGAACAGCACGAAGGCAACGTCAAGCGGCAGGGCACCAAGGGGAACGAGCAGCGCCGCCAGCCACGGCGGCGAGTTAAAAGGCAGTGCGCCGTGGACGAAGGACGGCTCCTCGCCGATCAAATCGCGTTGCACCCGCGCTTGGCAGGCGACCGTGTAGAGGCAGTCGCCCCGCGCCTCGAGCACGATCCGCGCGGCAGTCTGGTAGGTCATGTAGTCGGACCGCTGCACGGCACGGTATGGGCCGAGCAGGATCGCCCCGGCGAGAACGATCGCCAGGATCGCGGTGACCGTGACATACGCCCCGGCCCAGCGCGTCGGGTCTCTCATGGTGGCGACGGTAGCACGGGCGCGGTGCCTGCCCGGTGGTACTTCGGGGTGGTGACGCCACGCACCCATGCCGCCGTAGACTCGCCGACATGTTCTCCCGAGGTGTGCCGGCCGCCGCCGCCGCGGTCGCGGGGTTCTTCGCCGCGGCGGTCCTGCCACGTTCGACCTGGCCGCTGATCGACGGCGACGTCTGGTGGCACATCCGTGCCGGCGAGGAGGTGCTGCGCACCGGCGCCGTGCCCAGCGTCGACACGTGGAGCATTGTCGGCGCCGGTCGACCCTGGACCAGCCAGGACTGGGGCGCCAACGTCCTGCTGGCGGCCGGCAACTCGATGGGACCGTGGGGCCAGACCGCGCTTTCCTTCCTCTTCGGCGCCATCGCCGTGCTCTCCTTCTGGATCCTGTGGCGCGCCATCGCGCTTCGCAACCCGGGAACCGGCTGGGTAAGCCGCATCGTCTGGCTGTCGGTCGGCCTGGTGCTCGCCGGGCCGGTGATGGGAGTGCGGGTCCAGGTGCTGGATCTGCTGATGGCCGCCGCGGTGGTCTGGATCTGCTGGCGCTACCTGGCTGACCCGCGGCGCCGCTGGCTGGTCGGCCTACCCCTGGTGGCCGCGGTCTGGGCCAATCTCCATGCGGGATGGGTCCTCCTCTTCCTCATCGTCGGCGCGGTGCTGGTGGGCGAGACGGTCGATCGGCTGTTGAAGCGCGACCTGATCGGTCCTCCGGCGCTGGATTGGGCCCAGCTGCGGGACCTCGCACTGGCGCTGATCGCCGCGGCCGGGGCCCTGATCTTCAACCCGAACGGCGCGGCGCTGTACGGGTACCCGTTCTACACGGTCGGTATGACGTCGCTTAACCGCTACGTGATGGAGTGGTTCCCCGCCAGCCTGGACACCCTCTTCGGACGGCTGCTGACCGGCTTCGCAGTCGTCGCCGTCCTTCCGACCCTGCTGTTGGGCCGACGACGCCTGCGGACCGCGGATGCGCTGATCCTCATCGGCCTGACGGTCATGGCCTACCAGGCGATCCGATTCTTGCTGATCGTTGGGCCAATTGGTGGGGCGATCGTCGCGGTCGTCCTGTCACCGATCCTGTCCGATACGCGGCTCGGGCGCCGGAGCGCTCCGGTCCTGGCGCGGCTCTCCGCCCCAGCGACCCGGGGCCGCGGTCGGGCCAACGCGGGCCTCGCGCTGCTGCTGGTCGTGTTGGGGGTCGGCGTTTCCATCGTGCGCGTGGACCCGTCGGCCCAGGCGGCCGAGATCGCTCGCGTGCTCCCGGCTCAGGCGGTCACCTGGCTCGACCAGCACGACCCGGGAACGCGCATCTTCAACCGATACGAGTGGGGCGGCTACATCGGTCAGCACCGGCCACAGCAACTGGTCTTCATGGACGGCAGGGCCGATGTCTACGGTGACGAGCTGCTCCGGATGTACGTCTCGATCATCGGGGTCGAAGGCGATCCGCAGGTTCTCTTCGACCGATACCGGATCGACTACGCTGTCTTCCCGCCGGACACG
>Ga0153915_10002132_pt1 | contig 18175 bp, 16 predicted proteins | sample Opewatmetagenome_2_FD_107003 | JGI IMG/M metagenome (GOLD analysis project Ga0153915, IMG submission 107003) | Freshwater wetland microbial communities from Ohio, USA - Open water 3 Core 3 Depth 3 metaG | ecosystem: Environmental > Aquatic > Freshwater > Wetlands | place: USA: Ohio, Lake Erie...
GAGCAAATTACCAGAGATCTTGAAAACGAAGTAATCGACTTTCGTATCAGACCGCTCTATCGTTCTCGATATAAGATACCACCAGTGATACGAAAATTCCACACCTTCACCACAGGGAAATCGTTCAATATCGATTCCTTTGAAATCACACCGATCCATGTCGACCACTCTGTCCCAGGAGCGTATGGATACATCATTCATACATCAGAAGGGCCGCTGGTATACACCGGCGACCTTCGCATGCATGGGCTGCATGCATCCATGACCGATGACTTCGTCCACGCAGCACAAGAAGTAAAACCCGTTGCGATGATTACCGAGGGCACGAGGATCGATAGGAATAAAACCGATGAATCAGAACAAAAAATCTACAGGGACTCCAAGAAAAAAATACACGACAACGATTCCCTGACCGTGATTGACTTCAACTTCAAGGACGTTGACCGCTTCACCACATTCTTCCACCTCGCAAAGGACCTCGGAAAAATCCTTGTCATCAACTTCAAACACGCCTGCTTCCTCGAACAATACTGCCAGGACAAGAACCTTACGATCCCGTCCGTGAACGATCCGCATCTCGCCTTGCTCAAACCAAAACGCCTCACCGGCACCTACATCGACGAGGATTACACGGACGCCTACATCAAAAAACGACTCCATTACGCCAATATCATCACGGCGGCAGATATCGCAAAGAACCCCGCACGGTACCTTGTCGTGCTCAATTTTTGGTATTTCACAGAGCTCATCGACTTCAAACCAACCTATGGGCTCTACATCCACTCCCTCTCCGAACCCTTCAACGAGGAAATGGAAATCTCCTACAACAGGATGCGAAACTGGCTTGAGCACTTCCATCTCGAATATTTCCAATCCCACTGCTCTGGGCACATCAACGGTGACGACCTCAAGGAACTGATCCGCTCCATCCATCCAAAGACACTCTACCCCATTCACACCGAACACCCCGAGCTCTTCAAAAAACTTCCCTCAAAGACCATCACGGTGAAAGAGGGAAAACTGTATAAACTCTGAAGAATATCCCCGGACCCGTCATGGGAGGACCAGCAAATGGCTGATATTTACCAGTACGAAAAGAAAAAAGAAGAACAGACCATCATCAAGGCCGATACAGGAAAACGCAAGAAAGAACAGTACATCGAGAACCTCCGCGAAGGTGATGCGGTCAACGATTTCTTTGCGATCAAACTCAAGAAACCCCAGCGACCGTACAAGCGCGGCATGTTCTTCGAATTCCTCGCCACCGACAAGACCGGGGAGATCAGCGTCAAGTTCTGGGGAGGCGAGAACAAGGACCGTGTGAACCGCCTCTACGAAAGCTTCTCGCAGGGCGACGTGGTGCAGATCCGGACCGGTATGGTCGAGACGTATGAGGACCGCCTGCAGATCTCCGTCAATGAAAACACGGGCGGAATCAGGAAATGCGCACCGAACGAGTACGACGTCACAGACTTTATCCCGGCGTTGTCAGAAGATCGCATTGACGAACTGTACGAGATCATCCAAAAAGAAGTGAAAGCAATCACATCTGAACCACTTGCGCAGATGCTTTCCCTGTTTTTCAAGGACCAGGAGTTTATCTCACTCTACAAGCACTCACCCTCTGCCATCTCGCATCACCATAACTATGTCGGTGGGAACCTTGAGCACACCGTCGGCGTGGTTCGGCTCTGCCAGAACATCTCCGAGATGTACCCAAAGGTCAACAAGGACCTCCTCATCACCGGAGCGCTCCTTCATGATATTGGAAAGCTCAAGGAGTATCGGTACGCTGCTGCGATCGACATCACTGAGGAGGGAAACTTCGTTGGCCATATCGTGATTGGTGAACGCTGGGTGAAAGAGAAAATCGATGAGCTTCGCGAAAGTGGAATGGCATTTTCCAAGGATCTTGAGAACCAGCTCATTCACCTGATTCTGAGTCATCATGGGAGGTACGAGTGGGGATCACCGAAGATGCCTAAACTCGTCGAAGCGATCATCCTTCATCAAGCGGACCTCATGGACTCTCAGGTGAAGAACTTCATGCAGATGGTCGAGGATGCGAAGAAACTCACAGATGAAGTCTGGACGCTCATCTACGACGGCGATGTCGGCAAGCGACGAGCAATCTTTTTAGGGGAGTATTAATTACAAGGGTTGAGTATGAAAAGAGACATCGTGAAGCTGCTGTGCTGTCCGACATGCAAAGGGGACCTGTCCCTCACCGTGAAAAAAGAGGACAAAGGGGAGATCATCACCGGGTCCTTTCAGTGCAAGACCTGCAACGTGACATACCCGATCGAGGACGGCATCCCAGACCTGCTGCCTCGCTGACGTTATCTAGGTGTATTCGTCCCAGCTTTTGATCAGTAGCTCCTCAGCCTTGGTGCGTGATATTGCCTCGACGAAGCGTTTCGCGAGCTGCAGGTTCGTGATGAGCGGCACGTTGAAATCCACGGCTTTCCTGCGGATGAGATAATCATTGTCCAGCTCTACTTTTTCGATGTTCTTGGGAATGTTGATGACGAGATCGATCTTACCCTCGCTGATGTAGGTGAGCGTGTTCGGCTCTTGCTCCTCGAGCGGCCAGAAGAGGACTTCTGCGTCTATGTGGTTCTCTTTCATAAAATCAGCGGTGCCCTTGGTCGCATAGAACCGGTACCCGAGGTCTCGGAGGATCCGGGTGCTTGCGAGGAAATCAGCCTTGCTGTCAACCGGACCTGTCGAAAGCAGAATCGCCTTTTTCGGAAGTCGGAACTCGACGGAAAGCAAGCTTTTCAGGAACGCCTCGTTGAAATCATCACCAAGACAGGCGACTTCACCGGTGGACGCCATCTCGACTCCGAGGATCGGGTCTGATCCTTTCAGGCGGGTGAACGAAAATTGAGACGCTTTCACGCCTACATAATCAAGGTCGAAGGAGGACCTGTCGATAACCGGTAAGCGCTTCCCCATGATGATCTGCGTTGCTAAGTCCACGAAATTGATTTTGAACACCTTCGACACAAACGGGAAACTACGGGAGGCACGCAGGTTGCATTCAATGACCTTCACATCATTGTCCTTGGCGATGAACTGGATGTTGAACGGTCCTGTGATGTGTAACGATGTGGCGATGTTCTTCGCGATAGTTTTCACCCGCCGCATCGTCTCAAGGTACGTACGCTGTGGTGGTAACACGATCGTCGCATCACCTGAGTGGACACCAGCGTTTTCCACATGCTCGGAGATCGCATAGCAGTACAGCTTGCCTCGGGCCGCGACCGCATCGATCTCGATTTCTTTCGCCCCCGTGATGAACTTGCTGATAACCACTGGATATTTTTTGCTGATCTCGGAGGCTTTCTTGAGGTATTCTCGTAGCTCCTTATTAGAGAGTGCAATACTCATTGCAGCCCCGCTCAACACATAGCTTGGTCGTACAAGCACTGGGTATTCCACGCTTTGGGCGAACGCCTCGGCTGCCTCAAGACTCGTGAGCTCCTTCCACGCCGGTTGGTCCACATGAAGCGTGTCAAGGAGCGCGGAAAACTTATGTCGATCCTCTGCGGTGTCAATATCATGCGGCGAGGTTCCAAGGATGGTGACGCCTGCCTCTGACAGAGGCACTGCAAGGTTATTGGGAATCTGGCCGCCCATCGAAATGATCACACCCAAGGGGTGTTCTTTCTCCCAGATGTCGAAGACACGTTCAAAGGTGAGTTCATCAAAGTAGAGCTTATCACAGATGTCGTAATCAGTACTCACTGTTTCCGGGTTGCAGTTGATCATGATCGTCTTGTAGTTGAGCTTTCGTAAGCTCGTGACGGAGTTGACGCAGCACCAGTCGAACTCGACCGAGGAGCCTATGCGGTACGCACCACTACCAAGTACGACGACTTGATGATTCTCTTTGAAGGCAAGGTCGTCCATGGTCGCATTGTAGGTGAGATAGAGGTAGTTTGTTTTCGCTGGATATTCAGCGGCAAGCGTGTCAATCTGTTTTACGAAAGGAAGAATCTTCAGCTTTGTACGTCGTTTTCTCACGTCAAGTTCGTTACACTTCGTGAGAAGGGCGATCTGATAGTCGGAGAATCCCTTCTGTTTTGCTTCCTTCAGCAGCATCGGTGGGATATCTTCAAGGCTATACCGCGCAAGCTGGGTTTCGATATCAACGATGTTCTGAATCTTATATAAGAACCAAGGCGTAATTTTTGAATGTCTTGCCACATCCTGAACTGTGTACCCTTTCTTGAGCGCCTCAACAACCACGAACATCCGCTTGTCTGAGGGCTCCCGAAGCTCGGTCGCAAGGTCTGAGAACTCCAACGAGTTCCCAACGACACCGTTCATACCGTTGTCCAGCATCCTAATCGCCTTTTGGAGCGCCTCCTCGAAACTTCGTCCGATCGCCATGACCTCCCCGACCGATTTCATCTCGGAGCCAAGACGGATGCTGACTTGCTTGAATTTCTGGAGGTCCCAGCGGGGAAACTTCACGACCACATAATCGAGGGCAGGTTCGAAGCACGCGGACGTCTCCCCAGTGATAATGTTGTGAAGTTCGGGGAGACTATAACCAAGGCTTAATTTTGTTGCGATGAATGCAAGCGGATACCCTGTCGCTTTTGAGGCGAGCGCTGAACTGCGGCTGAGCCGTGCGTTCACCTCAATGATCCGATATTCCTCTGAGTTCGGATCGAGCGCAAATTGGATGTTGCATTCACCAACGATACCAAGATGGCGAACAACTTGAATCGACAGAGATCGGAGCTTGAAATTTTCAGCCGCGGATAGTGTTTGTACTGGAGCCGTAACAATGCTTTCACCGGTATGGATCCCCATCGGGTCTACATTTTCCATGGAACAGACCACGATGCAATTATCGTAGCGATCCCGAACCACCTCGTACTCGAGCTCCTTCCAGCCACCCACATATTCCTCGATGAGGATTTGGTTCGTGTACGAAAACGCCTTTTTCGCAAGGTCACTGAGCTGTTTTTTATTGTGTGCGACACCCGACCCAAGGCCTCCGAGGGCGTACGCGATCCTACACATCACTGGGTATCCGATTTCCTCGACGACCATGAGCGCGTCGTCGACGTTTTTCACTGCCTTACTTTTCGGCACGTTCAGGTTGATCTGCTTGATTTGCTTGACGAACAGCGCCCGGTCCTCAGTGTTCTGTATCGCTTCGATGGGCGTGCCAAGGACCTCTACTTTGTATTTTTTTAGAATCCCTTGTTCTGCAAGATCAAGGCCGACGTTGAGGGCGGTTTGACCTCCGAACCCTAGCAGGATCCCATCAGGCCGCTCCTTCCGTATGATCTTCTCGACAAAGGAAGTCGCTACCGGCAGGAAATACACCTTGTCTGCGAGGTACTCCGAGGTTTGAATCGTCGCGATGTTCGGGTTCACCAAGATGGTCTTGATCCCTTCCTCCTTCAGCGCCTTGATCGCTTGGCTGCCGGAGTAGTCGAATTCTCCTGCTTGGCCGATCCGTATGGCGCCTGAACCGAGGAGAAGAATCTTTTTCCATTTCGGTTTCGTGTGCTGGATCATTTCATCGCTCTCACGAACATATCGAACAAAAATTCTGTGTCGTCAGGCCCTGGGGACGCTTCTGGGTGGAACTGCGCTCCGAAGAATGGTTTTGAGATGTGTTTAATCCCTTCGTTCGTCTGGTCATTCCCGTTAATGAACCACTCTCGCCAATCCTGCGGAAGGGTGTCAGCATCGACCGCGTACCCATGGTTCTGCGGGGTGATATAACACCGGTTCGTTCCTGTCTCAAGGCATGGTTGGTTTTGGCTTCGGTGACCGAACTTCAGTTTGTAGGTGTTTGCACCTGCAGCCAGCGCGAGAATCTGGGATCCAAGGCAGATGCCAAGGATGGGGATGTTTTGTGAGAGCGACTGTTGGACATGGTTGATGGTTTGTCTGCATTTCTTCGGGTCACCTGGACCGTTTGAAATGATAATCCCGTCTGCGTGTTCGGTGCTGAAGTCATAATCCCAGGGGACCCGCACAACAGTGAAATCTCGTTTGAGGAAGGCGCGAATGATGCTATTTTTTGTACCACAGTCAACAAGGAGGACCGTTCGTTTCCCGGTTCCATAACGCTGGGGTTCTCTGATGCTGACCTCAGAGACGAGATGACGTTTATTCTGATCACGAAGAGTTATTTTTTCGTGAGGATGTAAAATTTTCCCTAGCAAGGTTCCTTTGGTTCGAAGTTTCTTCGTTAACTCCCTCGTGTCGATGTCATAGATTCCTGGAATCTTTTGCTCATACATCCATTCCGATAATGACTTTGCTGCATTCCAATGCGAGTAATTCTTGGAGTAATCAGCGATAATGAGACCCTCAACCTGGATGTTTTCAGATTCGAAGAACCTGTGGATCCCTTCCTCTTTTTCTTCACCAGGCACTCCGTAATTGCCGATCAAAGGATACGTCAAGACCAATATCTGTCCTTTGTATGACGGATCAGTTATACTCTCCGGGTACCCGATCATCCCGGTGTTGAACACGACTTCGCCAGACGCGGGCCGTGGAAAACCAAATGAGTATCCAACAAAGGAGGTTTTGTCCTCAAGTACTAGCCTCGCGTGTTGCTTTGGTTCCACGATCTAGCAGCCCCACCCGTCACTGTGTTTCTGACGTCACTATGAATGCGATTGTCATTATTTCTAATTATTCAAAAAAATCAATCACCATCCATGAAGGTACGGATGTCGCCCAAAATATCTTTGGACTCTCGCATTTCCTTCATGTATTGATGAAAGCGTGGTGCCCGTTTGTCAAGGATCACTGCGACGCCACGGTCGTTTTCATTGCGGATGAGCCGACCAATCGCCTGCAGTAGTTTTCGTGCTGCTGGCGCCTGTACGGTATATTCCCAGCCTTTGCCGAACTTGAGGTCATAGTAGTGTTGCAACCCGCGCTGCCTGGCGGTCGGTTTCGGATACGGAATCCCAATGATGACGGCGATCTCGAGTTGTTCCGCGGGGAAATCCATGCCTTCGCTGATGCGCCCTCCCATCACCGAGAACAGTGCGGCACCGTCTCCATCACCGTTTCCGCAGGATTTGAAATCACTAACCAGGTCCATGAGCTCAGCTTGGGACATGGTCTGTTCCTCAACGTAGAGGCAGCGCTGGATCTCCGAGAACTGCCCATTTCGCTTGAACATGGAGAGCGTGTTGAAGCTCGGGAAGAACACCATGGTGTTTTTCGGGAAGGTGTTACAGATGTCGCTGACGTACCGCCACATCTGCGGCAGAATCGTTTTGTCTTTGGTGAGCTCCTCGTAGCGAGTGGTGACATCTCGAACAAACAATAACTTCCTGTTCTCCTTGGGAAATGGCGAGGGATACACCGCTGTGGTCGTTTCGATGGGAAGGCCGAGTGAATCCCGGTACTCGTCAAGGGGTTCAAGGGTTCCTGACATGTGGATGCTGCTGTGCACCTGGGTGAGGATCTCGGTTCCGATGGAAGGGTCAAGGCAGTACGCCTCGACGTGTGGGTTTTTCCCTTGACCGCCGTCGACGACGAGCTTGATGTATTGATCCATTTCTATGGTCATCCAAAACTCAAGGAAGAGACCGAGTTTATGGAGGAAGGAGCGGGGCAGCTTCCCTTCTTTTTGTCGGTAATCCTGGATTTTTTCCCCGTAGGCGATGAGGTCGCTGATGATGTCCTTGAGGCTTTTCGTTGTGATTTTTACCCTGGAGAGGAGCTCTGCCTCGAGCTCATGGGTGGGGATGAACGCATCGTTTTTTTCCTGATTGACTTTCCTGACACCACCCTCTAATATGTTATAGACGTAGGTGTCTCGCAGGTCGCTGATGATGCTGATGAGTTCTATACAGAACGCCGAGACCGTGGTTCGTCCGTCCGCAAGCGACGGATCCCCGTAGCGTTCTGCCTCTGAAAGACAGGTGGTGAGCATCCAGGTGCTCAGGTCCGCGGAGAACAGCTCCCGGAGGTAGTCGGGCAGGTTGTGGGCCTCATCCACGACAAGGATGACGTCCTCCTCTGAGATCCCGAGCCAGTCGAAGAGTTTGATGCGTATGGTTTTGTCAAAAATATACACATAGGGGACGACAACGACAAGGGCGTCATGGACGAGGAGCTTGTTGACTTCGTAGGGGCAGAGTCCTTTGGTCTCGCAGGCTTCGATGAACTGCTCGGCGGTTGGGAGGTGGTGTTGGGCCCAGTCCATGATGGCTTCTATTTTTTCTTTCTCTTTGAGTGTGGTACGATAGTAAGTGCATCCTTTTCCTTGTTTCCCCTGGGCTGCGAGTTTTTTCTGGTGAGAGCAGAAACGTGAGAGCTCGTCCGAGTTGCCGTTTTGAAGCTCTGGGTCGTCGTGGGCAAGCAGACACATGTTGCCGCGGCCTTGCATGCCGACGCCGTAGATGCGTTTGTTTTTTGATTTCTTTTTGATCGCTCGGAGTTCCATGATGACTTGCTGTTGCTGCGCATTTGTCCTTGTGGTGTAGAGGATTTTTTTGTCATGCTTGAGTGCGAATTTCAATGCGGCAGAAAGAACGCAGATGGTTTTCCCTGACCCTGTTCCTGATTCGAAGACGAACTGGGTATGTCGAGAGAGCGCTGTGGTGATTTCCTGCATGATGTCTTGTTGGTTTTGTCGAAGTTGATATGGAAATAGTTCCTCCATCCGGGGGGACATCATGGTTGCAGTACATAGAGTTGTTGGATGCTGTTGAGGGGATGAGGTTTTATAGGGTGTTGGTATTTGAAAACGTGTCGCATGAGGGTAACTCCGTTTGAGTGTGTTCAAAAAGAACTTTCCAAGGAACTTCCTGCGGATTGTATGCAGTTCCTTCCCAAGAAATGGGAGAAGGTTGGTACAGTCGTAATCCTGAAACTTCCGAAGGAGCTAGAACCATTCCAGGAAACTATCGGGAAGGTGTACGCATCTGTGCTCGGATGTTCTTCGGTGTTGAATGACGTTGGTGGTATCGCTGGCGTGTATCGAACGCCGACGGTTACGCTTGTATGGGGTTCTTCGCAGACGGAGACGATGCATACGGAAAACGGAGTTCGGTACTTGCTTGATCCGCAGAAGGTGATGTTTTCCTCGGGGAATACAACGGAACGGAAACGCATGGGGTTGATCTCCGGTTCCAAGGAGACGGTGGTTGATTTGTTCGCTGGTATCGGGTATTTCACGCTTGCGATGGCGGTTCATAGTCGCCCGAAAAAGATTGTCGCCTGTGAGATGAACCCGGTTGCGTTCGATTATCTTTGTAAAAACATTATCTTGAATCATGCGACAGAGATCGTAGAACCGTTGTGTGGTGATAACCGGAAGGTTGCTCCGAAAGGGTGCGCTGACCGTGTCTTGGTCGGATACCTACAGGAGGCTGACACGTTTCTTCCTTTCGCTATGGAATGCTTGAGAGGCACGCGAGGTGTTCTTCATTATCATGCTTTGATATCTCGAAGCACAACGATTGAGGACTTGTTAAAGCAAGTACAAATGTGTGCTGAGAGTTACAATCGTCATGCGACACTCCTCCTTGCGAAGGAGATAAAATCCTACGCACCTGGGGTTAGTCACGTGGTGTTAGACGTGCGGATAGGTGAGTAATGGGGCGAGAGATCACCTTGGTGGTGTATCATGCGAACGAGGATGACCCAAAGAAATGCTCTGCACGAAAGTTGCATCGGTTCGGGTACGCGTCTCTTGTGAAATCGATGCGGCGTCTCCCGAATCATGCAGTCTTGCTCGATCCGTTCGCCGAGAAATGTCTCTCGCAAGAGGATCGTGAGAGCGCTTTTGTACATGGACTTGCTGCCTTGGATTGCTCGTGGAAAACCGCGGAGAACGTGTTTCAGCGTGTGGAAGCGACGATGCATCCCAGGGCGTTACCGTTCGTGTTGGCAGTAAATCCTGTGAATTATGGAAAGCCGTTTCAGCTCTCGACAGTGGAGGCGTTCGCAGCTGCTCTTTATATCTTGGGGGAGGTTTCTCAGGCGAAGAAGATACTCGGGATTTACACATGGGGTCCTCACTTCCTTGAGTTTAACAAAGAACCCTTGGAGGAGTATCGGAAGGCTCGTACGAGTACTGAGGTCATTCGTTCCATGAAAAAATATATATAGATAGATATACAAAAAAATATACACTCACGTCAGTATGTTTAAGTAACAAAAACAAATCTCAGCAAAAGAAACACGAGAGGAAGAAACGATGAAACATTCATTAGAGACATTTTTCAAACCAAAGAGCATCGCGGTCGTCGGCGCATCAAAAAACCCCACAAAAATCGGACACGCGTCCTTGAAAAACATCCTGATCTCAGATTACAATTGCAAACTCTATCCCGTGAATCCAAACGAAGACGAGATTCTTGGGTTGAAATGCTACAAGAACCTGCACGACATCCCAGGCCCAATAGACCTGGTGATGGTCTCCGTACCAGAACCAATTGTCCAACAGATCATCAAGGACTGCGTGAAAAAAAAGGTCAAATGGGTCATCATCATCACCTCAGGCTTCAGCGAAATCGGGAACCACGAAGGCGAAGAGGCCATTAAAAAAATTGTCGAGGGAACAGGGATACGAATCCTTGGGCCCAACACCATGGGGTACAAAAACGCCTCAGACGAACTGGACGTCTCCTTCGTCTTTGGGATGCCCCGGAAAGGAAACCTCGCGCTCATCAGCCAAAGCGGCGCGCTCGGCATGGGCATGATTTACCTTGCGAACAACGAATTCGTCGGACTGTCGAAAATCATCGGGGTAGGCAACAAACTCGACATCGACGATGATGACCTCGTTGACTACTTCAGCCACGACCCTGACACGAAAGTCATCGGGCTCTACATCGAAGGAATCCGCCATGGACGAGCGTTCATGAACAGCATCAAAGCCTGCAACAAACCAGTCCTTGTCGTAAAAGCCGGACGAAGTGCGGCTGGCGCCCGAGCAACCGCGTCCCATACAGGCTCCATGGCAGGCAGCGACGAGATCTACAGCGCTGCCATCAGACAAGCAGGAGGGATCCGCTGCCGGGACCTCGTGGAACTCTTCGACATGGCACGCGCACTCGACGGACAACCACCAGCGAAAGGAAACCGCATCGGCATCATCACCAACGGAGGAGGTCTCGGAATTCTTCTCACAGACGCCTGCGAAGCAAATGACCTTTCAATCCCGAAGCTTTCCCCAACCACCTACAAAAAAATTGAGAAAATCGTACCCGGGCTCGTGAAGCCGAACAACCCGATTGACCTGGTCGCTGACGCGGGATTCTATCGGTACTGGGCATCCACCAGGGCGTTACTTGAGGACCCGAACATCGACGGCATCATCGTCGCCTCGGTACACGCCGGGTACGCCCGACCCCGCGAGTACGCGGGTGCGATTCTGAAGATGATCCATCAGCAACAACTCCATCGCAAGTACCAAAAACCCATCCTCGGATGCTGGGTCGGTGGTAAAGAATTCGAAGACCTCGTCCTGGACCTAAAGGCCGTGGGCGTACCCATCTACCCGTCATCATGGCGAACAGCGCGCGCGATGCTTGCTCTCGTCCTCGAAGGAGAACGCATCAAACACGAACAGCACGCTTAATCGACCCAGTCGACGTCAAGGATTTTCTCCCAGTCTGTCTTCTTATTCTTCCATTTCTCGACCGTGCTTCTACTTAGGCAGTTCTGGCATAACCCGACCATGGTGAAATAGCAGGACCTGCACACGGATTCCCCACATTTAATGCACACGGCCTTCGCGGGGTTGACCCTGCAGATACTACATTTCCCATGAGGCTTCTTATCCTTGAGCTTCTCCTCCATGGTTTTGGAGATCATCGCCTGCTCCTCGGAGGAGAGCCATTCCTTTAAATCCTCGTTCATCTCGACGATGCTTTTTTTCGACGATTGACTTCTCGAGGAAACGCCCTTCCCAGTCATACTCTTCCCATGTGTGATGTATAAAAAAGAATCGACGGGCCTCTTTTATTGTTTTGCGAGCCTCCGAGAGCGCCCCCTTCGGAACAAAACGTTTGCGGTGACATGGATAAAGGGAGTCACAACCAGAAGGAGAAGCAGGTGCCAGACGGTGATGTTATGGAGGAACCAGTCATGACAGGTCAAATGCAACGTATAGAGGAGTTCGCTCATCAGAAAGCTGCTTACAATCGCCCCTACGAGAAAATCGAGTTGGTCAAACGGGATCCAATCCTTTCCTCGCTCGATGCCGATTCGGCGTTTGAAGAAGCTTTCGACGAGGTCGCCTACCAGGGCGCCGAAGCACAATGAGAAGAGTAACAGAATCATCATGGGGAACCCTTCGAAATTGGTCAGCCGAAGGTATGCGTAATCACTCATCTGAAGATAGGAAGCAGCGACGGAAAGGCCAAAGCCAGCGGTCATGCCTAGGAAGGTGCCGGCAAGCAGTCCCCGCCATGTCTTCCCGTCACCGAGCACCCGCCGTCCGTCTTTCCACGTCCTGCCGAAATCAATGGGTGTTCCGCCCCCGACGATGACCGCGCTTGCGTTCGCGACATAGACAGGGATGATGATCCAGAACGCCTGAACGATGACGGTGTAATCCATTGGAGGCTACATAGTGGTGATGTTTAAAAGAATTGTTAAAAAAAATTCGTTACTCGGGACCAAGAGACGTCCGCGTGATTTTGAGTCCCGTGTATTGGAACCGATTCGATCGCTTCACCAATGCCTTGAGGGCAGTGTTGGAGATATGGAAGTTCTCGGAGACCTTGTTCGCGAACGTCCCGGTATCGCCGATGAACCCGTAGATGTCTTCCTCGAGTTTCTTGAACTGATCGTCATCGAGTGATGAGACGTTGAAAATTTCGCTGATCTCATTCACAGGACAGGAGATGTTGATGTTGAAGAGTGAGTAAAACGACCGGTACATTTTCTGCGGCTTGCCGTCGATACCTTCATTGGGTGTCGTCCATTTGGTCTCAGCGAGCTTCATCTTGTCGAAAAACTCAAGGGCGTTCTGGCCCTCATCACCGAATTTTTCAAGGATCATGCTGCTGGGCACCCAATCCTTGGAAATCTCCATAAACACTTCTTTTTTTATGGGTGTATCAAATGCTCTGATGATGGATACTAAGTCGGTTGAATCATTGATTACTTTTGTCCGGATCAAGTACCATCACCTTTTTATATAAGCGAAACCTAAAACCGCTTGTCCTATATTTATAGTTTTTGAATATAGATAATAATATTAAAATAACAAATTAAAATGATTTATCGTCCTCGATATCGATCTTTATTTCCTCGAAAATGATGCTTGGGTTGTCCGTGAAACGAGCGGGTATTCCCATGGAACTGTCCTTGTCTCTGCATATCCGTTCGAATAAACGGAACCTTTTGAAACGCTGGCATCTCGGCAAGTTCGATATTAAGCTCGTCATCAACTTGCACGCGTCGGAAATTATCATGATCACGCTCAGTCAACAAGGTCACGGCGTCACCATTTTCACCAGCTCGAGCTGTTCTTCCGATACGATGCACGTATTCTTTCGAGGTCTTCGGAACATCGTAATTGTAGACATGGGTGACATTCTTAATATCGAGTCCTCGAGCTGCAACATCGGTCGCCACTAACACATCGGTTTTTTGGTGTTTTAACGCGTCAAGTGATTGGAGCCGCTTGTTCTGGCTCATCCCACCATGGATCGCAGAGGCATGGATACCTTGATGACGAAGGTTACGTGCGACAAGATCAGATTCGTGTCGTGTCGCACAAAACACGATTGCTAGACCCGGTGTATTGTTTCTAAGGAGATGGACAAGGAGGGAGAATTTGTTATTCTGCTGATGAATATCATAATAAATCTGCCGCAGCTTGCTTTTATCAACATAGGATTGTGTTCGTATGACAAGCGGGTTTTTTAGGTGTTTCGCGGTGATTTGATATATCTCATGAGAAACCGTGGCACTAAACATGAGGGTCTGTCTTTGCTTTGGCACCTGATTAATGATGTGTTCGACATCTTCGATGAACCCCATCTCAAACATTTTATCGGTCTCATCAAGAACGAGGAAGCGGATATTTTGAAAATCAATAGTCCCTCTTCGCATATGGTCAAGAATCCTGCCTGGCGTACCAATAACGATATGCGCTCGCCGTAATTCCCTTATCTGCGGCTCGATGCTCACTCCTCCGAAAACACCCATTGTTCTCACACCGAGTTGATCACCGAACTCCTTGAACACGTCTGTGACCTGTACACAGAGCTCTCGTGTGGGTGTTAAGATGAGTGCCTGCAGACTCCCACGTACGTTTATTCTATCGAGTATTGGGAGGCAAAACGCAAGGGTTTTCCCAGAGCCTGTTTCTGCCTGCCCGACAACGTCCTTCCCGAGATGAATATCTCGGAGACATTTCTCTTGAATTTGCGTCATATCTTCAAAACCTAGCCCCTCAATGGTTTTCAAGAGAGCTGGATGAATATTCAGTTCTTCGAATTTCATAATGTGTTCACCTTTTCTTATTTTTTTTAATCCTTTTGGTTGTTCTATATATTTATATTTTCAATTTTGAGTTTTTAAATCAGTTCTTGTCATCAAATCCAGTGTGGTTTCTTCATGATATAGAAAAAAAAAAGATCTATAGAAAGAATGGTATCATCTCTGTTTTGTATGTTGAAAGACTTAGTGTTATAATTTTGTCACGTTTTTTGCTTGTAGTCCTTTTTCTGAGTTTTCTACATCATAGGATATCTGATCGCCTTCATCAAGATTCGTTCCCTCAGGGAGCGCAGATCGATGAACAAATACTTCTTTTTCATCTTCGCCTCGGACGAAGCCATATCCTTTTCGTGCATTAAACCATTTTATTGTTCCTTTCATGTTATTTTTCACCTTCTCAGACACAATTGTCAGAGTTATAGCAAAGAACAAAAACAAAAAATCTCAAAAATTCGACCAACCGAAAATGTGAAACTCTTATCTCTATTCCTTTTGCTGAACCATCGACTTACCCTTTAAATAATTTTCCATGGTTCCTTGGAAAAATCGACACTTTCGGACATTTGCCCTTCTGGATTGTGACCAATCACGACATGACAAATACAGAAGTTTAATTGAAATTAGGCGAAAACAACTCTATTTTATGATAAAACCATACTCAAAATGAGGATGGACTCGTCGGGATTTGAACCCGAGGCCTCCCCCATGCCAAGGGGGCGATCTTCCGCTGATCTACGAGCCCGTAGGTTTCAGCCTAGAACTCCCATGAGCAAATAAAATTTTTGGATAGCAAAAAATTTGTAAGTAGACAACACTTCCAGCACATAGATGAAACAGCGTCAACTTGAAATCCTCCTCCAACAAGTTCCAGTTCCTCCAAAACCCAAACCCTCCCTGGAGCAATACATGACACCAGCACCGATTGCCGCAGACATCCTTTTCACCGCCTATCACTGGAGAGACATCGAGGGAAAAACAGTCTTCGACCTCGGTTGTGGAACAGGCATCTTTTCGGTCGGAGCCATGTACATGGGTGCACGTGAAGTGTATGGTTTCGACATCGATAAGAATATCATCTCTCTTGCCACCGAGTACGCACGTTCGAACAACCTTCCTATACACTTCCAAGCCCAAGATGTTACTGACGTGACCACACGATGCGATACAGTTCTAATGAACCCGCCATTTGGCGCCCAGAAAAGCAACCAGAATGCTGACCGAAGGTTCATCGAGAAAGGATTCGACATCGCACCTGTCATCTATTCACTGCACCTGAAAAAAACAGTTCCATTCATCGAAAAGATGATCCACGCATTGCACGGAGAGCTCTCTTATCAGAAGGATTATGACTTTCCCATAAAATGGATGTTCCAGTTCCATGAGAAAGAAGTCATGACCTATTCTGTCACCCTGCTTCGAATCCTGACTCGTAACGAACCAAAATTATAAGTAAAGAAATCACTTTCCTTGAAGAGGAAACGATAAAGAGGGAAATGCCTTATGTCCTTTACCAGGAACAAGGATCAACGCGTCGGGGTCTTCGTCGATGTACAAAACTTGTACTACTCAGCCAAGCATCTCTACAATAAAAAAGTGAATTTCAAGACACTCCTTAAGGAGGCAATCGCGGAACGGCAGCTCATCCGAGCGATCGCTTACGTTATCAAAGCCGACGTGAAAGATGAACAGACCTTCTATGATATCCTCCAGGAAATCGGGTTTGAAGTACGAGCAAAAGATCTCCAGATTTTCATTGGAGGCGCAAAGAAAGGAGACTGGGACGTCGGCATTGCCATGGATGTGATGCGACTCGCCCCAAAGCTGGATACGATCGTCCTCATCAGCGGTGATGGGGATTTCTCGGACCTGCTCGACCATGCAAAGAGCCTCGGCTGCCGCACCGAAGTTATGGCATTCGGAAGGACCACCTCCCATAAACTCCTTGAGGAGGCAGACCTGTTTATCGACCTGGACAAGAACAACAAATACTTGCTGCAACAAAAAAAGAAGAACTAGAATGCTTTAAAAACTGGTCGCGCATTGACCTGGATGCAGATAAGATGAAACAGTACGCTCATGCCAGATAGCACGGGGCGCGCCAGGAGGCTCGTAGGTTGGACGACAAAAAAGGCTACAATTTTAAAGCCTTGAGGCATTTAAACACCCCTCCGAAAAGATAATAATATCCTACTTTATCTGCTTTCGACTTAAAAACACACGACGAACACACGGAATGTGATGAAAGTGGCACGCACAAAAACCAAGAGATTCAGAGGATCTATGACCCATGGCAAGGGGAAAAAGGGTGGGCGAGGATCAGGACTGCGGGGTGGCAGAGGAAACGCTGGGCTGCACAAACACAAAATCATGCACATGATCAAATACATGCCTGATCACTTCGGCGTTCACGGTTTCAAACGAGACCCAAGCCTTGTCAAACGCGACAAAATCATCAACGTCGGTCAACTGGATGATCGCTTCCACGGAAAGAAAGACATCGACCTCACCAAAGAAGGGTTTGATAAACTCCTCGGTGGAGGGATCGTTGAACATGGATATATCATCACGGTAAAGGCAGCCTCTCAGAAAGCAATCGACAAGATCGCGGAACATGGTGGAGAGGTTAAGATAAAAGAATAAGGGTTTTCATATGGCAGAGGAAAAAAAGAGCCGTTTATACGTTCTCAAACCACTCATTGAACGTTGGCCTGCGGTCGCAAAACCAGAAGGGCACGTGAACTTCCGTTCGAAGATTTTCTGGACTATTATCTGTCTGGTCCTCTATTTCATCTTGACGAATGTGATGATTTACGGTGTGACCGGGCAGGTGCTCGACATGTTCTCGAGCTACCGTGCGATCATGGCGGGCGCATCAGGGTCCATCATGCACCTTGGTATCGGACCCATTGTGACGGCGTCGATTATCCTGCAGCTGTTCGTTGGCGCAAAGATCATCAAACTCGATCTCACCAAGAAGGAGGACAAAGCGATCTACCAGGGGTCACAGAAAGTCCTGGTCATCGTGATGATCTTTGTCGAAGCCATCCCTCAGATCTACGGGTATTTGAAACCGAGCGAGGCTCTGGCCGGTATGGTCGGGGGGAGTACGATTGCCGACATTGTGATCATTTTGCAGTTATTCTTGGGTGCGTACCTCGTGTTCCTCATGGATGAATTGATTTCGAAATGGGGTATCGGCTCCGGTATCTCGATGTTCATCGCCGCTGGTGTCTCACAGTCCATTTTCACGGGGCTCGTCAACTGGCTCCCGGCCTCAGCAACACAACCATTAAGCATTTCGAATCCGCCAGCAGGGACGATCCCAGGGACGTACTACCTTGCAACGCATATGAGCCTGGGAGATATCGTCGACGGTGGCTTCCAGATCTTATTCATCGGTCATGGTGGATTTACGAATTCAATAGTACCTGTGATTGGAACCATCGCGGTCTTCCTGATCGTAGCTTATACTGAGTCATCGCGCATCGAGCTTCCTCTTGCGCATGCAAAGGTTCGAGGCGCTAGAGGTCGCTATCCGATCCGGCTTATCTACGCATCAAACATTCCTGTCATCTTGATGTCCGCGCTTCTTGCAAACATCAACATGTTCGCCTTGCTGTTCTATACTCATCCAAGCCTGCAGGGGCTCCCGTTGATCGGGAAACAATGGTGGATCGGTGCGTATGACACCACCTACGGTTCGACA
>Ga0153915_10002133_pt1 | contig 18166 bp, 19 predicted proteins | sample Opewatmetagenome_2_FD_107003 | JGI IMG/M metagenome (GOLD analysis project Ga0153915, IMG submission 107003) | Freshwater wetland microbial communities from Ohio, USA - Open water 3 Core 3 Depth 3 metaG | ecosystem: Environmental > Aquatic > Freshwater > Wetlands | place: USA: Ohio, Lake Erie...
GCAATTAATTTTGTTATAACCGACTGGAATATGCCCGGTCTTTCTGGTCTTGACTTGATTAAAGCAATTCGTGGGAATGATAAATTAAGTAAACTGCCGGTTCTTATGGTAACAACCCGCGGCGTGAAAGAAGATATTGTTGAAGCTCTTAACGCTAAAGTGAATAACTATATTGTGAAACCCTTCACACCACAGATTTTGAAAGAAAAAATCAGCGCTATTTTAGCCGTTGCATAGGGGGTATTAGTTATGTTAACAAAAAACATGACACAACTTTTTGAAAAACTAAATGATTTGAAGGCGGTCTTTGCGTATGGACAAAAAATCATTCCGATAATTCAAAATCTCGTCGATTTTATGACCGACACTCTTCCGTTACTTGAAAGTATAAATCATTCAATAGCGGATAGCACTAGTAAAATTCCAAAAGCTTCGCACCAAATTAGTAATGTTACACACGCCAACGAAATGGCAACTACCGAAATTCTTGATCTTGTTGATGTTATTTCTAATGAAGTCTTCAAGATTGAAGAAACTTTAAAAAAGGAAGTTGTTTTTAACGATGCCGGAAAAGAACTCCTGTTAAAATTGACTTCTTCAACTGCCGGAAATGCAGAAGCTCAAAAAATAATTGCAGAACTTGAAAAGTTATTTACGGTAAATATAATTCCGACTACTGTTTTTGAATCGATCGAAAAGATAAAAAACGACGCATATAATATTACCTTGTCTTTACAAGTTCAGGATATTACATCTCAGCAATTAGCAGCGGTTAATCATTTGATCGAATCAGTTCAAAATAAACTTAGTGGACTAATTGTTGAAATTGAAGAGGCTGAGGTTCATGACCACAAGATTGATTATATTAAAGAACCGGATTCGATGGAAATTGAAGCTCCGAATTCTGCAGCATTCAATCCCAATGCGCGGTACAAAAATGATGGGGAATCCCAAAAGATTGCGGATGAGTTGATTGGAATAAAAAGCACCGCGTCCCAAGAAGAAATTGATAAATTATTCTCATGAGCGAACTCAATGGATGAAGAAATAAGTTTACTAAATGATCCGGAAATGAAAGAAATTTTCGAGAGTTTTATTGTTGAAACAAATGAGATTCTTGAAAAACTAGACCTTGATCTGGTTGAAATGGAGAAATCGCCGAAGGATAGCGATTTGCTTAATTGCGTATTTCGTGCTTTTCATACTATCAAAGGAACGTCAGGTTTTCTTGGTCTGGAAAAATTGCAAAGAATTACACACATATGCGAAGATATTCTTAATAAGCTTCGTAAAGGAGAAGTTGAACTTAACTCCAATATTATGGACGCAATTCTTGCCGGTTACGACAACATAAAAAAACTTGTTGCATGGATTGAACAACATAAAAACGAAGGTGTTGATGTTGAGGGAACAGTAAAACTTCTTCAGGACCAAATTGCAATTATAGAAAAAAAGGCTGTTGAACCGGAAAAAGAAACTGAGCAAATAACCGAAGAGGTTAATGTTGAGGAGATAAAACCGGAAGCAGTTCCAGTTATTGCCGAAGAACCGGTCGCTGTTGCGGCGCCTGTTGAAAAGAAAAAACCTGCCGAAAAGAAAGCTGAAAAAGAACATGAAGATAATTCGCCAAGCAAAAAAGAAGATACAAGTATTCGTGTTGATGTTGAGCGGCTTGAACAGTTATTAAATATTGTTTCTGAATTAGTTCTTGGTCGTAATCAATTATTACAGGTTAATTCCGAAATTGCTGAACTTCACGAAGGAACTCAGCTTGCAAAATCGATTGGTGATGCTTCTAAGCAAATTGATTTGATGACAAATGAATTGCAGCTTGTTGTTATGAAAGTGCGAATGGTTAAAATCGGTAAAGTGTTTAATCGTTTCCCAAGACTTGTACGCGATCTTTCCCGCGATATGAATAAACAAATCCGCCTTGTTATAAATGGTGAAGAAACCGAACTTGATAAAACTCTTATTGAAGAAATTAACGATCCACTCGTTCACTTAGTAAGAAATTCTGTAGATCACGGAATTGAATCGCCGGAGATAAGAAAACAAATTGGAAAAGATCCGGTTGGAACAATCACCTTGTCAGCTATTCACGAAGGAAACGATATTATTATTTCCATTGAAGATGACGGGAACGGAATTGATACGGAAGTTTTAAAAGAAAAAGCTGTCAGCAAAGGTTTAATAACCGAGGCTAGAGCAAAAGAAATGACGGTTCAGGAAACGTATAATTTAATATTCCTTCCGGGATTTTCTACTGCGGCGAAGGTTACAAATGTTTCCGGGCGCGGTGTGGGAATGGATGTTGTCCGCACGAATGTTGCAAAACTGCGCGGAATTATTAGTGTTGAATCTGTAAAAGGTAAGGGCTCAAAGATGATTGTAAAACTGCCGCTTACCCTTGCTATTATTTCGGGAATGGTAGTTCGTGCCGGGAAGGAAAAATATGTAATTCCTCTTAGCTCGGTAATTGAAGTTATTCGCGAAAACACCGAAAATATTTCTACAATCAACGGAAGTGAAGTTGTACGTGTTCGCGAACTTGTTCTCCCGCTTGTTGATATTGACAATTTATTGGATCAGAGCACAAAACGGGATAAAAATAAAGATTGGCAGTATATCGTATTAGTTGGAGTCGCCGAAAAGAAATTCGGTATTAAGGTTGACGAATTAATTGGTCAAAAAGAAATCGTAATTAAAACATTAGGAGATTATCTCGGCAGAATTAAAGGTATTGCAGGTTCTACTATTATGGGCGACGGAACCGTTGTAATGATTCTTGATCTGAGCGAGTTAATAAATAAGACAGACTATGTTGCAAAACGGTAAAATCAGAGTAATTATAATAGACGACTCGGCATTCATGCGTAAATCTCTTACTCTCATGCTGCAGAGTGATGAGAACATCGAGATTATTGGCACTGCGCGTGATGGCGAAGAAGGATACAACCTGGTAAAAGATAAAAGACCGGATGTTGTTACTTTAGATATTGAAATGCCAAGGATGGATGGACTTACCGCCCTTGAAAAAATCATGAAGGATTGCCCGACGCCTGTATTAATGGTAAGTTCTCTTACGGTTGAAGGCGCTGATGCCACTCTTAAAGCTCTTGAGTTGGGCGCGGTTGATTTTATTCCCAAAGGAATGTCCTATGTTAATATGGACATTGTAAAGATTAAAGAAGATCTTGTTGCCAAAGTAAAAAGTATTGCAAAAAGAAAATCGCTGCGGGAAACTCTTGCAAGATTAAAATCGCTTACTTCAAAAAAAACCAGTTCGGGTCATGCTACTCAGACTTTTATAACTACACATAAAAGATTGAATTATAACTACAAAACAATTGCAATAGGAATTTCTACGGGCGGACCTTTGTCGCTTCAAAAATTTCTGCCTTCTATTTCCGAAAAAGTAACGCAGCCTATTTTTATTGTTCAGCACATGCCGCCAATGTTCACAAAATCTTTGGCTGAAAGATTGAATTCTATGTGCAGTCAAGTTGTAAAAGAAGGCGAAGATGGAGAAGTAGTTCAAAATAGCCATATGTATATTGCTCCGGGCGGCAAACATATGACTATCCTAAAAAAATCTATTAGTCAGCTTGCTATCAAAATTTCAGAATTTCCGAATGATACTTTACACAGACCATCGGTTGATGTAATGATGAATTCCGTTGTAGATATTTATCAGGATAAAACTCTTGGAATTATTATGACTGGTATGGGACACGATGGTACGGAAGGAATTCGAAAAATTAAAAACCTCGGCGGGCAATGTATTGGTCAGGATGAAGAATCGTGCATTGTTTACGGAATGCCTAAATCTGTTGCCGATGCGGGACTCGTAGATGTTGTCTCCCCGCTTGAAAAGATAGCGGATATTCTGAATTACGGAGCTTAAAAGTGAATAATGAATTTAATGATAGCGTATATAGAGAAATTATTTCGGAACAATCTAATTCCAAAAGTAATGTGCTAAAAAGCGGAACAGCACAATTAATTGGCAAAACGAAAATTTCAATTGATGAAGAAAGTCACGAAGGCGTGAAGATCATAATAAAAAAAGATGCAAACGAAAATGTTAAGGAAATTAAATTCGTTTGCTCTTGCGGTCAAACCAAATCCATTATTCTCGACTATTCTGAATAATAAATTCCAACTGTACATAATTAGCCATTTTTTATAAGCTAATTCTCAATTTACCTCCCCAAAACTAAATTTTTAATCTGGCATTGAAGTTGAACTTTTCTTTGAAAACGAAAAGGATGTCATGAGCGATTCAAGGGTACAGCTTCTGGAAAAGTTTATTGATTATTGCTCTATTAAAAACAAGACAATTAGTAAGAACATTGCCAACATCGGTACCGAAAATTACAAACGGCAGGATGTAAGCTTTGATGAACTTCTTTCGCTAAACGTCAATAATCAATTAAGAACAGATAATCCTAAACATATCAGCATCGCTCCAATTGATGAATCCGGTTTTGGCCTTGATGAAATCAACGATACTAAAACAGAAGGAACTTCGGAATTAAATAATGTTAATCTGGAAAAAGAAATGTCCGAATTAGCAAAGAATACAATGGATTTCAGATTTGCGTCAAGGAAGCTGGGTAATTATTTCAAAGAAATACAAAGTGCAATAAAAGGAGGATCGGCATAATGAAAATCGGAGGTAAATTTTCTGCGTTCGATATTAGTGCTGCTGGTTTAAGCGTTCAAAGAAAAAGAATGAATCTTATTGCCGAAAATATTGCTAACGCCGATACAACCAAAACAGAAAAGAACGAAGCTTATAAACGACAATATTTTAAAGTCACAGCTAAAAATTCCTTTCCTGAAGCAATGAAAATGGAGGGAAATAAAATGAAACTGCAAATGACCGATTCCAATCACTTTAGCGGAATAAATGAAACGCCGTCATCCGATCCGGTTGTTCAAACAGGGATGAAAGTAGAAACTGTTGAAGATAATACTGAAGGCGAAAAATTATTCATGCCGAACCATCCTGATGCGGATGAAAACGGATATGTTGAAATGTCCAACGTAAATATTATTACGGAAATGGTTGATATGATTTCGGCAACACGCAGTTATGAAGCAAATCTTACTGCAATGAACTCATCAAAACAAATGGCAAAAGATTCTTTGGAGATATAGTAAATGACGATTACTACAAACGATTTTGGAAATTATTCATCCAAGGTTAATCAAACCGTACGGCAGCAGTCGAAACCGGTTGAAACCCAAAATCAGAATCTTGGAAGCATTACAAATGAAGAAAAAACTTTCTTTGCAAATCTCTATCCTGATAGTAAAGAAGATGTGATGAATTATCACTTTTATCATAAAGACGGCAAAATGCAGGGCGTTTCGCTCGGTACTTTGTTCGATAAACGGGGTTAATTATGAAGATTGGAGATTTAACATCAACATCGGTAGGCGCTCAATTTAAAATTCTTCAACCGGAAGTTGAAACCGGGAACGATAAATTTAAAGACGTTCTAACAGAGTTGATTGATAATGTAAAAGAATCGCAAAATGAAGCCGCAGACCTTACAAAAAAATATGTCCTCGGCGAAGATGTTGAAGTTCACGAAGTGATGATTGCCGGTGAAAAAGCTAAAACATCTTTTCAACTTTTGATGGAAATAAGAAATAAAACGGTTGACATGTATAAAGAATTAACTAAGATATCGGTATAATTATGAATAAAAATCCTATCAGCCAATTGCTTGGAATTTTTAACCGCCTTGCAATGCCCCAGAAAATAATGATTGGAGCGGTTACTATCGGTACCGTTGTTTTGCTTGGCTTGTTAGTCGGCTTTCTTAATGAACCGAATATGGCAATACTTTATACAAATCTCGGTGAAGATGATGCCTCCAAGGTAATTGAACAATTGGCAAGTCAAAAAGTTACTTATAAAATTGAAGACAACGGTAAAACAATTAAAGTACCTCAGGAAGTAGTTTACGAAACTCGTCTTTCGTTGGCGGGAAAAGGAATTCCGAATTCCGGTATCATCGGATATGAAATATTCGATAAGAACACTATGGGTATGTCGGAGTTTATCCAAAAACTAAATTATAAAAGAGCTTTGGAAGGAGAATTAGCACGAACAATAATGCAGGTTGACGGAGTTGATGCCGCAAGAGTTCACATCGTGATTCCCGAAAAATCAATTTTCAAAGACGAAGAAAAACAAACAACCGCATCGGTTGTATTGAAACTAAAAACAGGAAACTCGCTTCCGAAAGAAAGCGTTACAGCTATTTTGAATTTAATATCGAGCAGCGTTGAAGGTTTGGAACAAAGTAAAATCTCTCTTCTCGATTCACGCGGAAGGCTGCTTTCGAAAAATGAAGATGAAAATTCAATGATTGTTGCAACATCGAAACAATACGAGTTGAAACAATCCGTTGAAAAATATTTAATTCAAAAAGCACAAGAGATGCTCGATAACGTTCTCGGTATGGGCTCGTCAATTGTTCAAATTACAGCCGATCTTAATTTCGATCAGGTTGAAAAACAAATGGAACAATACGATCCTGAAACGCAAGTGGCAATTAGCGAACAAACGTTGAATAATGAAAACAGCGGTAAAAATATTAACGATTCATCTTCTCAAAATGCTCAGAACACAACTACTAATTACGAAGTAAGCAAAACAATTCAAAAAGTAATTGAAGGCACAGGGAATATTAAACGCATAAGCATTGCTGCTGTAATTAACGATGCGGCGCACGAGGTTGATAATAAAGGCAAAAAGACTGTTGAATACCAACCGAGATCGCAGGAACAATTAAATAAACTTGAACAGATTGTTAAAAATGCAGTTGGGTTTGATGTTGAACGCGGCGATAATTTCTCCTTAGTAAATATACCGTTCGAACAGACTTTAACAAAAGAATTATTACCGGAAGAAACCGAAGATTCCGGAATTATTCCTAAAGATGTGGATAAATGGACAAATCTGGCCTTAATACTTGGTGCTATAGGTGCTTCGTTATTAATAATGAAAGGATTGATGAAAAAACTAAAAACAGAGAAAATTGTGTTTGGCGGTCCTTACTATGCAGCCGACGGATACTCAGATGCCGGCGGAATGCAGCCTGCTTTGGAAGGTGGAGGTGCAGCAGGAATGCAACAATTAGCTGCTGCAAAGAAGAAACGCGCACAATTACCCGTAGGCGATATTGAAGACGAATTTTCGGAAGAGGCGATTAGAAAACAAACTCAACAAGATAAAATTTCTCATTACGTTGCCAAGAATCCTATGGAGGCAGCGAAACTTATAAATTCATGGTTGCAGGAAAATGAATACCAATGATAAACTAAAAAGTAGGGAAAAAGTTAGCGGTGCTACGCAAGGTTTAAGTGGAGTTCAAAAAGCTGCGTTGCTAATGATTGCTCTTGATGTTGAGACTGCCGCGGAAGTATTTAAATATCTCGAGGTTTCCGATGTTGAACAGATCTCAGCGGAAATATCTCAAGTGCGAAATACTCCTTCGCAAACAGTTGACCAAATACTCTTAGAGTTTTATAACATGGTTACTGCGCGTGAATATATGCTCGAAGGCGGAATCGATTATGCGCAATCTATTCTTGAAAAATCGTTCGGACTTACAAAAGCAGTCGAGATAATTGAAAAAGTTAAAAATCTTACAACGCTTCGCGGTTTCGATATTCTAAAAAAAGTTGATTCGACACAACTTGTAAATTTTCTTATCAAAGAACATCCGCAAACAATTGCTTTGATTTTTTCACATCTCAATCCCGATCAAAGCGCAAATGCTTTGAGGGAATTACCCGATGCACTTCGTATCGAAGTTGCATTTCGTATTGCAACTCTTGGAAAAATAGCGCCGCAAACTCTTAAAAGAATTGAAAAGACTGTTGATGAAATGGCAGGTCTTACGATGAATCAAACAGTTGGAAAAATTGGCGGTCCGAAAGCTATTGCCCAAATTCTTAACCGTGCAAGTATTTCAATGAGTAAAGATATTCTTGATAAAATTGAAAGCGAGGATCCGCAGGTTGCCGGCGAAATTCAACGTTTGATGTTCTTATTTGATGACTTAATTAATATTCAAGATAAAGACTTGCAAAAAGTATTGCGGGAAATTGATAGAAAAGATCTTGTGTTGGCATTGAAAACAGCCGATGAAAAATTGCGAAACAAAATATTTGCAAACATGTCCGAACGCGCATCCGATCTTTTGAAAGAAGAACTTCAATATATGGGTATGGTAAAATTAAAAGAAGTTGAATCGGCTCAAGCAAGAATAATTGAGATTGTAAAAAACCTTGAAGAAGCTGGAGAAATATCGCTCAACTTACGCGGAAGTATGGAAGAAGTTTATGTCTAATATTCTCAAGATCAACAAAACCGGAAATACTACTGTTAAAATTCGCGGCATTGATAGTAGTTCATATATTGGAAATGAAAACACTGAAGATCAGATGCAGCTACAAATACATAATGCACGAGAAAAAGGCTATTCCGACGGTTATAAAAAGGCTATGAATGAGCTTGAAAAGGAATATGAAACTAATCTCCAAACAAGATACGAAGAGCTCGGTACCATTATGACGGTTCTTGAAAACACATTGAAAGATTATGATAATTCAGTTAATAAAGTTGTTTGCGAATTGGCTTTTGTTATTGCCGAAAGGATAATTCGGGAGACTGTGGAAAGAAATCCATCGATAAATAAAACGCTGAACGAATCGATGAAGAAAATTTTAGGCGCAAATAACGTAATAATAAAATTGAACGAAATAGATTTGAATAATCTTAACAACGAAAACAAAAGTCTGCTTAACGATACATCGTTTTCGAAAATAAAATTTGAAGCCGACGACACAATAGAAGCCGGCGGTTGCTTGATTGAAACCGATATTGGTAATGTTGATGCCCGTATCGGCACTCAGCTTAAAGAATTAAAAAAAATATTAGATCAAAAAGTATTAATAAACGGCCCTGAAGATGTCCTCTGATTTTTTAGAAAAATGTAAAGCTGTTCTTGAAAATGCCGATCCTATAAAGGTGAACGGAAAAGTAACGGATGTTACAGGATTGGTAATAGTTTCCAACGGACCGAATGTTGCGCTTGACGAAGTATGCAGGGTAGTTGATAACACGGGAAGAGAAGTTTGTAAATCCGAAGTTGTTGGTTTTAAAGACGGAAAAGTTTTATCAATTGCATTGGGCGAGGTTCACAAAATTTCTCCTGCATGCGAAATTATTGCTTCGGGAGAAAGCTTTTCAATTCCGCTGGGCAATGCATTGCTTGGAAGAGTAATAGATGGATTGGGAAATCCCATTGATGGAAAAGGTGAAATAAAATACTCATCTGTAAGAAGTATTTACAGAGAACCGCCAAATCCTCTCACACGAAAAAGAATTCAATCGCCGCTTCAAACAGGAGTACGTTGTATTGACGGGCTATTGACTGTTGGCAAGGGTCAAAGAGTGGGAATATTCGCAGGCAGCGGTGTTGGCAAAAGTGTTACACTTGGAATGATTGCGCGGAATACGAGCGCCGATGTTAATGTGATTACTTTAATCGGCGAACGTGGAAGAGAAGTACGCGAGTTTATTGAAAAAGATCTGGGCGAAGAAGGATTAAAAAAATCGGTTGTAGTTGTTGCTACGAGCGATAAATCGGCATTGATAAGAATGAAAGGTGCTTATATCGGCACAACAATAGCAGAGTATTTTCGTGATTTGGGTTTGGATGTTGTTTTAATGATGGATTCGGTAACGCGTTTTGCGATGGCTCAAAGAGAAATCGGTTTAACAGTTGGTGAACCGCCTACAACAAAAGGATATACACCGTCGGTATTTGCAATGCTTCCAAAACTTTTAGAAAGAGCTGGAACTACCGAAAAAGGATCTATCACAGGTTTTTATACTGTTCTTGTTGACGGTGATGATATGACAGAACCTATCGCAGATGCGGTGCGCTCAATTCTCGACGGGCATATTGTATTGTCTCGTAAACTTGCAAACCGAGGTCAATATCCTGCCGTAGATATTTTACAAAGCGTAAGCAGAGTAATGCCGGATGTTGTTACAAGCGAGCATCGTAAAAGAGCGGTGGCGTTTGGCGAAGTACTTTCAACGTATAACGAGGCGGAAGATTTGATTAATATTGGCGCATATGTGAAAGGAAGTAATCCGCTGATAGATCATGCACTTTCAAAAATCGGGGCGTTGAGATCATTTATAAAACAAGATATGAAAGAAAAAGCAACTTATCCCGAAACAGTTAAAAGATTGCAAGAAATTATTGAAGCATCCTTAGGATAGAATTATGGCGTTCGTATATAAATTCAAAGCTGTTAAAGGCGTTAAAGAACAGCTTAAGAAAAAAATTGAAAAGGAATTAGCTGAAGTAGAAATAGAGATTCTTAAAGCTCAGAAGAAAATTGATGATCTTTATATTGAACTTGACAACATTGGCAAAAGCTTTTCCGAAAAAAATATAAAAGTATCGGCACTGCAGTTTAAAAAGTCGAGCGAAATTATTATTAAAGAAAAAATTGAAGCGGCTGATGAAGAAATGAAAAAACTAAGATTGAAAAGAGAAACTGTAATTACCGAACTTGAAAAAAAGAGTAAAGAACATAAAATCTTCGATAAGCTTGAAGACAATATGCGCGAAAGATTTAATATAGAACAAAACAGACTTGATAACAGAAAGATTGATGAAATTGCAGTCCAGAAGTTTGCACGGAGTAAATCATGAAAGCTAAACTTGTTTACGGCATTATTTTTGGCTTGGCATTCGTGCTTGTAACAGTCGGAATTATTTTTATGAATTCCAAGTACAATAACATTTTTAAGTTTGATTTTAGACCTCCGCAGCCGGTTCACGCTTATGCTGCAAAATTACCGGCATCCCAAGAACAAAAAAATGACAGTTTACAAGTTGAGGAAATTGCGGAACCGGCGCCGGATGTAACAGAAACAAACATTGTCGAGAATAAGGAGAAAAAAGATTCGGTAGTTTCAAAACCTAAAATGACGGCTTCGCTTTATGATTCGTTAAAAGTATTAAAAGCAAAAATAGCAATGCTGGAAAAGCAGAATAAAGCGGCAAAGAGCAAAGTGAAATCGGATGAAGAATTAAAAACACAACAAAGAAAAATGGATTCTACAAGAGTAGCGTCGATCGGTTCCAAAAAGTTTGAAGAATGGGAAAAAACGACCGCAAAACTCTATGATTCAATGGATCCTAAAAAGGCCGCTAAAATAATTCAAAGTTATTCCGATAATGAATCGAGAGAAATATTATTTAAGATGAATAAGAAAAAAGCAGCAAAAGTATTATCTGAACTAGATCCCGAAACAGCCCAAAGGATAACGAAGGCATTATGATGGTATTTAACCCAGTTTACATGCAAAAAGCAGGCGATAGTGAATCACAATTATTTGGCAGCAGCTTCCCAAATCAAAAACCGACATATTTATTCTCGGATATAATTAAGGTAATCCTTGCTAAAACGGAGCAAACGGAAAGCGGTGAAAATGTTAATGTTACCGATTCCTCTGAGAATAATAATCCACTATTAATTTCCGATGCTGAAGTGGAGATATTTGATAAGTTGATGAAATTAGGAATTACGGGATCGACTACAGGCGAATTGTCTGATACCGATTCGTTAAATGGTAGTTCGGTTGTTGAGAACTTGAAAATGTTCTTAAATGGTTTAACTGATCAGGAAGAATCTGCTTCGAGCGAAGACAAAAAATTCGATGTTGATAAAAGCGATCTGCTTGTTGTGCTAAATATTTTTGCCGGAAATATAAGCGAACAGAATAATTCAGGTAACAGCGATACTGATTCTACAACAGAGATATCTGACTTTATGGAAGAAGTAAATGATTTGTTGGATGGAATGGGAAAGAATAGTAAACAACAAGTTGTTATTCAGCAAAGCGATTTTACACTCGAATTAGAACCTTCTAAAAATGGAAAAATAGCAGTAAAAATTGCTGCTTCTACAGAAAATGAAATTCAAAATCAAACGGTTGAAAAAGCAGATGTATTAAGCAATACATCGAAATTAGTACCGAATACACAAAGCATCTCCAATGACTCCGTTAATGTAGATTATTCATATACTCAAAATCAATTTTCAGAACAATCGGTTAATTTTATTGAAGCGAATAATCAAGCGGAATTGAGCGATGAAGACAAAACAATAATTTTGGCAACTAAAGCCAAGTGGGAACAAGCTCTTAATCAGTCCCAATTAGCTTCAACAGAAAATGTTTTTGAAAATAATATTGTAAAAACAGACGTTTCGGACAAAGAAATCAAGATAACTGATTCGAAGTTACAGACAAACGCTGATGAAGATACTGCAGTTGCTAAAACCGAGACGGAAGATTTATCAAATAACACAACAAGTAATACAAACAATGCGGTTATTAACCAAAAATCTGTCGATATTAAAGAGTTCTTCGGCGGTAAAATAAAGGTTGAGGTAGTAGATACAAATGACAATAATGTAAAAAATACTCAGCAACAAGTTCAAACATTCGACTCTGTTTTGAAGCAAACATCATCCAATATGATTTCCGAGCAGATTGAAGTAAAATCAAATTTAGATGCTATAGAATTCAAAGTAAAAGAAAATTTGGTTAAAGATAATGTTCAGTCACAAATTGGGGCAAGCGACTCAGAAGTATCGACCGATTCCGAACAAAAAACAGTTTTAGTACAAAGTTCCAATACAGTATTAAAACAAGTATCTGCAGAATCGGTTGAGAAAGTAAAAAACGTTTTTCCTATTGGGACTACATCGACTGAAAATGTAGAAGTTTCCGTAACTGATGAAATCACTTCACAGGGAGAAAAAACCAGCGTTGTAGATGGCCAATCAATTAACAAGGATGCAGTAACCGATAATCAATTGCCAAAACAAGAACATATAAAAATTAATAAACAAAAAAATCAAAAAATAGAAACAGACATACAATCAAAAACAGGTAATAGCAGTCAAACTTTGGGAACTGAAACAACAAGTGTACAGAATGAAAACAAACAGGTTGAAGTATCGGCTGTTGTTGATGGAAAAACTTTATCCGAAAAGAATAGTGAGAAAAATCAGGATACCGAGGAAGTAGTTTCAGATATCAGCAAAACAGCGAAAACTGTATCTTCGAATCAAGAAACAAGTAATCAAAAATCAGATAAACAAAATCAAAACACGTTTGAGAAAACTTTTATAACAGTTAATAAAACCGAACAGTTTGGTAATGAAGTAAAAGAGTCTGCGAAAGTCGTTGAACAATCGCAGTTGATGAATGAGATTGAAAATGTTATTAAAAGCGGGGACAAAAAACTTATTACACTGAATATTTATCCTGAAGAGCTAGGTTCCGTAAAAGTAAGTCTGGATTTTACAGATAATAATGTGACTGCGAAAATCAATGTATCCAACGATACGGTGCGCCAAGTAATTTTAACACAGGCAGATAATTTGAAATCATCTTTGAATGAAAGCGGAATTCAATTGGCGGCACTAAATGTATTTGTAGATAATTCGGAAGAAAAAGCTACTCAGGAAGCCAAAACAAAACGCAAATCGACAAATGAAGATGATAAAAAAGTCGTAATAAAAGATATTCCTAATCCGGTAAAAATTAAAAATATGGGTTATAACACATACGACTACGTCGTATAAGGAGATTATATGAGTACTGTGAGTAGTGTAACAGATACATCAACTACAACAACAACTACTACTAGTAGTAGTTCGACTCTAGACAAAGAAGATTTTCTTGAATTATTGTGTACTCAATTGCAGTACCAAGATCCGTTAGACCCCATGGACTCTTCGGAATATGCTTCTCAATTAGCAGAATTCAGTCAGCTTGAGCAACTCACTAATTTGAATGATTATATGGAAGAGTTTATTGATGCAAACTATACATTAACACAATCAATTAACAACTTATTGGTTGCTACTTTGGTTGGTAACGATGTTAAAGTATCGGCAGACACAATTGAATATTCCACACAAGACGATATTGAATTTGATTATACACTGGGTTCTGATGCCAGTGAAGTAACAATAGAAATATATAATTCAAGCGGAACGCTTGTTAAAACAATTACCACCGAAGATGTTGCGGCTGGCGAAAATACTTATACTTGGGATTTTACTGACGACGACGGCGATGCTTTAGCTGAAGGGACATATACAACAACAATTGAAGCAACAGATGCTTCTACAGGTAATGATCTGGATGTAACTCTGTATGCGATTGGCCAGATTGAAGCTGTTAAATATACCGACGACGGTACAGTTCTTACAATTGATGGAATAGAATACTCTCTTTCTGATGTTGTTGAAATACTTGGTGCTCACGAAGATGATGAAGATGGAGAATGAGGTAAAACAATGAATGAGATTAATGGAGTACAGGTTCCCTTTATTCCAATAGTCGAACGGGACAGTTTTCAAATTAAAACGGCCACAAGTTCCATCGGTTCGTTCGATGAAATTTTTAACCAAGAGCTTGAAAAGATTAAGTTTTCCAGCCATGCTATGAAGCGGCTCGAATCGAGGAATATTCAATTCTCGGAAGCAGAAATGAATAAAATCCAAGCTGCTGTTGAGCGTGCCGAATCAAAAGGATCAAAAGATTCTTTGGTTATGGTTGACGATACAGCATTGATTGTCAACATTCCGAATAAAACTGTTGTTACTGCAATGCAGGTAAGTAAAGAGAACGAAAATGTTTTCACAAATATAGACAGCGTTGTCTTTGCATAAAAATTAATTAATCAATAATGGAGCGGGACCTTTTAAGGACGCTCCGGTTCGACGGACCGACTGAAGTTGAACCACAATCATTAAAACCTTAGGAGGTTAATATGGCACTTCTTAATTCACTTTACACAGGCGTTACTGGTTTAAGCAACCATCAATCCATGCTGGATGTTATTGGCAACAATATTTCCAATGTTAACACTATTGGATATAAAAGTCAGAGTGTTACATTTAGCGATACAATTAGTCAATTAATCCGTTCAGGAACAAACGCTACGGAAACAAGTGGCGGAACAAACTCTTTCCAAATAGGTCTCGGTACTAAAGTTAGTTCTATTAGTCGTAATTGGTCGCAAGGAACTTTTGAAGAAACAAGTTCGGCTACTGAACTTGCATTGGAAGGCGACGGTATGTTTATAGTAGAGAGCAACGGAACACAGTACTACACAAGAGATGGAGATTTTAGTTTTGATTCAGAAGGTAATTTAGTTACTTCATCAGGAGCTGTTGTTCAAGGTAAAGTTGCCAATGGTTTGGGAGAAATCCCTTCGGGAACAGCATTGCAGGATATTACTATAGATACAAATTTGAAATTGCCGGCAGTTAAAACGGAGGAAACCACCTGGAGCGGTAACTTAGACAGTAGTTCTGGTACAATTAGAACCGATACTGTAGATTTAGATGGAAATCTTGAACTCGGTACATCAACTACTGATGATACCTACCCGGGTGCTGCTTATGATTCATCGGATTCCAGTACTTATACTGCCAGCACAATTTATAATAAAAGTGGCGATGCTTATGAATTACGAAGCTATTATACCGAAGCGGATGGTGTATGGTCGTATAATTATGAAATATATGCTGTGGACGAAGACGGCGCTGCGACCGGATCGGCAGTAACATCTGGTTCTCAATCTTTTTATGATTCAACAAACTCCGTTTCATATTTTGATTCATCGACCGGCGCTTGTACACTAGATGCTATTACAATATCAGATACTGATGCGGATATAGATTTTGAGTTGGGTTTTTCTTCTTTGACAAGCTTGGATGCAGATTCGGAAGTGGCTGTTCAGGTTGACGAGGGAGAAACATTGGAAGCTGTTGAAACTTCCGTAACGATTTATGATTCTTTGGGTAACTCGCATGTTTTATCATTGGAATTTGAACATATAGACAGCAATACATGGAGCTGGTCGGCCTCAGTAGATTCAGACAGCGGTACATTAAACTCAGATTCTTATGGAGAAATAGTTTTTGACAGTACCGGTTCTATACAAAGTATATATCAGGCAGGTTCGCAAATAACATCTTCTCCTGCAGTTCCAACGATAAGTTTTACTCCGTCTACCGGCGCGGAACAACAATCTATTTCGCTTGATTTTGGCCAAGATACTTCCGGTATTACGCAAACAAACTTATCTTCATCGGTTGCTTCGACTGATCAAAACGGTTCAGCTGCCGCAACATTATCCGATATTGAAATAGATTCCTACGGAAATGTGACTGGCGTTTTCTCAAATGGAAATTCCCGTGTATTAGCACAAGTAATGATTGCAACATTTACAAACCTTGATGGTTTGACAAGCGTTGGCGACAATTTATACTCGATTTCTGCAAATTCCGGCGAAGCAGTAATTGGCGAAGCCGGCGAAGATACCGGAACAACAATTCAATCCAATTCTCTTGAGCAATCAAACGTTGATCTCTCTGAAGAATTTACAAAAATGATTATTGCACAAAGAGGTTTCCAGGCAAACTCGCGTGTTATCACAACAGCCGATACCTTGCTTGAAGAAATCACAAACTTAGTTAGATAGTAGTTTTTTAACCTCCTAAAAGGGGAGTTGCAAAACTCCCCTTTATATTTCCAGATAAAACCAACTGATTAATATTAACCACTTTTACCCTCCCAAAGTCTTTGTTTTAGTGAATTATTTAGGTTTTTCAATGGCACATTGATTGACTTAATAAAGAGAAAAAAACTAAGTATTTAAATGGATCAAGAAAACGAAACTCCGGAAACCCCGGCTGAAAATATTCCCGAAACAAAGAAGGATGGAATAAATATGAAGGTAATTCTTTTCGGACTTCCTATTTTCATAGTACAATTGATTGTAGTCTATTTTGTAACAGCCAACATTTTATTGAATAAAGTTCAAGGTACGGCAGCCCCGTCAGATTCTACAGCTGTTGAACAGGGAGAAAAAGCGGGCGAAAATGCAGAACAGAAAGGAAAACCTTCGGCTGGAAATTTCCTTTATTCGGTAGATGACATGATCGTTAATCCTGCGGGGACAAACGGCGATCAGTTGCTTCTCACTTCAATTGCATTTGATCTCGCATCGCCGGAAGCCGAAAAAATAATTAAGGAAAAGGAAATTGTTGTTAAGGATATGATTATCTCGGTTTTATCGAGTAAAACAATTGTTCAATTAAACAATACTTTGTATAAAGATACACTGCGTGCCGAGATTTCAAAAAAATTACAAACAAATTTACCGCAGATAAAAGTTAACAAAGTTTATTTCAGTAAATATATAATCAATTAAACTATGGCCGAAGTACTATCACAACAAGAAATTGATGCGCTGCTTAATAATGTAAAAAGCGGAGTTGAAGAGCAGCCGGAACCGGAATTTAAAAGGGAAGCTGTCCTTTTTGATTTCCGTCTACCCAACAGAATTTCGAAAAATCAATTAAGAACAATTAAGAATATTCACGAAGTATTTGCAGAAAACTTCGCGTCCTTTCTTGTTTCTAAATTGCAATCGATCGTTACGATCAATGTAAGCGGTGTCGATCAGCTTTATTATTCGGAATACATTCTATCCGTATCCAATCCGGCATGTTTATTTACTTTTGATATAAAGGGTTCCGATATAAAAGGTATTTTGGAACTGAGCCCGGAATTTGCTCTTACTCTTGTCGATCGTTTGCTTGGCGGCAACGGATTAGGCTCCAAACAATCGAATATTATTACGCCGATTGAACAAAAAGTATTGAACGTTGTAACGGAAAGAATTACGGCGGATTTGAAAAAGGGCTGGGCAACGATTGATAAAATGGAATTTGTTATCGAACGTTTTGAGCCGGATATAGATTTTGCACAAATTACCTCGCCCAACGAATCCGTTCTTCTTATATCATTCGAAGTGTTAATCGGCGAACGTTCATATATGATGAATCTTTGCTATGCAACTTTTGCCTTCGATGCAATTTTGGCAAAATTGTCTTCGCAAAAACTTTCGTCTGTTCGTCCTACAAAATATCGCGGCACTACTTCAAAAGAAATCATTACAAACAATCTTTTCAAAACGGAACTGCCGGTCTCGGTAATATTCGGGCAATCTTCTATTAC
>Ga0153915_10002134_pt1 | contig 18164 bp, 19 predicted proteins | sample Opewatmetagenome_2_FD_107003 | JGI IMG/M metagenome (GOLD analysis project Ga0153915, IMG submission 107003) | Freshwater wetland microbial communities from Ohio, USA - Open water 3 Core 3 Depth 3 metaG | ecosystem: Environmental > Aquatic > Freshwater > Wetlands | place: USA: Ohio, Lake Erie...
ATCGTTGATGTGGTCCTTTACTTTGAGGGAGAACCGTTTAGTAGTTACCGAGTGTTACGTAGCGCGAAGAATCGTTTCGGTTCCACCAACGAGGTGGGAATATTTGAGATGAGCGATAGGGGACTAATAGAAGTAGATAATCCCTCTCAAGTCTTCCTATCCGCATATAAGGATGACACCATGGGGTCAGTGGTGGTACCCACTCTTGAAGGAAATCGTCCTTTGTTGGTGGAAATTCAGGCTTTGACTACTTCTAATAGTTTCTCTCCACCAAGGCGCATCGCTAACGGTGTTGATTTTAGCCGGCTACTGTTGATAATTGCCGTGCTTATTAAGCGTGCCGGATTGAAGCTTTTCAACCAGGACATTATAGTCAACGTTACCGGTGGCTTAAGGGTCAATGAGCCGGCGGTTGATTTAGGCATCGCCCTAGCCATTGCTTCCAGTTTTCGTGATGCAAAGCCAATGTCGGGTTTGGTTGCTTTGGGAGAGGTGGGGTTGAATGGAGAGCTTAGAGGAGTATCACAGGTGGAGAGAAGGGTTGCTGAGGCCGTCAGGCTAGGTTTCAAATCCTGTCTCATGCCCAGACTTAAATCCAAACCATCCTTTGACTTGGTTGGTGTCCAGTTAATCCAGGCTGGCTCGGTGACTGAAGCTCTGAGACTGGGACTTACAAGGGAAGGTAAGATGCAAAATGGAGAAGTTGAAAACACAGAGTAGAAATAGAAGAGCTTTGCATTTCAATCTTCTGGAGGCAAGGTTAGAGATTTAAATTCGGGGTTTGGAAAAGTGGACGTGGTTATAGTTGCTGCTGGGGCTAGCCAGCGGATGGTCGGTATAAACAAGCTCTTTGCCGCTCTCAGGGGGAAGCCTTTACTGACTTGGTCAGTAGATACCTGTCAGAGATGCAGCTTGGTCCGGCAGATAGTCCTGGTATTAAATGACAAGGATCTAGTTCGGGGGCAGAGGTTGAAAAAGGAGAAGAACTGGTCTAAGGTTACTCTATGCCGAGGCGGCGCACGTCGACAAGATTCGGTGAGGGAAGGGCTAAGTCAGATAAAGAATGGTGAGTGGGTCATGATTCATGATGGAGCCCGCCCTTTCCTGACTCTAGATTTGATTGAGGATGGTCTGAAGACGGCCAATGAGTGCGGAGCTAGTGTAGCTGCAGTGCCAGTTAAAGACACTATCAAGCTTGCTGACGGCAACAATTTGGTTAAAGAAACACTGCAGCGTGACAGGTTATGGGCAACGCAGACCCCGCAGATATTCAGTTTTGATATCATAGCCGGGGCTTATGAGAACCTCACCGCAGAGGTTACCGACGATGCCGCGGCTGCGGAACGCCTGGGATACAAGATACACCTTTATATGGGCGATTATAGAAACATAAAGGTGACCACACCTGAAGATCTAGCATTGGCACGTATCATCGCAAGAGAATGGAAACAGAAGAATTGAGGGTTGGTATTGGCTGGGATAGCCATCCTTTGGTTTCTGGGCGAAGGCTAGTTCTGGGAGGCCTTGATATCGCTCATGACAAGGGCTTGTACGGTTGGAGTGACGCTGATGCGGCAGTCCATGCCATAATAGACGCTTTATGTGGTGCTGCTGATCTGGGCGACATTGGCACCTTATTCCCTCCCCAAGAACCGGAATACAAAGATATCTCAAGCTTGGTTTTGCTGAGCAAGGCCAGCGAACTGCTTAAGGCCAAAGGATTCAGGGTGGTCAACATCGATGTTACCCTCATAGCGCAAAGCCCAAGGCTATCTCCCTTCATTCCTGAAATGAGAAAGCTTGTTAGCCAGACTCTAGGTGTAGATTCAAAACAGGTGACGATCAAAGCTACCACGACTAACGGTTTAGGCTTCATAGGGAGAGAAGAGGGAATAGCTGCCCAGGCTGTGGCTCTGATCCGAAAAAAGCGGAGCGTCCTGAAATTGGGGGAGGCGTGAAGGAATCCGTTCCTTCATGTAGAAGCTGAGGAAGAGGAAGGAATGATTATCGTTGGTCTGACAGGAAGTGTGGGCACGGGCAAAAGCACAGTAACCAGTCTTTTCCAAGACTTGGGCGCTTATGTAATCGATTGGGATGCACTGGCTCGGAAGGTAACCCGTCCTCACTCCCAGGCTTGGGAAGAAATAGTACAATACTTTGGGAAAGTAATTATGAATGAAGACCTCACCATCAATCGACAGAAGCTGGCCGATATAGTATTTTCCGACGAAAGAAAACTGGCAAAGCTAAATCAGATAGTCCATCCTAGGGTGTTTGAAGAAGACGAAAGAATTACAGATGAGATCAAAAGCCATGACCCCGATGCTCTAATTGTTAAGGACATTCCGTTGTTGTTTGAAGTCGCTCGCCATATATCTGTGGACAAAACAGTCGTCGTGTCTGCGAGTGAGCGGACTCAATTAAGACGACTGGAAGAGAAGGGGATTACTCGGGAGGATGCCCGTAACAGGATGAGATCCCAGCTTCCTCTCGAGGAAAAGATCAAATCTGCCGACTTTGTCATTAGTAATGATGGTCCGACGGAAGAGACGAAGAGGCAGGTGGAGGAAGTATATTCTCTGTTGAGGAAGAAAGAGAAACACAGAAACCAGAGGGTAAAGGAGGGGCGTTCACGGAAAATAGACCGGCGGTGAATCTCAGCAAACTATCGTCAGGAGGTGATTTGGTGAACCAAATCGAACGAAAAGTGCAGAAGGCGCTGGACAAGGTGCTTGTCCCCGGGATAATGCGCAGCCTGGTACAGATGAACCTGGTTCGAAGTGCGAAAATTAGCGAAGGCAAGGCGAAAGTGAATTTGGCCTCGACTGCTGTCCCAACCCAATATCATAACTCGCTGAAGGACCAGGCAGCCACAGCGGTTAGCAATCTTCCCGGGGTGAAAGAAGTGACCGTCGACTTTGTCGAAGTCAAGCCCAAAGAACTTAATCAGATCGATAAAATAGTAGCGGTCATGAGTGGTAAGGGTGGAGTCGGCAAATCTCTGGTGGCTAGTCTATTAGCTACCTCTTTTGCTCGCGATGGAAAGGACGTGGGCATACTCGATGCTGATATCACCGGCCCCAGTATCCCTAAGATGTTCGGTTTGAACGCTCGCCCCAGCGGTAACGAGACAGGTATTCTGCCTATATTATCGAAGTCCGGAATTGAGGTTATGTCCATGAATCTGCTTTTGCCTAATGAAGATGAAGCGGTTATCTGGCGAGGCCCCCTTATGTCCAGAGCTATCACGCAATTCTGGGAGGAGGTTCTGTGGGGCAAGCTCGACTGCCTCATAATAGACCTGCCGCCTGGTACCGGAGATGCCCCATTGACGGTGCTACAGGCAATACCTATCACAGGAGTAATCGATGTTTTCACTCCCCAAGAATTGACTGAAATGATAGTCAAGAAGGCAGTGAGAATGGCGCAAAAGATGAATGTTCGAGTTCTGGGAGTAGTGGAGAACATGAGCTATCTCGTACTCCCTGAGACAGGTAAGAGGCTGGAAGTCTTCGGCAAGAGCAAGGGGGAGGAAATGGCCAAGGCTTCTGGAGCTCCACTGTTGGGGAGATTGCCCATCGACCCGGAGTTGGCCAGGCTGTGTGACGAAGGAGAAATTGAGAAATATAGTTCAGATGCGGTGTCTGAACTTTTTGCCAATGTGGTGGCAGCCCTAAACAAGAGGACATGAGAGTAGTCATAGGCAGCCATGCGGATTAGTCTGGCCTATGAAATCTTTTTCTAGAGGAACGGACAAGATGGCCCACGAATTTGATAACTCGTTCAGAGAACTGCAGCAATCCATCATGGAAGACATGAGAAAGGTCTACTCGGAGAAGACAATTGACCATTTTCTCAATCCCAGAAATCTGGGCGAGATTCCCACCCCCGACGGATTTGCCAGCATCACTGGTCTGCATGGGAATACGATGGAAATATATCTTAAGATAAAAGACGGCAAGGTTATGAATGCCTCTTTCTGGACAGATGGCTGTGGGTGTAGTATTGCCTCGGGCAGCATCCTCACCGAACTGGCTAAGGGGAAGCGCCTTTCTGAGGCTCAGAAGATCACCCAACAAGATGTAGTGAAGGCACTCGACGGGCTCCCTGAAGATGACCTCCACTGTGCTCTTTTGGCAGCTAATACACTTAAAGAAGCGATAAGGGACTACCTGGTCTTCAAAAAGGAGCCGTGGAAGAGAGCTTACAGAAGCAGGCAACATTGCACGTAGGCAGTGTGATTCCAAGATCTGATAGGTTAATCAGCAAGGGCTCAAGAATGAGAAAAACGGAGAGGCTGGAATTGAAGCCCATCGGGATAATTCATTCTCCTTACAAAGACAGGGGCCGGATCCCCTACCAAGGCCGTAGAAGCAAGAAAATCTCGCGGATAGAAGTATTCAAGGAATTCGAAGAAGGCTTGCAGGACATTGAGGGTTTTTCCCATATCATCGTCATTTATTGGTTTCACAAGTCTCACGGACATCACTTGTTGGTTAGGACACCATGGGACGACATTCCACACGGTCTTTTTGCCACCAGATCGCCGCATAGGCCCTGTCCTCTGGGATTGACTGTCGTGGAACTGCTAGCCAGAGAAGAGAATATCCTCAAGGTAAAAGGACTGGATGCCATAGACGGCACCCCACTTCTAGACATCAAACCATATATCCTCTCAATAGACGAGGGGTCGGTTGTTAGATCTGGCTGGCTTGAAGGCAAGTTAGGAAAGGAAAGAAGCTGACAACAACTCATATCTTGATACTGCTGGCAGCAGGAGCAGGTACTGGCTTTGCCAGCGGGTTGTTGGGAATAGGTGGAGGAGCCGTCATGATCCCTGTCAGCTACTGGCTTATCCAGTCCATGGGCGTTTCTCAGGACCTTGCCATCAAAATAGCCTTTGGGACAAGTTTGCTGGTCATTTTGCCCACAGCCATAAGTGGGAGCTGGAGGCATAATAAAGAGAAGGCAGTCCGCTGGAAACCCGCCTTAGTTCTAGGCTCATGTGCCCTGGTCGGGGCCTTGATTGGAGCTACCTTGGCGGCTCACCTTCCCGGCGAAATGCTGGAAAAGGGCTTCGGAGCGTTTGTACTAGCTATCGCTCTATGGATGGGCTTGGGGATGCTGCCCAAGTTCAAAAAAGAGGGTGCAGAGCCACAGGAAGATCTTGGGCTTGCAGCGGCTTGCGGATTTCCCATAGGGATGGTGACCGGACTGACCGGCCTAGGTGGTGGCGTATTGATAGTCTCTGTGCTTGTGCTAGCCCTGAACTTTCCCATGCACGCTGCTGTGGGAACATCGGTGGCTTCGATAATACTTGCCAGCCTCGGTGGGATTGTTGGTTATATCGTAAATGGACTAGGAGTCCCCGGCCTCCTCCCTCATTCCATAGGTTATATAAACTTGCCCATAGGGCTATGCCTGGCGGCTACTAGCATACCAATGGCCCAGCTTGGAGCACGGGCAGCACATGCTCTGCCGGCCAAACCACTAAGGTATATCTTCATCGCTTTTATGGTCTATGCGGGCTTGGAAATGGTTGGTGCTCTTAACTGGATACGGGGTGTCTGGCCGTAGAAGGGACCCGGAATCAGGGATGTGGCGGTATGTACCTATCTACCAGAGCACGCCACATATCGGTTCTAGAAACTCAAGCTGGGTAGAGTAAAGGCAGGCAAGGAGCAGTAGGCCCAGAATTATCAGTATTGTGGCACCTACCGGTCTGGAATACTTCGCATATCGGTCTCCCAAGCCTGAAGTCAGCGCAAAAGCAGCTGTGCTGAAGATAACGAGGTCGTCGAGCATGAAGAAGAAAACGTATAACAAAATGTAGCTGTAGTGTTGGACAGTGGTGAGGCTGGCCAGGGACAGAACTTGAGTGAACACGGCCGGAACCGCTGCCGAACAAACAAATTCCACAGAATTCACCGCAAAGGCCAGAGCTACAATTCCAACTATTGTTCCCAGAGTTATGGGGGAAGACACAATCTTTTGCACTTTCGTCATCGTCTTCTTTCGTGATTCCTCACCGGTAACCTCACAGACAATGGCGCCTTTTGTTTTTACGACTTCCCTTATTTGCAGTATCCCTCCCCCCAGAGCTACGAGTCCGATCACAACTGTCACTGGCTTCACATAGCCAATGAACAAGAAAGCATTGAGCCAGGCTGTCATGAACAGAAAATACAGTACTCCTGAAGCCAGAACAAAAGAGCCGACAATCAGCCATATTCTTCTTCTGTCCTTCAGGGTCGCTACTATAGATATGAGGTAAACAAGTACCCACATGGCACAGGGGTTGAATCCGTCCACGAGCCCTAGAATTGCCGCCAGAGCTGGAAGCGAATAAGCCGAGGGGTCAATTTCACCTATGAGGGGCAATTTGATTTTATGTTTGGTTTCTCCGCTTGTCGGCGGCGGGCAATTCCCTGCCAGACACCTTTTCAAAGCTTCCTCAATTGCTTTGCCCGTTGTTTCGTCAGATTCCCAGCTGAATACTTGATTTCCGAAGATTGTTATGGGAAAGCCTAGCTCTACTTCTATCCCTCGTTCTTCAAGCATCTCAGATAGTAGAGCACTCCCTCCAGGTGTGCTGGCGTCCTCACGAGTAACATTAATTGAAGGGTATTCACTTTGGAGTTTTTCATTGAAAGGCTCCTGTAATTCGCAGTGCGAACAGCCGGGAAGATAGAAGAAATAGACCTTATAACCTTCGCCCGTACTTGACGTTCCCTGACTCGTGAATGCGATGACTATCCCCAAGATTATCAGGGATACAATTAAGTATCTCTTGAAGGAGTCTTGGAAGGTATTCTTAAAAAAATTGGTCAAGCTGTTGTACATTGCCAAATCTCACCTCGAAACAGCCGCCGCGGTTCAAGATTTTCTACAGGAAATGCACATAGTGCGCGGCTTGGCGTCTGCGAGAGCGTGCCTTCAATTAGAATCGCTATTTATCTCCTAGCACCCAAATTCACATCGTGAGCAAGGCACCACTTCTAGATATACGTTCTTGGCGATCATATTACCACGCATATCAGATACTATTACCGTGACTGTAACGTCAGCGCTACCGGCTGGATTCGGGGCAGTCCAGGTAATCATGGAGCCCTCTCCAGAGATCTCGCCGCCATCGTATGACCAGTTGTAGGACACTCCGCTGCTCGTGTTTGCAAGGATGCACTCAATATGATACTCTTGTTCTTTCCCGACTTTATATCCCCAGGGGTATGTCTTCAGGTAGCAGTGTTCCGCCGTGACAAGCAACGCTTCGATGATCGGTGGTTGCTCTGGCGCGACACTGACAGGTAGTAGACTGGTAGCTGAGCTACCATGACCGTCCTTGACCAGAACTGTGACGCTGTATATGCCGACTTCTCCAGGAGCAGTCCAGTTCACAGCTGCGCCCGTGCCAGAAATATTGCCTGCGGTGGCTGTCCACTCATAAACCAGCTCGTCGCCATCAGGGTCTGAAGCGGTACACGTCACCTGGAGACTACCCGAAGGAAGAGTCCAGTCTGCATCGGCTACCAGGCTAGTAATAGCTGGCGACTGATTGGGTCTCACTTCGACGCTTACTTGTTTCATGACTTCGCTGCCACGGCCGTCGCTCACTGTGACTGTAAGATTGTACGAGCCTACGAGGTTAGGAGCGACCCATGTAACCGTTGCTCCCTCTCCATTTATTTCGCCTCCGCTTGCCGACCAGTTATAGCTCAGCACATCCCCATCGCGGTCTGAAGCATTAGCCACAATCTGGCAGCTTCCCGAAGGAACAACCCTCACCGGGGCTTCGAGGCTGGTGATAACCGGTCGATGGTTGCCTAGTATCGTATCAAACCCGATTACAAGCGCCACCACCACCACCACAATTCCTATAACTATTAGAAGTCTCCTTTTGTTCATCAGTTCCTCTCTCCTGGGATATTCTTTTCGTTCAAGCCTTTGTCGAGGCCATCGCATATACTACCACTTTCACGGGGCCGGCCGAAACCTCAATCTGGATAACATTCTCAGCATCTTCTGCGTGAAATGTCCCTACTGCGCAGGTCGGCATCAGGGAGACTATGGCTTCGCCTAGAATCGCTGTTTATCTCCTAATTTTGTCACCAGGAACCACATGAACAAGACGGCACATAGAAGAGTATGTTCTTAGCCACGCAGTTACTAGCGTCATCGCACACTATTACCGTCACTGTTGCTTTAGTAAGCGTCTTATCTGGGGCAGTCCAGGTAATCGCAGAACCCTCTCCGGCAATCTGGCCGCTATCGCATAACCAGGTGTAAATTACCCCGTCGCTCGTGCCTGAAACGTTGCACGCGATATTGTATTCTCTTCCTTTCCAGACATCGTAATCGCACCCAACAGCCGTGCATTCCCTCAAATATATGTGCCCTGTGGGAGTGACAACCAGGTTTTTAATAGCTGGCGGAGTACTAAGCGCCACACTGAGAGGCACAAACATTGCGTCTTCCGAAGCATGCCCATCCTTAACCACAACTGTGACGTTGTGTATGCCAATTTCTTGCGGAGTAGTCCAGTTTACAACCGTGCCTGTGCCAGAAATATTGCCTCCGGTCGCCGACCACTCATAGCTTAGCTGATCATCGTCGGGGTCTGTAGCCTCGCAGGTTACCTGGATACTACCCAAGGGAAGAGTCCAGTCCGCATCGGATACCAGGCTGGTAATGGCTGGCGCTCGATTGGCTCTCACTTCGATGGTTACCTGTTTCGTGGCTTCGTCGCCGCCCCCATCGATGACCGTGACTGTAACATTGTAGGAGCCTAGTGAGTCAGGCGCAGTCCAGTTCACGGCCGCACCTGTGCCAGAGATATTGCCTCCGCTGGCTGACCAGTTGTAGCTCAGCGTATCCCCATCGCGGTCTGAAGCAATACACATGATCTCGCACTCTCCCTTGGGAACAACTCTCTCTGGCGCTTCCAGACCCGCTATAGCGGGCGGATGGTTAGCTAGCATTGTGTACAATAGAACTGCAATTACCACCACTGCCACCACAATTCCCGCGATTACTAAATGTCTTCTCTTGTTCATCTGTTTCTCTCCTGAAGCCTTCTTCGTTCAAGCTCCAGTCATGGACATCGCATATATTACCACTTTTGTAAAGGGGGCGGAAGGGTGCAATTCGAATGACTTTCTCGGCATCTTCTGCACGATTGCCCACGGTGTGTAGGTCGCCATCGGGAAGACTGTGGCTTAGCTAAAATCGCTACCTATCTCCCAATTCTACCCAAACTCACATGGTGAACAATCCACCACTTCGAAAACTACGTTCTTCCTGACCCAATTACCTTCGTCATCAAATACTTTCGCCGTGACTGTAACATAACCGGATGTATCTGGGGCAACCCAGGTAATCAAGGGGCCCTCTCCAGACATGTCGCCGCCGTTGCATGACCATTCGTAAACCAGTTCGCCGTCCACGTCTGAAGCGACGCACTCGATATAGTATTCTTTCGTTTTCCCCACCTTGTACCCGGTACTGGTTGTCTTCAGGTATTTGGGCTCCTTAGCAGTCACAATCAGGTTGTGAATACTCGGCGGAGGGCCATTTGAGGCGATGAGAGTTAGAAATGCTGTATCTTTGCCGCCATGACCATCATCAACCACCACTGTGATGTCGTACATGCCAACTTCTTCGGGAGCAGTCCAGATTGCAACGGCGCCTGTGCCGGAAATATCACCTCCAGTCGCTATCCATTCATAACTCAGATCATCCCCATCAGGGTCTGAGGCAGTACACGTCATCTGGAGTCTACCCAAAGGAGCGGCCCATTCTGCCTCAGCTTCCAGACCAGTGATGATTGGTAGGCGGTTGGTTACCGTGGTGCAGGATGACGCTATCAGCAGCACTCCCGCCGCTATAGTTACTAGACCGATTCTTATCAGGTTATCTTTCACTGAACCCCTCTGTCCACCATTCGCCAAGGCTATCGCACATATTACCATTCTTATGAGGGTGATTCAAAGTATCGTGTCAATGCCTTTTCAGGCATATTCTGTATGAAGTGTCCGCAGTATCCAGGCCGCAAGTTGAAATACTCTCGTTCTGGCGGGAATCGCCATTTGTCTTCTAACACCCAAATATGCAATAAGAGCAGGGCACCACGCTAAGGGTTATGTTCTCACTGGCCATACTACCACTGATATCAGACACTATCACCGCGATCGTAACCTCAACGGACTCATTTGGGGCAATCCAGGTAATCAGAGAGCCCTCTCCAGAGATCACGCCGCCTGTGCATGACCAATGGTAGAACAGTTTAACGTCTGTGTGTACAATGACGCACTCAATGCTGTACTCTTGTTCCTTCCCGACGTAATATCCCGAGGGAATTGGCTTCAGGTAGCAATGTTGCGCCGTGACATTCAAGGCTTCGATATTTGGTGGCTGCCCTGTTACCACACTAATAGGTAGCGCTTTCGTAGCTGAGCTACCGTGGCCATCCTTGACCACAACTGTGAGGTCGTATTCACCGACTGCTTGAGGAGCCGCCCAGTTGACAACTGTACCTGCGCCCGAGATACTACCTGCGGTGGCCGTCCAGTTATAGCTTAGATCCTCCCCATCGGCGTCTGAAGCACTGCATGTCACCTGGACACTACCCGAAGGAGTCGTCCACTCTGCACCGGCTGTCAGGCTGGCAATGGTTGGCGGGTTATTGATTCTCGCCGTAATGGCTACATAATCCATGACTTCGCCACCGTGCCCATCGGTCACTACAACTGCAACACTGTAGGAACCTTCAGACACAGGGGCGATCCAGGTAACCGTATCTCCGTCGCCATTTACTTCGCCTGCGCTAGCGGACCAATTATAGCTCAACTCGTCACCATCAGGGTCCGAAGCAGTACATACCACCTGGACACTGCCCAAGGGAGTAGCCCATTCTGGTTCAGGTTCCAGGCTGGCGATGATCGGCTCGTGGTTGGTTGACGTCGTGCAAGATGAGGCCAAGAATAGCACTGCTGCCACGGCGACCACCGTAATTACTAGACATCTCTTTTTGTCCATTAGTCTCTCTCCTCAAAGCTCGTCGGTTCAAGCCCGGGTCTAGAACATGAAACAGTATATTACCATTTCTATATTGGATTTGTTAAGAGCGGTGACTCCTCTGAACCATTGCGACACTGACTTCAGCCAGTCGGGCCATGTCAGCACCGCCCAAGACATTGCCGCGGGGAGTTTACCTCGAATCAGGTTAGATTCTTTGCTTAGTTCACAGTGACACCTCCCTTGTCATTGCGAGGCACGACCGTGTCGAAGCAATCTCGATGGAGCCGACTGGATTGCTTGCAGCTTTCACGTGCTCGCAATGACAGGAGGTAAAGTGCTCAGGATGGCAAGCGCCTTCCAGAGATTGATATGCATACCGGGATTATTGAATTGACAGGAAGATTCACTTCGCCGGCAGTATTCCAGGTCAGCGTGGTGATGCACACCGACATCTCTGGTGCTTGCTGACTATGCAGCCGAGATTACCCTTATCTCCTCTCCCACTCCAATGCCAAGAAAATCGCAAGCGCTTCCGTCTCTCAGAGATATTTCAAGATAACCGCTGCTACCCGCGACAGCCATTACCCCTTCTTTCTGCGCGTAGTAGTCGCTGATACCCTGGATGCGCTGCCCAGCCACCTCAACCACAACGTCTTTCCCGGGTAGATTGTTGCACCTGATATTTGTAATCAGGTTGCCAAAGCGATCAACGTGAAGAACTTGGCCAACGGGATTGCCATCTGGTTCGAGCGACGGCTTCGGTATAGGAAGAACGTGCAGAGAGCTGATCTTCTCCCCGAATTCATAATGGGATATGCCCAGAGAAAGGCCAGCAGCCACAGGGGCAAAAATGTCTCTTGCATGAAAGGTAGGGCTGACCGGGTGGCGCCAGAAGCGAGGATCGGTAATAGCTGCAGCCTCAAGACCGGCCTTAAATACTAGCTCGGTGAGACCGTGAGTCTCTTCAATTACCGAGCGACTTTCAACAGAAAACAAATCATCAATTACGTAGCTGAGGATCCCGTTATCGGGAGCAACAAAGATGGCCGAAGGCGTCTTCAGTATTATTCCGCGGCGCTCACTGCCTACGCCAGGGTCGACAATAGCCACGTGAACTGTTTGCTTGGGGAAGTAACGGTAAGCAGCATTAAGTATGAAAGCAGCCTCAAGGATGTCCTGCGGCCTGACAGAATGAGTGACGTCTACGATACTAGCTTCAGGGTTGATGTTTAAGATAGCGCCCTTCACAGCGGCAACGTAGGCATCATCATAACCGAAGTCGGTAGTCAGGGTTATTATGGGACTCATCTATAGATACTAAGGCTGCGCAGCAATTAAAGTAGCCAGGACCACAAGCACGACGGCTAAGATTATGGTCAGCTTCAGAAGTGTGCTCTCTATCCCTCGCCGAGTGCGATACACCGAGTCCGCTTGCCCGAAGATACCCCCTATGCCTCCACCGCGTAGCTGGAACAGCACAGTGGCAATCAAGGCTGCCGATACTAGTATCTGAGTGACTAAAAGATACGTAGGCAATTTATTTACCTCCTAGCTCCTGCATAATAATCTCTCTTACCACGCCTGGATTACCTCTTCCTCTGGTAGCTTTCATTACCTGCCCTATAAGAAACGTCATAGCTTGCTGTTTGCCAGAAGCATAGTCAGCCACTGCCCCGGCATTGTCAGCCATCACCTGTTTTACCACCTCCTTTATTTCACTGGCATCGCTAATCTGGTTGAGTTTCTTTTCTCTTATGATGTCGCTGGCTCCCTTGCCAGTCTGAAACATTTCTTCAAGCACTGCTTTTGCCGTTGGTCCGCTTATAACACCATTATCCACCAGGACAAGCATGTCTGCTAGATGCTTCGGGCTTATTCTAGCATTTTCAATCTCAGTGTTGGTAGCGTTAAGCAGTCGGCTGAAATCTCCCAGAAGCCAGTTACCAACCATCTTCGCCTTGCCAGGACCGGCCAGTTTAACACAGTCTTCAAAATAATCTGCCATGGCTTTGGAGCCAGTCAGGACATTAGCGTCATACAAGGACAAGCCATATTGGGTCATAAATCGGTCTCTACGGGCCTCAGGTAATTCAGGAAGTCTAGCCCTGATTTCCTCTCTCCATGAGCGCTCCAAAACCAGCGGAGGCAAATCAGGTTCGGGAAAATATCGGTAATCCTCAGCATACTCTTTAGTCCTCTGAGTCACTGTCATCCCCGTTTCGTCTATCCAACCTCTGGTTTCCTGCACCAGTTCTCCCCCTTCCTCAAGCACCTTTCCTTGTCGCCCCGCTTCATACTTCAGGGCTTGATAAATTGCTTTGAAGCTATTCATGTTTTTCACTTCCACCTTGGGTAGCAACTCTTTGCTAGCCACCGGGCGTATGCTTATGTTGGCATCACACCTGAAGCTTCCTTCCTCCATATTGGCGGTGGACACCCCCAGATAACGCAAGATATTGTGTAACCTGACAAGATAATCCCGAGCTTCTTCGGGCGAACTTATTTCAGGCTCGCTAACAACCTCCATCAAGGGCACCCCCGAGCGGTTGACGTCTATCAGACTGTGATCTCCCCTGTGCAACAACTTAGCGGTATCTTCTTCTAGATGGACCCTGGTGATATTGACTCTTTTCTTGCTACCATTGCTGTCGATAGTCAGCCAGCCTCTCTTGCCGATGGGGCCATCATACTGGGAAATCTGATACCCTTTCATCAGGTCGGGGTAGAAGTAGTTCTTGCGGTCGAACTTGGTATATTCGGGGATGGTGCAGTTCAAAGCCAGGGCAGTCATGACCGTATATTCTATCGCCTTTTCATTGATAACGGGTAGGACCCCCGGCATGCCCAGGCAGACGGGGCAGACATGGGTATTGGGAGGAGTACTGGCATAGTCAGCGCTACAGGCGCAGAACATCTTGCTCCTCGTTAGTAGCTGAATGTGAACCTCCAACCCGATGACAATTTCGTAGATCATAGCTTTGGTTCAGTATAGCAGCGTTATGAGGCAAGGGCAAGGAGCAGCCCCGGTCGGGTACTTAGCGCCACCCCGTTGCTCTCATTTCCAGGAGCCATTCTGCAGAAGGGCGACGAGGGAATCTCCTAAGCAAGGTTCATTAGTGTAACCACAGCAGGCTCGAGTTCTGCGATGAGATTGCCATGCCGCGACAAGTAGAGACGAGCAATGACACGGAGATTACTGAGGAATGTCATAAATAGCCAGAGTCCCACCCGCCTATCTGAAGCAAATCAGGGCCGCCGAATTGACCGCGACCTGGGGTATTGTTAAAATTGAATTCGGGGATATAGCTCAGTTGGGAGAGCACTGCGTTCGCATCGCAGGGGTCGGGGGTTCGAATCCCCCTATCTCCACCATGAAAGTCGGGAAACACGAGAATTATGGTAGTACCATGCCCCTGTAGCTCAGATGGATAGAGCAGCGGTTTCCTAAACCGCGTGTCGGGCGTTCGAGTCGCCCCAGGGGTATTTTTGATATAATTGCACCGATTTAGGGGCGTAGCTCAGTTTGGCTAGAGCAGCGGTCTCCAAAACCGCAGGTCGCGGGTTCGAGTCCTGCCGCCCCTGCCAGTGAAAGGTTGATTTGAGTCCCCTCAGAAATGAGACTTTTCAGGGTCGTCCTGCCGAGGTGGTGGAATAGGCAGACACGCCATCTTGAGGGGGTGGTGGGCGAAAGCCCGTGGGAGTTCAAATCTCCCCCTCGGCACCATAAGTAAACCACCCAGGATAGCCGGTGATTCTGGCGGGGATTCAGTTCAATCCAAATCAAATTGCTCAGGGAATGCCCGAGGACTGACAAGACTTCATAGCGTGATGCTAGCTTGCCAGAACCAGAAAAAGGCAGTAAAATCTGCTCAAAGCGGAAGTAGTTCAGCGGTAGAATGCCTCCTTGCCAAGGAGGAGGTCGCGGGTTCGAATCCCGTCTTCCGCTCCAGTAAATTTGTCGTGGCGGTGTAGCCAAGAGGTTAAGGCAGGGGTCTGCAAAACCCCCATGCGGCGGTTCGAATCCGCCCGCCGCCTTTTTTAACTATCGGTCATCAAGCCGAGGTGGCGGAATGGTAGACGCGGCGGACTTAAAATCCGCTTCCTGCAAGGGAGTGTGGGTTCGAGTCCCTCCCTCGGCAGTAAGCAAGGGTGGTAAGCAACCCCCTCCAGTCCAACCGGGAAGGTCTCAGCCCTGAATCACGAGGCTTCTATCAAGGTTATCTGCGGTTGGCTGAGTCGGTCATAGGATTCCACATCACAGGTTTCAAATCTCATGCATTTGTGTGTACGAAGACCGACTCCGCGGAATACCTCGTGCTCGCTTTCCCCAACATTGTATCGGGTAATCGCAGCAAATCCTGCCTTTTCGAGAGTGCTTTGAAGCCGGCAGAAATCATGGAGAAACTGATGACCAAACTTCCTGAAGGCGTTGTTGATAACAAAACTCGCTTGCTAAATCCCGACCTCAGCACAAATGCTGTCAACGTGCCAATGAATGTATGTACTCCTGCTGGAGACTGCTCTTCCGAGGCGTGAATAGTCCAACATACTTATCCAGGCCGGGAGTGGAAGAATGAATGCCTCCATGTAATTCGTTTTGACCTGACGTAAATGCAACTTAGGAACGCCCCATCTGTGCATCCCTTTCTTGAACTTAGGCTGCTTTGTTACGGCCCGGTTCCCTAATCCATCCGTCGTCACAGTCATTGCGACACTTTATCTTCCCGGAGCCGCCACATCTGTCACACTTTTGGTACCGCCAAGTATCTGGATCAGTCGGCCATGGCTTCTTTTTGCCTGTCGCCTCACAGTCAGGGCAGCCCTCGACGCCTCTTCCTTCACATAAAGAACATCTGATAGCCATCTCGCACCTCCTCAGAGTATTGGGATTTTCCGCGTGTTCAACTTGCTATATTCCCTTCCTTTTTCCCTGTTCAAATCTCCTGGCTGAGTTGATTCTTTAAATAGCCAGCAAAACGACACCCCACCCAATTTCACAGGTCTTGATAGAAGACTGGTGGTGGGTCTAGTCGCTCTACCTTTCAGTGCCCGGTCCTCCTTTTCTTCGTCTTTTATTCTTGAAGCTCAGATAGACGAGACCTCCCTGTCTTGCCCCCAATTCCCTTGCTATCTACGACTCTGCCGGGCAGGTCTGTCTTCTCAACATGAAAATCACAACCACGTCCGGTGCGTCCAACTTCGTAACCACCGCGCACGATATAATTCATTCTGACAATCTCCTCACTAGCACTGCCTTTGCTCCCATTTTCATTCGATAGACGGAGTCTTCTTCTTTATTCTAGTCGGGTATTCCAAGAATATCCCTCAACGCTTTGCTTCGTTTCTGTACATCTCCTGCGATCCTGTCCACATCCGCTGGCCTGACTACTCCTAAACCACAGGATACGTCATAATCGTAGTTGTAGCACTTGCCGAGGAATTGCTCGCTTCAGTTTGAGTACTGGTCATCTCGTCATCGGGAATGTCGCTCTCTACAGTTGTAGTATTAGACACAACATGTGCAGATGACCCGGCCAGTATCACCACCAGCACCACTAGGCCAATAAGAAAGGTTAGCCTCTTCATTCTCACTACGTCATTATCATTATATGCACTTTTCCCCTCAAATAAAAGATTCCGAAAGATAAACCTTGCCCCTGAGGGCATATATCGGTTTGGCAAGCTCAAGACTTTTTCCAGTCTGACCAGCATCAAGCCTGCAGAGGTAGGAGAGAATCCATGTACGGTTCACGTTGGTGTATTAGCATATATTATTTTCTTCATTGCTCTACTTTTTTCTCCTCGGGTCCCGGTTGGCTGAGTCGGCATCTCTGATTTTACGACAAAACACGCTCTGAGAGGCAGAGAGTTGGCACAGTGACCGTCATTTCGCCATGAGAAGGTAGCAAAGCAGGCACTTCGGGGCTGAAAAAGACATTGTGAAGGGCAAATCCTCAGACACCAAAAGACTACTGGTTCACGTAGTAGATCAGGAGCGTTCCATCTGCTGTTTCCACGACGCATGATGTGACGCCCTATCGCATGGCTGTAGGGTTCACAGTCCAGTTGAATCCATCTGTACTGATAGCCAAGCGAATCTCAGTACATGTTCAAGGCTTTGGCTTATCCATCATTTCCGGAACATAGCTACCGTACAGCATCATGTAACTCGCGTTTGACAAACAGATGGGCTGGGGGTTATTGAGATTGCGGTTCGCTGGTGCTGGAATACGCATGCCTGCCTGCAAGCAGAATTCAGACTGTCGTTGCTGATCAGGCTGAAAATGCCCTGTACGCCATCTCTCTCACCATTAAGGAACATGCGTACCCGGTTATCGGGTAATAGTAAAGCCGAAGGCATTCCTCCGCCAAGGAATTCTGGTCCCGCAATTTCTTTTTCAAGTGCAAAAGCAAGACCATCGTCACATACGCCGGTGACAATTGCAGGACAAGCAATAGAGTCATGAACTAGACGCCCAGGCAGCAGGAAGCCATAAGCTAGATTGTTCACAAGGTCAAGGGGGTATCCCCCAGGGACATTGGTGCTATCTATGCCTGGCCCATGAAATGTTGGCTCGTGGAAAAATTGTCCACAGGGTTAAATGTCAGCTGGAATGGGATAGCCTCTGTTTTTCGCTTGCTATCCACCGATTATTTGAATCTCTTAGTCGTAATAGTATCGGGATACATGAGACTACTATCACAGCGCGTGCTTAGATTTGACGTATAGCGTATGCCGAGTCATTTCAAAACAAAGGGGGCCAAGAAAAGTGAAGCAGGCATCACAACCACGGACGTTTGGGTTTTATGACTGACAATACCCTCAAAGTACTGGAGAGGTGAGGGATTTTCCACATTTTTGCGACTAATACTATAAGAAAGGTAATAGGCCATCGGTACTATGAGCAACACAAACGACCCCGCCAGAGACGAAGAGCAATTAGCAGCCATACCGACCGACTACCGCGGCCTGCTAGCAATGACACGACCCCTGGTAATTGAGGAGCACACCCTGCCGTCATGGCGCGGAGGCGAGATTTGTCGCTCAGGCTTCGGGATCTCGCCTGGATCAGGGGATGGGCGCGCCGAGTCTACCCTGAGGAGAGGCGAGATTTTTCGCTCGTACGAGTCGGGGCTCGGGATTGCAG
>Ga0153915_10002135_pt1 | contig 18156 bp, 14 predicted proteins | sample Opewatmetagenome_2_FD_107003 | JGI IMG/M metagenome (GOLD analysis project Ga0153915, IMG submission 107003) | Freshwater wetland microbial communities from Ohio, USA - Open water 3 Core 3 Depth 3 metaG | ecosystem: Environmental > Aquatic > Freshwater > Wetlands | place: USA: Ohio, Lake Erie...
CAAGGGGATCGAGGCGATGGGCGCGGTGCTGGCCTCCCTCGCGGAAAATCGCAACCTGCCCGCGTTGCGCGACGTTGCCTCGGTCGCCTTGGGGATCCTCCAAGGTCATGACCGGTGAACGCCTCGACACCACTGACTAGAATCTGACCTCCGTTTAGCTCAGTATGACGCCCTACGGCGACTACGAAAGCTGGTGCGATTCAAGACGACGATGAGAGTGATTTATTTCATTACGTCACATGGGCGCGCCCCAGGGTTTGCGCGTCTTTGCAGGGCGCTTGTCAAGGGATCAAGTGAGGCGTCGGTCGTGATTCATCACGACCCGAGCCAAGGGCCGATTTCAGGCGAGGATCCGCGCCAGATCGGTGACATCCACGTCCTGGAAAATCCGGTCGCGGTCAGGTGGGGAGACTTTTCACTCGTTAAAGCGGCCATGCTCGGGATCCAGTGGATTCTCCAGAACCGCGAATTCGATTGGCTGATCTGGATTTCGGGACAAGACTATCCCATCAAGCCGATCTCACGAATCGAGGAAGAACTCAGCGCCTCTTCCTTCGACGGCTACGTTGAAGCTTTCTTACATGATGATCCTGCCCACTGGCCAATGGGGGAAGGTTTCGATCGATATTTCTTTCAATATCTAGGCTTGCCTCGCTTCGCTTATTGGCATCGAATTCCCTTGACGGTTCGAACAGCATTGGCTAGAGCTCGGACAAATTTCAACGGCGCCCAGTCCTTGGTGCGAATTCGCGGCCGATACAGAAACCATCCGTCACAAATTGGACTGAGATCGCTTCGAACTCCCTTTTCGCACGATTTTCGCTGTTGGGGCGGATACAACTGGTTCAATCTCTCGAGGCCCTGCGTCGTGTACCTGAAGCGTTTCGCTGATGACCATCCAGACATGGCTCGGTATTACAGCCGGACGCCGCTTCCCGAGGAGTCGTTTTTCCAATCAATCCTGTTCAATGCAAAGAGCTTCAAGATCGCGCCGAGTTCGAAGCGCTTCATAAATTGGAATCGAGGAGTGAAGCATGGGACGAGTCCGGACGCGATCACCGCATCGCAGATTGTGGAGTTGATTGACTCCGATGCGTGGTTCGCTCGAAAGTTCGATGTTTCGGTTAGCGCCGGAGCCCTGGATTTGCTCGACACGGTCGTTGGAATATGAGCGCGCGAGGGACGAAGCTGCAGCGTGAAAGGGGCGCGCATGGGCGTAAGGCGTGAGCGCTGGGTAGGGCCTGTCCACGGCGCTCGCGGATTGGCCTGACAATGTCCGCGAACGCGCGCCGACGCGCTACACGTCAGACACATCAACTGGCGACTTGTACAAGTACTCCCTTGCGGGCTGTCGCGGAACCGCCTATTCGTTATAATTTTGCGGGATTACAGACGTGAAAGTGGTCCAATGTTCATCTCGGCGAGCTAAATTCATGTCGACTTACAGGAAAATTGCAGTTCTGATGCCCCTGGTGCTGGCTCTTCTCCCGGCAGGAGCATCGGGCCAGGACGTGCTGGGCGGCTGGAACCCGTCCGTAACCGAGGCGACGCTGCTCCCCAAGTTCTGCTGGGGGCAGTTTCTAGGGAACAAGTTCAAAGGCCCTGAATTCGAGATCCCGCGCGACACGTGCGGGGTTGGTATGAATCACTACTGCCCGGGCCTCGTCGCCCTCGGCCGAGCGAACAGGAGCTTTGACAACAAGACAAAGCGAGGCTTCCTGGAGGGTGCCGAGAGGGGGGTACGGTATACGGTGAGGGCGATGGAAAAATATCCGCGGTGCCCGATTCGGGCGGACGTCACGAGGACCTATCAGCTCATCGAGCGAGAGCTGAGCTTGTCTAAGTAGATCCGCTGCTGAAGTACGGCGTGTCGGCGTCCTTGGGCGAGACTCGCGGCTCGCGTGGGCGCCGTCCAAGAGGCTTACCCGCAATGTGCCTTTCGACCGATCGGTACCTGGTGATCACCGAATTGTTCTTGCCTACGAAGGGGGGCACCGCGGTCTGGTTCGACGAGGTATATCGTCGTCTTGGCGGCAAGGAGATTCATATCGTTACCGCGGACGTGCCAGGCGCCAGAGAGCATGATTCGGCGCATCCGAATACTGTGCACAGGTTGAGACTTCGGCGACACTGGTGGCTGCGCCCGGAATCTTTGGCCATGTATCTGAAATTCTCGATGGCGTCCCTCGCGCTTGGGCTGCGCCATCGCTTCGACGCGGTGCATGCCGGGCGCGTGCTGCCAGAGGGGTTTGTAGGATGGGTGGTCGCCCGCTTGACTGGGCGGCCATTGATCATTTACTCGCACGGCGAAGAGCTCACGACTTGGCGGCAGGCGATGAAGAAGCGGGCGATGGCGTGGACCTATCGGCATGCCGACCTGGTCGTCGCCAACAGCGAGTTCACGCGCGACGAGCTCGTCAAGCTTGGCGTGGCGCCCGGGAAGATTGCGCTTCTGTATCCGGGCGTCGATGTGGATCGGTTCCGTCCCGGCCTGCCCTACGACGATCTCAAAGTCAGCATCGGCCTGGTCACTGGGGAGAAGTTGATCGTCTCGGTGGGGCGGCTGAGCCGCCGCAAGGGGTTTGATCAAGTCATCCGTTCATTGCCGCTCCTGATGCAGCGTGGGCTGGCGGTGCACTATGCCGTGATCGGAATCGGAGAGGACCGCGACTATCTGCAGTCCTTGACCTGGGAATTGGGGGTGTCCGACCGAGTTCATTTCCTCGGGCACGTCGCCCCGGACGATCTGGCGCGCTGGTACAACGCAGCAGACGTGGCGGCCATGCCGAACCGGGAGATCGCCGGCGACACCGAGGGCTTCGGAATGGTGTTCCTGGAAGCCGCTGCCTGCGCCAAACCGACGGTGGCCGGGTTGGCCGGTGGCACGGGCGCGGCGGTCATCGACGGAGTGACCGGGCTTCGAGTGGACGGGGCGTCGACCGAGGCTGTTGCCGATGCACTGGGGCGCCTGCTGAGGGATCCGGTACTGGCGAGGGAATTGGGCGTGCAGGGATACGCGAGGGCCTTGCGCGACTTTTCGTGGCAGCAGGTGGCGGAGAAGACGCGACGGTTTCGGGAAGCTTTGCGATTCCAATAAGCGCATGCTGTGCATCGATTCTCCGCAACCTGCCTGCGGCTTCCGCGTCAGGTCTGTCTTGCGGCCGCGATGCCGTTGCTCGCTGGCCTTCGGTCGGTTCCCTCCCGGCCACTCATCCATTCCGTGAGGCGGCGCTGCAATTCCCGCACGATGTGCGGATGGGCCTCCGCGACGTCGTACCGGCATTCCGGATCGGTCGCCAAGTCGAATAGCGCGTACATCGGCCCGCTAGTGGTCGGCTGATAGATCAATTTCCACGAACCTGCGCGCACCATGCGATCTTTCGCAGCAACGATGGCTTGCCGGTATTCCGGCTTGATGGCAAGCGTGCCGCTGAGCTTGTCCGGGACTTCTAGCAAATCCAGCAGGTCGGGGTAGCGCAGGTGATTGGCCGGCATCCCGGGAAGGTCGGTGAGCCAGATTCCCGTCTCGTTGAAAGCAGCGAGGTTCATGTCGAGGGCCTCCGCCTTTAGGTATGGGACGAGCGAAACGCCATCCATGCCCGCGGGCGGCGCGATGCCTGCCAGCTCGAGCAGGGTGGGGGCCACGTCGATGGTGCGCACAACGCGGGAGCAGGTTCCCGAGCTCTTTTGCCTAGGGTCGGCGATCACCAATGGCACGCGCGCGCTAAAGTCGCCGCGCACGCTGTTGCCCTGGCCCCAGGTGTCGTGCTCGAAAAACTCCATTCCATGGTCGCTGTAGATTACGACGATGGTGTTGTTTGCGAGGCTGCAGGCATTCACGTGTTCGACGATCCGTTTCACCTCATCGTCAAAATTCCTGACGCATCCGTCGTACAGGCTAACAATCTGGTCCAGGTCGAAATCCCTTCTGCTGTCGCCCTGGCGTCGGATGATCTCCCAGGGATCGGTCAGCCGCGCCATGACGAACTTCGATTCCCCGACGTAGTCCTTGTCGGACCAGAGTGTGTAGTACGGATACTGCGAGCCGAAGGGCGGGTGGGTCGTGGACATGAACACGTTGAGGAAAAAGGGAGCGTCCTGCGCCGCGAATTCGCTGATCAAGGCGCGTGCATCGCGCCCGACCAGGCCGGTAAGCGGAACGCCAGCGAGGTAGTAGAGCTCCGGCAGAAAGTATTTTCCAAAGCGGTTATGGGTAAACAGCGACAGGAACAGCCGCAAATCCTTCGGTCCCTGGCGGATCAAATACTTAATGTTCCACTGGTCCTCGGGCAGATCGAGAATTTCGAAGCCGAGCGGAAACTTCCCGAGGTCGCCGCCGCACCAGTCGCTTACTGCCGCGGTTCGATATCCGTGTTGGGCCAGGGTGCCCGCGAGCGAATGAACTGCAAGCCGCGTGTCTTCGTCACCGACGTAATTGTCACGTATCCCGTGACGATGGGGCCAAGTGCCCGTCAGCAGCGAAATCAAACTGGGCGCGGTACGTGCGCAGGGCACGTAGCAGGCGGTGAACTGGGTTCCATTGGCGGCCAGCGAATCGATGAATGGCGTGAGATTACGGGAGTGTCCCTGTGCGCCGATACGGTCAGCACGGAGGGTGTCGGAGCCGATCATCAGGATATTCGGGAGGATCGAGGGTCCGCCGGCCATCGCCGGCGGAGCCTGGGCGGCAGATAGAGCGAGTGCACCCAGCGGTCCGATCAGCGCTAGCAGCAGGAAGCCGGCTCCAGGCAGCGGTTCCCCCAGCGAGGCAAGCCGCCACGCGCTTCCGGCAAAAAGGGCGGTCGCCGCCGTAGCCAGCACCCATTGCGCCGCCAGGATTCGCTTCGGTGTCAGTTGACGCCAAAGGGGATAGAGCCGGCTGCTGCGGTAATGATAGGACGCCGCGATGCTGCCGGGCAGGAACAGCAGATGCCGGCAAAACTGCAGTGCGGTAAGGGTCAACACCCCGGCAAACGCCGCCGCGACCGCCGCAGAGACTCGGACTTCCGCGCCAACCACCACCGTCGCAGCGCCATAGAGGAGAACCCCAACCGACGCCATGAGGGCGCACAGCACGAAGGCCCAGAACGCGAGGCGGGCAAGCGCGAACACGGAGTAGGCACGGTAATGACGAAGGATTTCCCGCCTGAGCGGCGGCCCGGTCTGGCTGAAGTCATAGAACGATTTCAAAAGGAGGGCCGCGCTAAAAACGAGTGCCACCCAGAAAACCGCCGTCAACGAGGGCGCCACGTGTCGGAACGTGCCGATCATGGCGAACGTCACTGCAAGCACCAGCAGCGGCACAGTCAACCAGTGAGCAGATAGAAACGCATTGCGTCTAGCCGCTCGCGCTGAACCGCGGAGCGGCGGCGAGCCGAGAGACGTGTCCAGGAAGCCGCGAAACTCACCGAGCGCTGCCGCGAGCCGCACCAGATAAAAGCGCGTGCGCGGCCAAGAGAGTGAAAGGGCGCCAAGCATGAAATAGGTGGCAAGCTTTCGCCACATATAGAGGGGCACCGACGTGCTTTGGCGCGATTGGGATCGGATCCCCGACCGGGAGCGCTGAAAGCTCTTTCGCAGCAGATAAGCGAAGCGCAGCCTTTCCGGATCGACGTAGTGATACTGAAGAATCGTCGGGACGTACTGGATTCGCTCGCCAGCCGCCAGACATCGATAGACGAAGTCGGTGTCTTCGCCACCTCCGAGATCGTGTCCGTGCGGCCCCAAGGCGGTCGAGAAGGTTCCCACCCGATCGAAGACTTCACGGTGTACGCAGAGGTTTCCGCCGCCCGGGGCGGGACCTTCCGTCGTGATTTCCTTTGGCTGGTCGCCCTGCTGAAAATTCGGCACGGGCAGTGGATAGATCCGATAAGGCCCGGTGTCGTGTACCCAGGAAGGTTCGCGGCCGTCCCAATCAGCCAGGATGCGACCGCAGAGCAAGCCTGCGTGAGGGTACGCTCGGCCCGCCTTGCAGACCTCGGCGAGATAGTTCTCATCGACACGATGATCGTCGTCGACGAAGGCCAGGATTCCGTCGTCAACCATCGCGACGGCGCGATTCAGGGCGTGTGACTTGCCCGCAATGGGCTCCGCTACCCAGCGTAAGGGTATCCAGCTGTCTGCAGTCGGCTGATTCCGATACGACTCCAGGACTTCAGCCGTGCGGTCCGTGCACGCGTTGGCGATCACCAAAAGCTCGACACGGCAGCCCGCAGGGCGGACAGATTGATTCAATGAGGCGAGCGTGCGCGCCAAGAGTTGCGCACGGTTATGGGTACAGACTACGACGGTGAGCTTCATCGCATTCTCGGAAGGGGCGCACGCATGGGTCGGCGACGCGCGCTGCCCCCTGCCAGTGGGCGAAAAGAGCAACTTGCGTATTTCCTCAGCCCTTCCCGCATCGCTCGGTCAACCACCTCAAACACCATCTGTACGATTTGCGATCGATCCAGCCCCTTAGGCCGTGCCGCATCCCCTCTGTGACCATCGTCACCAGGCGCGTCACGAAGTAACGGCTTGCAACCATTTCAAACGCGGGGTCGCGCGGATCGACTAACCCTCCGTAGCCTTCAAGAAAGCTCGTTTGCAGCCGATGAATGGCTGACGCGTGGAACAGGGGGCTCGACTTCATGCATTCCAATTGGAACCAGAACTTGCATACGTCGTACAGATGCGAGTCATGATCAAAGAAGCCAAAGTCAATGACGGATATGTGATCCCCGTTTACGATGATGTTATGCGGCGAGAAGTCATTGTGACGACCGACAACCGCGTTAGCCCTGTTCTTAATCTCTCCGTACGTTTTCTCGAGATAGGCCGTGAACCGGAACTTGAACGCCGCATCAATTCCATTGGCGCCCGATGCGATCAGGGTGTCGAGGCGTTCACTGCAATAATGCATGAGCCCTTCAATATTAAAGTCGGCAGTACCCTGAGTGGTAAAGGACTGGAACTCCTGAAGCCAGGCGCCGGCCAGGGCGCAATACTTTTCAAGAACAGGTTGGCGCCGCCCGAACATATATCGCTTGGCTGATCGCCCAATCATGTCCATCAGCTGCACGCCCGGCACTTCCTCCGTTGCAAGCGCATGTTCTTCCGGGAATACCGCGACGGGTCGGGCGATACCGTACGTCGGGTGCGTCCGGAAATGCTCGAATAGTTGGGCAAGAACCCGGTACTCGAGCAGTACGCGGTTCCTTGCCTCGCCTTCGCCGATACCATCGGTTTTTACGCGCTTGAGGTACAGAGTCTTCGTTAGACCATCGCAGTCGATTTCAATTCGGCTGATTTCTGAATACGGACAATCGATCCGTCGGCTCCCCCTTAGGGTTGGTGCGGTCTTGCAGCCATAGGTGACTTGCGCCTGTTCGAGCAACTGAAGCGTCAGTGCTTCGCGCATCCGCTCAAGTCTTTCGGGCGACGATGGAAAAATGGGGAACCACGTACTTGAGGATTCCAAGGGCCTGCAAAGCTGCTACGGCGTGCCGCTTCAATGCCCCTGGGGAGCTGCCGCGGGTGGGACCCCGATCTTCATGGGCATCTCCATTCAGCGGCACAAAAGCCTGGGGAAACTGATAACCCGGCTGCGGCCAGTAGACCCGCGCATCGACGAAGCCCGCGTCCCGCAGCAATCGCCGGTAGGCCGGCAGGCTATCGACGATGATCCGGTAGGGCCTGTTGTAGAGCGACCGCGTAAGCATGCCGGCAAGTGCCCTTGGCAAAATCGGCCCGAACGGGAGCCTGTTGTGGTCGGCGCTGCCCTTCCAGTAGGGCCAGCCGAACCGGTTCTTGGTCCCTATATACAGATGTCCGCCCGTCTTCAATACCCGATGGAGCTCGCTGAGAACGCGGTGCTGCACGTCCCTGATGGATTGCTCCGGGAATGCCAGAGGCAGATATTCGAAGACACCCACCATCACTAGCAGGTCTACCGAATCATCGGCGAACGGCAACGAGCTGGCGTTTTCGTGATGGATTGCTTGGATATTGTCTATATTCTCCTGCTTGCGGATCACATTTAGAAACCCCAGTCTTTCCAGGCCGCTGTCCAGGGAGAAGACGCGTCGATATTTTCGGGCGAGCTGTAAGGAGATCCCTCCATAACCGCAGCCGATATCGACCGCGATGCCACCTGCCGAATACGGTAGCAGGTCGAGGAAACTCGATCGCCTGGGATCGAGTATGAGATCCAGTACGGCGGGGTTTTTCGGTTTGACGTGTGTTGCAAGAGCCTTTTGCCAGCCCAGATCTTCGGCGGCACGGAGGAGCTCTCGCATCTCTTCGTTCGAGAATTCCCCCAGCGCGGTGCTCTTGGAGGTCAACGCGAGAATTCCATCCTGCACAAAATACGATTTCTCACACTTTGCGCAGGTGTAGCTGGACCCATCCCCGGCGATCGACGCCTTGCACACGGGACATACCAGAATGCTTTCGATTGAATTATTTGGTTCCACGCCGGTTCTCACCCCCGAGGCGACTGCACTGCTGACTGATCGAGTTCTGTGTCTGGACGAAATACACTTTACTGCATCGACTGCGCCGGCTCCAGCGTAGCTCACCGACGCCATGGAGCCCGCCCGAGTGCAGCCCGGGGATTGAGCACGTGATGTGGCGAAATCCCCTTGCGCACGACGCCTCGTTGCGCTTGGTGCACGCCACGATTTGACTCGGTGCCCGCTTTATGGGGCGCCGATCCATAGCGATCCGTGAGTTAGACCGGAGCGGTAAGGGGCTTCGGCTTCAGCACAGAATCGACCGCCACAAGGAACCCGTCAGAAGGCTGTATCGCGGAACATAGCCCTGCAATCGCCAGTGAAGCGAGTCTCTCCATCGGCCGCGCTTCAGGGCCCGGCGACATTGCCGAGCAGTGAGGCGCGCAGCGATTTCGCCCAGTGGCGATACGGTCACGTCCGGCTGCAGCATGAGCCACCCGAGTAACCTATCGAACGCCGGGAGATCGATCGCCGCGCTTTTCTCCCCGCTTTCCGAGAAGTCGTAATGGTGCATGACCACGATGATCAGCGGCGATAGGAACCGGACTCTCCTGGCCTCTCTCACCGCGGTCTCCATATTTTTGAGGCTGCAAGTACGGGGAAGAGTAACCAAGTCGCCGCGATATGTGAGGGGTGTCTCCCATCCCGCGGACAGGTAGTGAAAGCCGAGCTTTTCCAACGCGTCCAGGGTGCCCCCGTCAGCGCTGTTCCACGGCGGGACGAAGCCCGAAATATTGCCGCCGAAAATTTCCTTCAAGCTCTGCAACCCACCTCCGATAAGCTCATGCTGGGCGGCGGGCGCAACCCCAGAGAATTCCGAAGGCTTGCCTTGCGGTGTGCTTCCGCGTTGTTCGTGACAGAAGCCATGTTGAGCAATTTCCGCCGTGCCCTGATTGGCCGCATCGACGAGATGACTCGCCCGCTCCTTGGTGAATCCAAGAAGTTCGCCGTTTAACCGCCTAAACGGAATTACCGCCAATGTTGCGCGGCATTTGTGGGAAGCAAACGCGTCAATTATCCCGCGCTCCAACGCCAGGTTGCTGGAAGGCGAAAGATCGTCAAATCGGAAGGCAAGCTGAATCAAGGGTTGAGTCGCCCCATATGTTGGCCGCATGCACGAGAACCACGATATTGAAGCACAGCGAAGGATTTCGGGCTACGCACGGCGGCTGGACATCCATCCGAGGACGTAACCAAGAAAATAGGCGACGTTCATCTCCTTGCGGAGCGAAGAATTGCCCCCCCGTCCGAGGCGTTCCAAAAGGGCGGCTTTCGTAGCGCGGTAGAGCTGGGGCGCCAGATAGGCGGGGGGGATCCTGGACTCGGCGCCGCGCCTCCGCATCCCTTCAATCCGGCCCTGCCGGAAGTGCAGATCAAGAAAATAGCGTCGGTGCAATTTGTCGACCTGAATGCGATGATGGATTACGGCATCCGGCACCCACCACACGTTGCACCCCAAGCCAATCATGCGGCGATAGATTTCCGTGTCCTCTCCGCCGGTATTGGAGGTGCCTTTCCGACCCAGCCCGGCATCAAACACGCCGACGCTGGAAAAAACCTGCTTCCGGAACGCGAAATTGCCGCCAAAAATTGGTGTATCGAGGGTGACGAGACGACGGGCACCGCCGCCGTGGTCAAGGTGTCCGAGGAATCCGAGCAGCTCGTCCTGCAGCCACGGCGGACGTTCGCCGTCCTCGAACATGACCTCGATGCGCCCCCCGAGAGCATCGGGGCGCTCTGCCAGGATGATGCGTTCGTAGGCGCGTAGCCACTGCGCATCGGGCGTTTCGTCGTCGTCCATGAAGACGATGTACTCACCCGCCGCTTCGTTGATGGCCCGGTTGCGCGCATTGGACAAGCCGAGTTTCTCCTCGCGCACGATCCTAACGTTCATCCACCCGGTACGCCAATCGGCGGCCGCCACGAGTTGCGGCGTGCTGTCCGTGGATGCGTTATCGACGATCAGCAGCTCACACTGGCAATTGGGCGGGACCAGCTGCGCAAGGCCGCGCAGCGTGCGCTCCAGCCGCTGCCGATGGTTGTGCGTGCAGAGCGCGACGGTCAGAGACATGCCGGGTCGCGCAGCCCCCTCTCTCGTGCTGTTCATCGAATGCGGGCGACTATTCGATCGGTGTAGTACCTGACCGGCTGCCACCAGGAACCATCGTTGCTGCCGAAGGCCACCTTGCGCAGCAGTGCGTGCGCACTATCGGTGCCGAAGACGTCGAGCCTGCGGATGCGGTACCGGTCGACATCGCGCCGATTGAAGCCCGGCTGCACCGAGAACGCAGCCGTGTAGCCGGACGCCTTGACGGCTTCGACGACATTCTCGTCGTACCGGCCGTAGGGGTAGGCCATGTAAGGAACGGGACGCCCGAGCATGTCCTCGAGGTCTCGCCGCGCCCCGGCCAGTTCCTCCACGAGCGCATGAGCGTCGAGTTGCCTCAGATCGGGATGGCTGCGTGAATGCGAGTGGAACGAAAATCCGCCCCGGGCCATTTCCTCGATCTCCCGGCGCCCGAGGAGCGGATAGGTCGCGCCGGAGGGATTCTCGTGGGAAGTCCATTCGTCCCGTCCACCGAGCAACCCGCTGACCAGGAAGACTGTTGCCGACCATCCCATATTCGACAGCAGCGGGAAGGCGTGCTCGTAGACGCCGAGAAATCCGTCGTCGAAGGTCAGCACGAAGCTGCCTTCAGGCAACATGCCGGTACCTCGGAGCCAATCGACGAAATGCTCGACGCGGCAGGGCCGCATCCCGCGGCGCTCGAGTGCCTGCATGTGGCTCGCGAAGCGCTCGGGGCTGACGCAATACCTGCGCTCCCAGCCGTTGCGCGCGTCGCCGACGCGGTGATACATCAGCACCGTGACCCGACCCGGGTCCTTCGCTTGCCCGGAATTCATGGCGCGGTCCGCGTCACCGGTGATCGGCAGATTCAATCAGCCGCCGGTACAGGCCCGCGGGAAGGAGGCTCGGCAGCACGTACCGCGCATCGCGCAGGCGCCAATATCCCCGGCGCGCAGCCGTGCGGAACAGTCGCTGAGCGGAGACGAGGTCCCGTTTCCAGTAGGCCGCGTAGCCCGCCCGCAGCACCGCCCCGTCGAGCAACTCCCGCAGAGCGCCGGGGCCAAGATGGGCAACCAGGTCCGGGTGGATGCGCGCGAAATCCCTTCGGACCTGCCATGCCTCGAGGACCTGGCGCCATTTCACCGCGGAGATCTGCCCCTGGTCGTGCCAGCGGTAGTACGCCAGCACCTCGGGGACGCGCACGAACTTGCGTGTGACGGCCAGAATCCTGAGCCACAAATCGTAATCCATGGAGCTGAACAAGCGCGTGGAAAAACCGCCCACACGCTCCAGAAGGCTGCGCCGCACCAGAGCGGCGTGAATCGGCCACGGACAGCTCTTCAGAAACAACGCAACCGTGTCCTCCGCCTCATAGGTCGGCGGAACGTACGGCTGCCTGCCCGGCGCTCCTTCGCCCACGTTCTGCCAGCCGCAGTAGGCGACATCGGCGTTCGCGGCTTCGAGCGCGCGATGCAATTTCCGAAGACAGTCTTCCGTCCACCAATCATCCGCGTCGAGAAACGCAACCAGGGTGCCGCGCGCCTGCTGAAGACCTGCATTGCGGGCCGGGTAGGGGCCTTGATGGTCCTGGTGCAGGACGGTCATACGGCTGCCGTACTCGCGCGCCAGGCGGACAAGTACGTCGCACGAGCCGTCGGCAGAGCCGTCGTCCACCACGACCAGCTCCACGTTGCGGTAGTCCTGCCCGAGCGCGCTGCGCACCGCCTGCTCGACGAAGGCTCGCGCGTTGAAGCACGGCATCACGACGGAGACCAGCTCCTGGCTTGTCGCGGCGTCGACCCGTTGGTTCATTCCCTACCGCACTATGTCCGAATGCGTTCGGACTGGATAGTAACCGACCGCGTGGTCGACAACCCTTTCCCACGTGAAGCGGGCCGCGAACGCCCTGCAGGCTGCCGGATCGAATTGCAAATCTTGGCAAAAAAAGCGTTCCAGCGCGGCCGCGATGGACTCGGGCGTGGGCATGTCGACGAAAAACCCGCTGACGCCTTCGTCGACTGCGTCCACGGCGCCCGCTAGCCTCGCTGCGAGCACCGGCGTGCCGCACGCGTTGGCTTCAAGGTATGCAATGCCGAAGCCTTCGTGACTCGTCGCGCTGATCGAGGACGTCAGGACGAACAGATCGCTTGCCGCGAGCAGGCGGCGAAGCGCGGCGGCATCGACGAAACCGGCGAATCGAACCCGGTCATTGAGCCCCAGCTCCTGCGCGAGGGCCTCGAGGCCTGGGCGTAGCGGCCCGTCGCCCACGACGGTGTAGGAAAACCGATGGCGGTCCTTGAGCCGCGCGAGCGCCCGAAGGACCAGGTCGACGTTCTTGCGCGGCTCGGCCAGCCGGCACACCGTGATCAAGCGGACATGATCAATCGCGTTGCGCGTCGGTTCGCAGTCGAGGTACTCAGTCGAAACGCCGACCCATGCCACCGACGTAATGCCGCGGCAGGCGGGGTATTTCTTCAACAACGCCTGTTCGGTATAGCGGCTGTTGGCGAGGATGTGCGCGGCTCTTGGCAGCGCGCGCCGTACCAGTCTGTTGGTCAGCTGTCGCCCCAGCGCTTTCTCGAGCGCGGGGCGCCAGCGCGAGGAGCGCCAGAGCCTTGGCAGCCGCTGCAGGTCAGGCCGCGCCACCGGGAGGTAGGGCTGCAGGAAGTCGTTACCGTGTACGGACGTCACGACCGGGGCGGCCTCCAGCGCCACCCAGGCATAAGCGGCGTTCATCACGTGCCAGACATCGATGGTGGTATCCCGCAGGATGTGGCGGTCCAGCGCTCGCCTCAGCTTGAGCACAGCTACGACCTTCACCCCCGGCAGTGACGCTTCGCCGTCGGTGTGAGGGCGGGTGAACACCGTGACCCGATGCCCGCGGCGCGCCAGCTCCCGCACGAACTCGTACGCGTACGTCTGGATTCCCCCGATCTCCGGGGGGAACTCTGGCGCGATCACGCCGACGTGCATTAGGCTGCAGCGCCCGTTCTGTTCGGGGTATGGCCCCAGACCCAGCCGCCGCCGGGGATTTCCGCCGGCAGCCCATCTGCGCGGTCGGCGTCCATGCCGACCGCCCACGCGAGGTCCTCGGGGGCATGACGCACGACCCGCAGGCGTACCGGTTCGGTCGCGCAGTTGACCAGTAGCACTTCGATCGCGCCTCTCCGGCTCAGGTTGACGACCCGTATCCGTGCGTCGCCCGGTACGGGTGTCGGCGCCTGCTCAGGCCGCGGAACCGCCTCGCTGTTGGCGCCGAGCAGGGAGGGCGGCAGGCCGAGCCCCGATTCCTCGAGTGCGATCACGGCTTGCGCCATGGCGATCCGATAACCGGCGTCGGGGTAGGCGAGACAGGCCTGGTAGAGCGCTTCCGCCCAAAACCCTGCGGCGTACTCGTTTCCTTTGATCTCCGGCCAGCGCTCGAGCATTCGACAGTCGCGCACCAGCGCGATAGCGGCATGGATGACATCATCTACAGCTTCATTCGGAAAGCGGCGCCGGTAGCGCAGCAGGTCCATCAGGTTGATCGGCAGATACTCGTAAGCGAATATCCGGAGCGACAGCTCGCGATCGACATATCCGCCCGGCATGACGATGCGGGGATAGCGCGCCTTGATCAGGGGCACCAGCGGAATGAGATACTTCCACGCCAGCCGCTTCAGCGCTCGAAGGTAAAGCGGCAGTCGTTTCGCCTCATCTGTCGGTAGGAAAGTCAGGTTGATGGCCCGGAACAGCGGGCGGTACAGCCATTCCGCCGGCCTCAGCGCAAGCACCGCGCGCGTCGCCGAGACCGCTCGGGCCACCAGCGATTGGTGCCGCGCATCCCCCGTGACCTCCCCGTAGCGGTCCAGCGCCACCGTCGCATCGAGGTGCGAGTTCAGCACTAACATGTTGGCTTCGGACTTGCCTAGTGCGCGGCTCGGTAACCAGCGGAACGGCCCTTGCCGCACGGCCTCGACGGAGTGTTCCAGCTCGTCGTGCAAAAACCACGTGCCCGCGTTCAGTTTGTCGGTTTGCAGAGAAAGAAACCTCGCGGCCCGCTCGAGCGCCGTGCGCACGGCAGGATCGTCCTCTTGAGCTAACGCATCCATCAACATGTGCATTGCGCTGCAGTGCAGCCGGTAGTGCGATTCCATGCGATCGCTCCACTCCCCGTGCCGCCAGCCTCCGTCCTCGCTCTGGCGAGCCAGGACCGACAAGAGCAACTGGTCCTTGAGTAGACGGTAAAGCCGCTTGCCGCTTGCCGCTTCGAGGCCACTCAGGATCGTGTATAGCGCGTGGGCGTCGTTTTCGGAGCAGATCTTCCAGTGCTTGGGCCAGCTGAATCGGGTTTCGTAGACGTGGCCGTGGATCAGGTGGAGGTAGACGTCGGCTGGGCGCTGGTAAATAGTGTGTGAGCCCCAGAGAAAATGCCGTTGCTTCTCGACTGAAAGCAGATCGCGCAACTCGCTGGGGAAGTCACTTGCGGGCCGAGAAAACCGCCACATGATCCAGTCCATCGCCCAGCCGTCGATGGTCGTCGCCTGCAAAGCGAGCTCGGTGGAGGAGACCGTGACGCCGTCGAACTCGATGTCTCGCTCCTCAAGCACATGCCCGCAATCGTCCAGCCTGCGCAGCCTCGGCGCCTGGGGCAACCAGTAATGGTCAAAATCGTCGCCTGCCGGGAGGAGTAGCCAGCCGCCAGACGCGCAAGTCGTGAGGCGATAGGCCCCCTTCAGGGCGACGCTGATCTGGCGAACGCGGCCGGGTATAAGGCGCGCAAAACAACACGAGGCTGCCCCTTCAGCGAGGACGTCGAGTGTCACCTCCAAATCTGGCGCAGCGTGCAGCGTTAGCCTTCTGCCGCCCCCCACCCTCGGTGCGCCGTTACGATCGGCAGCCAACGGCGCCTCGAACAGGCTGGCTATGTCGACTTGTTGATGAAAGATCGGCGTTGGGAGGCTGGTCACAGTTAGCGACATTACGCCTCGGTAGCAAGGTCAAGCTACGAGGATCTGATTTGCGATCTCAAGGATCGACCGTCTGGGCAGGGGTTCGATGGAATCGTGATCCGGTCGCCGCCCAGGTTGACAGAACGCCGCGATGAACTTATCTCGGAATCGCGCCGGTTGAGTATGAGTCATTCCAGCCAACGCGTCCGTATAAAAACTGAACGGTCGAAAAGTCTCGTAAAACACTTCCTGCGGGCGCTCCTGGTTCCAGAATGTGACGACGAACACGCCATCTTCTGAGAGTAAAGAGCGCACCCGCTTCAGGATTTCCCGGAGTTCTGCGTCATCGGTGATATGTTGGGTCACGTCAATCATAGTGACCAGCTGGAATCCGGGGCGCAGTGGGAGTTGTTGAAACTTGCCGGCCATGAACTGCAGGGTCGGGTAGCGCTTTCGCAAAAGGTCGAACAGCGCGTCCGTGATATCGATCCCGGTATAGCTCGCGACACCCCATTTCTGGAGGATCCCTGTCCAGAAGCCATTGCCGCAGCCGATATCAAGCACAGCCTTGCCTCGCGGATCGCACGCGACTGCGCGAAGCACGTCGCCGATGGTGTCTACGGCGGCCACGTAGTCCTGAATATTCGCATCTTCGCTGCGTGATATGTTGCCGACCCCGCGAAAGCTATGGCGAAATCGATTGTGCCGCTCCGACCAGTATTTCTTCGGGTCATACCCGGAACTGTCCAAAACGTCCGGCGTCGAGTTCCGTGTTCTCGTCGACGCGCCAGTTAGGGCGCGCACGCGTCGGACCAAAGCGTGATACCGCCATGTGAGACCCGCCACGAGTCGGTGCCACATCAATTCAATTCTCTTTCATGTTCGCCGTTGGTAGGAGTGGCCTGTAGCGGCACGATCAAGTTGGTTCTCGTACGTTCTTGTCTCTATCCATGTGCCTCTCGCTCATCCCGCGCCAACTTTCCTGTTAGCTGCAATCGGAAATTGCTCTATTCTTCGCGACTCGGCCCTCGGAGCACGTCCGACCGAAGTCTCTTCCTCCACCGCGCGACTTCACCTGCCAAAGAGGGAATTGGCAGGACCAGGAATGCGGAAACATAGACCGCTGCGCCTGAGATCGACATGGTCATCATATAAAAGAACGGCTGCGCTTCAATAAAACCTGGCGGGAGCAACATGTCCACGAGCAGGAGTGTCCCTATAAGCAGCAGGTTGAGCAGGATTCCCGGTACCAGACTGGCGGCGAGCTGGACGAAGGTCGACTTCAAACATCGAGTCACCAGGAAGGCAATGAATAGGGCGCTAAGCGCTTCCGATAACAATATCCCCCATGCCACACCGGACAATCCCCAGCGGATTCCAATGACGCAAGAAGCCGCAAAAAGCGCAGTCTGTGTCAAGTGAACGAAGATTTCCCGACCAAGCCAGTTCTGCGCCGCGAGCACGGCGCCGGACGGATAACCAATTGAGGCCAATGGGCCCACAAGGCTAAGTATCGCAAGAGGCGCGGCCGATGCCGACCATTTCGGGCCATAAACGAACGCAACGAACGGCTGCGCCAACCAGGCCAGACCGACAAATAACGGCATCATGTATACGGACAACAGCATGACCGTCCGTAAATAGATGTACCGAGACTGATCCAAGTCGTCCTGAGTCTTGGCGAGGCTGCGAAAGACGGGATCGTAAACTGAGCCCGCGACGATCCTCGGGGTCTTGGCCAAGCTATCCGCTTTGTTGAATAGACCCACGATGGCCGGCCCCTCCAGCCGACCGAGAAAGAAGTTCGGAGTCTGACTGCGAATGTAACTCACGAGATCGTTGGAAGCGACCTTGAGTCCGTAGACACCGAGCTCCCTGGTAACTGTGGCATTGAAGCGCAATTTCGGGCGTACGGGGGTCACGCTAATTAGCGCGACGATACCGACAACCGTACCGGCAATCCCGCCGAATACGAGGCTCCAGACGCCGAACTGCTGCCACGCAAGCGCCACCGACACCGCGCTGCCGAGAGTCACGGAAAGCAGATTGATGACTGTGCGCTGCTTGAACTGCATTTCCCGGGTCAGCCAGACGTTCGGCAGGTTCGAAAACGGGCGCAGGATGAAACTGATTGCGGAAACGCGGAACAGGTCGGTGTACAAGGGCTCGCTGTACCAGCGGGCGAACCAAGGGGCCAGCACGAAGAAGACGGAATAGATCAGAAGGCCGATCATCAGCTGAATCGTAAATACGACCTGGAAATCCTCATGTTTGGCTTCCTTGGCGCGAATCAGGGCCTGGCCCGTGCCCCCGGCGGCGATGAACCCGGCCAGTCCGGTAAAGATTTGCACCGTGACCAGCACGCCGAAGTCCGCGGGCACCAGCAGGCGCGCCAGAACGATGCCGAAAGCAAACTGAAGGGCCTGGCCCGCCACATTTCCGCCTAGCAGCCATTTCGCGCCGTGGCGTATAGATTCGCCTAAGCTCATCTTATTCTGGGAATAGCACTCTGTTTGGCGCGCCGCAGTTCCTGGCGGTCATTTCACCGTCTCGCGGTAGTTTAACAATCCTCACGATGCAGCGGGCCCCTACGTCGTATAGGCTGAAGAACGGAATCGCTCGATTGCGCTTTGCGAAGCGATGCAATGCTGTTCTGCGCTCACCG
>Ga0153915_10002136_pt1 | contig 18135 bp, 12 predicted proteins | sample Opewatmetagenome_2_FD_107003 | JGI IMG/M metagenome (GOLD analysis project Ga0153915, IMG submission 107003) | Freshwater wetland microbial communities from Ohio, USA - Open water 3 Core 3 Depth 3 metaG | ecosystem: Environmental > Aquatic > Freshwater > Wetlands | place: USA: Ohio, Lake Erie...
TCCAGACTCCTGTCGACCAAGAAGCCGAGTTTGGCAGTTCCTTCAGATACGATTTGAATGCAAGTGACCTGTCAGGGGTCTCGTGGTGGATTAACGACACTGCTCGGTTCTCAATCGACGGGAGTGGTATTATCAGAAATGCTACGAATATTCCAGTCGGTGTATACGGTCTTAGAGTGAATGCCACTGATAGTTACGGCAATATTGCGAGCGGGACTTTCAAAGTGACCGTTGAGGACACCACCTCTCCCACCTGGGTCCAGATTCCTGTTGATCAGACGGTCGAGTTTGGTGATTCGTTCAGATATGACCTGAATGCCACCGATCTGTCAGGTGCTACATGGTGGATAAACAACACCATCCGGTTCTCGATTGATGGCAGTGGCGTTATCAGAAACGCGACGAATCTTGCTGTCGGTGTGTATGGTCTGAGAGTAAATGCAACTGACGGTTATGGCAACATTCTCAGCGCGACTTTCAAGGTCACCGTTTGGGATACAACCCCGCCCGCATGGGTCCAGACTCCTGTCGATCAGACTGTGGAGCTTGGTGCTTCCTTACGATACGATTTGAATGCGACCGATCTATCGGGAGTCACATGGTGGGTAAATGACACCGTTCTGTTCTCGATTGACGGCAGTGGTATTATCAGAAACACTACGAGTCTTGCCGTAGGTGTCTATGGCATTAGGGTTAACGCAACGGATGGCCAGGGGAACGTTCTGAGTGCGACTTTCAAGGTTACTGTCCAGGATACGACACCGCCCACATGGGTCCAAACTCCTGTTGATCAGACGATTGAAGTCGGTGCCGCCTTCAGATACGACCTGAACGCAACGGACCTCTCTGGAGTGACATGGTGGATTAACGACACCGTTCAATTCTCAATCGACAGTAGCGGCATCGTCAGAAACGCGACCAATCTCGCTTTCGGCGTATACGGTCTCAGAGTGAATGCAACAGATAGTCATGTCAACATTCTAAGTGCCACCTTCAAGGCTATGGTTGGGGACACACTGCCTCCTACTTGGGACCAGGCTCCTGTCGATCAAGCTGCAGAATTTGGTGTTGCCTTCAGATACGACTTGAACGCCAGCGATCCGTCAGGAGTCACATGGTGGATAAATGACACTGCTCGATTCTCAATTGACAGCAGCGGTATTATCGGAAACGCCACCAATCTTGCTGTGGGCGTATACGGTCTTAGAGTGAATGCGACTGACAGTCATGGCAATATCCTGAGCGCGACTTTCAGGGTTACTGTTCGGGATACCAAGCCTCCTGCTTGGGTTCAGGCACCAGTTGATCAGATAATCGAGTTTGGTACTGCCTTCAGGTATGACTTGAACGCAACTGACCTCTCGGGAGTGACGTGGTGGATAAATGACACAGGTCGATTCTCGATAGATGGGAGCGGTATTATCAGAAACGCTACGAATCTTGTGGTTGGTGTTCACGGCATCAGGGTAAATGCAACTGATGGCTATGGCAATATTCTAAGCGGGACTTTCAAAGTGACGGTGCGCGACACAACCGCCCCCATGTGGGTGGAGGTCCCCGTTGACCAGACAACCGAGCTCGGTACCGTCTTCCGATACGACTTGAACGCCACTGACCTGTCAGGGATTGCGGGCTGGTGGGTCAACGACACGGCACATTTCGCTGTCGATGGCAACGGGATAGTCAGAAATGCAACAAACATCGCAGTCGGAGTCTATCACGTTAGAGTGAATGCAACCGATGGCCAAGGCAATATTCTTAGTGGAACCTTCAAGCTAACTGTCCTTGACACGGTTGACCCTGCGTGGGTTCAGGTACCAGTTGACCAGATAACGGAGCTTGGTACGGCGTTCAGATACGACTTGAACGCGACGGATCTCTCAGGAACTGTATCTTGGTGGATAAACGATACAGAACACTTCAGTATTGATATCGACGGTATCGTCAGGAACGCGACATTCCTCTCGGTGGGGCCATACCCTGTCAGGGTCAACGCAACGGACGTTAATGGCAATGTACTCACTGGAACCTTCACGGTGACAGTACGAGACACCACACCACCTTCTTGGGTGCAGGTCCCAGTTGACCAGACGATTGAATTCGGCAGCTCGTTTAGGTATGACCTTAATGCCACCGATCTTTCAGGCATCGATAGTTGGTGGATAAACGACACTACGAACTTCGTAATCGATGGTGCGGGTGTAATCACGAACATGGTCTCATTGGCAGTCGGTGTCTATGGTCTGGAAGTCCACGTATACGATGGCGAGGGCATCCCGCTGATAGGCACATTCAACGTGATTGTCCAAGACACAATACCTCCAGCGTGGGACCAAGTTCCTGTTGATCAAGAGACAGACTTTCGGAACCCGTTCAGATACGACCTCAATGCTTCAGACGTATCCGGCATTTTTGGTTGGTGGATCAATGATACGGTCAATTTCCAGATTGATTCTTCTGGCATAATAACGAACATCTCCTCCCTTTCTATAAGGGTGTACGGGATCCGGGTTGACGTTACTGACAATCATGGATTAGTGCTCTCAGGAACATTCCGGATCAATTCGCGCGACACTAGCATGCCGGTATGGGACCAAGTTCCCACGGACCAAACAATCGAGTTCGGAGATGCTTTCAGGTATCATTTGAATGCTTCACACCCATCAGGCATTGCTAGCTGGTGGCTGAATGACACAACCAACTTCGACATCGATTCAAATGGAGTTGTCACAAACAAGACTGGTCTTGCGGTTGGAACTTATCCATTGATGGTCAATGTCACCAACAACCTGAGCAACACCATTAGTGCCAACTTCACTGTCACAGTGCAGCCCAGTGCACCACCTACGTGGAGCCAAGTACCAACTGACCAAGTCATTGAATTTGGCAACAACTTCAGATATGACCTGAATGCCACTGACTTCTCGGGTATTGGCAGCTGGTGGATTAACGACACAACGAACTTCGTAATCGATAGTGCAGGTGTTATCACAAACATAGTCCCCCTGTCGGTCCAAGTCTACGTACTGACGGTGAATGTTACTGACAGACTAGGTAACGTGCAGACAGCGACCTTCAAAGTCACTGTGCAGGATACTATTGCGCCAACTTGGTTGCAGGCTCCAGTCGACCAAGAGTTTGAGGAAGGCTCCCGCTTCAGGTATGACCTCAATGCGACCGACCTTTCAGGCATCGATCATTATTGGGTGAATGATACTACACACTTCACGATCAGTGCAGACGGCGTTATCACAGACTCGACTGTGTTGGCAGCCAGTGTATATTGGCTGCAGGTATATGCGAATGACACACAAGGAAACACTCTGTCAAGCACCTTCAAAATCACAGTGCAGCTCAGTGCACCACCTACTTGGGATCAGACACCAGCGGACCAAATCATTGAGTTGGGCAGCAGCCTTAGATATGACCTCAATGCGACTGACTTCTCAAGCATCAGTACTTGGTGGATCAACGATACTGTGCATTTCGCAGTTGATGGCTCCGGCGTGATTACAAACAAGACTTCTCTGGCCGTTGCAGCTTATGCACTGCGAGTGAACGTCAATGACACTCTTGGTAACACACAGACCGCAGTCTTCACCGTCACAGTGGAGGATACTACGTCACCAGTCTGGACTCAGACGCCTATCGATCTCGAGTATGAAACCAACACTACTGGTCACACACTCTCTTGGACCGTCTATGACCTAGCTCCCGGCACAGTACAGCTTCTGAGAAACGGCACTCCGGTCACTGCACCAGCTTGGACAAACCCGTCACAGGTCATTACGATCAATGTTGACGGTTTGAGTGCAGGTGCGTATAACTACACGATCACCTTGAGGGATAGCTCTGGCAACGCAGTCACAGACACTGTGTGGGTTATGGTCACACAACCTACAACCTCCACATCGCCAACCGGGAATATCATCACCGCCATCCTCAATTTCCTCATGAACGGATACGTTGTTGCTGGGATTATCCTTGCAGTCGCCTTGTTGGCCGTTTTCAGGGGAAGGAAGGGCGCAAAGCCATACGAACCTCGTGACCTGACAACGAAGTTCAAGTAGACATTTCAAAGAGGCTCCGGGCGCAACTCGATTAACCGGAGCCCTCTCTCTTCCAGAAGGCAGAACGCTCAAACATAGCGTTTAGGTTCTGTGGGGAGTTCCCTAGCTTTTCAGTCACATATAAGACGGCAGCCATTGACATCCACTCTGTCGCACCCTCAGTGTGTGCGAGCAGAACGACTAAATAGAGCACGTTTCTTCGGAGCAGCTGACCATGACGCGCCTAGAAATAACCGATACCGTTCTTCGTGATGCTCATCAATCCCTTCTCGCCACGAGGATGAAAACAGAGGACATGATCCCCATTTGCGAGAAGCTGGACAGGGTGGGTTATCATTCCCTTGAGATGTTCGGCGGGGCCACCTTCGATACCATGATGCGTTTTCTCGATGAAGACCCCTGGGAGCGGCTTGAACTCCTGCGTGACGCATTGCCCCATACCAAGCTCCAGATGTTACTTCGGGCCCAGAATATTGTAGGCTACAGGAATTATGCAGATGACGTGCTTGAGGCTTTCGTGGTCGAGGCGGTCAAGGCCGGACTTGACATTTTCAGGGTTTTTGATGCACTGAACGATGTTCGTAACATGGAGGCCGCGATGCGCTTCGTGAAGCGCGAAGGCGGTCATGTTCAGGCGGCAATATGTTACACGCTGAGCCCGTTCCACACGATAGAGAAGTTCGTCGAGGATGCCAAGACCCTATACTCGATGGACGCAGATTCTATCTGCATAAAAGACATGGCCGGTCTGATCTCCCCTCAGGTAGCCTTCGAACTCATAACGAGATTGAAGGAAGAGATTGACATTCCGGTTCAGCTCCATACACACTACACGAGCGGGATGGCCTCTATGGCATACCTAAGAGCCGCGGATGCAGGTGTGGATGTCGTCGACTGCGCAGTCTCTTCTCTGGCAATGGCAACTTCACAGCCGCCGACCGAGTCGATTGTTGAAGCACTGAAGGGTACGCCTCGAGATACAGGGCTAGATGTCTCCCTGCTGGCGGAGATAGCAGAGTACTTCAAGAAGGTTCGAGGTAAGTACTCCAAGTTCGAGGGAGCTTTACAGGGCGTTGACCCGCAGGTGCTGGTGTTTCAGATTCCTGGAGGGATGCTGTCCAATCTGGACAACCAACTCAGAGAACAAGGTGCACTGGACAGGTATGACGAGGTTCTGAAGGAGGTACCACGAGTCAGGGCCGAACTTGGCTATCCACCACTGGTCACTCCCTCAAGCCAAATCGTCGGGGCACAGGCCACAATGAATGTGGTAACGGGGGAACGGTACAAGGTAATTCTGAACGAGGTCAAGCAGTATGTCCGTGGGTTCTATGGCAGACCTCCTGCGCCAATCGACCCCAAGGTGAAGAAGCTCATCATAGGTGACGAAAAGCCCCTCAGTGTGAGACCGGCTGACTTGCTTGAACCCGAGCTGCCGAAGGCTCGTGAGGCACTGAAAGACATACCACATGTCCCGCGAGATGAGGTTTCATACGCATTGTTCCCGCAGTACGCGCTTGAATTCTTCAAGAGGAGATCTGAGAGTCAGTCAAAGGGCAAGACCAACATAGAACAAGACATTGCTGTTATAGCGGCAGTACTTCATATGAGCAGTCATCAAACCGCTCTCGAGCAACCCGGTGCTGCAGCGGGCAGCGCATGGGCCGAGGCTGGTGTCGGGGAGATTGTGACAGGAAGGACTGGCCAGAGCGCCCGCGGTCGATGGGAGCGAAGCCCCTCTATTTGGGCGTCGGCTGGAAGAAAGGATTTGATGAAGAGCCGCGAACAGGGATGAATGTGGTGAGCGAGGAATATACCGCCAAATCCGATGGTAGGGACTTCAAGGTCGAAGTGCGGCCTTCAAGCGAAGAGGGCGCGTTGGTGGTGAAGGTTGGGGATGAGTCCTTCACACTGAAGCCATCCCTAAAGAAAGATGGAACGTGGTCAGTAGACAATGCTTCACTTCATCACAACGTCAAGATTGTCAAGAGAGCGGGCAAGAGAGTCGTTCTGGAAATCGACGGTGAGACCCGTGAGATTGACTGGGAGCACGTAAGAAGAGACGAGGACGCAAAGAAGACTGGCGCGACCACAAAGAGCGGAAAGAGAGTCAGCGGAGGTATCTACCCTCCAATGCCCGGCAGGATTTCCGAAGTGAAGGTCAAAATCGGTGACGAAGTCCGGTCAGGGGAGACTGTGTGCATCCTAGAAGCAATGAAGATGTTTAACGAACTGAAAGCCCCGTCAAGCGGCAAAGTAAGAGAGGTCAACATCAAGAAAGGTTCAGTCGTGGCACTAGGAGATTTGCTTGTGTTGATTGAGTAGAGGAGGGAGACCATTGGAGCAGGTCTATGTCACTGGCGTTGGCATGACAAAATTCGGCACGCTGGACGAGACTATTACGGAACTCGCCAAGTCTGCCGCGCTGGAGGCCATCCGAGATTCAAATGCTCTCGACGCTAAGTTCGATTATGTCCTCGTCGGAAGTCAGAATCCTGACGAGTTCACGGGAGTAGGTCATCTTTCTACACTGATAACGGATCATCTCGGCCTTGTGCCGGCCGGAGCCACTAGAGTGGAGACCGGCCCTTCTGCTGGTTCGAGCGCATTTGAGGAGGCAGTGGCACTTGTCAAGTCTGGGCTGGCCCAGCTTGTGCTGGTTATCGGTGTAGAGAAGATGTCGGGAATCGATCGAGGCGCTGCTTCCAAGATTCTGGCCAAGATGATTTCAATTGACTCCGAGGCAAAGCTAGGCGGAACACCCGCGGCCCTAGCGGCACTTGTCGCTCGAAGATACATGCATGATTATGGTTTATCGCGTGATGACCTATCTCTCATTCCCGTCAAGGCACACAAGAATGGAGCAAAGAACCCGCTCGCGCACTTCAGGGAAGAAATCGCTCTTGAGAAAGTGAGCGCATCCAAGATGGTAGCTGACCCGCTCACGCTCTATGATTGTTCCCCAACCTCCGATGGTGCAGCTTCGGTCATCGTTGCTTCCTCCAAAGCTGCGAAGACACTTGGTCGTACCGATGACTCAGTGAAGGTTCTTGCAGTGGGCCATGCTACGGACTATCACGCGGTTCAACACAGACCATGTCTCACATCCCTGAATGCTACTGTTTCTGCTGCTGGAAAAGCATTCAAAATGGCCCGACTGAGACCTGAGGACATCGATGTCTGTGAACTACATGACGCTTTCTCGATTCTGGAGCTGATTGACATGGAGGATGTTGGACTGGTGAAGCCCGGTCACGCCATTGATTTAGTCAAGCAAGGAGAGACCGCCATTGGCGGTCGCATACCGGTTAATACCACTGGGGGACTAAAAGCAAGAGGACACCCCACCGGGGCAACCGGAGTCGCACAGATACGAGACGTGGCTCTCCAAATCCGAGGAAAAGCTCCCGCAGGACTTCAGGTCAAGAGTCCTGAGTTTGCTTTGACACACAATATCGGGGGCTTCGGCAACAACATGGTAGTCTGCATCTTCGGAAGATGATGACGCCTTCGTGTCAATTCCTCTCGATCCTCAACAGTATGATAGAGAATCGCGTATCTGTAGAGGAATCTCAGGGTTATTGGTGTGAGTTCTTCACGACGATATGCTCAGGCACGGCAATAGCATGCCAAACAGATTGAAATGGCAACTCTTTTGACCAGCGAAGAGTAGGCGAAGTTCGGCTGTTTGAATTGACAATAGATATCTCCAAGTGCAAGAGGTGTGGCCGTGCGGTAGTTCCTCCGAGAGACATCTGTCCATACTGCGGTCCGGGCGCCGGCGAGACGATTCATCTCGCTGTGGCTGGAGAAGGGAAGGTAGCAAGTTACACAGTGTCCTACATGCCTCCTGAGGGTTTTAACTCGCCTCTTCTCTTGGTTCTTGTCGAGTTGAGCGAAGGGGGCATGGTTTTGTGTCTCGGTGACACAGAGGATACCTCTCATGTTCGCATAGGTGGAGCAGCAAGTGTCTACGTGGATCGTGAAGGGAGATATCGATACACACCACAGGCTTCTGAGGGCCATAGACCCGAGTAGCCTATTTCGCTCTTGACGGCTCCAGAGTTGCCAAGCGGCAATAAATCGAGCATTGGGGCCCAGTCAGAAGATGACGCTGACTGCTCAGCCAGTTACTGATTTAAGGCACCATTGTGAACCCCGGACCGGGTCGGTTCATCATGGATTATCTCAGCAAGACCTTCTGGACAGAAGACGAAATCAAGTTCCGTGAGGAAGTACGATCTTTTTGCGACAAGGAAATCACGCCTATCGCAGACAAGCTTGACAAGGGCCCCTATCCGAGGGATCTGATTCGGAAAATCGGCAAAGCAGGCTACATGGGCGTACATCATGAGAAAGCCGCTGGCGGATCTGCTAGGGGTCTCTCGTATGAAATCATAGTTGCGGAGGAGATTAGCAGGTGCAACGGCGGCCTTGACATGGCGAGGATGGCTTCTGCTACCCTTTACGGTATGCCGGTAGGCAAGTTCGGTACTCCGGAACAGAAGAAGAAGTATCTTACTCCCATTATCCGTGGGGACAAGGTTGGTGCCATTGGCATCACCGAACCTGACGTTGGCTCTGATACTGCCGGGATGAAGACACACGCCGTCCAGGATGGCGATGATTGGTTCGTCACTGGTGAAAAGAGGTTCATCACCAATGGTAGTCAGGCAGATTACATATGCTGTTTCGCAATAACTGACCCCAACGTGGACCCGAGAAACGGTATGACTGCATTTATCGTGGACACAAAGACTAGTGGCTTCAGTGTGGTCAAGGACCACGACCTTCTGGGCATGAAATCCTCAAGAGTATCGTGGCTCAAGTTGGATAGTGTTCGTATTCCACCTGACATGGTCCTTGGGTCGCCAGGGCAAGGCTTCAAGATACTGATGGATGAGCTTGATAGCGAGCGGACTGCCATAGCAGGCGAAGCAATAGGCTACGCGCGTATTCCATATGAGACTGCTGTCAAGTACGCAAACGAACGACAGCAATTTGGGAAGCGAATCAGGGAGTTTGAAGGAGTCAGTTTCAAAATCGCCGACATGTCAATGAAGCTCGAGGCTGGCCGCGCATTGACTCTGAATGCGGCGAGAATGCTGGACAAAGGAATGAAGGCAACGAAGCAGGCCTCAATCGCAAAGCTATACACGACCGAGGCTGCCGTACAGATCACAAACGATGCTTTGCAGATACTTGGCGGCTCAGGATACACAACCGACTACCCGGTGGAACGCTTTCTCAGAGATGCAAGACTGATGACCATCGGTGGAGGCACAGCTGAAATTCTCAGATTCTTGATTCAGCGTGAGGTATTCAAGGAGTTCGAGCTATAGAAAGTCGGCAGGTCACCTGTCGGGTGATATTCATCCTTGAGAAGAGAAGGAAGGGGGGGCCGCAGACCCCCTTGTTCCTAGTTCTTGACAATGGCGATTATTTGGTACTGCCCTTCTACCACGTGAATAGTGGCCGTGAAGTTGTCACTCACGCTGAGGTTCAAGAGTGTGTACCAATCGCTCAGGTTCATCCACGCCCGGGCACCCTCAATGTACGCATACGTTGCATTGCTGGTTCCTAGGACGATGTGTGTATTGCCTCCTTCGACGTACTGAGTCTTGTTAACGACAGTAGCTGTCAGCTCGAATGTGTCCTGTGGCTCTTCCACTGTTCCTCCGAGAGTTGTTATGTAACCTTCCCGTGTTGCTTGGACGAGGCTTGGCCCTGAAAGTGTGCCGCCTAACTCCTGAATGTAGAACTTGTCGACATTCGCTGCATCTACGAGAGCAAGCGCATGCAATCTCATATCTGACACATAGAATTCGGAGTCATCGTAAACGCCGTCTGCCCAGTAGATCGGACAGTACCAAGTCCACTTTGTTTCCGAGGGACTTATCTGAACCGGATATAGCAGAGGCATGGCGCCATAGTACGTGCCCGTGGCAGGTGGGGGCAACTGAGACACGACATTAGCCTTTGCAGCTTCACCACTAATGTATCCAGACGAACTCATGTCATAGTAGTACACTGTATCGTGGGTGGCCCTGAAGATCCCCGCGAGAGCCCTGGAGCTTGTTACCGGATGAACACAGATGAATGCTTCAACGGTGTCGGTTTCAGGATTCAGAATGTACCGCGTGTCCTCAGATATCTCGAGTCTTTCGTTGGATGGAGCGATGAACCAGAGAAAGCCCCCTGCAAAGAGATCAAAGCCGGTACCTCTCCGGTAGCTGCCCCACCTGGTGACTTGCCGCTCTAACCACTCCTCAGCGTAAGCCTGAGTAATCCACTTGGGCGTGTCAGCGATTGATGGATAGCTCACTATAGTTCCATTCTCGCAGTACACGACTGGCCCTATAGCACGTTCGACAAAGTCAAAGCTCAGGGGTGTTCGGGTTTGCACGTACACCATATTGCCGACGGGATCCCACGTGGGGTAGGCGTATTCGTAACTAGCGGACATATCATTGAGATAGTTGCCAAACTGTATGTTGCGATCCCAGAACAATCCCTCTCCGACCGGAATTGAGGTCTGGTTGATAAGAACAGGGCTTACTGTCTGCGGGTCGTTGGCATCGACAATGATGAATCCCTTCAGGAAGTTCTCTGCGAGGACGTTCGATGATACTATCGTACAGACCCATACAAGGCGTCCCAGTCGCGTAGTGATATGGGCTGATGCTACCAGAACATTCGACCCGAATGGCGAAAGATGCTGATTCGCGACGTATGTTGCATATTCCTGAGTCACCAGTCTCACCTTTTCATCTGGGATGGGTGATGAAAACAACGGCCCTTCCCCGGCAGTAATCATAGAGTTGAAAGAACTGGCATTCGAAACGTCCGATGTCCAACCTATGATGCCGGAGAACGATGGTATGACCAAGATGAGAAGGAATCCGACGCACATTATTGGCATCTTCACTCCGGAGTCCGCTAGACCCCATAGCCGTCTAGGACGAAAGCCGCTTGAGACAACAAGAAGCATCCCGAAGCTGAGCAGCAATGTTAGAATCGCCCACGGCAGGGTTTCGGCAAGGGCGAGACATATCACAATCCAAGCGACTGTCCCCCAGACAAGTCTGAACGGAAGCCACCTTATCAGCCTCTTCGGACTCAGCATCGAGGTAGAGAATGGGATTGGTATTGAGTGCAACAATAGCGAAATCAGAAGGAAGAGTACGACGTTCATTGTTGATTCACCGAACAGGGTCCGACTTGGGAGTTCGTTCTCTACCTATCGTTTATAGCGTTTTGCAATTCAGGGACTAGCGGCGAGAGCGGAATGGGCGAAGGTCTACTACTTTCGGGATTCCTTCACTTTGCGAAACCAAGCTACAGCGCCGCCCGCTTGGAGGATATCGAGCACCATCCGTGACAGTGGTTGTCCACTTAGCGTCTCGCCTGTTTCCTTGATTATGACAGCAGACTTGATGATGTTGACATCCAAGGTCATGCCGTCATTGACTGAGTGCGTCACGTTGGGTATCATGAGCACGGGCAGCCCTATGTTGATTGCATTGCGATAAAAGAGCCGGGCGAACGACTGGGCCAAGACGCAACCCACACCCAGCTGAGACAGTACCCGTGGAGCTTCCTCTCTGGACGATCCTCCTCCGAAGTTGTTTCCTGCCACGACAATGTCGTTCTTCCTCACATTTCGAGAAAACTCTGGTCTCGGTATCTCAAACGCATGCTTGGCCATCTCGGAGTAGTCGAGCAAGGTCAGGTACCGCCCTTGGATGATTTGATCCGTATCCACATTATCGCCAAAGAGCCATGCCCTTCCACGGACTGGTTTCAAACTGGTCGACATCATATGAGCCTCCGAGGATCCGTGATGACTCCCTTCACTGCAGTGGCGGCAACCGTTGCGGGGGATGCGAGGTAGACCTTGGAATCGGGGTGCCCCATCCGACCCCTGAAGTTTCTGTTCGTGCTTGAGATGCAGATTTCGCCCGGTCCCAGCACACCCAGATGACCCCCGATGCAAGCACCACAGGTCGAGTTAGTAAAGACCGCGCCAGCGCTGAGAAATGTGTCTATGTAGCCTGCCCTTAGGGCATCGACATAGGTCTCCTGGCTGGCTGGGGTAATAATCAGGCGAACGTCTTGATGGACTTTCCTTCCCTTCAGAATACGGGCCGCTATCTCAAGATCTTCTAGACGACCATTGGTACAAGAACCTATGAAGGCCTGATCTACGTGCAATCCCTCCACCTCTGAGACGGGTTTGCCATTCGCTGGGCTGTGGGGCAAGGCGACGATTGGATCCAGAGGTTCAGCGTCTAGGTCAATGTCAATATCTGCGACATAGTGAGCATCTTTGTCAGGTGCTACGGGGGTCCATTGAGCAGAGGGATTGCGAGTTGTGACCCATTCCTTCACTGCATCATTGGCCATCATCAATCCACACTTCGCGCCGGCTTCGACGGTCATGTTGCACATGGTCATTCTTGATGCGACGGACATGGATTCGACAGTGGGTCCGTGAAACTCAATCGAACGATAGTTGGCTCCATTGACTCCGAGGTCACTTACTATCTTCAGTATCAGGTCCTTGCTCATCACCATTTCTGGCAGTTGACCTTTGATACGTATCTTCATCGATTCGGGAACTCTGAACCAGCACTTCCCGGTTGCCAAGATTAGGGCACTGTCTGTCGCAGCCAGACCCGTTGAGAATGCATTGAATGCTCCATATGTAGTCGAATGAGAATCGCTCCCAATCACGAGGTCCCCTGGCTTGACAAGTCCCATCTCGGGCAATACTTGATGACAGATTCCACAGTTCACATCGCAGAAGTGTGTTATACCCTGCTCTTTCACGAACTGCCTATTCCTAATGTGAATCTCCGCGCTCTGCGTGTCCGACGCTGGAGCCCAATGGTCGTTGACAACGAGCACCTTGGTCGGGTCCCAGATCTTCTTGACACCCATCTCCTTCAGAATCGGAATTATCCTCGAACCCAGGACTTCGTGTACCATCAAGAGGTCAATGGATGCATCAACGATTTCGCCAGCCGAAGCTTTTCCTTTCTCGGTGTGGGTGGCGAGCATCTTCTCGGCGAGTGTCTTTCCCACTGGCTCACCCCTTGGCCGCCTGTTTTCCGACTGCGTCCGCAACTGCTGCAGCAACGGCTTGAGTCGACGAGGGCGTCACCTTCGCATACTTGCCGACGCACAAATCATAGGTCCTAGTCTTCGCATCTCTCAATACCGTCGCGACCGCATCGCGAATGAGTCTGCCGCCTTCAGTGCAATTGCGATCACGATGCGTGGCGCCTAGCCAGTCCAGCATCATCCCTGCGGAAAGAATCGAAGCAATCGGATTGGCTTCATTCCGACCATAGTGCTTTGGAGAAGATCCGTGGACGGGCTCAAACATGCCATGCTTCTCGCCTATGTTCCCGGCCGGGGCTACTCCAAGCCCTCCTTGGACTGCAGCTCCCAAGTCCGTGATTATGTCACCGAACTCATTGGGAGCAACCACAACATCATAGTATTCTGGTCTTCTCAGGCACCACTGTGTCCAGGCATCCACATACGAGTAGTCTCTCTGTACTTGTGGAAACTCTGCTGAGACTTCGTCGAAGACCTGTCTAAAAAGCTGGCATCCTGAGAGCAGGTTGCTCTTGTCGACACACGTTACCCTTCTGACCTTATCCACTGGAGCACCGTCTCTCATCATCGCCTGTCGAAACGCAAACCTCGCTATCCTCTCGGAACCTTTCTTGGTGATTATTCGCACGTCAACGGCAAGTTCCTTGCTTTCTCCTCTCGACAAATATCCCCGAATCGGAGCGTACAATCCTTCAGTGTTCTCTCGCACTATGAGCATGTCAATGTCCTTACTCCCCTTGTCAGCAAGCGGGGTTGGCACACCTTCGTAGAGTCTCACGGGACGTACGTTTGCATACAGATCGAGTGCCATTCTGAGCCCTATCACGATGCTGTATCCTGCCATGTTGCCGTCCGGAAGCCGCACCTGTTCGCCGTTGTTGGCAACTGCACCAACCGCGCCCAGCAATATCGCATCCGCTTCATTCTTGACGAAGTTCTCAGATTCCTCTGACCATTCCCGTCCGGTTCTCAGGTAATGCTCTCCCCCGCACTCGAATTCGTGCTTCTCGAATCTGAGTCCGTTGACAGCTTTCTCGGTTGCATCCAAGACTTCGACGGCCTGTGGAACGACCTCCTTACCTATTCCATCACCCGGCAGCACCGCGATTTTGTACTTCCGAACCAATCTACATCACCTAGTAGTTACCCAGCCAGCCGAGATCATTACCTCTGTCGTCGATGAGGTTCACCATCGTGTCAATCCTTTCGCCGTCAACATATCTGATTTTGCATCGAATAGTGAATTGCCTTTCGCATTTGGAGCACTTCACGAGCCAATCTTCTGTCACTTTCTCGAGTCCGTGACCCTTTATGTTCGATGGACTCTTCTTCACACTAATGAGAGTGATTTCTTTCCCATCACATGCGTAAGTACATTCCTTCAGGGGTATTGGCTCCATTCCCCTCTGGCCTAAAGGTGCGAAAACCTCGTTTGGTAAGTCGTCAAGACATGGTGCGGGTTCCAAGCACTACACCACGTTTTTGATTTGTAGGCGCTACGGATAAATGAGGCGGTTGGGATACTCAGTCCATGCGGCTTGTCACATATTCGAGGCTAGGTGTTCCTTCCATTGGTTTGGATTTGGACAACGGCATTCTTGACATTCCCGATGCAGCTTCTTGTTTTGGCAGGACTTACCACGTCCATGGTTACAGGTTTCCTAACACAATGATTGACCTTCTGAACTGGGAGTCAGGAATTGAGGTTGTCAAGCAGATTCTGGGAAGGTACATGAAAACTCCCACTGAGGAGCGCCCTCTCACCTACGAACGTTCTTCTGTGCGTCTCGAAGCCCCCGTTCCTCGACCTGGCAAAATCATCGCCATTGGTACGAACTACAAGAGCCACATAAAGGAACTAGGCCATGAAGTGCCGAAGGTTCCTCTGGTATTCGCCAAGTTTCCTTCTTCGGTCATAGCACCTGACAGGTCGATTTCAATCCCTAGAGTAACCAGCAAGCTCGATTGGGAGGTGGAACTTGCAGTCGTAATCGGAAGAATCTGCAAGGATGTTGCTGAGAAGGACGCTCTCAATTACGTAGCCGGATATACCATCGTAAATGATCTTACGGCGAGAGAGCTGCAGAAGAGTGACGTTCAGTGGGTCCGATCCAAATCGCTTGATGGTTTTTGTCCCATGGGCCCTGCGATTGCTACAGCGGACGAACTGGGTGATGGTTCAGGGCTCAGATTGTACTCAAAAGTGAATGGAGTCATCAAGCAGGATTCGAACACATCAGACTTGCTATTTGGCGTGCCCTGGCTCGTCTCTTGGTTATCTGAGTCCTTCACGCTTGAGCCCGGCGATGTCATTCCGACAGGAACACCGGGAGGAGTCGGATTCCTTCGCAACCCCCCGGAGTACCTGAAAGCCGGTGACAAGCTTGAGCTCTATGTCGATAAGATAGGCTACCTGAAAAACACCATCGTGGCCTGAGTCGAACAAGGTAACTGGGGCTGCTGGCGAAAGAGAATGACAGAGGGGGAGTTCGCAGGCAGAATTCGAAGGGTGTTGGCTTCCTCAGATGAACTCCTCGCGTTCAAGGGGTTTGTCACCGAGATGGAAACCGCCTATCCAGCTCCGGCAGAGAGACTGATCCCTGCTTTCACACTTATGACGGGCGATACCAAATACAGGGTGTCCTTGAGGAATCGCAAGCCATTTTCTCTTGAGACAGGACATGAAGTTTGGCTGGCTGGTGTGCAAGACCCATCCGGACTAATCGAGCCACGAACAATCGTCGACCTTGACACACGAATGGTCATGCTTCCCTATGATATCTCGCCGAAGGTTGAAAGTCTGGCTCGAACGCTCTATCGCTTGCAGTGGGCAATATTGGCGACATTCATTTTGGGTGTAATCGTCTCATGGTCGGGAGTTCTGTATAGTCTTCCGACTCTCTCTACCATGATTCTAATCGGCTTGACCATGGCGCCCTTACTGCTGTTTCCCATTGTCGTCTTCCAGCTCTGGAAACGCCGAGCACGTGTGGTATACTGTGACAACGCAGACTGGCCGGAACTGCTGGAACTTACGCGGGGTTGCGGGTCCGGCAACTAGCCAGAAGACACTTGCGATTTAGCCGCAGGAGGTAACCGCTGGATTATCGTCAGTACTTGCATGAGGGCGATGAAACGTATTCCGTCAAGTCGCATGTGTTCGCATCGATACTACGTAGATTTCTGAAACCTAGCGATAACATCATTCTGCACGTCTTCGCTCAAGTCAACGAAGCAGGCACTATACCCGGCCACTCTCACCAGTAGGTTTCGATGCGCGGCGGGGTTGACCTGTGCATCATGAAGGATTTCGGGGTCCATCAAGTTGAATTGTATATGCATACCCCCGAGCTTCACGTATGATTTCAGCAGATTCACAAGCGGCTCAAGCCCCTGGTTTCCTGACATGATACCGGGGTCCAATGAGAGAGTGAGAGCTGTTCCGTTCGGATATTGCATATGATCGATGCCCGCCACGGACGCAAGGGTTGCGGTCAAGCCTTTTACGGGAGCTCCAATTACAGGACAAGCACCGTTACTCAGCGGCGTAGTTGCCAAGCGGCCACTTGGCAAAGCCCCTGTAAAGTATCCGAATGGCACGTGGCTGGTAACCGAGTACATACCCGCAATGAAAGATCCGCCTCTCACGTTCTTGTGTTTCTCTACTTCCTCGCTGTAGATGCGTGCCACAAGGCGGGCATAGTCGTCTGCGAGCTTGTCGCCATTACCATACTTCGGAGCTTTGTTCAGAAGCAGCTGTCTCAATGACTCACGCTCTTCAAAACCGTGCCTTAATGCGTCAAGGAGTTCATCCATGTTTACCCTCTTCTGGGTGAATACAAGTTGGTCGATAGCAGTCAAGGAGTCCGCTACATCGGCCATGCCCACACCCTGAACGCCAGTGAAGTTGTATCTGGCAGAACCCGTCGTTATGTCTTGACCCGACTCAAAACAATCCTCAACACATAGCGAGAGTAGCGGGGAGGGCATCAACTCGACGTTCGCATTCTCAAAGCAGTTGGAACCGTCTGCCATCAATCCGACCAAATACGATACCTGCCTACGGAATGCCTCAATGACATCGGCCATCGATTCGAATTTCGATGGGTCACCGGTCTCGACCCCTAGCTTTTGCCCAACCATAATACTCCGGCCATTATTCAGAGCCATCTCAAGGCATATTGCCAGATTGAATAGTGCCGCGTCTGATGAGGTGAAGCTAGTTCCAAATGGAGCCAACTCGACACATCCAACAGTGGAGTAGTTTCTCGCTTCCTCTGTGGGAACTCCCTGTCTCTCCCACGACTTTACAACCACCTCGTCATTGAACATAGCGATGTTGTTAGCCCCTGATGCCACAGTCGAGGCTAGTTCTGTCAAGAGTCTGCCGGGACTATCACGATGGATTCTGATATGGACATTGGGCAGGGGAAGGCGCGTGTTCTTGGTCGCCTCCAGAATCACATAGGTCATTTCGTTTGTTGAGTCGACACCCTCCTTGTCAATGCCGCCAATCGTAACTGCTTGGGTCGTCAACAGTCCCTCGAAGTACATTCCCGCCACAGTATCATATATGGGCACCAAGTCATTGGTCTTGATCCATAGCATCTCAATTAGCTGTACAGCTCTCTCTCGATCCACCGTACCTGACTTCAGATCTGCTTCATAGAATGGCTGAAGATACTGATCCATTCGCCCCATGGAAACGGCTTGACCATCGTATGCTTCCATGCTCAGGGCTAGATGAGTGAACCTAACGAACTGAATCGCTTCTTGGAGGTTCCTAGGGGGCTTTCCCGGAACATGTCGACACACCTCCGCTAATCTTTCGAGTTCCTTTTTTCTCGGTACGTTCTTCTCTGCTCTTGCCATGGCTGCTGCCTTTTCGGCGTAGCGTGAAGCAAACTTGACAATAGCGCCAGCGACAATTCTCGCGGCA
>Ga0153915_10002137_pt1 | contig 18135 bp, 12 predicted proteins | sample Opewatmetagenome_2_FD_107003 | JGI IMG/M metagenome (GOLD analysis project Ga0153915, IMG submission 107003) | Freshwater wetland microbial communities from Ohio, USA - Open water 3 Core 3 Depth 3 metaG | ecosystem: Environmental > Aquatic > Freshwater > Wetlands | place: USA: Ohio, Lake Erie...
CAGCATGACCGTCCCGCCGACCAGAAGTTCAATCAGGGTAAAACCCTTCGGGGACCGAGACGCCGCTTCTTTGTTCGGAGGTAAAACCATGTTTTTCATAGAGGCCCTGCTCTTTCTCCCGATCATCGGGCGATAACGGTATCCATCCTCCCCCTCAGCCGGTAGGCCTGGGGGTTCTGAAGCAGGTCCGTTTTGGGGACCAGGATATGCTCTTGGGAAAACACCATGACCGTCACTTCCCAGGTCGTGGTCGATCCCGTCGTTTCGCCCAACTGAAGATTGGTGACCCTCCGGTAATCGTTCCGGCCGTCGACGTTGAGGTCAAGGGTCTCGTCCAGGGTGATGTCCGGATTCCCGTCCCCGTTGAGGTCAACGGATTGATTCGTGGATAAAAAACTCAGCTCGTCCTGGGTCAGGTCCCGGAGGAGATCCATCTGTTGTTGGGCTAGGAAGGAGCCATTCGACATCCGCTCGGCGCGCAGGTTGTTCAGCACGCTCAAGGTGAAGACTTCGGCCAGTCCGAGAACGGCGATGGCGATCAGCACGATCCCGATCAGCGCCTCGATCAAGCTGAAGCCCTTTTGCCGGGTTCGCCTCTTATGTTTTTGTTCCATCTTGGGTTCACTCCCCTTCCCTAGCTGGCCTTCTCATAGCGAATCGAGCCGCCGCCATAGACATAGAGGTTCCGGATGCCCGGCTGCCCCTTCGCGGTCAGCCTCGAGTCCTGCAGGGAGATATTGAAAAGCAGGCTGGGATCGAAGTTGAGCACCGAACCGAACGGGGAAAATACGGCGGTCTTGCCGGGAGCGCCGTCCTCCGGGCTGGGCAGGTTGACTGTGACCGTATACCTGGCCCGCACGGAATTGCGCATGAAGCCGGGGACCTCGTGCCAGGTGCCGTCGGTGAACTCCTGCTCGATGAAATAGACCCATCGCCCCGAGAAGTCCTCGAAGCGGACGCGGTGGTTCAGCTTGACTCTGGCCGCCTGGAACTTGGCCCGCTGAAAGGTCGTCAAGACGTTCTTGGCCTCGTTCTCCAGGCTCCTGACCGTGAGCGCATTTTGGATGCCCGGATATGAAAACAAAGCCAGGATGCCGATAATGGCCACCACCACCAGGACCTCAATGAATGTAAAGCCTCGTTCTCTCATTTTCCTTCCATGCTCACCGGGATGTGCCGACGCCTGCGCCGACTCCACCCTGACTTCCTTCCCGCGGGCAGGGTCGTCTTTTTTTCCCTCGGGCGCTCATTGTAATTTCTTTATCCCGTTAATTCAAGCCGCCTTTCACCGTGCGTGTGCTTCGACCCCGAGTCCAGTCAGGATGAGCGACACTATTTATCTTTCTTATGCCCTCCGATAACAATCCCCTCTCGCGGTGAATCAGGTGAGCATATTTCCCCTCGGGATACCCTCTTTCGAACCCCTCCTCATCACCTCCGGCGGCTAACCGTCAGGAGCCCCGGCCGAGCGGGGTTTTGCGGGAGGTCGAGGTCTGATATAATGGCCGATTGCTGACCCGGCTCAGAGGAGGAGAGCGATGCAGATCCCGGCCTGGCACGCCCTTGAGGCGCATGAGGTCCTGCACGGCCTGCGTTCCGATCAGAAACGCGGCTTGACGGAGGAGGAAGTCAGGCAACGCCTGTCGGAGTACGGCCCCAACGAGCTCCGCAAGGAAGAAAAGGCCTCTCCCCTCTCCCTTTTTCTCAGCCAGTTCAAGAACCTGCTCATCGTGATCCTGCTGGCGGCCACCCTCCTGTCCCTCCTGGTCGGAGAGTGGGTGGACGCCCTGATGATCGCCGCGATCGTCCTCCTCAGCGCCGTCCTCGGTTTCGTCCAGGAGTACAAGGCAGAAAGGGCCCTGGAGGCCTTGAAGAAGATGCTGTCGCCCACGATAACCGTGCTCCGGGACGGCCGGGACGAAGAGATCCCCTCCCGGGACTTGGTCCCCGGGGACATCCTTCTCCTCGAAGCGGGCGACAAGATCCCGGCCGACGGCCGGCTGGTCGAGGTCCGCTCCCTGAAGTGCGATGAAGCCGCCCTGACCGGGGAATCGATCCCGGTCAGGAAGGAGACCGCCGCCCTGGCCGAAGACGTGCCGGTCGCAGAACGAGTGAACATGGTTTTCGCGGGGACGATCGTGACCTATGGAAGGGGCAAGGCCGTTGTGGCCTCAACAGGCATGAACACCGAATTCGGCCGCATAGCGGAGGAGGTCGCGGCCGCCGAAACGAAAAAAACCCCCCTGGAAAAGCGGACCGAGGAGATCGGACGCTGGCTCGGCATCCTTTCCCTCGGTATCTGTCTCCTCGTGGCCGGGCTCAGCATCGTCCGCGAAGCCCTGGTCGGCCAGGTCACCTTGAAGTTCCTCATCAGCACCGCCATGTTCGCCATCGCCCTCGCCGTGGCCGCCGTGCCCGAAGCCCTGGCGGCGATCGTCACAGGCGCCCTGGCCATCGGCATGCACCAGATGGCCAAGAGGAACGCCCTGGTCAGGAAGATGCCGGCCGTCGAGACCCTGGGGTGCGCCACGGTCATCTGTTCCGATAAGACGGGCACTCTGACCAAGGGAGAGATGACCGTCCGTCGCCTTTTCAGCGCGGGGACTTGGGTTGAGGTCAGCGGCGTCGGCTATGAGCCGGTGGGTGAACTCCGGGGAGCGGGCGTCGATGTCAAGGGTGACGGTCCCTTGGGTCTCCTCCTGAAAGGAGCCCTTCTCTGTAACGATTCGTCTCTCGATGAGGTCGAGGGCAAGTGGACGATCAAGGGAGACCCGACCGAGGGCGCTCTGGTCGTTGCCGCTGCCAAGGCCGGGCTGCGCGCGGCCGACATCAGGCTCGATAATCCCCGGGTCGAAGAGATCCCCTTCAGCTCGGAGCGGAAGAGGATGACCACCGTGCATGACGAGCCCGACGGACGCCGGGTCGCCTACATGAAGGGCGCTCCTGAGGAGGTCATCAGCCGGTGCGAGAGCCTCTTGACCGGCGCGGGCGTCGTCCCCTTCACGTCTCAAGAAAAGGACCAGGCGCTCGAGGCGAACCGGAAGATGGCCGACTCGGCTTTGCGCGTGCTCGGCGTAGCCATGAAACCGATCCTCCCGCAGGCCGCCTGCTGCGGTGAAGAAGACGAAAAGGACATGATTTTCCTGGGTCTCATGGGCATGATGGACCCGCCGCGCGCCGAGGCCGTCGAGGCCGTCAAGACCTGCCATCGCATCCACATCAAGACTGTTATGATCACCGGCGACCACGAGATCACAGCGCGGGCCGTGGCCAAGGAGATCGGCATCTACAAGGACGGGGACATCGTGCTGGGCGGCGACAAGCTGTCTGCGATGAGCCAGGAAGAACTGGAGAGGATCGTCGACCGAGTGACCGTCTATGCCCGGGTCTCCCCCATCGACAAGCTGAAGATCGTCAAGGCCTGGAAGAGCCGGGGCGAAGTCGTGGCCATGACCGGGGACGGAGTGAATGACGCCCCGGCCCTCAAGCAGGCCGACATCGGCGTGGCCATGGGGATCACCGGCACGGATGTCACCAAGGATGCCGCCGACCTGGTCCTTTCGGACGACAACTTCGCGACCATCCTCAAGGCCATTGAGCGCGGGCGTTGGATCTACGACAACATCAAGAAATACCTGACCTACCTTCTGCGCTGCAACATCACGGAGGTGGCGGTGATCGGCGGCATCGTTTTGATCAAAGGGCCGGACCATCTGCCTCTTCTGGCTGCGGCCATACTCTACATCAACCTGGCGACGGATGGTCTCCCGGCTCTGGCTCTGGGGATTGCTCCCCCGGACCCGGACATCATGGACCGCCCGCCGCGGCATCCCAGGGAAAGCGTTTTTACCTCCGAGATAAAGGCCTTCATCCTGTTCGCCCTGCTTATCGAAACCCCTTTTTTCTACCTCCTTTTCTTTCATGATTTCGCCGACATTGCGAGGGCCAGGACGGAGATTTTTTTCCTGTTTATAATCATCGAACTGGTCATCGCCTTGAACTTCCGGTCCCTGCGTTTCAGCGTCTTCCGGGTCCCTCCGCACCGCTTATTGGTCCTGGCCATTCTTTCCCAGATTATCCTCGTCAGCGTCCTGGTCCAGGTGCCGACGATCCGCCGCTCGTTCGGCATCCTTCAGCCGACACTTCCGATGCTCGGCCTCATCCTCGGGTTTGCAGCCTTTGTTTTTCTGGCTATGGAGGCCCTCAAGGCTATCATGAGAAGGCGAATTTCCAGGCCCTATGGAGCTTCGGCCGCGAGGTAGACCCTTGAGACGATCACCCCTTTTGATTTGGAGGCTTTTCTTCATCCCGCTCCTTTTTTGGCCGGCCTTTGCCTCTGCGTCTGCCGCAGAGCGGGATTATCGAGCGCTCTCCGAAGAGATCACGAAGAAGGGATTGACCCAAAACTACGCTTACAATGTCCTTGGCAGGCTGACGCAGATCGGACCGCGGCTCGCGGGATCGCCCGGCGCCGCGGCCGCCGTCGAATTGATGCGTCAGGAGATGACAGACTTGGGTTTGGACAACGTCCGCCTTGAGCCGACCATCGTCGGACGATGGGTTCGGGGAGAGATCGAGGAAGCCCGACTTATTTCCAGTCGTCTTGGAACCCTCCCTCTCTCCATCTGTGCTCTGGGGGGAAGCGTTGCCACCCCGGAGGGAGGTGTCCGGGCCCAGGTCCTTGAAGTCAAGTCCTTCCGGGAACTGCGGGCCTCCGGCGACAAAGCCAAGGGCAGAATCATCTTTTTCAATCGGCCCATGGACCCCACCCGGGTCAACTCCTTTCAAGCCTATGGCGAGGCGGTCGAACAAAGGACTCTGGGGGCGGCCGAGGCCGCCAAAGCCGGAGGGGTCGCCGCCCTGGTCCGTTCCCTCAACTTCGGCGAGAGCGACCTTCCCCACACAGGCATGATGGGGTACAGTCCAGAAACGGTCCGGCTGCCGGCCGCCGCCATCAGCACCCGCGGAGCGGACCTGCTGAGCCGTTCTCTCCAAAGCGACCCCGAACTCTCCGTCTATTTCAAGACGAGTTGCGCCAATCTTTCCCCCGTGACCTCATTTAACGTCAGCGGCGAGATCCCGGGCACGGAGGCGCCAGACGAAATCGTCCTCCTGGGCGCCCATTTGGACAGTTGGGACCTGGGACAGGGGGCCCACGACGACGGAGCCGGCTGCGCGCAGGTCATCGAGGCCCTGCGCCTTCTCCGGTCGGCCGGCCTGCGGCCGAAGCGGACGCTTCGCGGCGTGTTGTTCATGGACGAAGAATTTGGGGGCACCGGCGGCCGCGATTACGCCCGCGCGGAATCGCGCCAGGGCGAGCGCCACGTGGCCGCTCTCGAATCCGACAGGGGAGGCTTTTCTCCCGTCGGATTGGGTGTGGGCGGGGGCGAAACAGTCGTCTCCAGGGTCAAGGCCTGGCAGCCGTTTCTCTTTCCCCTTGGTATCTCCTGGATCGCACCGGGCGGGGGCGGTGTGGACATCGGACCGCTGTCGACCTCAGGAACCGTTTTGATGGAGATCGTGCCCGAAGCCCAGCGCTACTTCGACGCCCATCACTCGAGCCAGGACGTACTGGCTGCCGTCCACCCCCGCGAGCTCGAGCTCGGCGCGATCGTCATGGCCGTCCTCGGCTTTTTGCTGGCCGAAGAGGGAGTTTAACTCTTCAGCCGCCGCGTTTCGCCTCGCAGGCCCGGCAGAGCCCGAACACCTGGAGCGAGAACTTGTCCAGACGGTAGCCCTTCTTTTCCCCGACCTTCCTGACGGCGGCCCGGATTTCCGCCTGGGCGAACTCCTCGACCCGGCCGCAGGACAGGCAGATGATATGCCCGTGCGCGGCCTCGTTCCCTTCGGGCTCGAAGTGGCTGTGGTCCTCGCCCAGGTCCACGGCCGAAACAAGGCCGCTGCGGACGAGCAGCCTCAGCGTCCGGTAGATCGTGGCCAGGCCCACTTCCTCTTTTTTGGACTGCAACCTTTTGCGGATCTCGTCGGCGTTCGGATGAATCCCCGGCGCCGAGAGGATCTCCCGGAAAACGAGCTCCCTGGCCCGGGTGAGCTTGAGTCCGTGAGACCTGAGGTAGGACTGGAAACGGGAGAATTGCTCGCTCACCGCCCTTTCTCTCCCCTTTTTCCGCCTTCGAGCTTGCGCTGCAGACGCTCCAGGCGATGTGAGAAGTCCTTCTCCAGGTTCTTCGATGCGCCCGCAGCCGCGGTCAGGCCCTCGGCAGCGAGTTGCCTGGCTTTTTCGTAGTCCCGCTCTCTGTGCTCGTAGTAGATGGCCAGCTCACGGCAGCAGGTCAGCGGGCTGAACGCCGTCATCTCCTCCCAGAGGCTTACGGCCTGGGTCCAATCCCCGCTCCTCTTGAAGTGGGATGCCAGCTTCATCTTGGCCAGGAAGGCGATCTCGCCAGAGAGCCGGCCTTCGAGCGCCCGGCGCATGAACAACGCGGATTTCTCGCTCTGGCCCGTGCGCTCCAGCAGCCTGGCCGCTCCGAACAAGTCCATGGCGTCCGCCTCGATCTCGGAGTTGTCCGGGTCGTGTTCGACGAAGAGGGCGGCGCCGCTGATGACTACACCAAGAAGAGAGAGCAGGTCTTCCTGGTTGTGGTAGAGGATGGGTTCGATGAGCGAAAGATCGCCGGTTCTCAGGAACTCGAAATAACGGTCCGGGATCTCGGCCGAGGGAATGTCCTCCTCCCGGTCCGCTTCCAGGATCTGCTGGGCCAGGTGATAAAGCCGGCAGCTTTCGTGCTTGTGGCTCCAGAGGCTCCGCGCCGAGAAGAGGAAATCGAGGTGCGGAAGGCCGCAGAGCGGCAGGGTCTCCCGGTGCAGGATGAACCGTGTCTCGAGGAGGGGAAGGTCGAAGGCTTTACCGTTAAAGGTCACCAGAGAGCGGAAATCCATCTGACTGAAAAACTGCCCGAGTTCCCGGAGGAGGTTACGCTCCTCGGCCAAGTCGCCCAGAAAGAACTGCTTGACCTGGAAGTGATCATCCCGGAAATAGCCGAGGCCGACCAGGAAAGGAACGACCCCGACTCCGCCCGAAAGCCCGGTCGTTTCCAGGTCAAGGAAAAGGGCCGTGGATAGGTCAAGGTCGGCGAAGCTCCTGTCGCGGCTGAGAAGAGCGAGGCTCTCACCGCTGATGTCGAGGCCCGCGGCGACGGGGATCTTCCCGTACCGGCTGCTGAGATTGAAGGAATTTTCAAAGACCTCGAGGGGCTTTTTCTTTCCGCCGTCGAGAGACGGAACGGCCGGCCTCTCCTTTTTGGCCGACGGGGACCGGGTCAGGCTGATAAGCCTCTCCAGTTTTTCCTTGGTGGTGACGCCGGGATCTTTATCGATATCCAGCCAGGTCCTGCTGATCCTCGCCGTCTTGGTCCGGGAGGCGCGCTCCTTCTTGAGAAGCCTGAGTCTGTCTGCTTGGTCCATGGCCGGTCCGTCCCCATAATCATAGAATATTCAGGGTCGGTTTTAAAGTCCGAAGAGGCCCGCCGCTTGAATTGGGTATCGAATGATTATATAACCAAAGGGAATGAGGAAGCTCCTCTTCTTGGCGTTTGACCTGGGAGCCGAAAGCGGCCGGACCATCCTCGGAGAACTAGAGGGGGGACGGGTCGCCATCCGTGAGTTGACCCGGTTTCCCAATGCCCCCGTCCGGGTTCTCGGGCATCTGCATTGGAACATATACGGCCTTTTCGAAGAGATAAAGCGGGGGATGGTGGCCGCTCAGGCTGAGGCCCAGCCGGTGAGTCTGGCCGTTGACACCTGGGGGGTCGATTTCGGCCTGCTCACGCCCGACGGGACCCTCCTCGGGCTTCCTTTTGCCTATCGCGATACCCGGACCCAAGGGGTCATGGATGAGTTCTTCGCCCGCGTTCCCCGCGCGGAGGTCTATCGGCGGACCGGCATCCAGTTCCTGCCGTTCAACACCCTATTCCAGCTTTTCGCCGCCGGAAAACAGAACCCCGGCTTGATGGAAAAAACTGGCGCGCTCCTTTTCATGCCCGACCTCTTTAACTTCCTGCTGACCGGGCAAAAAGCCAGCGAGTTCACTATTGCTTCGACTTCTCAGCTTCTCGATCCCGTTGCCCGGAACTGGGATGAATACCTCCTCAGCGCCCTGGGCGCGCCGCCCGGGCTCATGCAGAGGGTCGTTCCGCCGGGCACCGTGATCGGGGCCCTCGACGCCTCCGTTTGCCGTGAGACCGGACTCCGGGAGCCTCGGGTCGTGGCCACGGCCAGCCACGATACGGCGGCCGCCATCGCCGCCGTGCCTGCGCTGGGCGACGATTGGGCCTATATCAGCTCGGGGACATGGTCCCTGATGGGTGTAGAGCTGGACTCTCCCCTCGTCAACCCCGATGCCCTGGCCGCGAATTTCAGCAATGAGGGCGGGGTCGGCGGCCGCACGCGCTTCCTCAGGAACATCGCCGGCCTCTGGCTGCTTCAGCAATGCCGGAGGGAATGGTCGGCGAACCGCCCTCTGGGCTACGACGAGCTGGCCCGGCTGGCCGGCGAGGCTCCTCCGTTCGCCGCCTTCATCGACCCTGACTGCCCGGACTTCCTGAACCCTCCCAGCATGGTCGACGCCATCCGCGTTTTCTGCCGGCGCACGGGTCAGGAGCCTCCCCAGTCGGTGGCCGGCCTGGCGCGGTGCATTCTGGAAAGCCTGGCTCTGAAGTATCGCTGGACGCTCGAGGAACTGAGGCGCCTCACCGGGAAGAGGATTCAAAAACTCCATGTTATCGGCGGAGGGAGCCGCAATGAGCGCCTCTGCCAGTTTGCCGCGGATTCAACACAGCTTGAGGTTTTGTCAGGTCCGTCTGAGGCCACCGCCTTGGGGAACATCCTGGTCCAAACGTTGGCCCTCGGCGCGCTCGGGTCAGTCGCCGAGGCTCGGGCGGTGGTCAGGGAATCGGTCGAAATCAAAACCTTTGAACCCGGGCGGGCCGGCGAATGGGATGATGCCTATGGCCGCTTCCGCCAAGTGGCGGGACTCAAAGGCGACGGATAGGCCTCAAAGGAGCTGAGAAGATGGAAGCTTCAACCGTAGAAAAAGCCTACCTCTCGAGTCGGGAGAGGTATGCCGGGCTGGGAGTCGATACCGATGCCGCCCTGGCCGGGCTGAGAAAAATCTCTATTTCGCTCCCCTGCTGGCAGGGGGACGACGTTCATGGTTTTGAAAAGGCGAGGCCGCCGGCCCCTGCGGGCGGGATCCGGGCGACCGGAAATTACCCGGGCGGCGCCCGGTCGGCCGACGAGCTTCGCCAGGATTTGAAGGCGGCCCTTGTCCTCATCCCCGGGAAACACCGGGTGAATCTCCACGCCATCTACGGAGAATTCGGCGGGCGGCCGGTCTCTCGCGACGAGTTCGAACCCGGCCACTTCCGGGGCTGGTTGACCTGGGCGAAAGCCGAGGGCCTGAAACTCGATTTCAACGCCACCTGCTTCTCTCACCCGAAGGCGGCCCGGGGTCTGACCCTGAGCAGTCCGGACAAGGAGACCCGGAAGTTCTGGATCGACCATGTCAAGTGCTGCCGCCGGATCGCGGCCTTCCTCGGCCGGGAGCTCAGGTCTCCGGCGATACACAACCTCTGGATACCCGATGGCTCCAAGGACCAACCGTTTGACCGCTGGGGTCCCCGGCTCCGTCTCAAGGAGGCGCTGGACGAGATCTTCAAGCTCGAGTACAGCCCGTCCGTAATGAAGGACTCACTGGAGGGGAAACTCTTTGGAATCGGCAGCGAATCTTATGTCGTGGGGTCCCATGAATTTTACCTCGCCTATGCGCTGGCCAGAAGAAAGATCATCTGCCTGGACCTGGGCCACTTCCACCCGACCGAATCCGTGGCCGATAAACTATCCGCCCTCCTCCAGTACTTGGACGAGCTGGTCCTCCATCTCAGCCGGCCGGTCCGATGGGACTCCGACCATGTCGTCGTCCTGGACGACGAGATGATCCGCGTGGCCGAGGAGGTCGTGCGGGGCCGGGCCCTGGGACGCGTTCATCTGGCCATGGATTTTTTCGATGCGTCGATCAACCGTGTCGGCGCCTGGGTCATCGGAGCAAGGTCCGTCCTGAAGGCCTTCCTGCTGGCCCTTCTTCAGCCCCAGGGCGAGCTCCTCCGGGCCGAGGCCGAGGGAGATTATTTCCGGCGGCTGGCCCTTTTCGAGGACGCCAAGACCCTGCCCAGCGGGGCCGTCTGGGACCGCTTCTGCCTGGAGAGCGGGACGCCCCTGGACGGCGAGTGGCCGGGTGAGGTCCGCCGCTACGAGCGGGCCGTGCTGAGCAAGCGCTAGGGACGCCGGGCGTCATTTTCCCTCCGATTGACGGGTCGGACGCTAAAATAATAAAATGGTGTTCCGTGGCTGATAAAGAACTCGCGCCCGACGACCGGTGGCGGCAGGAAAAAGCCAGGGACATCCTTGTTGTCCTGGGGAAAGCCGTGTCGGCGTTCCGGCTCTACCCCAGCGATAATCCGACCGTGCGCAATTTCATCTCCGACCTCTTCGAACGACTGTCCGAGTACCTGGAAAAAGAATGGGAGCTCGAGGTTGGCGTGGGAGAGCAGGGTTTTTTTCTGGACGGCAAGATGATCTTCCACGACCCCAACCCGGCGCGCGGCCTCCCCTTTTTCTTTTTTAAGGATGGCATGAAGATGTTCGCTTTCCACAGAGGGCTTCAGAGTTCCGAGCTCGATGCCTTCCTGAAAGTGATTCGGGAAGTCTCCCAGCTCCCGCCGGATGAGGGCGACATCGTCAATGCCCTCTGGGAGCTGGACCTCCCGAACATCCGCCAGGTGGCTCCTGACGATTTCCTGGAAACCAAGATCGGAGTCGGCCGCGCGCCCCTTCGGCCCGAGCTCAATATGTCCAGCCTCGACCAGGGAAGGATCGACCTGACCCCTGAAGACCTCGAGGAAATCCGGAAAGGCATTTTAACGCTGGAAAAATCCAAGGCCGCCGATGGAACTGAAGCAGGCTCATCTTTCATCGGGGATATCGACCGGACCCCGGCCGACACAAGCGACCGGGAATTGGCCGAGGTCGAGGCCCTGCTGGCGGCCAATCGCCAGCTCTCTCAGGACGACGAATATCTCAGCCTCATCCTGGAGATTATCTACTTGGAGGACAGGCCCGAGCAATTTCCCGCCATCGCGAATATCCTGGAGCAGTACCATCAGGAAGCCATCCAGAAGAAGGAGTTCCGCCGGGCCGCCAAGCTACTGCAAGCCCTCACCGAGATCAAAGAGCTTTACGCCACGAAAAATAAGCTCAAGTCCGACCTGATGGAGAGCGTCATCTCCCTGGTGACCAGACAGAGCCAGCTGGTCGACCTTCACGAAGGCCTCGACCCCGACTCTATCTCAGACTCCAAGGGCCTGTTCGACTACCTGCTTTTCTTCGGCACCCGGTCGGTCGGGTTGGTCGCTGATGTCTACGAGCGCGCCACGAGCCGGGACTTTCGCCTGAGGGCCCTGGAGATTCTGAAAGAGATCGGGAAGACCGACCTTCACGAACTCATGAAGCTGGTCCAGGAATCGCGGCCCGAGCTGAGCCAAGAGATCATCCGGATGCTGGGCGAGAGCGCCGACCCCGGAGCCGTCCATTTCCTGGCCAACATCGTGGCTTACAAGAGTGTCCCCGTGAAGCTCGCGGCCATCCGGGCCCTCGGCCGCATCCCCAACGAAGCGGCCGACAAAGTGCTCCTCGGGTTCCTGGCCGACGCCAATGAAGAGGTCAGGGTGGCCGCACTAAACAGCATGAAGAGGGTCTCCGACCGTCAGGGGCTCGCTCACATCATCGAGACCATTCGGGACAAAGGCTTTGTCAGGAGATCCGGCCGCGAGAAGACTGCCCTGTTCGGGGCCCTGGGCCGGAGCGATAGCGAGGAGGCATGTTCTTTTCTGAGGGGGATCCTGGCCAGAGTCCCGTTCCTTCCGAGTTCCAGACATACCGAACTTTGCCTGTGCGCCATTGGCGCACTCGAAAAGATGGACCTGCCGGGCGCTCGGGAAGCCCTCAAGAAAGGCGCCAAGCGTCGTCACCACAAGATCAGAAGCGCCAGCCTGAAGGCGCTGAAAACTAAGGCCGAGACCCCCATAACATACACCGGGAGGACTCCGCGGTGACCCCAAACGTCGAACAGCGGAGCAACCCCGCCCAGCTTAAAGCCCTTCACCAGCTAGCCGTGGAAATGGTGGTCAGGCTGAACGTCATCCTGAAGAGCGCCCGCCTGTATGAGGCCAACAACGTCCTTTTCCAGCAGCAAGTCGCCCTGTTCCTCGAGCTCGTCCGAAAGGGCCTGGCCGAAGCGGGAGAGGCCGCCTTCACCATGCGTGCGGGGACGCTGTTCTTCAACAGCATCCGGCTCAAGTTCGGGTTCGCCAACTACTCTTTCTTCAAGTTCGTCCAGGAAGAATTCCGGAAGGTGCAACTCGGCGGTCTGCGCTTCGACCAGGGGGTCGCAGAAAGCGACGTCCAAACCCTAATGACCATCCTGGCCAGAATCGACCGCGAAGCCGGGCGACCCTTCGAGGCCTTCGCCGCTGAGGCCGCCGGGCAGGGCCTGAAGACAATCCGCCTGGAAAAAATGGCGCCCTCCGACCTGGCCCCGAAGCCGGAAAGGAACTCGGTCAAGGTCTTTTTCCTGGGGATGACCCATCTTGAGGAGGCTTTCGCCAGCAAAAGCCGGGATGAAAAGTTCAGGGTGGGCACGACGCGCCGGCTCATGCAGTCCATCTTCAACGCCATCTCCGATAACGAGTCGTTTGTCCAGGGTCTAACCAATATCAAGAACTTCCACGAGTACACCCTCAATCATTCCATGAACGTCTGTATACTCTCGATCGCCTTGGGTCGAAGGCTCGGTCTGGACCGGAACGAACTGGTGAACCTCGGGATCAGCGCTTTCTTCCACGATTTCGGCAAGCTGGACACGCCGAAGGAGATTCTCGAGAAGCCCGGAAAGCTGGACGCCCGCGAGCGCAAGATCATCGAAAAGCATCCCTTCCAGGGCGCCGGCAAGCTCATCCAGTTCATCGACCTCAACAAGCTTCCTCTTCAGGCGATCCATGTGGCGATGGAGCATCATGTCAAGGAAGACTTCACCGGCTATCCCCGCTATTTCAAGAGGCAATCCATCAACTTGTTCAGCAAGATCGTCAAGATCACCGATTTCTTCGACGCCATCACCACCAAGCGCGTTTACAGGACGAGTCACTTCACCAGGGATGAAGCGCTTCCCCTGATGCTCGCTCAGAGCGGAAAGGAATTCCATCCCGTGCTTCTCCGCGAGTTCGCCAAGATGATGGGGGTCTACCCGGTCGGGACCATGGTCGCCCTCGACTCGGGCGAGCTCGGGCTTGTCGTCGAGATCAACCCCGAAACGGTCTACCTGCTTCGGCCTCGGGTCAAGCTCATCACCGATGCCGCCGGCAACAAAAGAGACGGGGAGACGGTGGACCTGACCGACCATGATGCCGGAGGGAAGGACTATGCGCGGTCGATCGTCAAGGTCCTCGACCCCCTCAAGTACGGCCTCAACGTGGCCGACTATTTTCTCGCTCGCGCCGTCTGAGCCCGGCGGCCTTCCGGCTTTTGCCGGGTCAACGGCAGGGGTGACCCCGTTCAAGCTTTTGATTTCGGCTGTCGGTCCGTATAAAATCCCGGAGAGGACCGGAAATAGATCATGGCTCCGCTGGACTCGCTGTTCTATCCGAAGTCGATCGCCGTCATCGGCGCTTCCCGGCAGCCGGGAAGCGTCGGGCATTCGCTGCTCGCCAACCTGCTGATGAGCCGGTACCAGGGGGTGATATTCCCGGTCAATCCCGAAGCAACCAGCGTCCTCGGGATCAAATGCTATCCCCGCGTGCTGGAGATATCGGACGACATCGACCTGGCGGTCATCATCGTCCCCAGCCGGGCTGTCCCCCAGGTTCTCGATGAATGCGGCCAGATGGGGATCAAGTCAGCGATCATTATCTCGGCCGGCTTCAAAGAGATCGGGGGCGAGGGAATTGAACTCGAACGCCAAGTCCAGGCGATCGGCCGGAAGCATGATATTGCGGTGGTCGGGCCGAACTGTCTCGGGGTCATCAACACCGACCCTTCTTCCCAGCTGAACGCCACTTTCGCCACGGACATGCCCAAGCTGGGCAATATCGGGTTCATTTCCCAGAGCGGTGCTCTGTGTGTGGCCGTTCTCAACTACGCGAAGGACGCCAACATCGGCTTCTCCAAGTTCATCAGCATGGGCAATAAGGCCGGGATCGGCGAGAATGAACTCCTCAGCTATCTGCAGTCGGACCCCAAGACCGACGTGATATTGATGTATCTCGAGGACCTGGTGGATGGGCGGGAATTCATGAGCATCGCCCGCCAGACCACAAGCTCGACGCACACGCCCAAGCCGATCATCGCGCTCAAGGCCGGACGGACCATTCCGGGAGCCAGGGCGGCTTCCTCTCACACGGGTTCGCTGGCGGGGTCGGACCGGGTCTATGATGCGATCTTCGAGCAGTCTGGAGTCCTCCGGGTCGAAACCCTGGAAGAGCTGTTTGATTATGTCCGTGGCTTTTCCAGCCAGCCGCTCCCCCAGGGTCCCAACGTGGGCATTGTGACCAACTCCGGCGGACCGGGCATACTGGCCACCGATTCGTGCATCCGCCACGGGCTGAGCGTGCCGCCGCTGGGCGGCCGGACCCTCGCCCGCCTGCGGCAGGTCCTGCCGCCGACGGCCAGCCTTCACAACCCCGTGGACCTGGTGGCCGAGGCCCAGGCCAAGCAATACGAGCTCAGCTTGAGGGCGGTTCTCAAGGACAAGGACATCCACTCGGCCATCGTCATACTCACGTCTACGGCCTTCACCGAAGTGGACAAGATTTCCGCGGCCGTGTCCAAGGTGGCCCGAGAGAACGACAAGCCAGTAGTGTGCTGTCTTCTGGGAGTATTCGATATCTCCAAAGGGATCAAGATCCTGGAAACAAGCGGCATCCCCAACTACCGCTTCCCCGAGTCGGCCGCCCGAGTGGTTTCCGAAATGGCCAGGTTTACGCGGTGGCTCGACCGCCCCCAAACCGGGACCAGGACCTACCGCGTCGACAAGGCCGGCGTCAAGAAGGTCTTTGCCGCCGTCAGAGCCCAAGGCCGGCGCTTCCTCCTGGAGCCGGAGGCCTACGAGGTCCTCAGAGCCTATCATTTCCCGGTCATCAAATCCCGCCTCGTCCGCTCGGAGAGTGAGGCCGCACAGGCGGCGCGTGAGCTTGGGTTCCCGGTAGTCCTGAAGGTGGCCTCGCCGGACATCGTCCATAAGTTCGATTATGGAGGCGTCCGTCTGGACCTCAAGAGCGAGGCGGAAGTGGCCCTCGCGCACCGGGAAATCCTGGAGAGCGTCCGCCGCCAGCTGCCGAAGGCCCGGATCGCCGGCCTGACGGTCGAGGAGATGGCCGGGCCGGGGCAGGAGGTTATTCTCGGCATGAACCGGGACGCGCAGTTCGGCCCGATCTTGATGTTCGGCCTGGGCGGGATTTATGTGGAGGCGCTCGAAGACGTCTCTTTCCGCCTGGCGCCCATCCGGGAATACTCGGCCTTCGCGATGATCAAGAGGACCAGGGCCCACAAGATCCTAGAGGGCTTCCGCGGAGGCCCCGTTTATGATATCGAGGGGGTGGCCGATTGCCTGATGAGGCTCTCCCAGCTCGTCGTCGATTTCGAGGACATCCGGGAGATGGACATCAACCCTCTTCTGGTTTACGAGAAGGGAAAGGGCTGCCGGATCGTCGACGCTCGGATCATCCTGGACGGCGCTGCGCGACCATAACAGCGCGGCCCATCACATTGTGCTATAATAAGCGCCCTTCATGGCCATATTTCAGAAAAAGAAAAAGAACCGGGCCTGTGTGATCGGCCTCGACGGGGTCCCCTACTCGCTTGTCCTTGAGCTGACCGAACGGGGTGTCATGCCCTCGCTGGCCGGACTTCTCAAGTCCGGGCATCTCCACAAGATGAAGGCGAGCCTGCCTGAGATATCGGCCGTGTCCTGGACCGATTTCATGACCGGGACGGATTCCGGTCGTCACGGCATCTTCGGTTTCACCGACCTCAAGCCGGGTTCCTATGCCCTCCGCTTCCCGAACTTCAACGATGTCAGGAGCGAGACTCTTTGGGATGTGCTCGGAAAGAGGGGAAAGAAGTCGATCATCATCAATCAGCCTTCGACGTACCCGGCGAAGCCGCTCAACGGGATCCTCGTCTCCGGGTTTGTGGCCCTCGACCTGGCCAAGGCCGTCTATCCACCTGCCCAGAAAGCCGCGTTGGAGCGGATGCGCTATCAGGTCGACATCGATACCATGAAGTCACGGGAAGACCACGAGTTCTTCTGGGCTGACCTCGGCCGCACGATGGACGGCCTGGAGAAGGCCCTGGACCACTACTGGCAGGAAGAGTGGGACTATTTCGAGTTCGTCGTGACCGGGACGGACCGCCTGCACCATTTTCTCTGGAATGCCTACGGCGACGCGAAGCATCGCTACGGCGACCGCTTCCTCGATTATTACCGGCGGGTGGACGCGATCATCGGCCGATTGTCCGCCTCCTACTTGAGCCTGACCGGCGGCGCCGGAGGTCTCTTCCTCCTTTCCGATCACGGATTCTGCCAAATCGAGCAGGAAGTCTATCTCAACGCCTGGCTCCAGGCAGAAGGTTACCTGCGCTTTGAGGAAGAGGCCGCAAAGGGCCTCGAAAGTATCGCCGCGGGCAGCCTTGCCTTCGCCCTTGACCCCAACCGGATCTACTTGAACCTCGAAGGACGCTTCCCCAAAGGGGCGGTGGAGTCCGGCCGCCGGGAGACTCTGAAGGCGGAGATCGCCCAAAAACTGGCTTCGCTCCAATACCAGGGTCGGCCGGTCATCCGGCAGGTGTTCGAGGCTTCGAGCGTATATTCCGGCCCGCACGTGAGCGCCGGCCCGGCCCTGCTCGTCCTTTCCGAGCCGGGTTTTGACCTTAAGGGGTCCGTGAAGAAAAAAAACGTTTTCGGCAGGACCGACCTCGAAGGGATGCATACCTGGGACGACGCCTTTTTCTGGTCCGAGCAGAAGGCTGCGGAGGACCTGAAGATCAGTCAGATATCCAGTTTCATTCTGAGCCGTTACACATGAGAAAAAAAATAACCCCGACGCGGCTGCTTGGGATTGTCTTTGGACTCTTTTTCTTCTCCGCTCTCCCCGCTCAAGCCTATATCGGCCCGGGAGCCGGATTCGCCTTCCTGTCCTCGTTCCTCGTCCTATTCCTGACGTTCTTCCTGGCCGTCTTCTCCTTTCTCTCCTGGCCCTTTCGACTGCTCGTCAGGCTGATCAAGGGCCGGAAAGCCCTCAAGGGTGCGCTCGTCGACAGGGTGGTCATCGTCGGCCTGGACGGGCTCGAACCCTCCCTGGCGGAAAAGTACATGGCCGAGGGAAAGCTCCCCCACTTTTCGCTCCTCAAGAAGGACGGGACCTATGCCCGTCTCCAGACAACGACCCCGGCCATCTCACCGGTGGCCTGGTCCTCGTTCATGACCGGCTCCGAACCGTCCAAGCACAATATCTTCGATTTCCTCAGCCGCGACCCGAAGACTTATCTCCCGGCCCTTTCCTCGGCTTACATCGGCCGTCCGAAAAGGAGCCTGTCCTTGGGGAGATACGCCATCCCGCTCTCCAAGCCGGAGATACGGGGGATGCGCAAGAGCGTGCCCTTCTGGAAAACTCTCGGTGAGGCGGGCATCTTCAGCACCGTGTTGAGGGTCCCTATCACGTTCCCGCCGGAGAAATTCTCCGGCCACCTTCTCTCGGGGATGTGCGCTCCCGACCTCAAGGGAAGCCAGGGAACGTTCGCGTTCTACACGACGGATGAGGCCAAATACAAGAAGCGCGAGGGTGGTGTCGTCATCCCGGTCGAGGTCCGCGACGGGGTCGTAGAGACTTATGTCTCGGGTCCTGAAAACTCGCTCCTCAAGAAGGCCGAAGAGGTCAGGCTGCCCTTGCGGGTGACGACCGACAAGCCCAAGGGCGAGGTCAGGGTCGACGTTTCGGATCAGCGGTTCAAGCTCAAGGTCGGCGAGTTCTCACCTTGGATCAAAATCACGTTCAAGCCGGGTTTGGG
>Ga0153915_10002138_pt1 | contig 18127 bp, 22 predicted proteins | sample Opewatmetagenome_2_FD_107003 | JGI IMG/M metagenome (GOLD analysis project Ga0153915, IMG submission 107003) | Freshwater wetland microbial communities from Ohio, USA - Open water 3 Core 3 Depth 3 metaG | ecosystem: Environmental > Aquatic > Freshwater > Wetlands | place: USA: Ohio, Lake Erie...
GAAGTACACCTCGACCCACTGCCCGACCGCAGGCACCACCATCGAGGCCTTGTCCCGTGGCCAGCACCAAGCCCCCCGAGCGTTGGTATCCCACCCGAGTTCAGGCACTGTGACCAGCACCCTGCCCCGCATCAGAGGATCGTTCACATCGACGATCTGTCCTACGTAGTGTCTGAGGAACCGGGTGGCACGGGCCACCACCGATTCTATGATGGCGGACACGTCCCGACGACGATCGATGCTCATAGCATTTGCCCCGTGGGGGAGATCAGGTACACGTCTACTACCTCAAGCTCCGTGAAATAGCCTGACTGATCGACTGAATGGGTGGCCTTCCTAAGATAGAAGGTCGTATTGCGTCCGGTTCCCTTGTGTAGCCGGTCCGGGAACCCTTCCTGAAAGTCCACTATCGCGGGTGGGACCGCAGCCGGATTGCCAAGCACTCTCGCGTTTACCGAATACCCAAGACCATTCGGAGCGGTAGTGGTGTCTACCGGATCAAAGAACCGCTTGACTTGCTCAAAGTCCCGAGCGTCCATCACCTCCCGGACCAGCTGCCACTGCCCGGCCATGCCGCCTGACTGCTCGCGGGAGTTGAACTCCTCCTCGATCTTCTTGGTGTTGAGCTTCCAGGTGCGAATCTTCTCGTTCTCGACGGTGAATCGGCGGAAGACTATCTCGCCGTTGACCATCTCCATCTGAACGTTGTCACCGGCCCCGTTCTCCCCAGCGTGGCACTGCCACGTATACTCGACTACGTTGGACTTCTCCCCAGCGTTGTAATTGAGCGACAGCCCGCCTCCACACATGGTCTTGGCCACCTGTGAGGTCGTCAGGAAGTCCTGGTCTATAAAAATCCCTGCCAGGACCCCAGATGGAGTGTAGCCGATCCGGAACACCGCCCGCCACTCGCGGGCTATCCTGGACAGAAAGTGAAAGTCAGTCTCCCACTGCCGTACTGAGGTATCCCCGCCCACGATGTCGGAGCCCATCTTGAACCGTACGTCCATCAGCTTCACGCCGATCTTGGTCATGATCTGCGTAACCACCGTGGCCTTGGTCCCACCCGAGTGCACGATGTGGTCCTGCATCCCCCTCCAGTCCAGGCACACAAAGCTGCAGTTGAAGGTAAGCGCTCCCCGAGAGTCTCCTCCCCCGGACGGATTTTGCACGATCGCCTTAAACCCTCGACGATCCTGCAGGTCTGAGAACAGGTCACTCCCGAACTCCCGTACATCCACCCCAAGCTTCTTGTATCCCCAAGACAGGCTGACCTCCACTCCTTCCCTGAGGATCCTCGAATAGGCCAGCGCCGGATCGTACAGCCTCAGGGTTCCCATCGTGATCTTGTCCATCTCTTCGGTGACCTGCAGCCCCAGAAGATCCTGCTGCCGGATCAGGTCCGGACCAGTAGCGTTCAGCAGCTTCACGGTGAAGAAGGAGCTGTCCTTGTTGTATAGCCCGATCACGTCTGCGGCACCTTCACGCTTCGGACCATCGACAGATCGAATCCAGCGTCCGCGATCTCGACGGCGTTGGCCTCCCACAGCAGGTAGGAGTCCGCCTCGTAGCCCTCCCCCAGGGCCTCAGGCCTGGAGGCCACCTCATCCAGGAAGTCTCCGGCGTTCTTGTTCAGGATGATGCGGGTCTCATAGCTCGGGATCTCGCGTAGCTCCTTGACGGGACGGACGTTCCCAAGCGCGTCAGTGAAGCTCACTGTCTCCACTTCCATGTATCGCATCAGTAGGTCCTTATAGGAGTCATCGAGCCCAGCGCAACCTGGGCGATCTGCACCTTCTCAGAGATTACCGCTACCGCCCGCCTGAACGCCTCCTCGGCTTTGTACACGGCATGAGTCTCATCCAGCAGAAGCTCGATCTCGATCTCTGAGTACATGGGCTGGCCAAACGAATTGACCCATCCTTGCTTATGCGTAGGATCAGCCTTGGCTACCCAGTACACCAGAGGCAGGCTTCCCGTTCCCCAATAGTACAGCACCTTCGGCATCGGGTTGAACTGCCGGGCAGCGAGCGCTCCGAACCCTTTGGCCTGATTGCGCAGCATGTCGAACTGCTTCAGCAGCAGCACGTTGCCCACGAAGTTGTCACGCTTCACTAGCTGCAAGGTGAAGGCGAGCTTGCGGTTGCCTCCCCCTCCGGGCATCACCGGATGGTAGTTCAGGCCTGGGATCGGAGTCTCTGCGAGGATGATGTCCTTAGTATCCCGGATGTCGGAAGGCACGATCTTGGATACGATCAGCTGCTTGTTCGACAGGTCGTACATGAACCATGGCACCCCAAACGAGAACTTCGGGACCACCTGCACGATGCTTCTCATCATAGACCTCCGGCCACCCCGGAGTCCAGGACCAGCCGCCTGAACTCGTCAGTGAACCCGCCCGCGAACGCAATCCCCGCCGCCCGAGCCCCGCCCTCGGTGACGTTCAGATTCACTACGACGTTTACCCCTCCGACCCTCATCGGGTTCTTAGCCGCGATGATGGTGTCCTGCGGATTGAACTGCACCACCTCGCCCCTCTTGGTGATCATGGCGTCCTGAACCTGCTTAGGACCCACAAGGGTCTCACCCCAGGCCTTGCCTTGACTCTTCCAGTAGTTGACTATCGACTGGAACATCTTGGAGGACCGCTCATCTTGGAGGCCCGCCAGAGCCTCGGCCTGCTTGCGGACATCCGCGATCTTGGAGGGGTTGCCGATCGCCTTTATTCGTTCGATCCCGATCGGTATCCACTCCAGCATGTCGCGGACCCCCTCAAGGAACACCCACAGGGTCTGCAGGGAAGCCATGATCGCCTCGCCCACCACCAGCCCCAGCCCCCGTGCGATCATGGAGAACACCCCGGACTGCTTGTCTATGTCGGCCAGAACCTTCCACATTCCGCGCAGCGCGTCCACCACTCCGCTCAGCGGCGTCATCACACCACTCAGCGAATCCTTCAGCCCTCCGGCAAACTCTTTGGCGAGCTTGGTGATGAAGTCGATGATCTCCCCGGCGAAAGCTGCTACGTCGTGCAGCAGAGTCCAGAAGCTCTTGCCTTCTTCATTCGCTCTGAACCAAGCCGATACGAGATCCCATAGCGAGGTGACCAGTCCCTTGATATTCTCCCACGTGTTGCCCAGGCCCTCGGCCAGTCCCGAGATCACCGTCCGCAGCACTCTGCCAAGGAACTCCGCGACCACCGCGATCTTGGCCACTAGCAGGTTCAGGAAGTCCGAGAAGCTCTGCCCGAACAGCCGCTTGAACGCGGGACCCACCGCCTCGGTGAGGGTCCGGAACATCCGTACCAGCTGCTTGACAAGCGCGATTCCCGCCCTCACCACGTTGGCCAGGGTCTGCCCCCAGCGAATGAACATGGTCCGGTGATCCCGGACCCAGTTGAGCATCCGCTGCAACAGTGGCATGAGCAGCTGTCTCAGCGGCCAGAATAGGTTCTTGAAGAAGATCCCGCCCGCGATCTGGAACGCCTTCCCGAACTCTGGGACGTACTGGTTGAACTTGCGCCACAGCGCCTGGGCTCCTTTGATCGCCACCCCCACCAGCAGCAGACGCTTGACGATTCCACCCGCGACCTGCCCCACCTTGTGGGTCACCGCCTCCAAACCCTTCGTCACCCGGCCTAGTCCGCTCAGGAACGGCTTAGGATCGAAGCTGAAACTGACATCATCCTGTCTCGGCATTAGGTTGCTCCTTGGCCATGCGGTTGAACTCCTCGATCAGGTCCAGCATTTCGTCAACCGGCATCTCGACCAACTCCTCGTATCTCACCGCCCCAAACGTCCCACGGGACAACCTGAGGGCCACGGCCATCAAGTCCCTGCGCTCGATGTCTATCGTGGCTATGGCCCTCGCCAGCCACAACTCCCGGATCTGCACAGGCCCGAGCCTCAGCCCCGCAGACCTGAAGCGAAAAAACGCCCGGTGTCTACCTCCGCCTCCCAGCTCTTCCCGCACTTCGGACAGTTCTTTATCAGGGTGGTCTGCTGCCCCTTGGAACGGATGATCTTGGTGAGAGAGTTGATGTCCAGGATGTCCATCCGCTCGAACAGCATCATGCCCCAGCGAGTCCTCCACCGGTCGTCCACCGGCTCCCCGTCCACCTTGGTGATCGCCTGGGCGTAGATCGCGAACTGGAACCTCGCGGTGTCCGCGATCCCCTGCCGCCCATATGCCACGATGCAGTCCCTCAGGGTGGGCCACCTCATCTCGACCACCTTGGCCGACGTGATGAGGTTCTTGTCCCGATCCCGGATCTCCACTGGATACTTCATCTCATGGGAGATCTGGTCCCCCGAAGTGGCCTCCACCACCTGCAGGTCCGTGATCCGGTCGGCGTGTTCCCCCTCGCACACCAGCTGCCCGCTGCACCTCGGACACTCATACATCCCCTCCACGGCGTCTTCATTTCCGGCCATGATGAGGATCCTCAAGACCGCCCATTCCACGTCCTGGTAGGGCATCTCTCGGATGGTGTTCTTGAGGGAGGCCCGGTCGGTCTCCACGTGTCCGTCCTCAGAGGACATCGAGGAACAGGATCCGGCGATGAAGGTTAACATGGCGCTATAGTAATCCCCGCCATCTGCTACCTTCTTGGTGTCCGCTATCAGGCCACCCCGAGGACGCTCCAGTTCGATCTCGTTCCAGGCATGGCCCGCCCACTCGTACGGTATGAGGATGCGCACATCTTTACTCCGGCCCCAGCGGGATGATCTCCCAAGGAACCACTGTGATGGTCACCTTCGCGTACGTAGGGCTCGCGGCATCGAACTCCGGCTCGGTGTACCGGACGCATTCGCAGCTCTGCAGCATCGTCCGGGCAAACTCCGCTCCGGCAGCGTCCGTCCGGATCACCACCGCGTCATGGGTCTCGTTGTTCAGGAAGTACGACTTGAAGAAGTTGAAAGCCTTCGAGTCGCGCTGCACCTTGTAGACCATCGTGACCTCAGGCACAGTGGTGATTCCGTTCTGGATCTTGCGGATGCGGTCGAACTCCGGGACGTCGATGATGCCGCGCTCCAGCGGGATCTCGGTGATCGACACCAGCCCTGGGACCTCCTCACCGTCCCAGGTTATTCGCTTTTTCTCGGCAAGGTCGTTTCTCTGCGACATGTCCTTCCTCCTAACTCCTCAGCAGAATGCCTACGCCTATCCGGATCGATCCGGCAGGAGCGGGATAGGTGAAGTACACGTCCAGGTTCCTGTTCCCCGCCTGCAGCTGATCGATTGGGTTGTTGACGAGATCGGCCTTAACCTCGAAATGCTGGTCGGGCTTGGTCTCCGTCCCGTCCGCGTTGAGCGTCTGCCCGAACGTTTCTCCCCGGACTACGCTTCCCGTGGAGCCCACGTCCCATAGGTGGTACAGGAACGACAGGATGGCCATCTTGTCTTCCTTCACCCGGTTGATCGAGTTGGGAGTGTTCTCCGAGACCTGAAGCGAGTCCACGGAGCTGATCTTGATGAACTCCCTGAGCATCAGACCGTTGAGGAACTGATACTCAAGGGAAGTCGACGGAGTGAAGGCGTTCCGCAGGACGATTCCATAGCCTGCTAGGTTCTGGATGCAGTTCACCCCAGCATCCGCCAGATCGGTCCTGTCCACGTCCGCGAGGAACTGGTCCCCGATGACGTCCAACGCTCCGTAGATCGGATCGTTCTTGGTCGGGATCCAGTGCATCCCCCGCTGTCCGATCACCCGGATCAGCAGCCCCATTATGTGGCCCACGTTTGGAACGTGTCGGTAGGGCGCGACCGGCGAGAGATTGAACGGATCCGTCACGTATAGCCAGTGCGCCGGAAGCACGGCCAGTACGTCATCAGACCGCTGGAAGCCTTGTCCGATGGTGAGCAGCTGGCTCTTGCTCTGGTTCTCCGCCACGCATAGGATCGTCTTCGGGTTGTCCCATCTCCCCTTGCAGTAAGTCTCGATTGCCTGCTGGATCGAGGCCACCGTGCTCTCCGGATTGCAGATGTAGCGCACCGGCATGTTGTCGAGCTTCGACAGCGCCCGAGCCCAGTGCGAGGAGGTGGTGGGAGCGGTCCCGTCTGCTCCGTTGGCCGGATAGGTGACTGTGCTCACGTCTCCCGGAAAGGTCTGCTCCAGCTGAGGTGGGGTGGTCGCAAGGCGAGTCACCTTCAACCACTTGGATTGTCCGAAGACGTTCGGCACGTAGAAGTCCGACACTTCCGGCTCGGTGGTGCAGAAGATCTTCCCCAGCTCTACGTCTACCTCGCCGACTATTCCGTTGATCTGCCGTCTCCAGGTCCTCAGTCGGAAGCCCAGAACCGTCACCACGTCTGTCGCGGCTGCGTTGGCCGTCGCGTGGAAGGCCGCAGCGAAGCTCACCTTCTTGATGTTCTCGTCGATCGCGGTGACCTTCTTGTACACCGTGGCTCCGCCGCCTCCGGTCGCCACCACCTTGATGATGTCCCCGACCTTGATCCCGCCGATGGCCGTCACGTATATGAACGTGTCGTCCTTGGTTCCGGTGGTCAGGATCGTGGTTGAGAATCTCGCTCCGTTGGTGACCGTGACCCCAGTACGGTTGCCTGACACCCCGTAGCCCAGCTCTCCCTTGTACGAGTCCTCCAGCTTCAGGACATCCGCAGGAGCACCCTGCGTATCCTTCAGGGTCTGATTCGCGGTCACCGCGTCGATAGCCGTTCCCGTGTTGCCCACGTGCGCCACCACGTACAGCTTGGCCTGCACTCCTATGGTGTTCGCAAAGAACCCGTTCAAGGCGTCCCAGCCGTACATCGCCGGGTCTACCTGGAGTCCGAAGATGTCCTGCACCTCTTGCGGACTCCTCACTATGAATGCTCGGTCGAACTTGCGTTCGAACTTGCCCACCAGACCCCCGATGAGCATGTCTGAGGAGACGACCGACTTCGCCTTCTTGGTCGGGTTGTTCTCACCCCAGACTCCGAGCAGCCTTTTGTTAGCCATCTTTTACCTCCTGCACCCCAAACAGGTGCGCCTGTTGCTTGAAGTCGGGATGGTTTATGACCTCCCGGCCCACGATCAGCGTTCCATTTGGCGGGAACAGATACGTAGTGATTCCTATGTGAAGCTCAAAGGACCTGTTCTGCTGAAAGGTCAAGGCTACCTTGCGCTCCACTGACTGCTGATAGGACTTCACCTTCTTTTCTCCCGAATATCGCGATCCTTTCTCCATAGGCTCCGTCATGAGAGCACCCCCGGTTTTTCAAGGTTATAGGTCGAAGTGACTGCCGCCGCTGCGGGCAGCACCTCTCGCGCCTCTCGAAGCTCTTTGACCTCGATCAGCACCGTGTACTGCGTCTTGGGCAGAATCTCGATAGGAATCGTCGGATCCAGCTGCCTGGGTGGTATATCGAACATGAAGTCGTGCTTCCGACCGTTGATCCACAGCTTGTATTGCCCGAGCAGCCCCCTGGCCACCCGATTGAGCCGGGCCAGGATCTCATAGTGCCGGGCCTCGCAGTCGATCAGCACCGGGTACTGCAGAAGCAGGTCGTCTCTGCGATCGCTGAACTGGCCAGCCATATCAAAGGAGTCCACTAGCCTCTCTGCACCAGAAGACCGGAGGATCGGAGTAGGTTCCATCCCTTGGATCGAGATCGAAGGGAAGATCGCGTCGGTCTCCCCGAGGGTGATCCTGACTGGGAACTGCAGGTACACCTCAGCCGAGGAATAAGCATTGAGGAGCATCACCCCGTCCAGGTTCCCGTAGAAGGTCCACCCGCTCTCGTCATAGTCCCTCAGTTGGTGGTACTCCTCAACTGCCCCTTCCTTGATCTTGATCACCGCGTACCGGTCCAGGAAGTCCCGGTACCCGCTGATCACGATTTTCTCCGAGAGCTTCTCACCCTGGAGGGTCCCGACCAGGATCCCATCAGGATAGTCCTGCGTCACGATCTCTTTCAACTCGTCCTCAATGGCCTGCAGCACGTCCAGCGGATACTCGTCATGGATCGCGTACATGCCCGAGCACAGCAGATAGTCTTCTTCATCGTGAAGGGCTGTGATCCGGATCTGGTTGATCGAGGTGATCCCGGAAAGCGAGATCGTCACGTCACAGAACCCTTGGAACGTCGGCAGGTAGAACTCCTTCACCCCATCCACCGAGATCGTGTAGGAGAAGTCAGTTGGCTTCATGAACCACTGACCTCTGCGATTGCGGGACCACAGGCACAACACCAGTTCCGTATAGTCGCTAAAGTCGGTGATCGCGGTCATCTTCTCGGCGGAGCCCCCGGAGGTGTAAGGCGTCAGCACCGAGCCGTCCACGAAGTTGACCCCATCCAAGTAGTACAGCTCGAAGCCGTTGGTCGTCTTATTGTAGACCGAATACACGCCCTCATTCAGCTCGACCATCCCGCCGACTTCGGTGATCTTCACCAAGTCTCCGTTGCTGAAGGGATGCGCCATGGCCGTGACCCGGACGGGTGATTGAAGCCCGATCTCATCGGCGTAGACGTACTTCCCGGAGGCCACGCTTGTATCATACACCAGAGAAGCGAACACCCCAGTGGCGTTCGCCGGGATAGCCACCTGAACCGTCAGCAGTTGCCAGACATCGTAAGCGTTCGGAGTCATGGAGTAGTAGTGCCAGGACGTGTCGTAGTATTGCAACTGCAACTTGATCTGCGTGAACAATGGCCCGCCCGTCGGACATCTCAACCGGCAACTCAGCCGATAGGCACGACCCGCAGAAAACCCGTGCATGTCTGCTGGATTCGTGTTGTCGACGAAGCCGTAGTACCCGCTTAATCCGACAGCGCTCGTCTTCACCAGCTTCCGTGCGTAAGTCCCTTTGTAGACCTGTTCCGTGGTTCGATCGAAAGTGACGTTCGACTGCAAAGACCCATCGATCTGCGGTGGCAAGACGTTCTCACAATCTCCGTACAGCATCTTGGGATTGCACAGCGCTCCACTGATCACAGCCGTTATCCCAGTAGCCGTGCAGGGCCTGATCGTCTTCTCGATCGCCTTGCCTTGGTTCCCTTCCGGTACGTAGAACACTAGGCTGGAAGGCAGCCTTCCGGAGATGTAGTCCCGGTGCCCGTTGAGCATGGAGGCTACGATGTCACCGTCTGAGAACCAGCCAAGCTTGTTGATGAACGGCTCAATCTCCAGCTTCATCGATCCTCGCCTGAGCTTCCTGCTCCTTGGCCTCTATCCTGGCCAGAGCCTTACGATCTCCAGTCTGCACGTACCGCACGATCGCCTGCTTCACCTCACCAGCAGGATCGCGACTGGCACGACCTGCCATGTATCTGCGGTAAGCATAACGAAAGGCAGGACGGGCTGGTACGCGAACGACCTGCCCCTTGTGACCGAAGGCCCCGATAACCGTAGCTCCGTACTCATGCACGTCGAACAGATCCCGCAGCCGGATCTTTCGCTCTCCAGGATCGCCGGGCTTCCGCTTGCCATGATGGAACCGATTCTTCGGTCGCACGATCCACGCTTTGCCAACTCTCTTCACCTCCATCATGTTCACGTAGGACCTGCGCTCCTCCAGCCCCAGCCCCCACAGCGGATGGTCCGGGTGTTCCAGCCCCAAGGCCGCCTTCCTTTGAACGGTGGAAGGTTCCAAGGGCTTCAGCCTCAGGCTCCGCTCCTCCAAACCCTGCTGGAACTCCCGCACCACCCCTACCGCGTCTCGCTTGGCGTAGCCCTCCAACCGATCAGTCAGGATCTTCGGCAGACGCCTGATCCTCGCCTGTATCGCTCGGTAGTTCATGGAGAACTTCGCCTTGACCATCAGATCCTCTTCAGCCCCAGGACCATGTAAAGCTCGACGTCACCGAACTCCGACTGATGGCTGCGCTCCCTGATCTTGAACCGCATCCCGTCAGAAGCGATCGTGCAGCGCTCCACGTCGAACGCCCACGGGTCCGTTATCCCATGATCGATCCAGTCCTTCATGGCCGTATAGATCAAAAGATCGCACTCTTCTCTCAGCCCCGCCTTCTCCAACTGCCGCGAGGAGGGAGAGTGCGTGTACGGATAAGCCCCGATGGTGAACACCAGTTCCGAAGTGGAGAGCGACTTTATCGAGCCGTACTCGTCCCTCCGGACGTCTCCCTCGGTCCTGACGTGCACCTCCACCGGCATGCCATATTCAGTCACCAACGCCTGCACGTCCCGCAGCGCGTCATCTCGCTCGCACTGAACTCCTATCGTCATGCGGTCACCCCGGTCATGTACTTGCGCATGATGGCGTGTCCGTCCCGCGCAAGCTCGTTTCTGATGTCTGAGAACTTGCCCCTGCTACCATAGTTCCTTGAGAACGCTTGAATCGAGATCGTTCCACCTCCTGTCCTGTTCGCGATGTGCCCGAGCATCTTCTCGGCCACAAAGCACTTGATCGCATGCTTGATGTCTGCTGGGTAGTCGGTCATGCCGTAGCTGTAGGTTACTCGCAGATTCTTGACTCCCCGAGCGAAGATCGGCACGTAGTTGGCCTCGTTGAAGTTGGCCCGCGCTTTCAGGATTCCCTCATCCGGGATCTGCTGGATCGCGAGCGGTGAGATGTAGAACTGGTTGGACGGGACGTTCGTATAGTTGATGGCGATCAGCTCCACGATCGGACGGTGCCTCAGCACCAAGATCGAGTTCCCGGTCCCCGAGTAGTATTCGGTGACGGTCTTCACCTCAGTGAAGCTCAGCTTAGTCTTGGCCTCAACCCACGGTATCACGAATGAATCGCGCTTGTCCTTGATCCAGGCATCAGACAGCTGGACGTCGATGTTATACCCTTCCAACAGATCCCGAATCTCTTTGGGCTCTGGCGCTGCCACCTCTCGGCCTCCTCAAAAGGAAGGGAAGCCCCGGCTTCCCGGGGCCTTCCCTTTAAGACCTCAGGATCGCCATGTACACGATGCCCCGGTCGTTGGCACCGTTGGCCTTCACGTTCAGGGCCTCTCCCTGGACGATGGCCTTCCCTGACTGCAGGACCAGAGCTGTGCGGGTCAGAACGTCGATCACCGCGCAGACCATCAAGGTCGTCAGGTTCGTGGTGGAACGCCGAATGCCGAGTGTGCCGGAGGCGTTGGCCGCCGTGCAGACCACCCAAGCATCCACCAGCTCGCCCGACACCTCAGCGGTGAAGGCGAGCCCACCGGAAGCATCAACCGCGACCGGTACCCGCTGGATGTACACTGACTTCTGCTCGAGCATCTGCAAGCGGCTACCGAGCTTGGCGTTTTGGTTCCCAGGCATCAGCTGATCGATAGAGAAAGCTTCACCATCGCTCAGCACAGCAGCTGGATACTGGTTCATTCGCTATCCTCCCTTTCCAGGGTGTGCGGGTTCTCGACGAGATAGCCACGCTTCATGAGCACCTCAACGAGGGCTCGATCCCGCGTGTTGACCCTCCCGTTCACAATCGCCACCTCCTTGAACCTGCCTCCCACCTTCACCCGGATTTTGGTGTCTATCACGTGCGAGTCGATGTTGTCCGGATGGATCAGCACTATGTCCTCGGAGGTGTGGGCTTTCAGATGGGGTCTGGCATCAGGCACGTCCGGATGAGACACGATCTCAAAGCCCGCCCGCAACAGCCTGCGGGTCCAGACTTCTTGATTCTCATTCTCCGGCAGCTGGTATGTCCGATCATGCAGATCCAGCTGATGGGCCTTCCCCTCCTCATCATAGAACGCCGCGCTTGACTCCCCTGGAGGAGCGCTTTTGAGGATGAAGACATTCTTCATGTCCTCCTCCTTGCTTGCCTTGACCTGGGTGGAAACCTCGGGCTGAGGTTTAGGTTCAGCCCGAGGCCCAGTCTCCAGGTCCCTTGACGTCAGGATCACGCCGCTACTTTCAGACCTCTGATGATCGCGGAAGTGGCCTCCCAGGAATCGATCAGTGACCCGTAGGTCTTGATCAGGAACGGAAGGTTATCGTCCGTCTTGGCCAGAGGCTCCAGCGTGACCAGCCCGTTAAACCGCGAGCCCGCCGTGTTGGTGTAGGCGTACTTGCCCATCCCCTGGAACTCGTCGAGATCCCAGAAAAACAGGTACTCAGGCGGGTTGGTCAGGGTTCCGGTCAGCGGTACGTCAGCCTGCATCCCGGTCGGCACCGATGCGGTCGGACCAGTGAGAACGCCGCCCGTCGCGCTTAGAGTCAGCGTCGGGTTGGCGCTCGACGGGTTGGTGGTGAACACGCACCCGGTCACGGGGGCCACGATCGTTCCGGTGGAGTCGTAAGTCGTCCACGGGATGATTGCCACGAGCTTCTCGGTACCGGTGGTGGTGGAGCAGTAGATCTTGTAGTAGAACGCTCCGGACACCGCCGCCCAGGAAAGCGTGAGAGTGGACACGTTGCCACCAGCGGTCGTGCGGGAAACCTCAGCGGACCCCAGCTGCTCGCCGCCCCAAGTGATCGGGGCTACGATGAAGTAGTAGGTCCCATCGGGAATCGTCCCGCCCGTAGCCGAGGTCGCAGTGGACACCGTGCCCATCTGGACCTTCGGTCGGCACTGAGTCGACTGGATGATCGGCACATCGCGGTACGCGTTCAGCCTCCAGCCTCCAGGAATGTCGACCGTCGACAGGCCCTCGCCCCTCAGACCCTGGTTCAACCTCACGTTGGTCAGTAGCCTGCTGAACTTGGACAACATCTGCGGGCTCATGACGAAGCACTTGCGGTGCGCGAGTCCCTGCCGCTCGGTGTTGCGGTCTATCAGGTCGTCCAGGTCGATGAGGTCGGTCGGAACCGCTCCGCCCACCGCCTTGTTGATCCGGTTGGTTGCGATCAGCATATCCAGCCCCGGAGGGGTGTACGGATCTGCCCCGTCGTTCCCAAACGAATCGTAGGTCACCAGATCGTAGATGTGCGCCTGGACTTGATTCTCCATTTCCACTGCCGCCGCGTCGATGTAGTTCTTGCTGGAGTCCTGCAAGAAGTTGGTGACGGCACCCTTTCGCCGGACGACCTTCAGGTTGCGCCCCGTCCTCTGGTAGGTCGAATTGTTCGTGGGCGTCACAGCGCCCTCGCCCATCGCCCCACCGGAAGCTGGAAGGGAAGTCAAGCGGTTGAACTCATGGTACTTCTGTGCGTCGTACCGGGGAGTAATCACCGCGATTTCCGGCGTCAGCCTGACGATCAACGAGGTGATGATCTTTTCAAGGTGCTGCGGGATCAACGCCTCGCCCACGCCAGTCGCAGCGGTGAGCATGGCTTTCTGGACCAAGCTCCGCTGGTCGTTGGCGTACTTGTTAAACTGCCTCAGCAGATCCATTTCTTGGTTTGAGCCTCCTTAAGCTCTATCGGTCTAGTGAGCCCACGGCCCGGAGCCCGCGAACGTTGCGAGCACGCCGCCCAGGTCCTTGCGGATCTCGATCAGCGTCTTCTGTGGATCGGAGGGGTCCTGCGTCTTGCCAAGAACGCGAGCCAAGGACTTCACCACCATGTCGGCTACCTGCTCGTTGTCGAGCCCGTAGACCGGCTTGCGGTCGTCCTTCTTCACCGGATGGTCCTGGTCGTAGGCCCGCGTGACCTGATCGGCCAGTCCCAGGTTCTTCAGCAGGCTCACCATCGCCTCCTTGATGACCCTCTGCTCGTCTACGATCCCCTTCAGGACCTCGGCGAGCTGGTCATCGCGGGACTTGGCAGCGCCCTGCGTCCGGCGCAGCAGCGCGTCGGCAAGCATCTTGGACACAGCGTCCACGTTTTTCTCGTCCTCAGGCGGCAGCTCCTCGATCCGCTCCTCCGCATCATCGTTAGCGGCAGGAACTTCAGTGTCCGTCGCCCCCTGGCCCGAGTTCACAGCCTTCAGGATGGGATTCGTCCTTTTGGTCTCCTGTTCCGCACCAGCTGCAGGCTTCATCTTCTTGTCCTCCTCCTCGTTGGGAACGACCTCCTGACGGAGTTCGCCCGCCACCTCGGACTCGATCACCGGGGTCGCGCCCTGAGCCGCTCCTCCCTCAAGCGCCTCCAGTTCCTGGATCATCGCCTTGAGGTTGCCGATCAGGGTCTTCTCCTCCGGAGTGAGCCCCTTCTTGACCTTCATTTTCATGGTCAAGCCCCCTGTCCTATGGTGACTTGTGGACCTCTCAGTCCATGCTCAGTGAGCACCTTCACGAGTAGGTCCCTACCGGCCTCGAGCCGTTTAATCGCGTAGCGATGCACGTCCAAGGCCCGGTGCACTGGAGCGGTGCCGCTGTCAGCGGAAGTGTCCAGAAACACCGTTTCAGACTTCATGATCAACTCGACCATGAGGTCTCGATACTCTTCGAACAACGTTCGAAGCATGTCTTCCTTCTCTGCGGATTCTGAGTTCATGACCCCGCGAATCTCGTCATCCAGAGCACTCTGCAGGGTATAGTATTGGTCGTAGTAGTCAGTGCGGTCCTGCTGCGTCCGGAGCTTGTTCTTGATCGAGGCCTTCAGCCCCTTGCGGAAATCCGAGGGCATCGTAACCCCGAGAGCTTTGTACACCGCTCGGGCCACCGACTCCTGATAAGCCGGACGGGAGACCACGACCACTCCGTCCAGCTGGATATCGTCCATCACCCGGCGTCCGCCGGTGTCCATGGTCTGGATCCCGTTCTCCGGAATCACGCCCTCTATCGAGAATCCTTTCTGCTTTGGCTTGGTGTAAGGCGGCATCCCGTTGATCTGCCGCCACAGCTTGTCGCACTTTTCCAGAGTGTGCGGCCCCATCTCGTCGCCATCGTCGTACAGCCGGTACTCGGTCATCCAGTCGCCATCAGGTGTGATCTCAGAACCCATCAACCGCCCGATGTCGTCTATGAAGTCGATTCCGTGCCGCCCGGCGTACAGCAGGACGTCACCAGACCTCGCCTGTTTTTGGAATGACTCGATTGCCTTCGCCGTCATCCGTTCTCCGGCTCCGTCCTGCTGTAGGCCCGAAGACACGCCTCTCAAGTATCGGCGCTTGCGTCCGGACTCGTCCTTCTCGACAACGTGCTGCCCTTTTTCGAATTCGTATGGGTGGAAGCGGAAAGATACCCTGCGGGGCTCGGTTTCCATCGGCTCTTCTCCTATCCTAACACTCCCACACGCTCCCGTCAATCGTGTGTCACCGGCATCTCTGCCGTGTAGTCAATGTCGCAGTGACAGTTAATGACGTCCTCAGGTTCGGCTGCAGGATCGTGCGGGTGCTGCATGTTCTTCCAGCCAGTTCGCACCCACTCGCCCTTTCGCTTTTCATAGGTCGGCACCCGGAACGCCCGCCCGAAGGCCACGGTCCTGCCGTGCATCTTAGCATGGCCTGGACGCGGCTCCACCCGCGACAGATGCGGGTTGTGAATCCAGGTCTTACGGACTCTCATCCCTGGATTCTCAGCTCTCATCCTGCCGAAATATTGGTCCTTGATGTCGTTAATCGTGGAACGCACCTCGGTGATGGCGATGCGGTTCACATCAGGAGCAGCTCCAGTCTCAGGGTCGACCACGACGTAGCGGTTGAAGGTGCGCCTTATCCTGCGCTTGAAGTCGTTCACCACCTGCTCATGCACCCTGCCCTTGCGCTCTCCCCGGCGCTTGACATAGGCTGGGAGGCCAGTCTTAGTCTTGAACTCCGAGAGGCTGTTGCGAAGGTCCCGAGTCAGAGAGTCTCGCAGAGTCTCGGACAGAAACTCGCCTCGCTCCTGGGCCTTGCGAATGAATACGCTCCGCTTAGGAATCACGGCACTGATGTCTGGGAGATTCACTGTCCCAGGCCGGAACCGGCGTATCTGCCGTCTGAAGTGATCGGTCTTGAGCCGGGCGATGGCGTTGCTGATGTGCTGCGTATTGTCCGCTATGATCTGCTTCATTAGGACGCGGTAGCTCATGCCGGGCTTCCAGCGATATCGGCCCCAGAGCCTATCTTGAGACGCCTTCGGCATCGCACTTCCTCCTGAATCGGTCCTCCACGACATCCGCTCTGTCGTGCGCCTCATCATAGCTCAACCCGCTGTCCATCAGCTCTATCTCGTACAGCTCATGCACCAGAGTGGCCAATTGATCCAAGCTCGACATGCCTTCCTCTATCCAGACCTCGCCCTCAGGTATATACGGCCAGCGCTCATGATGACCACCCATGGTAAAGCCTGAGCCAAACTCGTTGCGGACCGCCTCACCCTCCACCTGCCGGATGTGAAGCTCGCCTATGTCAAACTCAGCGGGTAGCATTCCTCATGTACTGCAGAGCCTTGCGAACGATGATCCTGAGCAGCCCCTTACAGGTTCCTGCAAAGTCCTCATAACCCATGATCGCAAAGTCCGTGTCCTGAGTCTTCTTCTTCTCAGGACACACCCCTTCGACGAACTCCACGTCCTTGCATTCCTCGGCCTTCGCCGCCCCGCCGTGCTTGCCCCTCCAGATGCCGTAACACTTACCCAGCGCCTGCTGCTGAGTGCGGCCCTCGTCCATGACCACCTTGACGCACCTGGAGATGAACTCGCTCTGTTTCTCTCCTGCATTCGGTTCTGGCATCTCATTCCTCCGGTTCAGGTTGCCCCCGCAGCAACCTCAAAGATCGATCATGCTTCTTGATCGAATCCATCAAAAGCTGAGTATATGCCTGCTTCTCTTCAGGCTTCATGCGGGATTCCCAGCCCGTCTTGCCATAGCGCTGTTGCAGTACCATCCTCGCCTGCCCAAGCTTCTTGTCTGCAGTAATCGCCACGTGGAAGGCCTCGTACACTGGACCCTTGGCCTTGATGTCCTCAGGAGACATCTGCTCGGCAGATTCCTCCTCAGGATCGGTGATCTGCTTCCAATCACCCGGCCCGACCTTTTGCCACTTCGTGCCATCGGCACGGGTCCGCGTCTCTCCAACCTCAGCTGGCTTGATTTTGTTCACCAGCTCCAGATTCTTGACCGCAGCCTGATATTGCAGGGAAGCGAGATCGAAGTTCTCCATGGCCTTCTTGAGCGGGTCCAGATGCACCCCGTCTACGTTGTACACCTCGTCCCGCTCCTCCACGTCTCGGTCCATAGAAGACATGAAGAATGAGCCCTTCTTTCCTTCCTCCTGCTCAGGCTCATCTTCAGTGGCTCCTACTCCTTCCGTTTCCAAGGCCTCCAAGTAGTCGTCCTCTTCAGCTTCATCCTCAGCTTCGGCCTCAGAATCCTCTTCGGTCTCAGGCTCAAAGTCTCCACGCTTGCGCATCATCTTGATGTACTTGCCGATGCCATAGGCAGGATCAGCCAACTGCTCTTCCAGCGAGTGTCCCTCGTTCACAGCGTCCGCGATGTGACGTCCAAGCGTGGAGTCCAGCACCTGCACAGCCTCACCCATGGGAAGCTTGTACTTGTCTGAAATCGCAGCGGCAGCGTCATCGAAAGCCTTCTCCTTGTCCTCACCCGCCTCACCCGGCTCACCGACGTTGTAGAAGAATCCGCCTGCAGTGTTCTGCGATGGAGGAGCTTTGCGCTCAGGTTCCTCCGTCCACGCCTCCGCATCACTTAGGATCATCTCCCTGATGTCTGCAGGATCTGTGGAGTTGCTAAAGTCTTCTGGAGATCCTATGCGAAGGCCCTCATTGATCGCATCCGAAAGCTTCTGCTTCGCATCATCAGACATCAGGCCCACAGCCTGCTCCAGAAGCTTGTGCTTGTCACCTTCCCAATCTGGAGCCCACTGCCTGCGGCCTTCCTGAGACAGCTTCGTGGGTCCGGCCTTCCCTGGACCCTTAGACTCTGCAGGCTTCTTCTCCCCACCCTTCGGAGCCTTCGCCCAATCCCCAGACGGCTGCTTCACATAGTCCACTCCGCCCCAGTTCCGCCGGGTACCGACAGGCAAGGCACGGCCCTTCCCCACTTCCTTGCTCTCCAAAGCCTTCGCCACTGACTGTATGCCATTCTGCGCGAAAACCTCTATGCGAGCCATCTTCTTGACCTCCCCATCCCCTCCAAGGAATCGCCCAAGCTCCCCAATTATCTGCTCAGCCGTACGCCCGGCAATAAGAGCCTTCTCCATCCGCTCCAGGCACTCTACCTCAAGCTCCCGGTACATCGCCTCCAGGTCCCGTGCCAGAGGCCTCACCATGGTCACGACCTGCTTCACCGAAAGCCTCGGAGACCGGAGCTTTACCATACACTTTCTCCACTCTGCCGCAGTTCGGACACTGCACCAGCCAGTGATCGCCCACGTGCACCACCGTCCTCAC
>Ga0153915_10002139_pt1 | contig 18126 bp, 19 predicted proteins | sample Opewatmetagenome_2_FD_107003 | JGI IMG/M metagenome (GOLD analysis project Ga0153915, IMG submission 107003) | Freshwater wetland microbial communities from Ohio, USA - Open water 3 Core 3 Depth 3 metaG | ecosystem: Environmental > Aquatic > Freshwater > Wetlands | place: USA: Ohio, Lake Erie...
ACTTCGTCGACCCTGAAGTACATCGCTTCGTGCAAAGGTCCCACGCCCTGACCACTTGCATCGACTGTGAACTGCATTTCATCCCCTGGTGCGACGGCCCAGTCGAAGCCCTGTGAGTTCGTTGCTGAAACCTGTGTGAGCAGTGACAACAGGAACACGACAGAGAGGATGACTGGATTGCGAAGCCGCATTTGCGAGCCCCCTTGTTGGGCACATGATTGATTCCCATGCAGAAAAAGGCACCGACCGACTGTGTTCACTCACCAGCTCTTGAAGTAGGTCTAGGTCCATGCCAAGACCAACACTTGAACGAGGAAAGGCACACGGAAGTCAGGAACCTAGCGGAGAAGCCCAACTTTTCAGGGATCCCGCAACCCATGCGTGTCGAACGTATGCTTCGTGTCATGCTGTCGGTGACAGCAGGCTTTTCACTTTCCTGCATAGGCATTACTGAGTATGGCACAGGCCACTGCGGATAGGCCAAGTGCCATCACGGTCATTTGAAATGTAGCTATGGAGGCTGCTTCGGAGTAAGGCATCGTGGACAACGCCGCGAACGCAAAAAGCAGTGAGAATGCTACAAGGATGCACGCTAGTGCCGCTAGGAAATCACCGTAACTCGCTACCATTCTTTGGCACCTCCCAACACGTCTTGAACCGAGTGGATAGTAGACAATTCACTCTCGTCGTTCCCGCTATTAGTCTTTCCCATCTCAGAGGCCACATGTATGGAGCCACTGAAACTCTTTGTTCCCGAAGCTTTCTTGAGTAGAGCTAATCAGCGCCTTGTACTACCTTGTGGCGATAGGCTTTAATGACTTGGCTACGTAGGTATCTTGGGAGAGTCTGTATCTGACCGAATGGTTGGACATTCACGAAGAATGGGCATACTTCGTGAACCCTAACTCCTTCCGAATGCCTAGGGTGAAGAACGGAGCACCAATCGGGTCTTTGGTGCTCATCAAGTCTCATGTCACTGATGACAGCGGCAGGACATTCACTTCCACAGCGTACGGACTCGTAACCAGTGATGGTCTGAAGATGATCTCCAAGAGAGACGCGTCCAATGTTCTGGTCAAGCAGATGGTCAAATACATGAAGGACACGAGTCAATGGCCGCCATTCTCCGAAATCAAGCAGGTCAACAAAAACGGAAACGTTGACGTGTCATACAAACCGACGCAGTACGACTCATTCATCGTGACTTTGACTCCGGAACTCGCAGGCCCCAATCCCAAGCAGTTTCTAGAATCACTCAAGGAGTTTGTCGATGAGGAGCACAAGGAAGAGGAGATGAAGTGGGTGATTGAAACAGCCAAGTCTGGTCGCGCGACATGTCGGACCTGCAACCTACCTATTGAGAAAGGTCATCTTCGTGTTGGCGAGCCTTCTATGTTCCAAGAGCATGTCACGTACCGCTGGCACCATCTTGAGTGTGTGAAGAGCAGGATCAGCAACCGCTCTGTCGACTCGTTTGAGGGACTCGACAAACTATCAGACCAAGAGAAAGAGGACATGAGGAAGGCTCTCGGCTGAGCTGAGGAATCCGGTTTCAGGTTGATTCGCCTGATTGGCGGCTAGTGATAATCACTGTCTGTGCTTCAGGAACGTACCATTCCTATACTCATCGAAGGCCAGTGCCAGCTCGTTCTCAGTATTCATTACGATTGGCCCTCTCCAAGCAACCGGTTCCCTAAGAGGTCTGCCCGAAACCAGGAGAAAACGGAACATTCTGGCAGCAGCCAGTGCTTCGACCTCGGACCCGTCTGAGAACAGGACGGTTGTTTCTGATTCCACAGACTGACTCCGGTTCTTGTCGAAGTAGCCCCTTCCGTCTATGACGTGTGCAAAAGCTGTGTACCCACTCTTGACTGCATGAGCGAAGTGGCCCTTGCTGGACAGTGTGACATCCAAATACTCAGGGTCCGTTATTATCTCGGTCACTGGCCCCACTGTGGCATCAACTCTACCACATATCACTTTGACTCTTGCGCCGCCTTCAAGTGTCACCTCAGGTATGTCCTTGCTCTCCACTCCTCGGTAGCGTGGGCGCATCATCTTGTGAGATGCCGGCAGGTTGGCCCATAGCTGGAAGCCCGCCAACATTCCCTCTGTTCGCTCAGGCATCTCCTCGTGGATGATCCCGCTTCCTGCAGTCATCCACTGGACGTCGCCGGGTCCAATCACTCCCGAATTGCCCAAGCTATCTCTGTGTGCAACCTTTCCGCTAATCATGTACGTTACGGTTTCAATGCCGCGATGTGGATGCCATGGGAAGCCTGCGACGTAGTCGTCCGGGTTCTTTGAATGAAAGTCATCAAGCAGCAGGAATGGGTCGAGTGCCTTGACTTCATAGAATCCAAAGGCTCGCTTCAGACGCACACCTGCGCCTTCCAACGTCGGTTGACTTCTCCAGACCTTCGCCACACTTCGCTGTCTGTCCAAACCGGTATCCTCCTTCGAATCCTAGATTGCCGTCCACGACTCCGTGACTACTAAGGTAAGACGGCTACCCTGCAGGCACTAATGAACATTCAGATGTGACGGTTCGGCTGCGTCACGCAGACCATATCATCAGCGCAAAGAAGGAATCGATGTCATGCAGATCCATATCTTATGCGACGATAGGCCGAGTAGATGACCAGTGGAACGATTATGAAGATGAATGGGACAACCAAGCTGATGTAGATTACTCCAAGAGGCGCCCATACCAAGAAGAGCCTAAGCATTGGGCCCCAAAGGACTGCATCTCCAAAAAGCATGATTCCGGTTCCAAGTACGTCAAACAACAGTGTGTCAAAGGGTGCGCTAACAAGGAAGACTATTCCTACGGCGAGACAAAACAGACTCCATGTCATAATCGTTCTGACTGAGATCCTCACATAGGCATAGTCGTCACGCCGATACTCATCCGGTTTGGCTTGTAACAGAGCAGCCAACAGTTGCTCGGAGACGTTTACTCCGCCTGAACCGATTACCAACAAAACAGCAAAGAAGAGGACGAGAGCTCCCACTTGAAGAAGCCTTAACGACGAGAATACAAGCAGGCCAATCAACATTGCGGAACATCCAAGGAGGACTCCAAACCAGAGAAAGGTCGCAATGGTCCTTTCCATCATCTGGCGCTGAAACCATTCACCCATTCGGCCGTGCTGGGTTCCTGTCATATGCCGGATGTACCAATCGTGAGAAAAGCAATCGGCATATTCAGTTCTTCCCGAGAGGTCTAAGCCCTTGACGTCAAACTTGCCCTCAATGGTCTTACCCAATGATCTGAACTTTCCGACTTTTCTTAGCCTCAGCAGAGCAGAGATGACTAGGATTATCCCGCTTAGGGCTAGGATTATCATTAACTCGATCATTCTTCATCACCGTAGATGGATCGTCCGGGTCGTCCTTCTGGCGTGCAGCTAGGTCTGATACCCGAGAGGTCGTAGAAGTGCTAGGGGAAGAATCAGTTGCTCCCAGCATTCCCGGCCACTGCTATTCGTATGATATAAGCTATACCCTAAGCGCTGGCCTGCAAGCATAGTCTTTGAGGTGACAGGCGGGCATTCAAAAGGCACATTACCAACCCATTGTTAAGAGCAGAAACACTGGAGCCAATCTGCAGAAATCAAAGCAGACCGAGCAGAGCACTCTTGTGCCGACACTCCTCGAAAGTGGAAAGCCGGACGAGGCTGCATAACTGACCTGTAGTTCTGTCGGGATCAAAAAGCCGATGCTATCCAAACCATTGCGTACCGTTTTCAGGTTCTTATACGAGAGGCTGTTCAAAAGATCACCCAATACAACCATCTACGCAATGGTGTTGGCAAAGGTGATGCCCTTAGCCATCCTAATGGCGCATTTGGCAGTGCCTTCGCCTTGACCGCCGAGCCGCTAGATGGCTCTCTTTTGCGCCATACCTATTCCATACCCTCGATTTTTTGTGAGCTACACTCAGCAGTCTTTCGTCGTTACTATTAGTCACTGACTTGAGCAAATCTTATGTCCGTCACTTGGTACCAAATGTTCCATTTGACGGCATTTGCATCTCACATGCTTTGCGGTTATCATTGTTGAATATACTCGCTCTTCATCATCATTATGTTCGGTACCCAGCCGAATAGCGCTACGAGCATTTGCCGATAGGGGATTTCGTTTTGAGCGCCATACTCGGAGTCTGAAACATAGTGCGGTCACCACAGAAAAGGAAGCAGATAATCATGGTTGTCCTCGGTAAACACTACTGGTACACACTATATGAGTACAGAGCATGGTGATCTTGGGGGCCACAACCAGAGACCGTATTCAACAATCGAATACGATGGTATGACCTCAGCTGACAGCATTCCAGCCGAGCAACGCTTTGAAGTACCGTACTTGCTCCCGGCAACTATGGCCTACGAGCAGCGGGGTATATAGACATCCTCACTATGAAGGAAGTCTCATATCCTGTACTGTATTAGTTGGAGGAAGTCACATGCTGGTGCAGTGGAGTGACGTTGGTATCAGGACTTGTATCGACCTGTCGAGAAATCGAATGGTTCTGAGTGATAGACAGCGAGTAGCGAGCATACAGATCGTGGAATATGTGCGATCGAATTGAGGGAGTCAGGAAACCTGCTGAGATTGGTGCGGTTCAGCACTTGAGGGAGAACAATTAGATAGCAAGTCCCTCAACAGCCCCGACTGCTATGTAACGGAAGACCACGGCCCTTTCCCCTGACGCTCAGAAAAGGACACGTTCTTCCTGACCTGCCCACGGCAAGTCTCACCCGTGCGGCGTTTTCCATCTAGAAGCCGAAACTTCAACTGCATGAAATTCATTTATAACCTACGGGACAACAAGTTATACCATTAGCTTTGAGCACGCATGTAGTGATATCAGAAACGAGTGGTCATCGCTACAACCCTCAGGCAGGCTTCAGATTCGGCATAGGCCTCGAGGTGGACACACGCAAATGGCGACAATTTTCATCATAGACGACGAAGCGATCCTTCACAAGCTCTACAAGGACGTTTTCGCCATAAAGGGCCACCAAGTCGTGGCAGATGCCTATGATGGAGAGGAGGCCATACGGAAGTTTATGGCGATGGAGCCAAAGCCTGAGGTAATCATTCTTGACCACCGAATGCCTAACAAGGACGGTCTCGAGGCAATGAGAGAGATACTAAGTGTTCAGCCAAACGCCCGGATCGTCTTCATCAGTGCTGATGCGAATGTCCGTGACCAGGCTATGAAGTCTGGAGCAGCAAGCTTTGGACTGAAGCCCGTGACCATTCGTCACATGCTGGATCTCGTCGAGACCGCCATGGTGACATAGGAGCGAGGAACGCCCGGACCGGGGGACTTGGCATCTGGGGGGATTGAACTTCCACAACCACGAAGTGACAACGGTTGTCGTTGCGGGTGATGTACCGTTCCTCCGAGCGCTTCTCCGAATAGCGATTGAGGAGGCAGGAGATGATGTGGTTGATGAGGTTTCAGACAGAGAGGATCTACTGGTGAGCTGCACCCATAACAACCCAGACATCGTTCTTATGGACCTTCATCTTCCAGATATTCAGGGCGTCAGATTGGTCGAGGACCTATTGGATATCAATCCGGACCTGGCGGTAGTGGTGATAGCAGACCCGGCAGAAGAACTTGAAGAAACCATGCTCGCCGTGGGCGCAAGAGCGTACATTCAGAAGCCTTTCAGCATGTATGATCTTATTGACCTTGTGAAGAAGGTCGCACCCGTCTACCGGTAGTAAATGAACGCGGTTTCAGCCAACGACATCTGGGCAATCACCTAGCCGGAGAGACTCCTGGGAAATCAGTCCGGCAGTCTTGCATCAGGGAATGCCACGATTCCGTCGGCACCTATCTTAAAGATGATAGGCCGCATGACATGACTGGACCCGCGCATCTTAATGACCCGCATCGTCCGAACGAAGTCTCCCCCGCTGTACACCATGTCGAGCTTCACAACTGTGTCGCAAATGAAGAACGGCATCTCGTTACTCCTTGCATCCTGACCGGTCTTTAGCTCGTGTGTTAGAAGAGCGGTCGTGTTCTTTGTGATGATTTCTCTCATGAACGAATAGACAGTCTGCCTGACTTCGAAACGGTTCCCCGCGACCTCAAGAAGCGGACCTAATCCGTCTACTACCAGTCTCACAGCACCAGTTTCTGCTGCTTTCTGCTTGACAAGACTGGCAAGGCGGGCGACGGTGAATGGCTGTTCCTTCAGCAACGGGTGATCGAAGCCAATGACATACTCATACCCCTTCTCAACAGGGACCAATGTCATACTTCCGCTCAGGATAGTCAGACTCTTGGACTTGACTGCGCCGCGAGAGTCCCAACCAAAGTCCGTCATGTCATCCTGTATATTCTCTGAGCTTTGGTCGAGGGTGAGAAGGACGCCATGTTCCCCTTTGGATATTCCGTCTAGGAGGAAGTGCCAACTCAGAATGCTCTTGCCTGTTCCGGGTCCGCCAGCCAAGAGTGCGGTGCGGCCCTGAATGTATCCTCCACCCAAGATCTTGTCGAGTCCTGAAACCCCACTGCTAACACGAGTCTTTGGCATAGCGCAACCGACAAGCCATCTCGCGCGTTGTGTTATTATCTTTGCTGAAGACTTCCTGACACATCCGGAAGGCATTCGTTGAAATAGCTGTGTGCCAAAATGGTCCATAACGGTTATTCTTGCGCGGATGAATGCACTAGAATCATTTTTAGAGACCTGAAACGGTTGTACCTTGAGAAACGCTTGGCCAGAGTCCTTCCTAAGATGGTGAATTAGTGGCATTGCAGAGAGACCCGATCATTCCGGAGTTCGCAATGTACAGGAGTGGTCTCGATAGCTTCGAACTGGATGATCTGGCGAATAGAATATCGTCTGAATCACGGACTGAGAAAGACAGATTCATGGCTTTCACAGATGTCCTAATTGAGGGGATTAGCACAGGAGAATGGGTAAACAGATCAAGTAGCTTCTTGGCGATGTGCGCGAAAGCTAGCTTCCTGAGAGGGAAATATGGATATAATCAGATCCTCGCCAAGTCCAGCCCTAGCCTTGCATGCAAGGGATACGCAGCAGCGGCCTATTGCAGGCAGAGTCTTGACCCACGTTGGCTGAACAACCTTAGGAACTACGTGACTCAGGCATGGCAAGCGAAGGACTACATCGTCTTTGCAGAACTCTCGGGAGAGCTGGCGTCCATTTTGGTCGACTTGGGATATGCCGATGAGGCAACTAGAGTCGCCAACGAGAGTATAGACAAGGTGACAACTGCAACGACCAAGGACGCAAGCATCAGGACCATGGTTCAGTCGGCACTTCTACGTTCGCGCGTTATCTTGGCTTATATCACGACGGCAATGGTCTCACGCGAGGAGGGTCTCATCAGATTGGACTCGGCTGAGGAGACTGCAGAGGTTCTTGATGATCAGCTTGCACTCTCAGACATCAGGTACTATCGGTCGAGAGCCTACGAACAGTTCAGAGAGTTTGACACAGCCCTTAGTCTCCTGAAGTCTGCTCTCCGAAGGTATGAGAGGATGGGCTACCTTCAAGGTGTGGCAAACGCTAGAAACCTCAGGGGGGTTGTACTAATTGACAGAGGCCAACTGCAAGATGCGAGAGACCAATTCGAGGAACTCCTGATCATACAACAGCAGCTCAACAATCAGATTGGCCTCGTCAACGCTCTGATTAACGTCGGAGAAATAGACCGCATGCTTGACCAGCTCGATCAGATGGAAATGTACAACCGAAGGGCCCTTGAGATAAGTCAGGAGGCTGAGTATGTCAGGGGCATTGCCTACTCGACTGTTAACCTGGCCGATGTGGCTCTCAGAAGGGGCGACATCGATGAGGCAGTCCGGCTTTACATGGATAGCACCAAGACGGCAGAAGGGTCTGGTCTGAAGGAACTCCTCAGACTCAGTCTTTTTCATCTTGGCGATGCGAACTTCATGAGCAGCAAGTTCGATGAGGCTATAGCGTGGTATCGCAAGGCCCGGAAGCTCTGTGACGAGACTAACATGCCAATCCTAGCGTTCAATGCTGACATTAGTGAGCTGGTCACGATATGGGCTCAAGAGAAGAATCCACCTAAGACGCTATTGGAACGCATCAAGTCAACCATGGGAGAGTCCGACGAGTGGCTCAAGTCCGAAGACGCGTCTCCTATGCGGCGAGTTCGGCAAAGAATCCTTGATGATGTATCCCTACAGAGTGATATCTGCGTCTTCCACGACTCCGAGAAGAACTTCGAATGTCGGGTGGAGAGGATGACCATGAGGAAAGAGTGCTATGGCAATCTCTTTTGGATGGGTGGCCTCTGCCCTCACTTCAGGGACTTCATCACAGCGTTGAACCGCTGATAGCAGTTGCCGGAAGAGGTTTATGTCTGACAGCAGCCACTGGGGTGCACGGTGGTGGCCTTGCTTGTTGGTGAACTGGTACGCCTGGTGGTCCTAGAGCAGAAACATCTGGACGACATACTACGTGGCTGGAATAACCCTGAGCTAAGACGATTCCTCGGCGGGATGATCCCTATGGGCAGAGAGGAGGAAACCGAGTGGTTACGGTCTGCCATTGAGGGAATGAAGGCGAGAAGGGAGTTCGATTATGTGATAGAGCGCTCTTCTGACGGCGCGTTCTTGGGCGGGGCTTCCTTACACGGCATCAACTGGATATCTGGGAGCTGCACCCTCGGCATAGCAATTCACAGCCCCGAGAACTGGGGCAAGGGGTACGGGTCCGAGGCGATGCGTCTTCTCGTTGACTACGCTTGGAACAGCTTGAACCTAAGGCGCATTGAACTCACTGTCCACGCTTTCAACAAGAGAGCCATCAGAACCTACCAGAAAGTTGGGTTCAAGGAGTTCGGAGTGGCTCATAAAAGGATCTACATAGAGGGACAGTACTACGACACGATTTTCATGGAGCTCTTCCGCGAAGCTAGTCAGCGCGATGCCTAGTGTTTCACCATGAGAGGCAAAGGGCCCCCACTTAGCTATATATGGGACCAATGACCCTTCTGTACAACGCAGGGACCATTGACGTGAGCACTGAAGGCCTCTTTCCGCCAGACATTAGGACCGCACTGTGTACCGATCGCGGCTACGTGATCGTGGTGAGCGGAGAGCCAGGCACGGGTAAGTCTCTTTTTGCCCAAGAGATAGTGAGAGAGTTTCCCAACTCCTGTGCGATTCTAACTGACAAGGAAGGATGGGGAGAGATAAGGACAGGGCCAAGTCCGGCATTCGACGCTTGGAAGGAGCGTCATGTTGTGGTGGACTACTGGCGCCCAGTCACGTGGTCTGGCTCACATCGTGCGTCCTTTCTACAGAAGATCAACGAGCTGGTGGCAGCCGAGCCCCGCCTACGGGACTTCGACACTATCGTAGTGGATTCTTGGACCGGTCTAGTCGAGCCGATCGACAGCGCACGCAGGACAGAGATACTTCAGTCCTTGGTTCAGACGGCAAGAGAGGAAAAGAAGAAGCTCGTATTGATTGCGGACACTTCCATGCCTGGAGGTGACTTATCCCGACTGAATCACGTGGCCGATGCCATCCTCAGACTCGAGAAAGTCCGGACTGATGGGAGAATGTATCGCCAACTCGTAATTGAGAAACTGAGGTCCATGCCAATAGCCCAGGACACTTTCGTCTTCACTCTGGACAGGGGTTTCTTTACCTACGTGCCATGGTACGTCCATCAGTACCCGCCCATAATGATTGAGAGAGAACCTCTAGGAGACCCTTCCCCAGATCGCATGTCCACAGGCAACCGCAGCTTTGACACACTCACAGGAGGAGGGTTTGTTAAAGGCACGCTCAGTATCATCGAGGTCGACAATCTCGGTGCACCCTATCTTGAAACGATCTACTTACCTTTCCTCTCAAATCATCTGCAACTGGGGCGGCCCGCCATCGTCCTTCTGCCGGAAGGATGGTCGCCAGAGCGCTTCACCAGCGGTCTCAGTCAGTTCGTGGACAGAGAGATCGTAGAGAAACAGGTCGTGTTCTTTGGCAGACAGGCTCTCGGTAAGAAGGGAAATGTGCGTTCCATTGACGATGATCCGTGGAAGACCTTGCAGGAAATTAGGTATGAAGCGAGTCAACTAGAGCGACGGTTCGGCATGGATGTCACTGAGCTGTTTGCGCTAGACACTCTGGAGAACAAGTATGGAGCGGCACACGTTCAAGAGTTGATGGCGGAGGTCACAGCCGCTCTGCCTGACACCAAGAGAGTGACCCTCACGATACTTGGCAGACAGCAAGCTATCAAGAGCACTTCACTGTGCCACGCTATACAGCTGCGTGTTCAAGAGATTGGCGGAGTCTTGACTGTCTGTGGAGCGAATCCTCGAACGAACTTCTTCGCAATACGGCCATTACTTTCAGGAGGGTTTCTTGACTTTGATCTTCTGCCGATTGTCTAATCGTATATCAGTAGCCAGTGACTGGAGGAATTACCAGTGACAACACCAAGTAAGAAGATACTCGTGGTAGATGATGAGCAGGTGACAACTGAGCTTGCCAAGACCTTTCTTGAGCAGCAGGGATTCAGGGTCGTCTGCGCCTTCGATGGAGAGGAGGCATTGAGAGTTGCTCAGGCAGAACGACCCGACTTGATTCTGTTGGATATCATGCTGCCCAAGGTAGACGGTTTCGAGGTGTGCAAGCGGCTCAAGGCAGACAAGGTATTTGCCAAGACGCCCATATTGATGTTCACGGCGAAGGGGCTCAGCAAAGACATCGAGAAAGGACGCGAGGTTGGAGCTGACGAGTATCTGGTAAAACCGTTCTCAGGCAGAGCACTCGTTGCCACGATACGAAAGCATCTCAAGATTCCTCAGGAATAGAGAGTGGACATCGTGGTTGCGGTCGAACCGAGTGGACACGACACCGGCAGAGGAAACATCATCGACAACTTGGTTAGCAGGCCTCCAAAGGGCTATGTCTTCCTAATCATGGCCGCTCAGGACAGCCACTACGACTTATTCATGCTAACGTTGCTGAAGCGCGCACGCGACATGGGCTTGAAGGTCCTTCAAGTCGTCACTGAGGCTCGCAATCGTGCCATCATGAGTGAACTCGCGAAGCATCAGGGGGAGAACTACCAGATCCTCGAAGTTTCGTATGGCCAAGAAGCGATCGGTAAACACACCTGCTCACCCCATCTGCACGAAATCAACATAATGCTGAGAGGACTCAGGAACGCCATCAATCCGAACATCGTGTTTTTCGAGGGGCTGACGCCGCTTCTGATAGATTTCTCCCCACGCGAGGTCGTCCAATTCTTCAAGGAGTCTGTTGAGGAGAGCATCAAGAACGGCTCCCTAGAGTTCTTCCTTGTCAATTCAGAAACGGCGGACCCTGTCACCATGAATCAGTTGTTCTCGCTCGCTCAGGGAATAGTGACTCTAACCACGTCAAGGGGCAAGCACTACCTGACAGTTCAGAAGTCAACGGGCGTTGAGTTGCCGTACAATCCAATCGAATATGTGCCCGACATGTCAAGTACACAAAGGTATGACTGGGAGATAGTCCTCAACTGGTAGTGCGGCAAACACTCAGAGGCTGTCTATACGTTTTGGTCTTCAGTCTGGTAGGCTAGCTTGCCTGTGTGGGTGCTTCTTCGACCCATCATGCTCTCGAACATAGACATGACCTCATCCATGGCTTTTGACCAAAGGACGATTTCATCTGCGTCCGCCTCAGGTAGGTCGGCTCGAACCGGGTCCACTATCGCCCTGATCCTCTGGCAGACTCGCTGGTCCCAGTTCCTATCGCTCATGATGTCTTCTATGCGGCTTATGATCTGACCGCGGAGCGAAACGAAACGCAAGCGCTCCTCATCGAGCTTTTCCAGTTGTTCGTTCATTCGTCCCAGTTCATTCAACAATGCCTTCACAGCCTTGACGTCGGCATCGGTCTCGGGTGTAATCACACCTTGAGAAGCAGCGGCGGTCTCGGCATCCCCGCTCCTTGTCACCCTCACGAAGAACGAATTGGGCATCACTGCGGTTGAGAGACCAAAAGCCATGTTGACTCTATAGTAGACTCTGTCTGGGCCCATCTCGCTCGATCCTGGTTCATGACCCACTAGGCCCGCGTCCTCTAGTGCCTCAAGATGCTTGAGTACGACTCTCCGGTTGAGATCCAGTAACTTGCTCAATTCATATGGATACCTGGGTGTGTGTGCGAGCAGCTGGAGAATCTTCCTTCTTGTAACATGACCCAGCGCTTTGAAGACTCTGTCAATTTCCACCGTTTCTTCAGGACTCATACTTGGTAATATCGCCTCTCGAAGTCTCGCTCGTGAGAGAACGCCCATCGCTAGTATACATGTTAGTCCCTAGTTAAGGCTTGTGACCTGACCCTCACAAGTGTGGGCTGTTCAGCATTCCCTTCACAGTTCCGTTGGCTGACGTCCGGAGCAATCACCGATCTGGATATGGAGGTCCGATTCACAAACTCGTCTGCCATCCGAGGCTTGTCCCGGTCCACACCTCTTCCCGGCCCTCCCGGGACACGATCAGACTCGGTGGGTTTTGGCTGAGATTGAGTACGGTATCTCTCAAGTAGCGTGTCCGCTTTCTCATAGATCGGACCTTGGCCGGTGAGGAATCCACCGGCGACACCGTCTTTAGCAGATATGACAGGACGCGATGAAGCCATGAGCAGGTACCGGAGAAACTCTACATCTGTTATCTTCCGCCCCGCCTTTCGCTGGTGCCTCATCTTCTCCTCTTCCCAGACGAGTATGTCGTAGTCTGTCAGACCCTTGAACAGCTTGTTCTTGGTCCCCTTCTGTTCGGACATCTTGTCATGGTCGCTCCAGACATCTTCCGTGTGCTAACCAAGCTTAGACAGTTAACCCATGAGAATCCTAGTATTACACTGCCACTCATGGAAACTACGTTGAATCGAGCCTTGTGCGCATCCTCTATGTTTTTTAGAGAACGTCGAACACGGGATACATGACCTCACATCGCCAGAGTGGAAGCTTGTTGTCAGTGGACATAACGGGATGAAACACGAATGACGGTCTGTATCGCTGCTATTTGTGAGTCCGGCAAGGCCATGGTATTGGCTGCGGACGCCATGATTACTGGAGAAGACTTGATGATCGAATATGAGTTTGCTGCATCCAAACTCAAGCAGTTGACCAAGAATTGCGTCGTCGCTGCAGCCGGGAATGCGAATCTAGAAACCGACCTGATTCGCATGGTCCGTCAGGCGATATCTGAGCTAAAGGCTCCTTCGAGGGACAAGATCATCGAAAAGACCAGGCAGACCTATCGTGCACTCAGAGAGAGAGCGATTGAAGACCAGATACTCCTGCCGAAAGGTATCGAGAGTATGGCCAAGTTCTATGATGCACAGAAATCTATGCTTGAGGTCCTAGCAAAAGCCGCTTACAAGGAGATAGAGGAGTTCGACCTTGAATTGGATCTTATCATAGCATCCGTCGACAGCGACGGTGCTCACATCACAGTCGTCGAAGATCCGGGTGTAGCCACTACGTGGGATGATCTGTCGTATCACGCAATAGGGAGTGGCTACACTCATGCTGACACGACGCTCATCATTCAAGACTACGATGCGTCGTGTTCCTTGCCGGAAGCGCTCTTGTCTGTATACACAGCAAAGAAGGCAGCTGAGAAAGCGCCAGGCGTTGGGCGCAAGATTACCCACATGGCGGTGATACTTAGGGACGGCGTGACGATGTTGGCGGATGAACAAGTCAAGAGAATCGATGAAGTCTACCAAGAGAGGATGGCAGCTCTCAAGAGCTGGGAACATGACAGGAACTGGACTTCGAAGCTCGTGGGTCTCGTGACGCCGAAGCCAAGCGAGTAAGAGTGCCCTGCGAGGTTCTGGTTAATGCGGACTTCGAATGGTGAAACTGAGTTGGCTCAAGCATCAAGGTTTTCTTGACCCATGTGTGATGCAATCGCCCAGTCGAGGCTCGGTAAATGGCAGTCCTAGAGATCCTGGCAGGATGGTTCGTGCTCTCGCTCACGGGTGCTCTTGCTCCGGGGCCTCTCTCTGCGGCCTGTGTCATGCAGGCCAGCAAGCACGGTCGCCTTCACGGCGTACTTCCTATGGTCGGGCACGCGATAGTTGAAGTCGGTATTGTCGCCGCAATCATTGTCGGTGTTGAGGTACTAGAGCCCAATCCGGCTACAATCGACATCATTCTCGGAGTCGGTGGACTCGTGATAGCAGGCTTTGGCTTGCTCGCGCTGAAAGACTGGAGAATCAATAGTGGGCAGACTAGTGGAGGCCGTTCGGCACAGCCTACACCATCAACTGTTGTTCAGGCGACTCTTCAGGGAGCTGCCGTAAGCCTTCTCTCGCCCTACTTCTTGATATGGTGGTTCACAATCGGACTGCTGAACGTGACCCTGCTCGTGGGTCAGCTTCAGGTGGGAGTTGGCACCATCTTCATCGCAGGGGTTCTCATCTATCTAACGCATGTATCTACGGACTTCTTGTTTGGAGCGTTTCTAGCAGTCGGATCCGACAAGGCATCAAAGAGAATCACGGTCGGCGGGATAAACTGGGTTAACGTCGCCATTGGCCTAATCCAAGTCGCTCTTGGCTTGTGGTTCGTAATGATGGCTCTATTATAGGCGTGCCTCTTCAGAGAGCGCAAGACTTTAGACGCACCAGCACTGAAACATATCCGGCAGACCATGAAACAGCTGCTTCTCACAGGCTATGAGCCATTTGACAATTATTCGGTAAATCCATCCGGTGAACTCGCAAAAGCCCTCGACGGTAAGCGGCTCGGCAGTTATCTGGTGACTGGGGTAGTGCTACCTCTCGACTATTCTGAGATTCTATCTAACCTTCAGGAGGCCTTGAACAAGGGCAGTCCTTCTGTAGTACTCTGCTGCGGCCAAGCGGACAGGGGCTCGATAACATTCGAACGACTTGCTGTCAACGCAGTGAGCACAGCAAGGCACGACAACAAGGGGCGCGTGCCTGAGTCGGACCTGATCGTGCCTGATGGTCCTGCAGCATACTTCTCAAGCATAGACCCCCATCCACTTGTCAAGCGACTCCAAGAAGAAGGGATTCCGGCGCTGGTGAGCTATCATGCAGGGACGTATGGATGCAACTGGCTGCTCTACAATGTGCTACATATGATAAACCAGCATCGTCTGGACGCCCGGGCCACCTTCATGCATGTCCCGCCACTCCCAACACAAGCGATTGAAAAGAACAACATGGCGCTTCCTACGATGCCCCTAGATACTGTCGTGAAAGCACTGAGGACTATTGCTCCGCTCTTGGCCAAGTCGTGAGCCGGTCGCTTGGCCGAAGCCTCAGGCAGGACTTTTCACGGCATACAGAAACCGTAACATACAAATGGAAAATGTGCATAGTTGACCCAGTAGGTAGGAACTTGAAACGATCAGCTCTTCTTGCTGTCGCGATTGCCGTAACGTTCGTCGTCGGGGTCGGAGTCCTTGTTGCCATGAGACCAGCGCCAATAGCAACACCCGACTTTGAATGGGGTGTTCATATTGGTGACTCATTTCGATACGAAATCGCAATACATGGCAACTACCCCTTGGCAGGTAGATTGTCCCATCAGACCTTCGAAGAGATGCTCCTCATCAATGGCACGACAATAAGAGCTAACGTAACGAGCCTACCTCCACTAGATGGAATCACTAACTCCTCATCATTCTTCTCAGAAGTTGTCAACGTTTCAAAAGTGATCTGCGTATTTGACAATGGAAGCGAGATACACAACGATACAGAAGCAATATTAGTCCCTGCAATCTCCGGATGCATTCTTCCCATAGGCGGATGGCAATACATTGATTCCCTCTATCAAGATGAGATCCCATACTTCAGCAGCAGCCTGCAGTTGATGGTGTCGAGACTATACCCCGATCATTTCTTCTTCGGATACATCCTGTCCAACAACATCGATAGCAATTGGGGATGGTATGGCAACGTTTCTCTTTCAAACGGAGCACCCATTTCCGTGATGTGGAAGAACAATCATCAGTACCTCACCGTATACTTGGAACTCACCTTGGTCGATGACTGACCTAGCGCCGCCACGTATACGGAAAAGACTCCTTCGTCCAATTGAAACAGACCGGTTGACGCGGGGTATGGAGTAATATTCCTCAGGAGAACATCTAAGTGGAGGTCTAGCCGCAAGACCGTGTAGGTGTTTTGACACTTTGCCAACCAAGGTGAGAATGGAAACTGACAAGGGCGTCATCATGCTGGAACTCTGGTCTGACGATGCCATCAATACGGTGAAGAACTTCATCGAACTAGCCAAGAGCGGGTTCTACAATGGAGTCAAGTTTCACAGAGTAGTCCCTGACTTCGTGATTCAGGGCGGAGACCCTCAAGGCACTGGTAGAGGAGGGCCCGGCTATGCGATACCATGCGAAACCAAGGGTCCTAGACAGAAGCATATCGAGGGAGCACTCTCGATGGCCCACGCAGGTCTGAATACTGGCGGTAGTCAGTTCTTCATCGTACTCAGTGAGAAGAACTGCAAGCATCTCGACGGGAAGCACACTGTCTTCGGAAGAGTGACCCAAGGATTCGATGTTGTGAAGAAGATCAGTCAGGGCGACAAGATGACCAAGGTGGAAGTGCTCGAAATAGACCCAGTGGCAGCAAAGCACATGCTGAAGAAGATGCCTTCTACAAAGTGAGTAAAGAGCACCGATGCACCAAGGAGCGTTGCTAGACTAGCTGGCTGGTTGCCGTTAACATGCAAGGACAAACTATCACTGGGATCCGACCAGCTAGCCCATGCTCTCTTTGATTGGTACTGAGGCAGAGCCCTAGTCAAGTGGAGGCCTGAGCCAAGCGACACTATACTGTGATGAATCTGTCAAACTCACTGAACGCACACGGTGCTGTTCAGACGCCTGTACAGTAGCCTGTTGGCCTTGTATATGTTCAAGAACTGGCCAAAGAGCTCGTCATACAGCCTACGATTGTCAGGATTCGGCTTGAAGACCTTCGAGATGGCGATTAGCTGCGGAATGGCATCAAAGGTGAGATAACCCAGCCCGACAGATGCGATGAAGGCGGCACCACGCGCGTTTGCCTGGATGGGATCTTCCACCTGCTGGATGTTCCTGTTCAGTACATCTGCGTAGATTTGACACCAGATGTCGGACTGAGCACCGCCGCCTATCATATTGAGCGTGTCCATGGGTCTCTTGATGAACTTCTCAACAACGCCCAGTACCCACCGGCTGTTAAATGCGACGCCCTCAAAGACAGAACGGATGAGTTGACTCCGGTCCACATCTAGCGACAGGTTGTAGAACGCACCACGGACCGTATGATCCTCGATAGGAGTTCGTTCGCCATAGAGCCACGGAGTGAAAATCACTCTGCCGCTCCCAGCAGGCGCTTTCTCAACGATTCTGTCGAACTCCTTGTAAACTTCCTTCGCACCGAAACGGGAGGGATCATCAGAGTAGAAGACTCGGTCTCGAAGGAAGTTCAGACAGGCTCCTGCGGTTTCCTGTTCATCGGCAACAAAGTACCGACCAGGTATCGCTGACGGTAATGAAGCAATGTTGTGGCTGATGTCGGTCTTCTTGAATGGGACATGGCAGGTTATCCAGCTGCTTGTCCCGACATAGATATGACCCTGATAATCTCGGACAGCACCTGAGCCAATTATCGCCGAATGAAGGTCAGGTGCCCCAACCAGAACCTTCGTTTCATGAGACAGTCCCAAGCAGTCAGCGACCTCCTTGCAAACGGGCCCCAGCACATCTGTAGACTTGAGAAGAGGAGGCAGCTTGCCCTTGTCAACGCCCACTCGTCTAACAAGCGAGTCGTCATAGTGAATTCTGTTGATCTTGCGAGTGTTCGTCAGCCAGTAAATCATAATTGAGGCGTATGACGCGGCAACCTTTCCGGTGAGTCTGAGATTGATGAAGTCTGTCGGCTCTAGGAACCAGCGTGCTTCCTTGTAGATTTCAGGTCTTTCTTGTTTCAAGTACAGAATGTGGGCAATCGGATCCTTTCCGCTATGGCTGGCAATGCCTACAGTCTTTCGGAGCCACCGAAGGGCGTCGAGTGCAGGGTAGCCCCCAATCTTGACACGTCCGTGAAAA
>Ga0153915_10002140_pt1 | contig 18114 bp, 19 predicted proteins | sample Opewatmetagenome_2_FD_107003 | JGI IMG/M metagenome (GOLD analysis project Ga0153915, IMG submission 107003) | Freshwater wetland microbial communities from Ohio, USA - Open water 3 Core 3 Depth 3 metaG | ecosystem: Environmental > Aquatic > Freshwater > Wetlands | place: USA: Ohio, Lake Erie...
TGCAGACTGCGGCACCTGTAAATGGTATTTACAACCGGGTAACAAGTGCACTTTCGGCGCTATAGTGGATTGTGCGCGGCAACAGAAACGGGAGGATGTTAAAATGCATAAAAATAACAACAGTATATCTGGTACCGACATATCTGATATATCGGTAAGCTCTACGGGGCAAGTAATCCAGAAGGATTTAAAAATCAAATTTGAGATTTTTACGTGGGCAAAAATGGTGGCGTGGCGAATGTTGGAGTTGGGGCAAATTGCGGAGGAATACAAATCTAAATCATGGATTTCGTGCGATGGTATTGAGATATATGTAAATCTCTACACATCTGGCATTAATGTTACTCTATCAAATATGGGGCAATCCGTAAAGGCCATTACAATTGGTCGCCCAGACTCTATCAGCCCAATGACGATAATTACTAAATCCTCAGACCGTGCCGAACACATTATGCAGCGTATCATAAATGCGTTGCAGTATTGGGCCGATAATTGGCCCGGTTGGCAAAAAATGGAGTCCGCAATCGGCCCCGTTGACCCCAGCCGCATAAAAATTAATAGGTTTGAGTTTTAGTTGGAGGTTAAAATGGCTAAAAATGTAAAACTTTTTGAGAGTGCTGATAACGTGGATATGGCACATGAGCTTGAGATTATCGCAAAACACGATAGCGAGTTTTGCGTTGATTTTGAAAAAGCATGGAGGTGGGTTGGTTATGCAAGAAAGAATGAGGCTTACGAGGTTTTGAAATCCCAGTTCAATTGCGGCACAGAGTTTTTTGTTGGTACACAAAAAACACTGGGGCAGAAGGGAGGGCGCCCAGTAGAAATAATTATGCTCACCCGCGATTGTTTTAAGTCTTTCTGCATGTTGGCCAGAACAGAGCGCGGCAAAGAAGTTCGGCGCCAATACATTGCCCTTGAAAAGGCATGGGCATCATTCCGCGAAACTCGTGTTATCGGAAAAGCCGTCCGCCGGGAACTCACCGACGTAATTCAGGAGCTCGGGCTCAACGATAAAATGCATGGCATAGCCTACTCAGCCTACACAAATCTTGTGTACAGAGCCGTTTTAGGTATGGATGCAAAAGAATACAGGGCTAAGACCGGCTTGCCAGAACACTCAAATGTCCGCGAACATCTAACACCTTATCAGCTCAAGGCGGTAGAAAAAGCCGAACGATTAGCAACAGCTCTAGCTGATAACGGCTATGAGTACGCCGAGATCAAGATAATTTTAACCGAAAAACTCACCAATGTAATGATCCAATAACCAATAGTATCAAAGCCCGGCGAGGTGCATTAAAAACACCAAACCGGGCTTTTTGTAATTTTTGCCCCTAAAAAACTGTATTAATAGCCAATTATTACACACGGCATAATTAATAATTGGCTAAATGCTCACACGAGTAGCTTAACCATATTACGCAAATTAATTAGGAGGTGCACATGGGTCGCAGACCAAACAAAAATAAGCCAATTGCAAAAAAGATTAAAAAAACTGCACTCGACCTAATGGCTGCTGGACACTCCGCTAGTGAGGTTGCTAAGATTTTATTGGATGATTTTGACATTAACATCAGATCAAACACCATTGCAGTGTGGGCACAACGTAACCCTAAATCACTCATCCCAGGCGTTGTAACCAAAACAGCCGCCGATGGGGTGGCTAAGGAGTTGTCGAAGGATATGCAACAGCACGCTGACACTATCTCCGCCTATCTCAAAGAGTTTGTAAAATCAAATATATCGCTGTTTGCGGACGCGTGGACACTGATTAATGGGCGTGTAAAGGCTGGCACCGTAGGCAATGGGGATCTCATCCGCTGCATGGAGCTGACTAGTAAAAACCTTTTTGAGTTATCCAAAACGCAGGCACAGCAATCACCTGCGGGCGGCAATGGTATCAATATCATTATCCCTGGTGAGATACTCAACTACAATGCGCCTCTATCTGAGCGTACCATCAATGTTCCGGGGGACGATGATGCCTAATTTTGTTGATATATCCAATTATAGCAATTCTGCAAATTATCAAAAACTCTACGGAGCCAAGACACAAGAGATTATTTTATATGGAGGCGCTTCTGCTGGTAAATCGTATGAGGTGTGCGCATGGCTATTACAATCGATAATTAAATGGGATCAATTGCGTGGTGTACCCACACGATCATTGTTGATACGCAAAACCTTACCAGCACTTAAACGATCCATTAAACCAATTTTTGATAAACAGATTGAACGGCTGGGAATGGCCGCCTATAGCCATTACAACAAAACTGAAATGGCCTACAATATTTTACACTCAACCGTGGAATGCCTGTCCTGCAACTCGGAAACAGAAACTGAAAAAATTAAATCCATCACAGACGTTGATTTTATTATAATGGAGGAGAGTACAGAGCTGTCCGCGAAAATTTATGAGGTCGTCATGACTCGTTTACGTGGCGGTGGTGTGCCAGACGTGTACAAGAGGGCTATCCAATTGTACAATCCAGTGTCAGTAGCCAATTGGACGTATGCCCATTTTTTTGAGCGTAATTGCCCTGAAATAACCAAAATCCGTGTAAATATCGATGATAATCGTTTTGAGGCGGCAGATGGACTCACACGTAAGCGATTGTTAGGTTTAAGAGATCGTAATCGCAATCTCTATAATGTGTACTACCTGGGCGAGTATGGCAACCTAGAGGGCATGATATATGAGGGTTATGAGGTGGTACCAGACGTACCACGTGGGGCTAAATACGTTGGTGATGGCATTGATTTTGGTTACAACGCTCCATCGGCTCACGTACGGTGCTGGGAGTATGATGGCATGTTTTATGCAGATGAGTTATTATACCAATCCGGATTAACAAATACCGAGTTGATACAATTGAGCAAAAAAAACTGTATTATTGGCGGCCATATCTATGCGGACTCGGCTGAGCCTGATCGCATTAAAGAGTTTCAAGTGGCTGGGTTACGTTGTGATGAGGCCTCCAAGAGCATCCGAGGCGGCATCGATTACATTAAATCACGACCTCTGCGTGTAACAGCCAGATCGGTTAATCTGATTAAAGAACTGCAGGGGTATTACTGGGCCAGAGATCGGCACGATAATCCAACAGATGAGCCAGTGGGCGTTGCCGATCATGCACTGGACGCAATGCGATATGGATTTTTTACGCCACATGCAAATACCGGAAAGCGCCTAGACATAAGCGTTTGGGATAGTTTAAATAAATAGGAGGTAACAGATGATTATTAATGATGATGAGCAAAAGGGGCTGATGGCCATTATTGGCGAGATCCCCGTAAAATATGGGGTGCCACTGTTGGAGTACATTAACAAGTCCATTGCTGCAACTAAACAGGTGCAACAGGCGTCTAAACCCATTGAGCCAGAACAAGCAACAGGGGCGGAAAAATAAAAACGGGGGCCTTAAATGGGATGGTTTGATAAAAAACCAGTGCAAAAAACGTTTGAAATGGGCGTTGATATAACAAATACCAATGATGTTGCGGCGATGATTAATGCCATATCTGCCCCACGCGACAACTACCTCAACGTTGCCGTGTACCGTTGCATAAACTACATTGCAGATCAGTGCGCCCGTATACCGTTTATCGCCAAAAATGACCGGGGCGACATTGCGGTGGCCCCATTGATACAAAAATTAATGTACACAACTAATAATTATGCATCCACCAAAGAGCTACTCAAACACATTTATTTGGTGTTAATTGCCAAAGGCATTGTGTACGTGTGGGACAAGGATTATTTGCAGATCCTCAAAAACGAGGATATTACGCAAAATGTACGCACGGCGGATAACAATCTGCTGGGTGTATTTTACAAAAACGCACCTGGTGGATATATACCTTACGATGATCTGATCGTAATCAAACTCCAAAATAACCCCGTAGACGCACTCAAACCGTACTCAATGATTGATATTTTGGCCGAGACAATTAAACTACAGGGGTATTCGGTTGATTTTTTAACCGCGTTTTTCCGGGATGGTGGGTTTGTTAATGGATTTTTCCAGCCTCCAAAGGATCTACAACTTACTGTGCAAGAAGCTCCTGCGTGGGAGCGCATGATAGATAAGATGCTTAGACGGACACGTGCAGGTAAAGCAGGGTTCAGCCCGTTTGAGTATAAGCCGTTCTCGGCGTCTCAAAAAGATAACATGACCCTGGAAGTTCAATCCAAGACAGACGAGATAATCGCACGATCGTTCGGCGTTCCTAATTCGATGTTTAACAAACTAACTGGGACAGGATCTTACGCCCTCAGTCGTGAAGAGCGTCAACAGTTTTATTATGATGTCATGGACGATTACATTGCATCGTTAGAGGGCGCCCTCAATCAACACCAGAAATATAATTATGATCGTAGACTCTCAATTGTCAGGGACGTACGGGGTGTACCTTACCTACAATCCGACAAAATGGCATTAGCTGGTAACTATGTATCATTGGTTAATGCCGCAATTCTTAACCCCCAACAAGCATGTGAGGCAATGGGATTCGAATACAAACCTGTCGAAATACAATCTGGCACAACCGGAACAGAAACACCCACTAAATCATTGCAATACAATCTAGTACATAAATGTAACGTACCGCTCAATGTGGAGGCCTGTAAAACTACTAATAACACAATCGTCGCAATAGACATAAAAACACTGCGTGATGAGCATTGGAAGATACAAACAAAAGCACTTGACCCGGTTGAGCGCGATCTAAAATCTGATTTGCAAAAAATATTTGGCAAATTGGCGGATACAATAGGCGGATTGGCTACTGCTAAAACGGTTACGCATATTGTAACTAAGGCCGTAGATGATGAGGAGTTGTCTGTGCCATTGGAGGAGTATGCTGTTGCCATAACTGCGGCGCTTAAACGTTATTACAACATCACTGCGGCAAGGGCAGATAAGATTTTTAATAAATTGTATAAAATTGGTGTAAATTACAAATTGGATCAGGCTGATTTGGTTAATTACATTACCGATCAGCTCAAAATTGTATCATCATCTATAACGGAGACTACTGCGGAGCAAATTAAAAGCACCTTAGCGGCATCGTTTGAGGCTGAAAGCTGGACATCCCAGTCAATTGCTAATGACCTAAAGACCGCTTTCGACAGCTCTAAGAGGGCTATGACCATAGCCAGAACCGAAACAAATAAGGTGTTTGCACATGTGACAACGGAAAAGGCGGCGTTGGTAGCTCAAGACCATGAAATGGAAAAGGCATGGTCGAGTGCAAAAGATGAAAACGTTCGTCCATCACACGCCAATGCAGATAATCAGGGGTGGATTAATATAGATGATGTGTTTGAGCTGGATGGCGGAACGGCCTTAGCACCACACGATGAATCGTTGCCTGCGGACGAGGTTATCAATTGTAGGTGTGCGGTACTGTATAAAATTAAGGAGGCTTAAGATGGTTATCCGATATGGTAATTTTGATATTACCTCGAAAGCGATTGTGGGAGAGGGGACACCAGAGGAGATTATTACAATCTCTGGCATTGCAAGTCCCGAAACTGTTGATCTATCTGGTGAGGTAGTACTGCATACCGCTTGGGCAGATGGATTGCCGCGATACATGCAGAACCCAGTTGTGTTACTCAATCATAACCGAGAGATTGTGATAGGTAAAACAACATCTGTAGATCCCACAGAAAAGGGGCTGTCCGTACGATGTGATATTTATGCGCGCGCTTGTGATCCAAAGATTTATTACGCAATAAAATCTGGACTACTCAAGGCCTTTTCAGTCGGGTTTATACGGACGGCTAGCACGTCAAACGATTCTGGTGTAAGAGTCACGACTGGCGCGGATTTATTAGAAGTATCTATCGTAACACTTCCGTGCAATCCAGATGCAATTTTTGCCCTACAAAAATCGATTGAATATGCGCAAGGATTAACGGAAAAAACTGTATTTAATTGTGCAGGTAAAAATCTGGATACTGTTGCTGATGCTACAGATGAGGGTGGGTCGATTTTGGCTGAGATCCTCGAAGTGGTGGGTGCAGTAAGTGATTTTATGGATGCGCAAAAAAAACAGGATACGGACGAGATTATCAAAATTTTACGGAGGTAAGACATGTTTAAAGAGTTGCAGGACAAACTCGCAAAGGTTTCTGAAAAAATGAAATCTACCGAGATTACCGCAGAAGTTAAGGCTGAATTTGAGAATGTTATGAAAGACGTTGCTGCATTTAAGACCACAGAAAAAGTGTTAGCATCAATTCCAGATGCGCCTACTGGCACAGGTGCAGAAAAAATCAACAAAGAAATCATCCTCGATCTGGCGATTTGTAAAGTATTGAGCGGCAACGACATCAAGGAGATTGCGAAAGATCCTTATTTTAAGGTGATCCAGAAAACCGTGACAACTACCAGCGACGTGACTACATGGATACAGTCCAGCGTGGAACAGCTTGTATCAATGGTTGACACGTTTGCAACAACACCTGACATTTTCGGCAAATTTTTTGACCCTATGCCAACGTCTAAGTTGGTTATCCCTGCACTGACAGTAAGGTCAATAGGTTCAGGTGCGGAAGCGGGTGCCCCCACACTTACGTCGCTCAGCGACAAGAAGTTTAATTTGGACGTTAAATCCTTCAAGTCGGCCTACTACTGGACTGTTGAGACTGAAATTGATGCAATTGTTAAAATGCTTCCGGACCTCAAAACTGATCTGATGGCCGCAATTGCATACGCCTACGACGACGCTATCATTAATGGTAACACGTCCACGGGGACTGACCATACCAAATACTGGAATGGACTGAGAACTGTGGGGTTGGCTGGATCAACAACATCTGATCTGAGCACATTCAGTTACGCAAACCTTAACGCACTGCGTAAAAAGATGGCCAAATGGGGTGTGAATCCTAAAGATTTGCGCATCCTAGTTGATAGCCTTGCATATTTTGCGCTTACCGGGCTGCCTGAGATGAAGACCATTGATGTCTTAGGCCCAGCGGCTGTAATCCTCACCGGACAGGTTGGTTCGATTTTTGGAATCCCTGTGATCTACACCGAAGCCATTCCGCTGACCAATGCGACAGGAGCCGTTGATGCCACACCAGCAAACAATATTTACGGTAGTTTGATTATTGTTAATCGCCGCATCATGGCAGGTGGTAATTATGGCGGAGTGCAGTTTATTACGTATCCCGACAAAGCTACTGACAGTATAGAATTACACGCAATTGTACAAAAAGCCTTTGCTTTGGTGGATGATACCACTATCACTGCTAAGGCAATCGCCATCGGTTACAAAATTAGTTAATAATAATCTATTCCCCCGGAGTAATCTGGGGGATGTTTTATTTTTAGGAGGCTTAAATGCTTACTAAGGCAACAATTTTAACGAATACAAAACAATATCTCGGCATACAAACACTTGATACTACAAGGGATGCTGAACTTACTGCGTATATTACGCTTTGCATAAAACATGTTGAAAACTACTGCAACAGAGATTTGGAGTCCGCTAGTTACACAGCGGATAAATACATCTGGGTAGATACACCGTTGATAATTTTGCCCAAACATCTGACGCCATGTGCGGGTGTTGTATCGGCAGGGTTTGAGCAGATAGACGCTGGAATGATTGCGGTTAACACAACTATTAATCCGCTCAACGCCCGTTATAGGCTTATCTGGTATTATGGTTACGCGGCTGAGTTGAGTGTTGCGGATGGTATAATCATGCAGATGGTGCTGGATTTCTGGAAACGGAAGGGGGTCAATGGATTACAGGGGTTATCATCTAAAAGTAGCAATCAAAATAACCAGGGCGTGACTGAGCAAAACTATTTGGCGGAAATATTTACAACAGCGTACCGTGAGGCACTTGCTCCCTATCGTGTTGATCGCCTGCAAATGGGGTGGCTGTGATGGGGGTATCGTTTAAGGGGCAAAAAATACCACCTAACGCTGTTGCGCAGGCAACAAAGGCGGCATCCAATCGTTATGGCATCGAATTACGCTCTTACATAGTTGCCAATCGACTGTCTGGCAATCCAATACATCGCATCACAGGTAATCTTGCTAACTCAATAGATTACTCTGTTGGTGATCGCGGTAAATTATACATAGGATCACACGGCCTGGCATACGCTCGCAGATTGGAGTTACAGGGTACTAGCAAACGGCCAGCCTATCGCTATATCAGATCATCCATAGATGCCACGATCAACAAACTATTAAAATATCTAACGGAGGCACTCAATGGGATTAAGCCTAAATAAAATCCTTACAGATACGTTGGGGCTGCTCGATACTGATGATTGGTCTTCGGGAGCATTTATACCTTTTGAGCAATATGATAACTTTGCCGCCCCGGCTTATGTCTGTTGGAGCTTGGTAACAATACAACTGGATGATTATGGGTCGGTTACCAATGAGGTTGCGGCCAAAATGCAATTGATACTAAACTGTTATCTGTTGGGCATTACAGACTTAGCCAGCGAGGTATCCACTGCTATTGATAGCATCCTGGATACATTTAACTGTGCAAATACTGCGTTTCTGGCCGTTCTGGGGGCTAATGATATACACAAGACCATCATTACACAGGTTGCGACATCCGGAGGGCTGTACATGGCTGGTAATCGTGAGATAATCCAATTTACGTTTGAGTTTAGCAAAAATCAAATTGCTAATTAACGCAAAAAACTGTATAATTAATACTCAAAAATAAAATAGGGGGCAAAAACTATGCCATATACAGGTAAATTAACCTATGTTGCAATAGGCAAAGAGTCGGTAATCGGCACCAAATCTACCGCTATAGACACGTTTATTAAATTTAACGGGTCTGATTTTAAAAAAACGATGGAAAAAATTGAATCAAAAGTGAACACCGGGTCAATGTTTGTTGATAATGTGTATCGTGGCACCATAGCGGTTGAGGGATCTTTGACTGGTCTAGAGCCTACTGTGACAAACATTGGGCTTCTTTTGAAGTCTTTACTTGGTACCGAAACGGTTACCCAGGATGGGTCTTCGTTAATTTATAAACACGTCTTCACGCCAAACGCCGATGTATTGATTCCGATGACTCACATTACGTTGGAAGAGTATAAGGTACAATACTTAACATGGTTCCTTGGCTGTCGCGCAACGAGTCTCGACCTTAGCGCTGAAATAAACGGCCTTTTGATGGCTGATTTTAATTTTATGGGATACGACTCAAGCAAGTCTACCAACGTTTCCGGGGATAAACAAACCCCATCATTCGACACAATGGTTCCACTCAAATTTTATGAAGGTGTATTTGCCATTGGCGGCTCAACTCAGCCTATCAAATCGTTTAAAATTGCTTACAAAGAAGCGTGTGAGAACGATTACACGTTTGCATCTGGAAGAGACGTATCCGAAATAGGCCGTGGAGAAGGCTCTATCGATGTTGATTTTGAAATGAGCTTAGGCGCAAGCGCTGAGGCAATGATGGACGCGTATTACAATGGCACGGAAGCGTCTCTGGTGCTTACATTTACAACCGAAACTAACATTGATCTCACAAACAACAAGCCTGGTAAAATCATAATTACAATCCCACGTTTGAAATACACAGAATACAGCGATCCAATCAGTGGGGCAGATGTACTCAAATCATCCGTAAAAGGCCAAGGTTTCCAGCCTAGCGTAGGCTCGGCGATTACTATAGAACTGGACAACCTAGAGACAAGTGCATATTAAGTTATAGGAGGTAGTTGTGGAAGGTAAAAATTACAGATTGTTTTTAAAGAGGTTGGAAAAAATCGTAGACGTATCAGCATTCTTCGATCTTAAGGAAGGTGAGCGGGTTACTGTAACAATAGGAAGGTGGTCAGAGTTTGCTAAAAGTTACGTATCATCTAAGATGATCGATGCGGCCCCGGACATGGAATCGTTGCAACAGAAGAACTTTGCCATAGACAAAACAATGCTTCCGACTATGGACTATTACGGAACGGCGTTCGGTATAAAAGAAATTTGCTTTATCTCCGGGTGGGAAAGTATGTCGCCCGAAAGTAAAGTTGATGCTTTGGTAAAGTTGGATGTAGAGAACTGCGACCTTTATAAGACATTACAGGCCGCAGTAAAAGATTATCAGATAACCAGTGAGGCGTAGGCCCACTACAACAATCATCCAATTAACGCCTCCGGGGATAACCTGGGGGCGTTGTGTTTAGGGAGGGCCTGTGAGAGATTATCAGTACATGGTTAGGCGGCATTATGATAGTTTTTTTGAGGCCGGAAATTTTTGGATCGATTTTAAAAAGGCGTCCTCTGAGGTGTGGCAAAGATCACGGACTATTGTTAATGCGGCAGACAGAGATAGATACCTACTAACACAATCGATTGCGGCATCCAATTTTATTAAATCGGATGATGATATTACGCAAATTGATAATGATTGCGCGGATCTTTACCACAAAATACTGTATGATAGAGCGCTACACGATTGGCAAATGGATAGATCGGACGTAGATTTTTTGAAAATGGCAATCACAGATAGGGATAAGGGATTTTCGGGAGCGGCTTACAGCGTAGATCAACAACGTATGTTTGCATATTTTCAGCAATTTATAGATAGGTTCTTTGCGTTACAAGGCGATAAAGGCATATTAAGAGTGAATTACACTGATACAATTGGCATGAGTGAACATGAATATATCATTTATTTACTGGTGCAAGCCTTTACAATAAAAAAACATAATGAATTAGTAAAAAAAAATAGCAGGAGGTAACCACAATGGTTGAGATGCCGATTAATTACGTTATCGAAGCGCAGGATCGCGCGACTAAAATATTGCAGGGCGTTAACAGCCAGGTTGATAAAATGTCTGCACAGGCCTCTAAAGCAAGCGCATCCCTTGATGGAATGTCAAGGAAGGTTGGTGGATGGTCTGGTGCAATACTTGGAGCAATTGCGTCCATTGGGGCGCTTAAGATTGTTGACTCTGTTGATAAATTAAATGATCTCTCCGACTCTCTACAAATATCTATAGAGGGTCTTGGAAAAATGAAATATATCGCAGAACGTTCTGGTTCTAGTTTAGATAGTTATGCCCAAGCAATTAAAAAAATGTCGGTGTACACGTATGAAGCCAGGGACAAGACATCTGATGCCGCTACAGAGCTGTCAGCGCTTGGCATATCTATTTATAATAGCAATGGAAATCTGGAGAGCCAAGAGCGCCTTTTTTACAAATCGATTATTGCATTATCAAAATTAACAGATAACACACGCAAAACTACTGCCGCGCAAAAAATATTCGGTCGCGAAGCGTTTAGTTCCGTTTTACCATTGATAAATAAGGGCACAGCGGAATTGCTAAAATACTCCGATCGTGTTGATGAGTTGGGAGTAATCTCCTCGGAGGCCGCTGGGGTGTCCGATAATTTTATGGATTCATTGCAGGACGTTAAGCAATCTCTTACAAACCTCTACAACATTTTAGCGCCAAAAATTTTGCCGATTTTAACAAATTTTGCTAACCAAATTGCGTTAGTTATTACACAGCTACAAAACCTACCAACATGGGTCACTTCGGTTGTGGGCGGATTGATTGGGGGCGCTGGGCTAGTATTTGGAATTGCTAAAACGGTTGAGATTGTTGGAGCGCTTAAACTGGCACTGTTGGCGCTTAATACATCTAATCCGTTTGGGTGGATTGCAATTGCAATAACCGGGTTAGTTGCACTTATGGCGTGGCTAAACGATACTTTTAAGCTGGCAGATAAAATTAAAAATGTTTTTAGTGGTACCACAACGCCAACAACCAAGACCACCACAACAACGTCGGATACTGGTAAATCTACCTCTGGCGCAAACGCGAACGTCAACACAACCGGGTTGGCAATAACAGATGAGTTGCGCAAAATTGCCGCACAAATGGCGGCGGTTAGCAACTTGCAGGAGAGAATGGCGGCAAACACAGATTTTAAGATGTATGTTTTGGAGATTTTTAAAAAGTCCGATAAAAAAACAGATTATCCAGACTTACTGACGCAATACTCCGCGTTAACAGAAATATTGAAAAAAAACGCAGATTATGGTAAGGCAACCGTCGCCGAGGTTAAGAAAACTGAAAAAAGAATCAAAACCACTGGGGAGAAGGCGTCTGTAGATGCAGTTGATCTAAGAGCGCTTGAAAAAGAAACTGTTGCCAGTATATCTGGCACCAATGCGATACTCGCGTCAATTCCTGGCGGCCCCACTCAAACGGTTGGCGCGGCCGATGGCGCTGAAAATGTGACAGAAGTTGGTGGATGGAGTGCACTCATCCGTGACGCAACGATTAACATAAATGAATTTGCCACAACGCTTGGATCAGTGTTTAGTGGAGATTTATTCGCATCTATTGAGTCGTTTGGTGGAGAGATCGGGCAGTTATTTACCATTTTTACCAGCACTAACCCTCTGATGGAGGTACTGCGAGTAATTTTACAGGCCCTGATTGATACTGTGCTACCAGTGCTCAATACTACACTGGCGCCCATCATAGATATGCTCACATGGGTCGGGACGATCATTGGTGAGATGTTGATACCCATAATCACATTATTACAGCCTATCGTGGAGGCAATAATCAGTACATTGGCTGTTGTGTTGTATCCCATACTCCTATTGCTCAAACCGTTTTTATCATTTATTGGCACGATTCTTGCGGCCCTCACTCCAATGTTTGAGATACTGGGCGATGTGATGTTGTGGGTGTACAACAACATACTACGGCCCATAGTGTACGGGATAAACGTTGTAATGATTTCGCTCTTTAATGCAGTTGTAGCAGTGATGAACGGGATCAAGTGGGTTATAAACTCAATACTGGACGCAATCGGGACGTTTTGGAGTGATGCTAAAAAGTACAAAATGGCCTATTCAGAGTATTCTTCAGTGGGTACTTATGGTGAGGGGGATTACGCGGCAATCTCAACAAATACATTAACATCTGACATCGCTTCTGCGACATTAGTCGGTCAAATTGTGGGATCTACAACTACAACGGCAAGCGCTAGTGTAGCGTCCGCCACAACTGCGTCAACATCTGGATCATCTTACACTACAACGGAACAGAGACCGATCAATGTAAACATAAACAACAGCGGTGTTATAGCGGGTTTTGATTCTGAGCCCGCCTTTTTCGGGTGGGTAGTAGATGGCATCCGTGATGCAGAAGCGTTGGGTAAGTAAATTATAGGGGGATTTTATGATTAACAACCTGGATCTAATCGCTAGATGCGAGGCTAATGAGGCGCTAGCGTATAAATTTTATATCGATTTTGCCGATGGATTGGGCGATATTGATATAACTGATTATGTCCGCAAGGCAAGCGTTGAGAGTTCCGACTTTAACGATAAGTTTGAAGCCATTACTTCCACAGCATCTATTACAATTGCAACAACCTCGTACGTTTACTCCCGCCTGATGGTTCAAGCTGTTGATTTTATTTTAAAAATCTATGTCGTTGTGGCACCAGCAAATGAACTACTATTTTATGGCAAAATAAAACACGATGGCTTTACTGCCAATCGCACCGGGTTTTACAAATCCGAAATAGCAATAACGGCGGTAGATAGATTGCAGGAGTTGAGGCTGTTTACACTGCCCACCGCTATCTTACAAAATTATGTCCCTTGCTCTTACTCTGGCAATTCTGTCGTGCATTATATCTGCAATGCGGTGTTTGGATTAACTACAATGTTATCTGTTACTTATTGTCCAGCAATAAGCGGGACAATTCCGGCAATTGTATTTGATGGTACTACAACGGCTTTGGAGGAGCTGCAGAAATTATTTCTAGCTAATGGTTACGCATTCCAGATTACGGGGCAGTATTTGAAAATATATCCTATCCAAGTTGCTACTATAGCAAGCGTCTACACGATTGACTCAAATATACAAACATCCAACAAGGGCGGTATTATTAGCGATTACACCGAGGTCGATATTGTGCAAGATCCGTACACGGCCGATCCAACAGGTACCAACAGGGTGTTGTATACACACTCAGCGTATGACGATGATGCACCGGAGACGCTCACCAGCACAAATGAGTGTTACATTACTATCGCATCCGGGGCAACATATCCGGATGATGGTGGATACATTACCGCAGACATGAGCATTACAACCAGTACCGAGGCCGATGTTACCAATGCTCAAAATCTATCATTATCAGTAGTAACAATAGGCGCGGGCGCGTTAACTGTTGATTATCTAGCGTCTTCGGGCAAGGTAGTTAATTTCAGATTGAAAAATAATACCGCATACGCGGCAATCATTATGCGGTGCAGGGTGTTAGGCGACGCGGTATACAAAACTGCTATCACACAATCCAGCTACCCGCCTACTGGCACGGACTCTAATATTTACACCATTGATAGCAATCAATACATTATTACAACGGCGCAAGCCGAGGCGATGGCAAAAAAAATCTGGACATGGCTCACCGTTGGCACGTACGATTATGAGATAGATACGCGCTATTTGGGGTTTTTAGAAACTGGCGACATCATACACGTAACGGACTCTGCAAGTAACATAGACGGCGATTTCTTAGTCAGAAACGCCAAACAAAAAATCGAAATAGCATCCCAATATACAACGTTATCGCTCAAACCATTGGAGGCGTATGTCGCCCCGGTTGATGATCTGACGCTCAAAACGCAACGGGTAACTGTAATCGATACTGACACAACGAAAGGGGTCATTTTACAAGTGCTTGCATCCGTCGGCGTGACTACGGAAACAACGGCAAATGAAGGTACTGTTAATCCACAATACTCCTTAACCAATGTCCCACTAGCCGTTGCGATCGCAAATATTACAAAAAATATGAACATAATATCTTTTGATGTTGCGCGGCAATCAACTCTAACCAATTTTTTAAAATACCAGTTGCAAATGTCCACCGACGGCGTTACCTGGTCTGATTTTCTGGGCAACGTGGGATCATATCACGAGACTGTTTTATCCAAAATCGTTGTGAGAGTGCCCTATGCGACTAACGTCGATGGTGATAATGTTGATACAAATTATTATTTTAGGGTCAGACAGGTTACTGCGGCGGCATCTCCGTTATACTCACCATGGACAACGTCGGCGTTAGTAATCATTTTAGCAGATTTGTCCGCTGAGTTTACCAATGTGTTAGGATCTGTACACTCTATGGTTCTGGCTGGAAATCTGACTATAGACACTTACAACTACTGGGATGGTGCTAGTGGGATTTTCAGAATAGGCAATGCGACACAGTATCTACTGTGGGATGGGTCTGACATACAGATGAGAGGGGCAGACCTTAATATTGAGCAGGGTACACTGGAAACTTATGGAGCAACTTACAAGGCCGGACTTTATGCATCACAGTTTGCGATAAAAAACATATCTACACTTGCTACGCTTGCGTCTTTAGACGAAGCTGGTCTATTCGTATTTGGCACAGGTATGACTAAAGCCCATTTCCAGCAAACAACGGGAGGTCAACATCTGCGCATTGAACTATCATCGTCTGCGGCAGACTCGTATCTAACGCAAAACTGGAGCATGCAATCTGATACAGCCGATCTATCCTCGTACTACTCAGGTGCGGTAAGGTTGACATCAACATTAAACCTTACTGAATCGCTGTTTGCAATTATGGGTAATATTACAAAGGCTGGTGCTATTAGCACAGAGTTATTCCGCCTAAATCAAAATGGTGATATAATATTGCACGGCAATGTATCAATGTACCAAAACACCTATTTTTATTTGCCAAACGTTGCAGGTACTGGGCCTGGACGAAATACTGGTGGTATGAGGATTGGATTATCTGGCAACCCAATAGGCGGCGGTATTATGCAGTTTGGCAACTATGGTGCAACCAACCAGGCGTTTGAGTTTGTTTCGGCGAATTATGATAGATACATTATGCAAGTGCTCGATGCCGGACGTGTGGGCATTGGTGCCTCAGCCGGTAGTGTTGCAACGCTTACTGTAACGGCCCCGGCGGATATAACGGACTGGAAAGCCCTTGTGATAACCTCGCTTAGCTCAACGTGTGGCGCAGCGTTGCACCTTAAAACGTCTGGGACATCCTACGGGTGGACAATGTATGAAACGTTTGATGGGTCGTTAAATGTTGCACAACACGGCTACGCTAATCGATTTTGGATAACAAACGCTGGCAATGCAACGTTTAGCAATGATCTCACAGCCGCCACAGTGTCCGCAACTGGCAACATAACATCCGGCGCAACGGCCTATTCAAAATCTCAAATATTACCCACGTATACATCCGCCCTCCGCACGTGGTGGGATGGGTTTTGTGCAATGTACAGATTAAGTAGTTCGCTTGCACTCACAAGTGGCTCAGTGCTTGACCTAACACCATTGACTACCGCGTTAGCTCGTGGCGCGTTTTCGGTGGCATCTGGTGTAATATCGGTACCAGTCACTGGTATGTATGAGATTAGTGTTAATCTTACTGCCTACTCTGCTAACTCTGCCAACATGATAGTTTTGGTTTATCGTAAAAATGGGCCTGATTGGGATGTCGTGGGGCAGATTGATAATTATGTAATATCGGGCAACAACAAAACCATGCTATCCGGAACGTTCCTTGTGCTAGCTTCCACAACAATTGCCACGTTTAAGGTGGCAGTATATACAAACGCAACCTTAGGATACATTGAGGGCGGAACATCCGGGTACAACTCAATGGTAACTCTGCGCATGATTTGTGAGGGATAATTTACCGTAAAAAACTGTATTATTAACAGTCGCGGAGGCTACAATGGGTGGATTTACGATTGAGGATCTGACTAACATTATTAATTTAGCCACAACACCAATAGGCAAACAACTAAGCAGATTCGAGGAGCAATATGTTAGAGTGGATGGGCATTTAGAGCAACTTAATAAATCGGTAATTAGCATAAACGCCCGCCTGGAACGAGTGGAGGATTGGCAAAAAAAACATGACGATAGGCCTAGATTACAATTGTCTAACGCCGTGGCTATCATTGGCATATCTGCATCTAGCACAGTTGTGTTAACATTTATTTTGAAGATATTTAAAATTATCTAATGGAGGTACAACGTGGATTTTTTACTGGGGCCGCGTGGTAAAATATCAGCAACACGCATTGAATCAGTAGGCGCCGCGTGCCTTGCTGGGTTAATGCCATTTTTGCAAATTATCTGCAAAATATTTGCAATAGAAATAGACTTATTCCCGTATTTTACTGCACTGCTAGCGTTTTCAGCATCAGTACAGGTCGGTGGTAAAGTGGCAGAACGCAATTAGGAGGAGGAGGATATGAAAATGGCAGAGATAATTATAGTAATAGTATTGGTAATTGGTGGATTTGTGGGCGGTGGATTTGTGGGCTATAATGTTGCCCCGAAAACAATTATCAATAATCAGTATCAAACGGTAAACACCGAAAACAATATCACAACAACTCAACAATCAGAGGTAAAGGCATTCCAGGGCCAGGTACAGATTACGGCACTTACTGAGCGTAGCATTACCAACATTAATGTTAATTTAACAGGCATTACCAATCTATCGATTATCATAAAAACAAACCTCCAAAATACAACCTCCACAACCAACACGCGCACCAATCAATAATTTTGGTGCCTCCACAACATATCCCCGGAGTAATCTGGGGATATTTTTTTGCCCTACATATTTAACGTTTTAATTCTAATTATATACACTATATTGATTTAACATTAAACATAAAATATATTTTAAAAAACTATTGACATTATAATTAAAATGTGCTATACTATTACTAGATAAAGAGATAAAAAAAGAAAACAAATTTTAAAAAAAATAAATAAAAAATTGCACATCCCGGGAGAAATCCCGGTAAACTCTATATAATCAAAACACGGTTATAGAACTTAGGTGAGTACCAACCCACTGATGAGCTGGCGAAGATCCAGCGAAACTGGCCTAAATCAATGGCTAGTCTGGGTATTTTATTTTATTTTAGGAGGATTTTATGGAAGAGCTTTTGAAGGCTTTTGACAAGGCCGTAGACGAGTACTGCGACAACGCAGATGCTCTTATAGAGCATACCAAAAAAATTATAGAGGAGTACTAA
>Ga0153915_10002141_pt1 | contig 18111 bp, 16 predicted proteins | sample Opewatmetagenome_2_FD_107003 | JGI IMG/M metagenome (GOLD analysis project Ga0153915, IMG submission 107003) | Freshwater wetland microbial communities from Ohio, USA - Open water 3 Core 3 Depth 3 metaG | ecosystem: Environmental > Aquatic > Freshwater > Wetlands | place: USA: Ohio, Lake Erie...
GAGCTGTCGCAGCGCCAAGCGGCATTGTTCCCAGATCGGGTTGGTCAGTATTTTGCGTGCCATCCCTAGCCCTAAAGCACGTATTCAACAGGTTGTACAACTTTATCGTTAACAGTCCCTAGTGAAGTCTCCTTCAGTTGATCTGGGGATGGTTCGGTTGACCACGCTACACTTTGGTGTGTGGTGGATATGTAGTGGGCGGCCATACCGGCGCTGGCCACCGCTGTTCAGTACCAGGCCAAGACCTCTCCGCACCGTACCCGAGACAAAGGAATGGAGCCGAACATGTGAGGCGGCGATGCCGCTCCCGCCAGTCTGGTAAAGCAGTTGGCCTAGACTGGATGAGCCGCTCATCAGAGATGTTGAATTGGTACCGGTTTGGGCGGGGAAGACCGTCCAAGAACCTGAACAAGGATTCCCCGCCCGAAAGGGCGGGGAGATTGTCGCAAGGGAACCGTACTCGCGTTCAACGATTGTACGGACTCTGGTTTGTCGGCTTCAGGGAGATGCCAGCCTCGGATGCTTTGGCTCGTACGCCACCTTCGGGGCGTCCGAGTTTTAGGCCGATGACTCGTGTTGGCGTGTTTTCACCCGCCAAGGAACGAAGCTGACGCACTTCCGACGGTGTCCAAGGCGTGCCAGCATTTCGGTTGTATTTGGCCATACTGATTCCTCCTTTCCGCGTTGAGGTTCTTGTTGTGCCTCGACGAAGTGAGTGCCCACGGACGGCCGGACCCGACCGCCCGTGGGGCGCTCGCGAGGCGAAAGTGCGTGTGGCCTATGCCGCTTCCCTGCCGAAGAGAAGGTGCCAGCGTGCAACTACGGCCTGTGCGCCTTTCTCGATTGTCGCTAAATCGGCGGAGATATCGGCTGGCGCCGTGGTGATCCGGCGCTGCATTGACTCGGCGACCATGCACAGTGACGCATCCGGAATCCTACCTTCGGTGGGATGCTTGAGCTGCCATTGGTGCTGCATCACGGCGACAAGTCGGGCTCCAACCTGGCCGATCTGGTAGCGCGCACCCTTGGCGAGATAGAACCGCAACGCCCCTACGAGTGGGGCTCCTTTGCGTTCGCCGTGCACAATCATGTGCGGCGTCACATTCACCTGGATCTCGGGGTATGCCAGAACCGCCTTATGCCCGTTCTGTGGTCGGTGGAAAGTAAATCCACTCCGCTGGAACTGAGGGGCAAGTTCCTTGAGGGCTTTCAGCGCCTCGATGGTGACTCCGTTATCGATCTCGTGCCAGCGGGTGCCTTTTCGCGTTCGAACATAGGCCATCGCGGCAGCAAGAATCGCAACATCCACTGCGCCTCCCTCCAGGAAATCTCGGGCTGCGGGCTTGAAAGCTTGGTAGTAGGGCGCGAAATTGCGCTTTTGGGGGCGTAACTGTCGGACAATACTGTCGCGGTGTCCGGGGGTTCGAGCTGTGATGAACTCAGCGAGTTTGTCTGCGGTGATCTTTAGGGTCATTGGGCCCGCTGTTCCGGGACTGAGAGTTTGCTAGGCCTCGCCCGAACAGCGGTAAGGGGACGCATAACATGTGATAGTTCTCGCGAAAGGGGTGGCTGTCGGCAGCCTCCCCGAAAAATTGTGTGTTTTGGACTTGCATGATCTTCCCTTGATAGTTTGTCTTGAAAAGGGTGATTGGCTTTTGCATACAGCGTGCCACCTTGCGACGCTGGATTTTATCTTGTTGGTAGTTAAGGTTATGTGCCGACAGGCATTCTTTCGGGCACTCAGAACTCGTTGATGTCGTGCGGAGTTTCGTGTCTGTATGGCGCAGTGCAGCGTCCCTATGTGTGGCAGTAATGCGCACCTACATAGAGGGGCCTGTTCTATTGGGCCAGTATCGGCGTTGTGGTGCGAGTGCGCCCTCCACTCCACTAGAACCGGCAGCCTCGTGGGGCGTAGTACGAAAGGAGGCCGCCGCTTCTCCTAGTCTGGTTCGTCCGCTGAATGGTACTTGGGCAAAGCCCGCGCGCGCCGGTACAGCATAAAGGCTTTATGCGTACCAATCCGACTTGGTGACCCGAACGGTACAAAGCTATTCGCAGGGATAACCAGCGGCGACAAATTCACGCGCCCGGAAAACCCCGAGACTCGTAGCGACAGCCTCAGCATCTTCCAGACGCGAAGCTCTGTTACGGTCCCCTTTCACTTGTTTGGATATGTTATGGAATCGTAACACCTATCCATGCGCCAATCTTCCAGACGGCATGGTCGCAAATTTCCATGCGGGGAATCCAACAGCCTTGAGCTAGACCGCGAAGTCTCATGATGCCTAGCGCATTCCTAAAAGGCTGAAAACAAGCAGTTTTAGCCGATTTCAATACCTTTGACATGTCGAAAGAAAGGACCCATATTTTCGACATGTCAGCCACACGAATTGACTACGGAGCTCTTCAGTCCACTGCCTTGCACCGAATTCGTGCGAAGGGAGTGGCTTGGGCATTTACGCCTGGGGATTTTGCGGACTTGGGCGATCCTCGATCAGTGGGAAAGGTGCTGTCGCGCCTCACTACGCGCGGCGTGATTCGCAGAGTCCGTCGTGGGATCTACGAGATACCGCATTCGCATCCCATCGCGGGAGTAGTGGGTGCAACGACGGAGGCGATTGCGGACGCGATTGCCCGCCGTGATGGTCTCAAGCGGTTTGCTTCCGGGGCTGCTGCGGCCAATGAACTTGGGTTGAGCACACAGGTATCGGCAGGGAGAACCTACGGGGCCGGCCCTCGTTCTCGTACCGTAAAGATGGATGACGCTACAAAAATCCATTTCAGCAAACGGTCCGGTAAGGTGCTGGCTCTCGTTGGGCGCGCCAGCGGGCACCTTGCCGAGGCCCTACGCAATCTTGGCCGCGACAAGATTGGCGAGGCCGACCTCAAATCATTGCGTTCCCGAATGAACACCAAGGACCGCCGCCAGTTGCTGGAAGACCTGCGCTTGGTCCCTGCCTGGATGCGCCCGCTGTTCAAGGAGGTGGCCCGTGGCGTCTAGGAACCCCGTCATTGACCTCACTCCTCGCGAGCGGAGAGAGCTTTTCGATCAAACCGGAAGAGCGAAGAACCTTCCCGCTGTTCTTGTGGAGAAGGATTTCTGGGTCTGCTGGACGCTCCATCGGCTTTTCTGTCTGCCAGGGGCTCGCGAGAACCTGATTTTTAAAGGCGGCACCTCGCTCTCGAAAGTATGGCGAGCCATCGACCGTTTTTCCGAGGATATCGACATCTCGCTGAGTCGTGAATGGCTCGGCTTCGGCGGAAGCAATGATCCCGAGAAAGCCCCCAGTCGAAAGCAGCGGGGCCGTCTTCTCGACAACCTCAGTAATGCGTGCGCGGCGAAAATCCGTGAGGAAGTCCTTCCTGGTCTAAACCGAATTTTCTCCGAGGAGATTGGGGCAGATGGATGGATTTTGGAGATCGACCCCAATGACGGGCAGACGGTGCTTTTTACATATCCCACAGTCATGGACACGGCTCCAACCGGTGACTATGTCCGCCGCGTCGTCAAGATAGAGGGAGGCGCCCGTTCGGACCGTTGGCCCGTGGAGATGCAGCGCGTGGATTCTTTCGTGGCCGAAGTCTTTCCGAAAGCGGCAGTCGAAGCCACGGAAATTCCTGTTCTCTCCATTGAGCGCACCTTTTGGGAGAAGGCGACGATCCTTCACTCCGAGGTGCACCGGCCTGCGGACAAAGCGATTCCTTCGCGCTACTCGCGGCATTACTCCGACCTCGCCGTGCTTGCCGGTCTGGAAGCGGGAAAGCGCGCACTGGAGCGCGATGACCTCCGCGAGCGCGTGGTGGCCCACAAACAGATTTTCTTCCCCGCCGCATGGACGAGCATGGAAACGGCGGTGCCTGGCCAATTCAAACTCATCCCTTCGCAGGAGCGTCTTGCTGCTCTTGCGCGCGATTATCAGGACATGCAGCAGATGTTCTTCAAAACTCCTCTGCCGTGGGCCGAGATCGTCGAGCGCCTGCGCGGCCTAGAGAAGGCAATTAACGCCAGACCGACGGAACGGTGATGAACTTACGAAACCTCGGCAATCCCCTGTGGATTGCCGAGACTTTGTAAGGTCGTAGCGCACCCAGTAGCACCCTCCGTGGCATCCCTCCCGTCCTTTGCGCTATTTGCGAAAACCGCCGAGTTTTCCTGCAATGCGTTCGAGTCTCATGATCTCGCGGCCGATCCGTAGTTGCTCCTGTTTCTTGCAGCGCAATTCTTGGGCGAGCTTGTCGCGATAGGTGTCGATGGCACGGCGCAACACTAGCGCGGCGCCTTCGGCCGCCGTACCACCACAACGGTTTTCGGCAAGCAGCGCGCGGACGGTCAGCGGGGCAATCTGTTGGGATCTACACCATGCAGCAAGACCACCATTCCGTTGGAAGAAGAACTTGGCCTGTTCTTTCGACAACGCCACCCGGCGTAAAGCGAGCGACTTATCAAGGACAAGAGTGAGGTATCGGGCGATAGCCTTCCAGTTTTGTTCGGAGTGTTGCCAATGGTAGTGCAACCGGAGCAGAGATGCTCGACTCAGGCCGCTATTGTGGAGGGGGCGTCCAAGGCGATCCCGAGCGCCGAGATCGAGTGCGCGAGCCCACTCGACCGCAAGGCACACTCCATTCCTCACTCTGCCAGTCTCCTCGTGGGCTGCGTGGATAAGCGTTAACAGCCGAAGACAACGCCGCACATCGGCTTGTCGGTGGGCATCGAGCTTGCACCACTCCGGATCACTCGTGTCAGGCAGCCAGGCCGGGGGGATCTCCGGAAGTGGCGGGAGGCCGTTTGTCGCGCACATCGTTCTGAATTGGTTTCGACGGCACTTGTATGCTTCGGAATTTCGCTAGTGGCAACCGTATCCTCTGAGCCAATTCGAGGATGGGATTGATCCCGAGGTATTCGCCGGTCATACTCGGAATCGCCATGAGTGCACAATACAGTCGGGTGGATTCCTTCAAAAGGAAGTTTGCAGGCGCCTCACAACTACTGGACGCCAAGCCAGAGCAGATCGTTTCCCTCAAGCTCCGCGAGCCGGTCAATTCGTACCAAGTGTACCACGACCTCGTCAGGGATCTCGAACACGATGCTGGACTTCAGTGTACCGAGGTCGATAGGGCCGTAGATTTACAGGGCCAAGGCTATCTCCTTTCCGATGGCAAGAGTCAGGTGATCGTCGTCGAGCACGAGACCGGCCTTGAGATCCTCTACATCGCTGGCTCGATTGCGTCGCTGATTTCGGTGGTTCCGATGATTCTCCAGGCATGGAGCTGGCTACGCGGTCGATTCATGCCGCGGCACGGGCCGGGACCGCATGAGATCGAAATGCGAAGGCTAGACGCCGATGGCCATCTTGAGGAACACCCGATGGATCCGCGGGCCGTCGGCGGAATGGGGTTTTGGGGTGCAATGGGTTCGGCGTTTGCGACCTCGGCGAGCCTTATCGAGACTGAACTCAAGAATCTCACCGGGCAGGTACAGTTGCTCACGGCACGAGTCGAATCTCTAGAGAAAGCTTCCGGCACCAAGCCCCCGCCAAGGCGAAAAACCCGCCGCTCCGCCAAAAAGTCTCGCGTGTGAGAAAAGGCCACTGCGCCTTCACGCCATACCTTCGATTCCGTCGCCTGGTTTCTCTGACGCCGACGGCGGCGAGGACGGTGAGGGTGGGAGCAGGGGCGACTCCACCGGTGACCATCCCGGTAGCGATGCTGGTAGCGACGACGACGCCCGCGTCATCGCTTCGTGTGAGGCCACGATCCCCATGACGGCACCGCGCAACGCCGCCGGCAGCGTTGCCCAGCTTGCGACGATTCTTGCCAGCTCCGGGCACGCCGGGACGATTCTTTGTGAGTCCAGTTGTGAGGATGGGGCAAAAGGCGCTTGGTCCACTGGTGCCGGAGTACCATCGGATTTCACCGATGCTCCATCCAACAAAGGCTTGCGCAACTCTCTGCCGTTTGATAAGTTATCAGAGTTCTGGAGGGGTGGCAGAGTGGCCGAATGCGCATCATTGGAAATGATGTTTAGGCGAAAGTCTAACGGGAGTTCGAATCCCTCCCTCTCCGCCATTTCTCACGGCGCCAAAGGCCGGTGCCCGCAAAGCGGGCGAGAACGCAAAGCGTGGGATAGATTCACCTACCTGTTCTCCGTGGACATCAAGGCGGTGTCGCTTCGCAGGGTGAACCAAGAGAAGGCGGATTGACCTCGATTGTTCACCAGCCTTCACGGGCAGCTTCTAGAATCGTCGGATATAATACTTTACAAATAGTATTACTAAAAGTATAGTACTGTATCATGATTCAGAGGCCTTTCTGGCTGAAGCGCATCGACTCGGCGTGGGGCGAAGCCCCCATCGTCTGGCTCAGCGGGGTGCGCCGGTGCGGCAAGACCACGCTGGCGGAGAGCCTCGGCGCCGGCAGGATCCTCTACATCGACTGCGACGTCCCTGCGGTGGAGGACATGGTGCGCGACCCCCAGGTCTTTTTCCGCGGCTGTCCAAAGTCGGTGATCGTGTTCGACGAGATCCACCAGCTCCGCGATCCCGCCCGCGTGCTCAAGATCGCCGCCGACGGCTTTCCGCGCCTGAAGATCCTCGCCACGGGTTCCTCCACCCTCGCCGCCAGCAGGAAATTCCGCGACACCCTGACCGGGCGCAAGCGCACCGTCCACCTCACGCCGGTGCTGTGGGATGAGCTCGAGTCCTTCAAGGTCGGGCTCCACACCCGGCTTTTCCACGGAGGCCTGCCCGCCGCGCTGCTCGCGGAGGCGAAAAAGGCGGCATTCTACCGGGAATGGCTGGACTCATTTTTCGCGCGCGACATGCAGCGCCTCTTCGGCTTCCGGGACATGAACCGCTTCAACGCGCTGTTTGAGCACGTCCTGAAGCAAAGCGGCGGGCTGTTCGAGGTGGCGCGCGCCGCCGCCCAGCTCGGCACCTCGCGCCCCACAGTTGAAAGCCACCTGAGCGCCCTTGAAGTCACCCATGCGATCACACGGGTGCGGCCGTTCCACGGTGGTGGGCAGAGCGAACTCGTGAAACAACCCAAAGTGTACGCCTTTGACACCGGGTTTGTCAGCTTCGCCCGCGGATGGGATCCCCTCCGCACCGACGACTTCGGCCTGCTTTGGGAGCACCTGGTCCTTGAGCATCTGCAGGCCCATTTCCCCGACACGCCGGCGCACTACTGGCGCGACAAGCAAGGCAATGAGATCGATTTCGTCCTGCCTCGCAGCCGCGATGCGGTGGACGCGATCGAGTGCAAATGGAGCCCCGAGGCATTCGACGGCGCCGCCCTCGCGATCTTCCGCCGACTCCATCCGAAGGGCAGCAACTACCTGGTCTGCCCCTCTCCCATGCAATCCTACACAAAGCGGTCGGGCTCTCACCACGTATGCGTCTGCACGCCCGCGGGGCTCCTCAATGCGCGCCGATCCGACGCATCATGAGACCGAGGTCGGGCGGGAATGGTGACCCCGGCCAAAACCGATGTGCCGTCTCGCAAATCGGCGCGACCTTTGCATCCTAGGATCCGACACCCGCGCGCCATGGCAGCCCCCGCATCCGGAACTGGAAACGCCCCCGCCGCCGTCGAGGTCGATCTCGGCCTCGTGCGGAAGTACAATGTACCCGGACCGCGCTATACCTCGTATCCCACGGCACCGCAGTTCACGAGCGACACGCCGGCGGAGGCACTGGTCGAGGCCATCCGGCGCGACAATGCCGGCGACTCCCGGCCGATCTCCCTCTACTTCCACCTGCCGTTCTGCGAGACGCTCTGCTGGTTCTGCGGCTGCACGACCGTCATCACGCTGAAGTACGATTCGGCCGCCACCTACGTCGGTTACCTCGGGAAGGAACTTGCGCTGGTCCGTCCGCTGATGAACCCGCGGCGCCGCGCTGTGCAGCTCCACTTCGGCGGCGGATCGCCCACCTTTCTCCCGCCCGACGTCATCCGCCGCCTCGGCGGGGCGATCCACGCACATTTCCAGTTCGCCCCCGGGGCCGAGAACAGCGTCGAGGTCGACCCGCGCCGGCTCACGCACGACCACGTGCGTGCCTTCCGCGAACTCGGCTGCAACCGCGCCTCGATGGGCGTGCAGGACACCAATCCCGAGGTGCAGGAGGCGGTGCACCGCGTGCAGCCGATGGAGCTCAACCGCCGGGCGATGGACTGGATGCGGTCGGAGGGGTTCCACTCCGTCAGCCTCGACCTCATCTACGGCCTCCCCCACCAGACCGCCGACTCCTTCGCCCGGACGATCGACGAGGTGCTGACGCTCGCGCCCGATCGCATGGCGATCTTCAGCTACGCCCACGTCCCGTGGATCAAGCCCTCGCAGCTCATCTTCGAAAAACAGGGCAGCCTTCCCTCGACCGAGGAGAAGCTGAAGATGCTCGCCACGGCGGTGCGCAAGCTCACGGCCGCCGGCATGGTGTCGATCGGCATGGACCACTTCGCTCGCGCCGACGACGAGCTCGCCGTCGCCCAGCGCGCGGGCACCCTGCAGAGGAACTTCCAGGGGTACAGCACTCACGCCGGCGCCTCGATCTACGGCTTCGGCATGTCGTCGATCTCGCAGACCGACGACTCCTACCGGCAGAATCTGAAGGGGCTTCCTGAATACTACGCGGCGCTCGACGCCGGGCGCCTGCCTCTCGAGCGCGGGCTCATCCTCGGCGCGGAGGACCGCCTCCGCCGGCAGACGATCATGCGCATCATGTGCGACCGACGGGTCGATTACGCCGCCCTCTCGGCGCGGCTCGGGGTCGACTTCCGCGCCCATTTCGCCCCCGAGATCGAATCGCTGGCCGACCTCGAGGCCGACGGCCTGCTGGCGCGCAGCGACTCCGGCTTCTCCGTGACCGGGATGGGCACGCTCCTCATCCGCATCATCGCGATGCGCTTCGACGCCTACCTCGACAAGGGGCCGCGGCGCTTTTCAAAAACGGTATGACCTCCGAACCGCCGCTTGCGCCCGGGCGGGCTCCTGTGGCTAACTGAAGACCTCCCGCATGCCCTTCCGAATCTGCAAGACCTTCGAGATCGAAAACGGCCACATGCTCTCGAAGCATCCCGGCCGGTGCCGCTTCCCTCACGGGCACAGCCGCACCGTGGAGGTCGTGCTCGCCGCCGACGCCCTCGACGCGAACGACATGGTCTGCGACTTCAAGGCCGTGAAGCACGCGCTGGAGCCGTTCCTCGACGCCTGGGATCACGCGATGTGCGTCAACACCGACGATCCGAACTTCGCCCTGCTCCGGGAAACCTACGGCGACCAGGTGATCCCGTTCGACAGGACCGACCCGACCAGCGAGGTGATGGCGAAGACGATCTTCGACGAGCTCGAGCGCCGGCTCGCCCGGGAGGAGGCCGCCGGAACCGTCCCCCGCGGCGTGCGCGTCGAGCGCGTCCGGCTGACTGAGACGAGTTCGAGCTGGGCGGAGTACGCGCGCTGACCGGCGGCGGCCGGCGCGCCGCTAAGGGATGCGGAGCTTCATCCCGGGCTTCACGCCGTTCTCGCTCTTCAGCTGGTCGCGGTTGGCCTCGAGGATCTCCTGCCAGCGCCCGCCGTTGCCGTAGTATTTCTGGGCGATCTTGAAGAGGCTCTCGCCGGCGCCGACGACATGCTCGCGTTTTGCCGGCGAGGAGGCTGCGGGGCGCGTCGGCGCCTGGCTCCTTGCCGCGGAGGTGCGGGCCGGCGGCGTCTGGGCGAGCGCGGGCCTCGTGGGCGCCGGCGCGGAGGCCTGAGGCGGCGTCTGGTTCGGGCGGCCGGGCTTGGCCGGCGGCGGATAAAATAGCTTGGGCTTCGCGGCAGGAGGCGCGACCGTCACCTCGTCCGCAGGGGCCGCCTCCTCGGCAGAGGCCTCGGCCGAGGACGGCGCACCGGTCAGGAGCGTGCCGAGCTTCTCCTTCAGCTGGAGGTTCTCGCGCTGGAGCTCGTCGATGCGCGTCATGAGCTCGAGGCGGGCCACCTGGCTCTCCAGGGGCTGGCCGGGGAGGGAGCGCGCAAATTCCCGCTGGGCCGCCTCGATGCGCTGGCGGACGAGGTCGGCCTGCTTCGAGTTGCGCTGCAGATCGAGATACCTCCGGAAATGGTAGATCGCGTAGAGCGGATCCTTGACGTACTGCTGGTAGATCAACCCGGCTTCGAGGTGGGCCTCGGGAGCGTCGTCGTGACGCTTGGCGATGACCTTGAGATATTCTCCGAGCGCCTCCTGATAGCGCCCCTGGCGCTTGAGCTGGTCTCCATGCCGGTAATACGGATCGTCGGTCTCGTTTCCGGAGGCGACGCTGTCGCCCGGATTGCAGCCGCAGGCCAGGAGCAGCCAGCACAGCAGCCCCCCGGCCAGGATCAGGTTTCGCGACAGTCGCCCCATCGGAGTGCGGGAATCGGATTGAACGCCGAAATTGAGGGGCTAAGTTCACCCGCCGCTCAGGCCAACACAAATCCTAAATGACCTCCGACGCCCCTTCCGCCGTCCAGCGCGGCCGCGAATGCATCCGGATCGAAACCGAGGCGCTTCAGGCGACCTCCGACGCCCTCGACTCTTCGTTTGTCGCGGTGGTCGAGGCCGTGGAGGAGGCGGTGCAGGCGGGCCGCAAGCTTGTCTTCAGCGGAGTCGGCAAGTCGGCGCACATCGCGCAGAAGCTCGCGGGCACCTTCAACAGCACCGGCGTCACCTCCTGCTTCCTCGACGCCACCCAGGCGCTGCACGGCGACCTCGGCCTCTGCGCGTCGGACGACGTCGCCATTCTCCTCAGCAACAGCGGCCAGAGCGCTGAGATCCTCCGGCTGCTCGCGATGCTCAAGCGCTTCGCGCTGAAGACCGTCGCCCTTACCGCCAATCCCGACTCGGAACTCGCGAAGGACGCCGACCTTTGCCTGCGCTACGTCGTCCCCCGCGAGGCCTGCCCGCTCAGGCTCGCCCCGACGGCGAGCACGACGGCGGCGCTGGCCATCGGCGACGCCTTGGCGATGGTCGTGCTCGAGCGGCGCGGCTTCACCCGCGACGATTTCGCCCGCCTCCACCCCGCCGGCAACCTGGGCACCATCCTCCTGCTGAAGGTGAAGGACATCATGCGGACGGGCGACCGCCTCCCGGTCATGTCCGACCGCGGCTCGGTGCAGGAGGCGATCCTGGGAATGACCCAGGCCAAGTCGGGAAGCATCGCGCTCATCGACGATGCCACCGGACGCCTAACGGGCATCCTTACCGACGGCGACTTCCGCCGCAACGTGCTCAGCCATCCCGATTTTCTCGCCCAGCCCGTCAACCGCTACATGACGCGCAACCCGAAGACGGTGCCCGCCGAAGCCCTTGCGGTGGAGGCGCTCCGGCTGTTCGACCGCCACAAGATCGACGATCTGATCGCGGTCGACCCCGAGGGCCGCCCGGCGGGCCTTGTCGACGTGCAGGATCTTCCCAAGGTGAAGCTTCTGTAGGCAGGCGGTTGATTCCGCTCGCCGCCGGGCTTTTTCGAGGGATAGTGAAAGGCAATCGTCTGCATTTCTCACGCCATGCCTGTGCCTCCCTTCCGCTATCAAGAACCGTTTCCGCTCAGCAAGGACGGTACCGTGTACCGCCGCCTGACCACCGACTTCGTCTCCACGACGACCCTTGAGGGCCGGGAGATCCTCAAGGTTGAGCCCGAAGCCCTCGCCTACCTCGCCCAGCACGCGATGCGCGACTGTTCCTTCCTCCTGCGCGAGGCCCACCTGATGCAGGTCGCCGCGATCCTCGGCGACCCCCAGGCATCGGCCAACGACAAATTCGTCGCACTGACGATGCTCCGCAACGCGGAGATCTCGGCCGAAGGCATCCTGCCCTTCTGCCAGGATACCGGAACGGCCACGGTGGTCGCGAAGAAGGGCCAGCAAGTCTGGACCGGCGCCAACGACGCCGAGTTCATCTCGAAGGGCATCTACAAGACCTACACCGAGGAAAACCTGCGCTACTCCCAGACGATCCCCCTCACGATGTACGAGGAGATCAACTCGGGCACGAATCTGCCGGCGCAGATCGACATCTACGCCACCGAGGGGGCCGCCTACAATTTCCTGTTTGTCGCCAAGGGCGGCGGCTCGGCCAACAAGACCTTCCTCTACCAGGAGACCAAGGCGCTGCTCAACCCGAAGAGCCTCGAGGCCTTCATCGTCGACAAGATGAAGCACCTCGGCACTGCGGCCTGCCCGCCGTACCACCTGGCCTTCGTGATCGGCGGCACCTCGGCCGAAGCCTGCCTGAAGACCGTCAAGCTCGCCTCGACCAAGTACCTCGACACGCTGCCCACGAAAGGCAATGAGCTCGGCCAGGCGTTCCGCGACGTCGAGCTCGAGGCCAGGGTACTCCAGATCGCCCAGGCGTGCGGCATCGGCGCGCAATTCGGCGGCAAGTATTTCGCCCTCGACGTGCGGATCATCCGCATGCCCCGCCACGGCGCCTCCTGCCCCGTCGGCGTCGGCGTCTCCTGCTCGGCCGACCGCAACATCAAGGCGAGGATCGACCGCGACGGCATCTGGCTTGAGCAGCTGGAGGCCAATCCCGGCCGCTTCATCCCCGACAAGCTCCGCGTGCTCCGAGAGGAGAACATCGTGAAGCTCAATCTCGACCGGCCGATGCCCGAGATCCTCGCCGAGCTCACCAAGTATCCCGTCACCACCCGCCTCTCGCTCAACGGCACAATCATTGTCGCGCGCGACATCGCCCACGCGAAGCTCAAGGAGCGGGTCGACGCGGGCCAGGGCCTGCCCGAGTACTTCAAGAAGCATCCCGTCTATTACGCCGGTCCGGCCAAAACCCCCAAGGGCTACGCCTCGGGCTCGTTCGGCCCCACGACCGCGGGACGCATGGACAGCTACGTCGACCTCTTCCAGTCGCTCGGCGGCTCGATGGTGATGATCGCGAAGGGCAACCGCAGCAAGCAAGTGACCGACGCGTGCAAGAAGCACGGCGGCTTCTACCTCGGCTCGATCGGCGGCCCCGCCGCCATCCTTGCCAAGGAGAACATCCGCAAGGTCGAACTCGTCGAGTATCCGGAGCTGGGCATGGAGGCCATCTGGAAGATCGAGGTCCAGGACTTTCCGGCGTTCATCCTCGTCGACGACAAGGGCAACGACTTCTTCACGAACGCGTGTGCCGCGGCCCATGCCGCGCCCAAGGCGTGACCGGCATTCCGGCCGCCGACCTATTCAACGCCCGCCGGTCATCCCGGCGGGCGTTTCGTTCTCAGCGATCACGGCTCACCCATCGCGGTCACCACGACGGAGCGCACGTGCGCCGCCCGGCGGTGCTCCCAGAGGAAGATCCCCTGCCAGGCGCCGAGCAGGAGTTCGCCGTCGGAGAAGGGCACGCTCTCGCTGCTCCGGGTGAGAGCCATCTTGATGTGGCTGGGCATGTCGTCGGGCCCCTCCATCGTGTGTTCGAAGTCCTGATCGCCCTCGGGCACAAGGCGGTCCATCCACGCTTCGAGGTCGCGCCGCGCCGTCGGATCGGCGTTTTCCATCAGCACGAGGCTGCAGCTCGTGTGCCGGCAGAATACCGTCAGCACTCCCCGGCTCAGGTCGCTTTTTCGCAACGCCGCGGCGCACTCCTCGGTGATTTCATAGGTGCCCCGGCCGCGGGTCGGGATCGTGAGCGTGGTGGTGTGGACGGGCATGGCGTGGGCTGGGAACCTCCCGCCCGAGATAGCCTGGACGCCACGCTGGACTCAAGCCCGGTTGCGCGGAACAAAAGCGGCCCCGATCCTGCAATCCATGATTGCCCGTCGGAATCCGCGCCAGCGCGCTCCGGTCAAAACTTGATCGAGAGGTGGTTGCCCGCGGCCTCGAGACGGCTCATCGAACGATCCCAGCCGTCCTCGGAAAGATAGCGGATGACCTCGCGCCTGGCGCGCTCGGGCACTGCCGGCTCGGGCGCATAGCTGCTCGCCGCGCTCAGGGCGGCGAGGAGGCGAGCCCGACGTGATTCGGAGGCTGCAGCCGCGGTCGGCAGCACCTCGGCGGTGTGTTTTGCCGGCATGACGGGCAAACCGCGCTCCTCAAAACCCAGCGTGCGGCTGCTGTTGTCGGAAAGACTGGTTTCGGGCAGGCCCACCGTCAGCAGGTTCGCCGGAGGCGTTTGGATCGACGGGACAAGGGCCGCCAAGTCCCCGCGGCTCCCAAATCGGGCGTTCATCCACGGAATCTGCTCCGAGTCCTGCACCGCCGCACCCGCCGGCTTATCCACCGCGACCTCGGTCAGCCGGGCATCGGACGCGGAGACGGGCGCGGGAGTGACCTGCACGGGCGCCGCAACGGCAGCCAGCGCCCGCAAGGGCGCCTCGGACACCGCGACGGGGACCGCCGCGCGCAGCGGAAGCGCCGCAAGATTCTCGCGCGCCACCGGAGCGGAAGGAGATTCGTTCTCAGGAAGGTAGCGTACGGCGGCAAAAGCGACCGCAAGCGCCGCAGCCGTCCCCAGGGGAAGCCGCAGCTGCCCCACCCGCTCATAGCTGAGCGCGAACCAGTGCCACCACGGCTTGCGCTCCACCAGCGCCGCCAGCTGCCGCTCACGCATCGAGCGCTCAAAATTGGTCCAGAATTCTGGAGACGGCTGCTCCGCCTTCTTCAAACGCAGGAGATCCTCCAAGGTGACTCGTTTCGACTGGCTGGAATGGCGGTCCGACATGGTTAGTTAACGAATGTAGGACTGCAGCTCAGCCTGCAGCAGCTGCTTTGCGTAATGGAGGCGGGAGCGCACAGTACCCACCGAGCATCCCATGATCTCGGCAATTTCACTGTGATCCAGTCCGTCTATCTCAAACAAAGTAACAACCATTCGATGTGTGATAGACAATTTCTGCATCGCTTCGTTCAATTTTTCCTGGAGTTCCTTGACGAAGGTCTCCCGGTCGGCACCCGTCCGGTCCGTCAGCGCATCAATGATTTCGGTGCTTTTTTCCTCTTCCGTGAACCGCTCCAGGCTGAAGAACGTCCGCAGCCGGTTCCTGCGCAAGTGCGTCAGCGTCGCATTGACGCCGATCCGGTAAAGCCAAGTGAAGAACGACGACTGTCCCTGGAATCGGTTGATCGACTGGAAGGCCTTGATGAACGTCCCCTGGGTCAGGTCGGCCGCATCCTCCCGATTTGCGCAGAGATTGTAGATCACCGAGTAGACCCGCGAGCGGTACTTCAGGATCAGTCCGTCGAACGCCGCCACATCCCCCGCCTGGACCTTCTTGACGATTTCCCAATCAGCATCCGCCTCCTGCTTGCGTTCAGGAGATGCCACTAGCGTCTTGTCCAGTGCGCGGGTGAGACTCATCCAAGGGAAGTCAATCAGGAGAGAGGGTCGAGGCAACCGGATTCGTCCCGATCACCAAGAGCAGAGACGCCTGCCCAAGCTTGGCGTTACGACCCTGCCGGGCGGAGGTTGTTCATCTGCTCCCGGAGCATGCCGTTGAGCCTGCCTAGAAGCACCGCCGCCTCCAGATGCTGCCACGGCGCCAAGGCGGCGGCGGCGGCATCCAGATCGGCCTGGACGGAAGCCGCTACATCGTCGAATACGCCGTTGGCATGCATCTGTTTACGGCGCTGCTCATAATGGGGAGCCCGGCCCGACCGCAGTTCCGCGAGGAGTTCCTCGCGATCGGACCCCGTCAGCCTGTCCAGGAGAACGAGCAGCGGCAGGGTGACCTTGCCGCCGGCAAGATCGGTGCCGAGCGTCTTGCCGATCTTCTTCTCCTCGCCGAAGAAATCGACCAGATCATCGTAGATCTGGTAGGCCGCGCCGAGGCGCTCGCCAAAGGTCGCTGCGGCCTCGGTGTACCGCGGCTCGAAACCTCCAAGCCTGCTGCCAAGGAAGCAGGAGACGCGGAAGAGCTCGGCGGTCTTGAGGTCGATGATCCGACGGTAGTCGGCGAGCGCGATCGAGGTATCGCCCCTTTTCAGGGTCTGGGCGATCTCGCCGGCGCACACACGCCGGGTCGACTCGGAGACCATGCGGCAAACCTCGGCCGTGGGAAACTGAGCCGCCACATGCACGGCATGCGCCAGGAGCGCGTCCCCCAAGAGGACCGCTGCGTCGCTGCCGAACCGCTTCGCGGTCGTCGGCCGGTTGCGCCTCATGTCGGCGCCGTCCATGATATCGTCGTGAACGAGCGTGGCCAGGTGCACCATCTCGACGATGGCTGCGGCGCGCACCAGGTCGGGCGAAGTCTCCTCCCCGCGCCATCCGCTGAAAAAGACCAGCGCCGGACGGAGCCGCTTCCCGGAGGACTCCAGGCCGTAGGTCACTAACCCGCGGATCTCTCGCTCAAAGCTCCCCACCTGCGAGCGCAGGAAGTCATCAAGCGCGCGCATCTGCGGCTGGAGCCGGGCAAAAAGCCCGCCCAGTCCGGCGGATTCGGGGGAAGGGGTTGGTGGCTGCGAAGCCGTCATTCTCCGGCAGACGGTAGGAAGTTTCCCCGAAATGGCTAATCAATAGTCGAGGGAACCTTCGCCGCCCGGCCGGCCCCGATCATTTCTTCTTGGCCTGCTCAGGCTGCACGAACGGATCGCTGCCGTCGCGATAGCCCGGGAGCTCGTCCCGGCGCAGGCCCATCTGGCGCACCTGGCTAGAATTGAAGATCTGCTCCACGGGGGCGCCCTCGGCGCTGATCGTCTTCGCCGTGACGAAAATAAGGAGGTTCGTCGTCGTCTCATCCTTCGTGTCCGACCGGAAAAGCCTGCCGAGCACGGGGATTGATCCGAGCACCGGGACCTTCGTCTGGCCCTTCGTGCCCGATACCGAGAGCAGGCCGCCGATGCCCATCGTGTAGCCGTCCTTCAGCGTCACCTGGGTCGTCGCCTTGCGGGTGGCGATGATCGGAATCGAGGCGCCGCTCGATCCACCGAAGGTGGTGCTTCCGTTCTTCTGGCTCACCTCGGGGGCGAGCGTGAGCTTGATGAAACCGCGGGCGTTCACCTGCGGTGTGACCTTGAGGAGGATTCCGATCGGCTTGTAGACGAAGCCGCTGACCTCAAACGAGCCGCGCTCCTGATTGTAGGTGTAGTTCGGGATGGGATCCTCCTCGCCCACGTTGATCGTGGCCTCGGTGTTGTTCAGCGTCACCACCGTCGGGTTCGACACCACCTTCGTGTCGTTCTGGGTCTGCAGCGCGCTCAGGATGAGGCTGAAGTCCGACGCGGAAAAGACCGCCGAGGTCACCGCCGACTGGTCGACCGTGTTCGTCAGCGAGCTGAGCAGGCTGTAGGTGCTCGACGTCGATCCGCTCGTCCCGCTCGTGGCGGTGGTGCTTGTCTCCGAACTGGTCCCGGTCGTGTTCGTGTTCTGCGGCACCTGCACGTAGCTGACATTCCCATAGATATCGGTGTAGACCATCGTCTGCTCGCCCGTCTGGACACTCGTGTTGGTTCCGTTCGTCGCCGTTGTCGTGGTGCTCGCCGTCGTGCCGTTCGTCGTCGATGTGTTGTTGCTGTAGCCGTTGCTGCCGGTCTGGCCGCGGGTCTTCGAGTAAGTGTGGGTGAGGCCGGTGGCGCTGAGCGAGTAGTTCTGCAGCGAGGCCCAGTTGACGCCGATGTTCTTGACGTCGCGATTGGTGACCTCGACGAACTTCGACTCGATCATCACCTGGTCGGTGGCCCGGTCGAGCTGCTCGATGATCGGGCGGATCCTCTTCATCTTGGAGGGCCGCTCGGTGATGACCAGCGCGTTGCTGCGGTTGTCGGTCACGAGCTTGCCTCCGGCGCCGGATTCGACGAGCGCCGCGACGATCGGCTGGATCTCGGCGGCCCGGGCGTAGTTGAGAATGAAGACCTCGGTGATCACGGGCTCCTGCGCCAGGCTCTCGGTGCTCACCACCTTGATGATGCTGCCCTGCTCGATGTAGGTGTAGCCCACGGGCGTGAGGATGACCTCGAAGATCTGCTTCCAGGTCACGTCGCGAAGCTTGATCGACGTCTTCCCCTGGAGCGTGTCCGGGATGACGAGGTTCAGCTCGAAGAGGTCGGCGACGTTGCGGAGGATCGTGCGGATATCCTCGTCGGGGAAGTCCACGCTGAGGGTGTCCTTTGTGCGGCTGGCGCCGCTGCCGCTGGGTTCAGCACCCTGGATGACGGCGGCGGGGGTGGCC
>Ga0153915_10002142_pt1 | contig 18107 bp, 8 predicted proteins | sample Opewatmetagenome_2_FD_107003 | JGI IMG/M metagenome (GOLD analysis project Ga0153915, IMG submission 107003) | Freshwater wetland microbial communities from Ohio, USA - Open water 3 Core 3 Depth 3 metaG | ecosystem: Environmental > Aquatic > Freshwater > Wetlands | place: USA: Ohio, Lake Erie...
CCAATGTTGCTGTCCTGCTTTATCGGTCTTTCCTTTGTATTCGGCAAAATCAGGGTAAATTCGCCAGTCAATTTTGCCGCGGGCAATGGTTGTTGACCTTTGCGGGACATAGCAGTAAGCTATACCTTGTATCTGTATATGTCAGGGTGCCTACAGAAAAAAACGCCATGTTTGAAAGGGAACAAAAATGTGCAATTCGTGTGGATGCAAATCAGGAATGAAAAAGAGCATCAAAAAGACAAAGAAGAGCAAGGCAAAAGGCAAGAAGAAATAACAACCTGACTTCTCTTTGACTGTTTAATTTCCTTATTCCCGCTAACTTATTGAAGTATGCGACTTAGGGTTGCTTCATCGATAGTCGTCTTTGGCTCAAAACGGTCGGAGTTCATATACCGTAGCAAGCTGTGCAATAACTGTCGGGCTTCGGGTTTATCCTGTATCGCGGGCAGATTTATGGAGCAGACGAGCAATTTGCCTTTACCCATCTTAACTTCAAAAATATTCCCCAGCTTTTTGGCACGTTCACAGTTATCGATAACCTGAACAATCGGCCTGTAACCGGCCGGCATCGCGTCGAGAATCATCGTGCGGGAATTCTGGAGCAGATTGAACCACTGCCAGTTGGAATGAAATTCCGTTGGAAAATCGGCTAAAGCCGGATGATTCGGGTCGCAAAGAATCCCCAAAGTGCCCGGGGCGACAGGTTTTTTATTTTCCTCAGCCAGTTTTTTGAACATCCCGTAATTCCAGAAATCACAGGCAAACATACCAGGCAGCGAATTGTTAAGGTCATTCGGCTCCGGTATAAGCAGAACGCTTTTGCCGGTATTCAATGCCTCTCGCGTCGTATCGTCATATTTTCGGCTTACGATAACTTTGTCCGCGGATGTATCAATTTTATCAGGATATATCCATATACTATATGAATTGGTGAAATTTGTGCCTTCAATCGCAAGCGTAAGTTTTGCTTTTGCCGGCGAAGTAATGCCTTTAAGGGGAATGTTGGTATCACCGACCGACACAAGCGTACCCTGAGATATATTTTGTACGGGGAATTTCCCGGAAGCAAAAGTGTCCCCTCGATAGTTTCGCAAAGTCCAGACGACGGCGTTGTTAATGTCGGATGAGCCATAATGGGCAACCTGAGCTTTTATGTTAAATGTCTCGCCAACTGTCCATGTGTATTTGCTCATACGGACAAGCGGCACGGTCTCGCAGCAAAACTCACGCCACCTGGCCGGCTCGATTAGGCCCTTGGAATCCATAAACGCGTCGAGTATGCCCACAAGCGCGGCGCCCTGCCCGGGGAAATCCTGCAAATCGAGAAGCTGGAACCCGCCGAATCCGCGTGTTCGCAACGCCGCCTCTATATCCTCTTTGTAGCAGATTACAGCAAGTGCGCCCGACGCACGGAAAAAATCGTCGGCCTGGTCGAGCATGCCGTTTTGTTTCAGACGGTCGCGGAAAATCTCAAAATTTCTCGCCCGCACAACACCTGTATATTTTTCGATTTCACGGTAGTCAGGGTAAACCTGGTATTGGCCTATTTCGGTGGAAATCACAGGCACGGTAACGCCTTTGATTTCGCGGGTGTAATCCTTCTCTGTCCCCGGCGGCCCGACCTGGATATGTCCCAGAGGAGTATCGACAGCTCCGTATGACCCGCGGATTTTCTGCCAGCGAACCTGCCAGCTCACCCAAAAATCGTCGTTGGGGTCAACCATACCAAACCAGTTGTTTGTACCCTGGGCGTAAAGATGACGCGAGTCGAGCTGGCGGAAGTGCCTCACAACCGGCGCCATCAATTCCTGTTTGCCGCTTAGCTCATTTCCCAGCGCAAGCATCACAAATGACGGGTGGTTGCCGAATGTTTTCAGCAGCCGTTCGCCTTCCGCCTCACAGAATCTATCGTGGTTTGGTTCGCCGAAATTGGCCCAGTTTGGTAATTCCGGCTCCATATAAATACCGAGCTGGTCAGCAGCTTCAAAGGCCGCCTCAGGCGGACACCATGTATGAAAACGATAATGGTTTATACCGTATGATTTTGCGATATTAAAAACCTTCAGCCAGCCCTCGACGGTCATAGGCGGATAACCCGTAAGAGGAAAGACGCAGGCGTCATGCTTGCCTCGAAGGAATGTTGTTTTGCCGTTGTTATTGAACTGTGTCCCCTTCGCCTTGAAATCGCGCAAGCCCAAAATAACCTCCCTGCTGTCAGCATACTTCTTATTTGCCGATGAAGCATCGAGCCAAACAACAAGTTTGTAAAGCACGGGAGCAAACTCGTCCCAGCATTGCGCTGTATCGCCAAGCGGATAGTTGACTTCAATTACCGTTGGTTTATCTCCTGCCGTGAAAGGCATTGAAACGGGTTCGCCCTGCTGCGTCCCGTCTGTTTTAGACGCGTTAAGCGTCAGAGTGGAATTGGCCAGCAGGCCCGCCGTATTAACTACTTCGACGCGAACCCTGATTTTTTTCCCGGCGACGTCGGAATAAACCTGAACATCCTCGATATAAACGGGGTCCGTCGCTGTAAGTCCTATTCGACCTATGACGCCGTTCCAGTTGGTTTGCGTATCGTCGCTAATCTGGTGAGCGTTGCCGATGGACGGGTGTTCGGTATTATTGATTCGCAGCGTCAACTGGTGCCTGCCTGGCGTTAAAGGACCAAGCGAATAAATATGAGGAGCAACAAGTGAATCCTGCGTGCCCAGACCGTTGCCGTCAACCCAGACCCGGCTGTTCTTTGTGCGTTCGAGAAGCAGCGTAATACGTTTGTTTGACCATTCAGCCGGAATGTTTATATCCTGCTGATACCACGCGGAACCGGAAAAAGTATAAACGCGCGTCAAGTGGCTTGTTTCACGGGTATTATTGAATTTGCCTTTGTGATTCTCATCGGTTGTGCCGGGCAACTGGATAGTATCATCGAGGGATTTTTCGAACCATTTTTCCTGTACACCTGTGTTGTTCGCGTCGAGCGCAAACCGCCATTGGCCCGCAAGATTAAACCAGTTATCGCCGGCAAACGCGGATGCAGAGCAAATCACCAGTATCAATACAATCAAGATTCTATTCCCCGTTCTCATAACACGTCCTTTTTATTGGCTGACTGTGAGATTATAATTTTGGTTTGCGGCGGTTTTGAAGGTGACAATATTAGCTTCCGGCCTGATTACCTCAACGGACCGTCCATTCAAGGTAACATTTACAGGCAAATCCGTGCGAACGCGAGCGGGATTGCCGTTTATCGATTTAACCACGGCATTCTCCAGCCTCCCGTCCTTCCAAACTATATCCACTTCAAATCCGCCTCGTGCTTTTAATCCTTTTACTGAGCCGCTCGGCCAAACCTTAGGCAGCGCGGGCAACAGTTCTATTTCGCCGTTATTGCTTTGAAGCAGCATTTCGCACATACCTGCCGGTCCGCCGAAACCGCCGTCGAGCTGGAATGGGCCGGCGGAAATCATATTCGAATATATCAAGTCGCTGATTTCCTTTCGAAGCATCTTATATGCGCGGTCGCCCTCGCCGAGCCGAGCCCATAGATTTACTTTCCAAGCCGCAGACCACGCCATACCCTCGCCGGCGTCACCGCGTGCTTCAAGCGACTTTTTCGCCGCCGCCGCCAAATCAGGCGTCATTACCGGCGAAATCTGCCTGCCGGGATAAACGGCGAACAAATGAGAGACATGCCTGTGTTTATCGTTGGGGTCGTCTTTGTCCTCCATCCATTCCTGAAGCTGTCCCCATCGGCCGATTTTCGGTTTGACTAATTTTCCCCGCATCGCAGATACCTTGCTGCGATATTCTTTGTCAATTCCGAGCGTATCAGCGGCCTCGATATAATTCGTAAACAGGTCCCAGACAATTTCCTGGTCGTAAGTTACGCCGTCTTCAGTGGGACCGTGTTCGGGCGACCAGCCCATCGGCACAACCAGCCGTCCATCCGGCAACGCCTTCAAACGGTCTTCCCAGAATTCACAAACCTCCTTCAAAATCGGATACGCAAAATTCTTAAGATACTCTTTGTCACAGCCAAATGCGTAATGCTCCCAGAGATGCTGACAATACCAGGCGTTGGCTGGATTATTCCATTTCCACCCCATCCCGCCGAAGATATTGTGAGACGTGCGAATCGTCCAGCCGCGAACAGGATGGGAGTCAATCTGAAATTCCTTCGCCGCCGCAGTTCCTTTTATCCACCCCTGCCGCTGATTTTTAATCAAATCCAAAAACGGCATCTGGCATTCGCCAAGGTTCGCCGGTTCCGCAGGCCAGTAAGCCATCTGTATATTGATGTTCGAATGATAATCGCTGCTCCAAGCGGGGTTGTTTTTGTCATTCCACAATCCCTGAAGGTTCGCGGGCAATCCGCCCGGACGAGAGCAGGAAATCAAAAGATATCGCGCATATTGAAAAAATAATTGTTCAAGGCCCGTATCTTTGCCGCCGCTCTTGTATGCCTTGAGCCGCTGGTCGGTCGGTATCGCCTGCTGTGTCTGAGATTCTCCCAGGTTCAATTCAACCCGATTGAAAAGCCGCTGATAATCCTTAATATGCGTCAATTTCAAATCCGCGTATAATTTCTTCGAGGCCGCTTCGATTTGTTTTGTGAGACGCGAGTGAGGGTTCTCGCCGCGATATTTCTTACTGTAATCAGCCGCATAATCAGTTCCCGCTGCAAGCAAAATAGTCAACGCGTTACAGTCATTAAATTCGATTATATTAGCTTCGGCTTTGATTCCCCCGCCTTCATTAAGCACAAGCACCTGAGATTCGTATCGCAGCCCGTTTTTTAATGAGCCGGACGCAATCAGGCAATTCGCCTCGGAAGTAATCGGCGCCTTGTGCATATCGGTTAATTGAATTGAACCTGTGTATGCCCGCGGCTTATCGGCGGTCAGCCGGACGACCAATACTTTGTCAGGATTGCTGCAAAAATATTCACGTAAATAATTAACGTCGCCGTTTTGATAGCTGACCTGCGCCATTGCCTGACTGATATTTAATTGACGCCGGTAGCCGGTCACATTTTCGTGCGCCGACAAATTTATAAAAACATCGCCAAACGCCTGATATGCTCCCATCGTGTCGAAATTTCCCGATGGGTTCTCGTCGCCGGTCCATAAGCTGTCTTCGTTGAACTGGATTCTCTCTTTTGTCGTCCCGCCAAATATCATCCCGCCCATTACGCCGTTGCCAATCGGCAGCGCATCTGTCATCCATACCTTGGCCGGCTGTGTGTACCACAGCGTCAAATCACCAGAAGTATCGACCGCATACACGGACGATGAACAAAGAACAATGAACACCAAACACTGAATGCTGAACGCTGAACGCTGTTTGTTTAACCGTCTTTGTATTCTCATTTTAATGTTCCCCTGTCTCCATAAATAACGCCGGAGCAATTATGAACCCATCCGGTTCCGGCCCAAAAATACATTCACTACTTGAATCGCAGCCGATTATCTGGCATAATCAATGAAACGGCAAGTACTAAGAAGCTGGAGCATTACTTACTCTGACGATTATGAACAAACGAGGCGGGCCTGGATTCACATTAGTAGAACTGTTAGTTGTCATCGCAATCATCGCCCTGTTGATGGCCGTATTACTCCCTGCGCTGAACCGGGCAAGAGAGCAAACGAGAATAATTGCTTGTCTCTCAAATCTCAAACAGTGGGGTATTATCGCTTATCTTTATGCGGACAGTAACAAAAACTCTTATTGGTCCGGTTCTACTGTATCAGGCAATGTGGGATTCTGGTGGCCATCTCAACTTAAAGAACAGGAACAAAGCTGGAAAAAAAACAAGATCTGGTTTTGCCCTACGGCAAAAAAAATGCATCATAACGAAAACGGAGCTCAACTTGGTGACCTTTCGTTTTTAAGCGCCTGGGGAATATTCACGAATTGCACAAATACTTCCAATCAAGCATGTATGGGATCATACCTTACTGCGGCACAAATGCCAAGGTTAGGAGATGATGGTATAGCAGGCAGTTACGGCATAAACGGCTATTGCCTGAACATGCGCGGCACTACATTGAGTACAGGGAGCCAAAACTGGAGAACCCCCGATTCTAAAGGGGCAAGTGAAGTCCCATTGTTTCTCGACGCCCTGCGTTTTGACGGCTGGCCGGAGGATACCGAAGGTCCCGCATTAAGTGAAGCAGCCGCCTGGGATGGCCTCAACGAAATTAAAAGATATGCTATCAACCGACATAGGGGATATGTAGGTTGCGTTTTTCTGGATGGCCACGCGAGGAAAGTGGGAATAAAAGAATTATGGAAACTAAAGTGGCATAAGCAATTCAACACAAATGGAATCTGGACAAAAGCCGGCGGTGTCGTGTCATCTTCCTGGCCGGAGTGGATAAGAGGTTATCCGGACTATTGACGGAAACAAACTTTACCACAAATAAACCCTGCAAAATTCTACACGCCGAAGAAAAAGCTACTTACTTTGCACGATAACCTCCGCGGGGACAAGGCCATCGCCTTCGGCGGTTATTCTAATGTTGTCCCCTTGTCCTTCTTTAGTTTGCAGAATCAGCATCGCCTTGCCGTAGAACAGCTTCCTGTAATCCGCCTGGAACGGCTCATAAGAAAGAGGATTGCCATTATCGACGCCTGCGATTTCAGCGGGGCCATCGACTCTGAACTTAATCAGATTATCCGCCAGCGGACACAACGTATCCCTGGCATCAAGGGCCTCAACAAGGATGTAACAGAGGTCATCGCCCGTGGCCTTCAGCTCTTTTCTATCCGGCGTAAGACGGATTTTAGCCGGCTCGCCCGCGGTGCGCATAACTTCCTGCCCTATCTCTGAGCCATCCTTATAGGCGACCGCTTTCAGCTCGCCCGGCTCATAATTTACATCGTTGAAACAAAGGCGGTACTTGTCGATTGAACCATAATAACCTGTCCCCGCCTCTTTTGCCTTGGTCCGTTTGCCTAATGAATTACCGTTGAGGAACAATTCAACCGTGTCTCCATTGGTATAGACATACACAGGGACATTTTGGCCGATTCTGTCGGGCCAGTTCCAGTGAGGCAGAATATGAATCGTGGTGACATCCGGACGCCAGTAGCTTTTATACAGATAAAAGCGGTCTTTGGGTATGCCCGCGAGGTCAACAATTCCGAAATATGAGCTTCTCGCCTGCTTGCCGTAAGGCGTCGGCTCGCCGAGATAATCAAAACCCGTCCATACAAACTCGCCCGCGACAAACCTGTCCTTTTCCATCAGGTTAAACTCACGGTCCGGAATATCCGACCAGTCCGCGGCATTGCGGTCATAAGAATCGACCTGTATTTCCTTTGAATACTGTGTCTTGGATCCCTTCAGCGGCAAATCGTAAAAGCCGCGTGTGCTTAACGCTGATGCCGATTCGCTGTAAATTATAGGTTTATCCGAATATTTCTGCCTGTATTGAGCATATCTTCGCGTATAATTCCATCCGGTAAGGTCCAGCGCATCCAAGATTCCTTTTGACACCTGAACGGAAAAACAACAGGCCATACCGACGGGGCGGGTTATGTCATATTTGCGGACAAAATCACTCATAAATTTAACCCGCTCCTTCGTCACGCCCTGCGGGTCCGTCGGCGGGTCATAAATTTCGTTGCCTATTGACCAGACGACGACGCAGGGATGATTGCGGTCGCGCCTTACTAAATTCTTAATCTGTTTTTTGCCGTATTTTTCCAGCGGCATTTTGTTCGGGTCGAATCTGTCCGCGGTCTTGTCCCATTTGTCAAAGCACTCATCCCACACGACAAACCCCATCCGGTCGCAAAGCTCAAGCAATTCCGGCGCAGGCGGATTATGGCTCGTGCGTATGGCGTTCACGCCCATATCCCGCATAATTTCAAGCTGACGTTCCATCGCGCGGGTATAAAACGCACCGCCGAGAGCGCCCTGGTCATGATGCAGGCACACGCCGTAAAGCTGCACCCGTCTGCCGTTTAGATGAAACCCGTCATTGGCGGTAAACTCGAAGGCACGGATGCCGAAAGAGGTTGTATCCGTATCAACAATTCTTCCGTCCTGCTGAATAATCGTCTTCGCCGTGTAAAGTTTCGGGCTTGTGACGTCCCATCGCTGCGGATTTCCAATCACAACCGACGTGTTGTTAAATTCCCGTGTCTTGCCTGCCGGTATGGAGACGCCGCGTGTCACCAATACCGCAGCCGCGTTGCCGTCGGGGTCAATAAGAACAACTTCAATGTTGACTTTTGCCTGACTTTTGCTGGCATTTTTAACAGTCGAGCGAACATTTATCCTGGCTGACGTGTCTGATACTTCCGGGGTTGTAATATAAGTCCCCCAGTGTGCGATGTGTACCGGCGAGTTTACCGTCATTGTTACTTTGCGGTAAATTCCCGCCCCCGGGTACCAACGTGTGCCGTGATTGCGGGTATCAACATAAACCGCGATAATGTTGTCTTCGCCGAACTTGACGAACGGCGTCGCATTCACGCGGAAAGACATATAACCATAATCCCACTCGCCGGCCAATCGTCCGTTGATGTAAACCTTCGGAAACGCCATCACGCCATCGAAATCAAAATATACACGCCTGCCCGCGTCGGCCTTATCCAGCTTAAATGTCTTGCGATACCAGCCCTGGCCCCACCATGGCAGTTTGCCTGCATAGCCATCTTCATTGGGATCGAACGGCCCGGCGATTGCCCAGTCATGAGGCAGCCGGACTGCCTTCCACGATGAATCATTAAAATCAACCGCTTCGGCACCCTTCTGCCCGCCTTTGGCGAACTTCCAGTCGCGGTTGAAGTTTGTGACTTGTCTGACGGCGGCGCTTTCACCGGGTTGCAACTGTATTTGAAATGACTCAAACTGCGGCTCGCAGGATAAGCTGAGCGCGAGTACAAACGCTACAATCGCTACAAACAAAAATCTTCTTTGCGGCTTCATTTTTTCTCCATATTCATGTTGTTTCACAAAACGGGTTATCAAAAATATGCAGAGCATTTTGCGGGTTGTATTATAATGATGCAACACTTTTCCGGCCAAATTCGTTGACTTTGCCCTTTCTTTGACATATAATAAGGTAACCATACTCAAAACCCGCTTCCTGCCAGATGGTGGTCATTATTCACCGGCAGATAGCATAGATAAGCAAGGAGGAGCAGATATGAGGCATATCGTTCCAATTCTGACGGTTTTTGTTTTCTGCGCATCAGCCGCGGCAGCCAACATAGCCGTTACCTATAATATTAATACCGACGTCAACAGAACGCCCATCAGCAAATACATCTACGGCACAAACACCACCGGCGACGCCAATTACACCATCGTAAGAAGCGGCGGCAATCGACTCACCGCTTACAACTGGGAAAACAACTACTCAAATGCCGGCTCAGACTGGTATTACTACAACGATAATTATCTTTGCAGCAGCACAACCCCGGGCAAATATGTAAGCGATTTTCGTACTTCCTGTGTTACAAACAAACAGGACTCTATCATAACCCTGCAAATGGCCGGTTATGTTTCGGCTGATAGTAGCGGTACTGTCGATCTAACTACTGAAACAGCGCCATCAGCAAGATTCAAGACGGCCGTTTTCGCCAAAGGTTCTGCTTTTTGCAGCCCGTCGGGAAGCCCCGTTACTACCGACGCCAATGTATATATGGATGAGTTTGTCAATTTCCTCGTTCAGAAATACGGGTACGCAGGAGATGCCAACGGCGTCAAATTCTACTGCCTCGATAACGAACCGGACCTCTGGAGCAGCACACATGCGGAAGTACACCCCAACGATGTCAATTGCGCTGAATATAAGAATAAAAGCGTAGCGTTATCCTTGGCGGTAAAAAACGTTGACCCCAACGCCCAGATGCTCGGCCCCGTAAGCTACGGGTTTAGCGGCTACCTGACCTTCCAGGGCGCACCCGACTGGGCCGCACCCCTTAGCACCGGCTATAGCTGGTTCCTCGATTACTACTTAGACAAGATGGAAGCAAATTCAGTCGTCGCTGGCAAGCGACTCCTCGACGCCCTCGATGTTCACTGGTATCCGGAAGCATATGATGGCAAATATTATTCTGACGGCTCTTATGACGGCAACAGAATCACCGACACGCCATCCGTTTATTCGACGGCAAACTGCAACGCCCGTATGCAGGCCCCGAGAACCCTCTGGGACACAACTTACGTTTATCCTAATGGCGAGGTAAGCTGGATCAATCGATGGTACAGCAGTTATCTGCCTCTTATCCCCAAATTGAAGACATCCATAAGCACATATTATCCGGACACCAATCTGGCGTTTACTGAATACGCTTACGGCGGCGAAAGCCATTACTCCGGCGGTATAGCCACTGCCGACGTTTTAGGCATATTCGGCAAATATGGCGTATATATCGCGACCTACTGGGGCAGCGGTTCTTATGTTGATGCAGCAGTTAAAATGTACACAAATTACGACGGCTCCAAGTCCACTTTCGGTGACACCGAAGTTTACGCAACGGACACCAACAAGGTGGAAAGCTCCATTTATGCCTCTGTGTTCGACGACTCTGCCTGTGAGCTTCACCTGATAGTTATCAATAAAAACATCGATAATGCTATCACCGGAACCTTTAATATTACCAGCCCGCAAAATTTCACGTCAGGCAGGGTCTGGCACTTCGATAACGCCAGCTCAACCATTTCGGAAACTACGGCAATAAGCAGCATTACAGACAACTCATTTACATACACTGTTCCCAAAACGACTGTTTGTCATATTGTTCTGCAGACCGACCCGACAGATTGGGATTTGACTGGCGATTGCAATGTAAACCTATACGACCTCAAAGAGTTCACCAACTACTGGCTCAACCCCTATGATTTCGTTGACTTTGCCGACTTTGCTCAGGATTGGGGCATTTAACGAATAAATTGTTTATAGTAGTTGTATCAGTTCTTTGAAAATCCAGGCGTTCCAGGCCTAAAATTTTGATGGTATTGTTGCGCTTTTTTGCTTTTTTTCTTGCGCTTTTTTGACTATTTTTTTTGCCTTTTTGTTTTTTTTGGGGGATATTTATGCCATATCCTTCGTAATGACAATACGTTACGGCGTTTTCGTCCTGTTTTGCACGCTGACGGGTTTTATTTCGGCCCATCTAACATCTTATCAAATAATAAGTTATGCAATCTCGTGCCGGCGTATGGTCCCAAAATCTTCGCAAAATGGCTGATAAATCCTCGCAAAATCGAAAAAAAGCTTGATTTTTCAGTATTGGTCTGATATGATAGCTGATGAATAGAGCTTGGCGGCGTTCGCCAGGCATACATACGTTTTATAAGTATTAAGTGTGGTGTTGTTTATGGTGATAAGGAGGAAAAATAATGTTTAGGAAAAGTGTCTTTATTATGCTCTTTGTATGCCTGCTGGCGCCCGTTGCAATGGCGGCATACCCGTGGAACAACCAGATGGAATGGCGGGGAACCGCCGGCGACGCAAACTGGGCCAATCCCGCCAACTGGACTCAGGAGGGAGATAATCCCTGTCCAGAAACAGGACCTGGTCCAGATTTTTTGTGTTGCATTCTTCCGAACCAGCCGGGTCCACGAATCTCTGGCAACGCCACATGTTCAATGCTTTGCCTGAATCCCTGGGACCCAAGTCCGTGGGGTGGTCAGGACGTTAATATAATAGTCAACGCGGACGCCCTTGACGTTAACTTTGGTTCGGCCATCCAAATCGCCTCCCAGACTGACTACGACGCATACTTAGGCGGCTCCACCCTCATCCAGAAGGCTATGGTCAACGTATATGGCGGCACAGTCCGTACGCCAAACCAGAACGGCAACACAGGCAATATGATGGGTATTACAATCGGTGGCGGCAGCACCAACTACGGTATGGCCTATGGCCAACTGAATATATATGGCGGCGAAGTCAACGTCCCCAGACTCGTACTCAACTTCGGTGAAGTCGGCCTTTATGGCGGCACTCTGCGAATCAACTCTGACCCGAACTTTAGTTTGAGGACAGATCACCCCATGACAGCGTTGAACCTGCTTAAAGTCAACGGCGGCACGTTTGCACTTCTTGGCGACCACACAGTCGATATTAACACTCTTAGGACAAGTAGCCACATTATCTGTGAGCGAGGTACCCTTAGAGACCCCGTCTATGACGGCTCATGGACAACACTCGTAGCCGATATTAACTACTGCGTCTGGAGCCCAACGCCGACCAACGGCGCAACAAACGTTCATTATTATACGGCTGACGGCAATAGCGTTACGCTTAGCTGGAAGCCGAGCACTTTTGAAGACATTGATGTAAATCACGACATTTATTTCGGAACGTCCTCTTGGGACGTCAATCTCGCAACTAAAGACTCGGACCCGTGCGGCTATTACATGGGTTCCTTATGTGACGATGTCTGCGACCCTTGCAGCTATGTCATCAAAGACCCGAATAAATTCCTTTTCAATACCACCTATTACTGGAGAGTCGACGAAAATAGCGTTAGCAACGGGTTTAAGAAAGGCCTCGTCTGGAGCTTCAAAACCCATGACGGCAAGGCATATAATCCCAAGCCGGCAACCGGAGCTACTGCGTTAAGTCAGCCGTTGCAGTTAAGCTGGACGGCAGGCGACTGGGCAACTTACCACAACGTATTCTTCGCTACATCTTCAGCCAAGGTCAACGCCGCGACAACCGCTACGACGGATGGACGATACAGAGGCTCGGTGAGCAGCCCTGTCTATCCGCTCTCCAGATTACTGGAAACCGCCCCTGGTGGGACCTTCACCTTACAAAATGGCACCACCTACTACTGGCGCATCGATGAAGTCAATGGAACCACCGTGTGGAAAGGAAGCCCCTGGAGCTTTACCCCTGGTGGGTACACCAACATCGACGACTTTGAGGATTCCGCGAGCACCGACGATGTAAACGCCAACTGGCCGGATAATTATGCGGTTACCGGTTGCGACACTATTCTCGCACATTCTGGACGCATTTTGGTACGAGATTCCAGCGGAAAGTATCTGCAATATACATATAACAACAGCATGATGAACCCCGCTTTCACCAATTACTTCACAGAGGCCAAACGTCCGTACGCCGGCGGCACCAGCTTTACAGGCGGCGGCGTTGTTTTCCCAACGGCTAAGTTATTGCGAGTCGATTATAAAGGCAGGGCAACGAACCCGGGCCCTCCAATGCCTGAAGGTTATGCTGAAACTTTAGACAACATGTATGTGGCAATTGAAGATACAGCGGGTAATGTAAGCGTTTACCTGAATCCAGATCCCAACGCTCAGATGGTTGGTGAGTGGACATCGTGGTACACCAAACTTACAGACATCAACGACGGTAGCAAAAACAGCAACGGCATCTCTACCGATTTGGGAGCGATAACCGGCTTCTCCCTGGGTTTTGGTATCCGTTGCAACAACTACGACGCTGATGGCAGCTCCGATAGCGATCCAAACGGTATAGTGTTCTTCGACAATATCCGGCTGTACGGTGCGACATGCGTGTCGGAATACGGCCCAACGGCTGACTTGGACGGCGACTGCGACGTTGACATCAATGATATGGACAGCATGGCGACCGACTGGCTCACACATGCAGATAGCCTGCTTTATCCGGGAAGCACGCCACCCCACAAAGCCCCGATACTCTGGTACAAGTTTACCAACGAAGGTGGCAGCGAAGCGAACACTTTAGTTACCGACTATGGAACAGGCGACGCGAACGCCTATACAGGCACCATCAACTCCTTTATAGCGTCAAACTGGAAAGCCGGCTACGGTCGTGATGGTGGCACCTGTCTCTACCTGCCTCCAAGCGGTGGATGCTATGTTGCTGCCCCTGTTAGTTCACTGAACTTTGAGGGTGACGCCAATCATACTACAGCCAGCGGCGGCGGCGTAAGCTTCTCGGTCTGGATAAACGCGGATACCACCGCAGACAACATGAAAACCTCCTGGAATGGACTTTTCGGCATCTGGGACGGAACCGCGGCATCCGAAACACTTGAAGTCCATTGTCCGGCTCCGTTGTCAGCGACAGTAGACTCAAGCGGTCCTCGTACCAATTTCATCAAGAGGTCGCCAGCCGCAACTGCTTCGGCATTCAACATGAGCGCAAGCGACTATGGCGGAAAATGGAACCACTGGGTGATGACAAAGTCCGCAGATTCTACTCTTCAGACTTACAGTCTGAAAGTTTACCATAATGGTACTCTGATGGGTCATTACGACTCGAACGGTCTAACTGGAGACCCGAACATAAATGCTTATGGACGATTGTTTGACCCGAACGTCGGGGCATTCCGCATCGGCACACGCGGCACCAACTGGGGTCTGTGGAACGGCTACATACAGGACTTCCAGGTTTACGACTATAATCTGTCGGATAATGAAGTGGCTTATCTGGCTCTTGACGGCGCAGCAAGTCTCTTCGTACCGCTGGTTTCCCCTGCTAATATTAACGCGGATGGGTCAGCATCACCGCTAACAGACGTCAATCAGATTGTCAACTTTGGCGACTTGGCCATAATGTGCAATCAGTGGCATACACAAATATTGTACCCACCAGATTAGTCAACGCAACTTGTTAATTTAGTTAGTGTTTTCTTCGGGGCCTGCAACGCCGACTGGGCGGGGCAGGCCCCGCTTATTTTGAGGGGCATCTAAAACTTCGCTCTTTCACCGAAGATACTTGATAGAAACAACACCAACGCTAAAATGGCAGGACTTTGTTCTATCACGATACAATTTCGACAACACGGGAAGGGCGTAAATGAAAAAACTCATTGTCCCGCTCGCAATTATCGTCTTGACTGTTTTGACGGGTTGCGTCAAACCCTTATCACCGCAATCCGCCTCAACATTCAAATCTTTTGTATATACAAAAGGCGACAAACTGATGGATGAAAACGGCGAGTTCCGATTTATCAGTTTCAACGTCCCCTGCCTGCACTATAACGAAGATAATATGCCCTTCACCGAAATGACCCCATGGCGGCTGCCTGATGAGTTTGAAATCAACGACGCCCTCGAATCTGTCAGGCAAATGGGGGGCAGGGTCGCCCGTATTTATACGCTATCCGCCCGCAGACCCGGAGAAGACCCCAATATCCCCCGGCACATAACGGGGGCAGGCAAATTCAATAACAAGGTCTACAAATCTCTCGATATGACTTTGGCTATCGCAAACCAAAAGGGCATTCGTATCATTTTCCCATTTATCGACAACGCCGGATGGTGGGGCGGAATAGAGGCCTGTGCCGCATTCAGGGGTAAAACAAGGGATGACTTCTGGACCGACCCGGAACTTTTCGAGGATTACAAGGCACTCGTTAATTCTGTCGTAAACCGCACTAATTCAATCACAGGCGTCAAATACCGGGACGACAAGGCCATCCTCGCCTGGGAGACCGGTAATGAGCTTATATGCCCTCCTGAGTGGACGGTAAAGGCCGCCGCATACATTAAAAGCATCGACCGGAATCATCTTGTTATGGACGGCTACCACCTGACTCCCGTTCGCGACCTGTCGCTTCAGGACAAAAATATCGATATCGTTACGACCCACCACTATCCCGTTATGTTCTGGATAGCAATAAGCCCCGCGGAGATGATTGAGCAGATTAAAAAGACCGCTGCTCTTGCCCGCGGCAAAAAAGCTTATGTTGTCGGCGAGTTCGGTTTTATCCCCACTAAAGATGTCGAATCTCTGCTTGACGTGGTAATGAATGAAAAGATAAGCGGCGTTTTAATATGGTCGCTGCGTTTCCACAACACCGACGGCGGCTTCTATTCCCACAGCGAACCTTACGGAGACGACATTTACAAGGCATACCACTGGCCGGGTTTCTCGTCCGGCGACAGCTTCGATGAAACCAATGTTTTATCCCTGATGCGACGAAAGGCCTTCGAAATCACCCCCGCTGCTGTCTTGCACTCCACTGCTTCGCTTTGCGAAGCAAAGCGTGGGGGCGTGCGACAGCAAAGCGCGGGGGCTCTCCCCCCTATCGAAAAACCCGCCGCCCCCTGCCTGCTCGACATCAAAGATGTCGCCGCTATTTCCTTGCAAGGCAGCGCAGGCGCTTCCGGCTATAATGTTGAAAGAGCCGAAAACAAAAATGGTCCGTGGCAAATCGCTGGACAAAATATATCCGACGCCGATTTCCAATACCGGCCATTGTTCAATGACACCGGAGCTGAAATCGGCAAGAGCTATTTTTACCGTGTTACAGCACAAAACAGTGCCGGAGAATCCAAACCCTCAAACATCGTCGGCCCCGTGTCTGTTACCTGCAAAACACTTACGGATGAAATGCGGAATTTCAAATCAATCAGCAATCGAGAAGGAACGCTGTCGATAGAGACAAAAGAGGCACGCAAATTCAAAGAGGACATACACCGGCTGAAAGGCGCAAAGGGAAGCTCCATAATTTACAAAGTCGAACCGCCGATTGTCTCCTGGAGGGTCTATTCGTTCTTTCCGCAGACCGTTTCAGATTTCAATTTCTACGTATCCGCCGACGGCCGGGAGTTCAAGCCCGTCAGGTTTTCACGCCAGGATTATTTCACGGGCAAAGGCGACTACAATTATTGCCTGCCTGTCCTTTACACAGGCACAGAAATTGGCGATGATACGCGATATTTGAAAATCGAATATACGGGCGAAGCACAAATATCCCGTGTGGAAATAAAATATGGAAAGCACAACTGACCGGAGAAATAACTATGATTAAAAGATTTGTCCTCTGTCTTCTGACCTCTGTCTTCTGTTTTGTGTCCTTTGCGTTCGCAGCGGAGGTAAACCAGCCCTCACCGTTACAATTTACCCGTACCTATTCTCCAGTCGGTTTTATAAAAGGGCATAGCTGGGGCTGGGAGGGAACGCGCGGACAATATCTTGGTGACACCCCTGCTGAGTCGATGAAAAAATTGGCTGAAACAGGCGCTAACTGGGTCTGTATAGCCTTTGCCGGAGAAATGAACAAGCCAAATGAGCCGAATATCTTCTGGGCCGATAGTGACCCCTGTATGGTAACAGACGCCGAGATTCGCCGGGCTATTGAGCTTGCCCGCAAGAATAATCTCAAAGTTATACTCAAGCCCATGGTCAACGTGCGAGACGGCACATGGCGAGCGTACATTCAATTTAAGAAATCTGACGGCAAAACCATCGACTCAGAACTGTGGTCTAAATGGTGGGATGAGTTTAACAGGTTTCTTCTTCACTACGCCAAGCTTGCCGCCGAAACAAACTGCGAAATGCTGTGCCTGGGCTGCGAGATGTCAACAACCGAGCCGTTCACTAACCGCTGGCGTGATTTGATAACCGAGATACGGAAGGTTTACCCCGGCGCAATCACTTACAATTCTAATCATGGCGATGAAACCAAAATAAAATGGTGGGACGCGACGGACGTCATAGGAATAAGCGGATACTACCCATTAGGCACAGATGATGTACAGGCAGCCATGAAAAACCTCAACAATGTCCAGCCATCAGATACAACATTAGAGGCACTTAAAAGACGAATTATGCCGATAAAAGAGAGCATTCGCAAGGTAAGTGAAAAATTCAACCGCCCGGTCTTTTTCATCGAGCTTGGGATGTGCAGCGCAAAAGGATGCAGCGCCATCCCCTGGGCACACAACGACCCCAACACGATGATTTACGACGCGGATGAGCAGGCGAGGTTTTACCAGGTGATGCTGGAAACCTTCTGGGACGAGCCGTGGTTCATCGGCTACGCATGGTGGGACTGGCACACAGACCTTTATCCTATCGAAAAAGCGAAAACAGATACTACTTTCTGCATATACGGCAAGCCAGCGGAGAAGGTCGTAAAGGAATGGTATAGCAAACCCAGATAATATCCTGTGGATGAGTTTAACAAAAAAGGTCGCCAAAAAGGCGACCTTTTTTGTTATCAGGGGTTAAAAACCGGCTGAAAAGGCACAAAAGTGCGGCATAGGCCTTTTCACGCGACTACCCGTTTTCGAGAGGTAACGGGAGTAGTTTATCGCGAGATGGGTATCGTAATCGGCCAAATTCCTGAAGGCCATCGAGGAGACGATAATAAATGAAGGGTACCTGTTTTCG
>Ga0153915_10002143_pt1 | contig 18104 bp, 18 predicted proteins | sample Opewatmetagenome_2_FD_107003 | JGI IMG/M metagenome (GOLD analysis project Ga0153915, IMG submission 107003) | Freshwater wetland microbial communities from Ohio, USA - Open water 3 Core 3 Depth 3 metaG | ecosystem: Environmental > Aquatic > Freshwater > Wetlands | place: USA: Ohio, Lake Erie...
ATCTACTTTACGGCAAGTCTTACGGAATATGTCCGCCAGATTTTGCAAGGCACGGTCGCCTTCGATGTGGCCGTAGGTATCGTTAAATTTTTTAAAATTATTGATGTCGATCATGATCACAGCGATCGGATATTCACTTTTTTTCGCGCGTTCTAATTCTTCATCCAGTTTATATTGAAAATACCCGTAGTTCCATAAACCGGTCAAATGGTCGGAGTGGGCTTTATTCAAAGTATTTTCATAAGCTTGTGAATTTTCAATAGCCCCGGAAGCCTGTTCTACGAACATATTAAAAATACGGAGTTCTTCTTCGGAAATAGGTTTATGCGTAACACAGTTATCGACAAATAATAATCCGGCCGGACGGTTTTGAGTCCAGATCGATTCGACAATAAATTCAGTGGATTTAAGCTGTGATATCAGTGGATCATTCGCTAATTGTTTTACTTTTGTTTCAGTATAGTGCATCGGACCTTTTTCAAAGAGGCTGGTATATAAAAGGCCGCTTTCTTGAGATAAGGAAAATTTCAAGGATTGGACAAATTCAAAAAAACGTGGCTTGATTTTACCTTCACGGATACGGTTATAGGCCGCGATCAAGTCATAAAGGTCTTTTTTTTCTGTTTCAATATTCTGCCAGATATCATCGGCTTCATCACCATCCATTGGGCCGATACCCATGAAGCCGTTGACGGTTTTATTTTCTTCATCAATAGTCAATAATATTGCCCGGTTAAAGGCTAAACCTTGATGTGCGGTGAGGCCGGTAAGAATGATATAAATGATCTCATCCATGCGTAATGTAGTGCGCATGGCTTTGGTTAGTTCATAAAATATGTAAAATTGTGACCGGGCTTTTTCCAGGTCTTGTTTTACTTTTAATAAATCTTCTTCCGGCATAGTTAATCTTAGTTAAACATAGTTGCGGCTAAAAGTCAATTGGTGTAAAATGCATCCCCTATGGAAGGCGAAACTTACAATTTAAGCCGGTATAACTATGAATTGCCGGAAAGTTTTATCGCGCAGACACCCTTGGTGCCGCGCGACAGCTCGCGTTTGCTGGTGATCCATCGCGAAGGCAGGCTGGAAGACCGGCGTTTTACGGATATTCTTGATTATCTTCGTCCGGGTGATCTTCTGGTTTTAAACGATACCCGGGTGATCAATGCCCGCATTTACGCCAAGCGCCATTCCGGTGGAGCGTTAGAGATATTTTTATTACATGAACGCGCCCTGGGGGTGTGGGAAGCATTGGTCAATCCGGCGCGCCGCGCGCGCGTGGGTGATACGATCACCCTTGACCGGGATTTTACGGCTAAGATCGTGGATAAAACTGCCGACGGCGGGCGAGTTTTAGAATTTAGCCCGAAAGATATTAAAGAAAAGTTATGTGAATTAGGCGAAGTACCCTTGCCGCGTTATATCAAGCAGATGACCGATGATCCCAATAAATATCAGACGGTTTACGCGCAAAATGAAGGAGCAGTAGCGGCACCGACCGCCGGACTGCATTTTACTCCTACACTTTTGGAAAAAGTTAAGGCCAAAGGGATAGAGATCGTCTATTTAACTTTGCATTGCGGTTTGGCGACATTCCGGCCGGTAAAAAACGAAGATGTACGTACGCATCCGATGGCCAGCGAATGGGTGGAGTTAAGCAAGGCCGCGGCAGAAAAGATCAATAAGGCAAAGCATGACAAGCGCCGGGTGATTGCGGTAGGCACGACCAGCCTGCGCTCATTAGAAAGCGCGGCCCATGAAGGGGGAGTGCGCGAATTTCGCGGCAAGACCGATATTTATATCTATCCCGGTTACGAGTTTAAAGTCATCGATGGGCTTATTACCAACTTTCATACGCCCTGCTCCACGAACCTGATCCTTATTTCTACCTTTGCCGGTTATGACCTGGTGCGCAAAGCTTACCAGCATGCTATTGATGAAAAATACCGTTTTTTCAGCTTCGGCGATGCTACGCTAATAATTTAAAAAAAATATTTGACAAATGGCACTATTTTGGTATAGTCCTTTTTATCGTATCGTGTGACAAAAGAAGGAGTAATTTTATGAATAAAATTATCATGAGTGTTCTGGGGGTCTTATGGGCGGTGAACGGTTACGCGCAGGTGGAAGCGGTAGAAGGCTTTGGCGGGCCGTGTATCCGGGCGATCGCACCCGGGGCCGATAATAAGGAGTTTTATTTTCTGACCAGAAACAGCCTTATTAAGCAGTGCGGTACTTTAAAGGAAACGGTTACCGGTTTTATTGATGCAGAGGGTAAAGCGATAGCAATCAGCGGCGAAGCTGTTTATGTGGCTACGGATCGGGCCGTGTATAAGGTGGGTGCGGTAAAAGAAAAAATATTTGAAATATCCGATGGAGAAGTGATTAATGCTCTTGAATTTTTTATCGGACGGTTATTTATCGTGACGACCAAAAGCCTTTATCATTGTGATCCTATAAATATGCGCCGTCATAAGGTAATCGGCCTGCCGGAAGATAATATTATTTTTCTCAAAGTATGTGATAGCCGTTTGTATGCCGGTAGCGCGCGCGGTGCTTATTTTATCGATAGCCGGTTGCGCGCACAAAAGATCATTGCCGCGCATTTGGTGGATGATGCGTGCGGCCGTGGGGTATCTTTTATTATGCAGGATGAGCTTGATTTGAATAAGTTATGGTTAGTAATGGATGGTGAACTTATGGTCTCAACGGACCGGGGCGTGAGTTGGGCTGCATTTTTAATTGAAGGCACACAAGGCTTAAAGATTAATGCTCTTATACAAAATGTGCATTTAAAACATCTGCTCTATTTCGCCACAGATACCGGATTGTTTAAGATCGATTTAAAAAACCCCAAGCCGCAGGCGGTATTGGAGGGCTTACCAGGGGCGCGAGTCAACAGTTTGCAGTATATACAGCAAGAGCTGTATTTGGCGACCGAGCACGGATTGTTTATTTTAAAAAGTGATAACTGCCCGGATTTAACCGGCAGCCGGGAAGATAAATATATTCCGCAGATACAAGAGGTGCAAGCCGCGGCACTGCATTACAATATGGTCGATCCGGAAAAAATCCGGCAATGGCGCCAGAGGCTGAAGTTACGTGCGTTGATGCCGGAGTTTAATATCGATTACGCCAAGACAATGAATTACGATAGTAAAAGTTACAGCTATATCAGAGGGCCGCGCGATTGGAGCGCGGGGTTGAAATGGGATCTAAGCGAACGTATTTGGAACAGTTACGAGGATGATGTCGATACCAGGGCACGTTTAGACAGTCAGATGCGTATTGATATTATTGATGAGGTCAACCGTGTATATTTTGAACGGCTGCGCGCCCAGGAAGAGTTGCAAGACGATATGTTGTCCCGCAATGAACGGGCGGGGCGGATGATGCGCATGATGGAGCTGACGGCAACCCTGGACGGCTATACCGGCGGCTGGTTTTCACGCCGGGTAAGCGAGCTTGAGGCTGCAGCTGCGAAGTTTACAGGTAAATAAAAAGGGAGTATAATCGGCTTCACGATATGCTGATGAAACTTATACTTTTATGTTTAGGCGGCGCGGCAGGGACGTTGGCGCGTTATGGTCTCGATGGTGCGGCACACCGCACGATAGGGCAGGGATTTCCTTACGGGACGATGGTGGTAAACCTGCTGGGTTGTTTTTTGCTGGGATTTTTTGTTTCGGTTTATAACGGCCCATTTGCCCTGGATCACCGTTTTAAATTCTTCTTTATGGTCGGTTTCTGCGGCGCATTCACTACTTTTTCCACTTTTATTTTGCAGACCGCGGAGCTGGTCGAAGAAAAGATGCTCATGCTGGCCGCGCTTAACGTCGGCATCAGCCTTTTAGCCGGGCTGGTGTTATTTGTCGTCGGACTAAAACTTGGTAAGTTATTGTGAAGAAAAAACGCGCAGAATATTTTTACGGGCCGGTATATTCCAGGCGGCTGGGGTTTTCCTTAGGCGTGGATTTACTGCAGAAAAAGATCTGTTCTTACGGTTGTGTTTATTGCCAGCAGGGCGCGACAGCGCATACAACACTGCAACGTTTTAACTGTGTCGATATTACGGAATTGAAAAAGCAGCTTAATGTAATATTGGCACAAAAACCGCATATCGATTACATCACGGTTTCCGGTTCCGGCGAACCAACGCTGCATCAAGGTTTAGATAAGCTCCTTAAGGCTATTAACGATGTAACAAAACATAAATATTCCATCTGCGTGATCACCAACGGTTCGCTCTTGTCTGATGCAAAAGTGCGGCAAGAGCTGCGCGGTGCGGACATGGTGATGCCGTCGCTCGATGGTTATGACGAAAAAAGTTTTCAAATGATCGATAAGCCGGATAAACATTTATCTTTCGCGCAAACTGTTGCCGGGCTGGTTGATTTTCGCAAAGAGTATCAGGGCGAATTATGGCTGGAGATCATGCTGGTCAAAGGCATCAACGATACGCAAAAAGCCTTTTTGCGTTTTAAAGAATTGGTTGCCATGATTAAGCCCGACAAGGTGCAGATTAATCTGCCGGTGCGCCCCGCGCCGCATACGAAAAAAAATCTTATGCCCGCGATGAAGGCGGTGAATAGCTTTCATAAGATTTTAGGCGCGGTATCAGCAGTGGTTGTGGCAAAACCGGTAAAGAGTAAAAAACATTTTCTTGATGACTGTACGCAGATCGTGACCACAACATTAAAACGCCGCCCGCAGACGATCGATGACCTGGCTAATGGCTTGCAAATCGATTATCCGTCGTTAAAGCGCTGCTTAAGTATTTTGCTTAAAACCGGCAAGATAAACGAAAATAAAAAGGGTGACAAAACCTATTTTGTTTTCGCCTAAGCACTGTAAGTTGTCGTTTATCATAAAATATGGTATATTTTAGCTAGGTTAACAATTGTTAACCTAAGAGAAAATTATGAAAACAATCAATGATACACCAGCTTTTTTAAGTTTAGCTCAAGTTGCCAAACGGCTTAAGATCAGCCGGATTGCGGTTTATAAGAGGATCAAATCCGGTTCGCTCAAAGCTTTTCGTGTGGGCAGAAGTTATATTGTGGCGCAAGGTGTTTTGGTGGAACGGTTTGAGGATACACCGTCGCAAGCCGTTGATTTATCTGATTTACGTTTCAATAAAGATCTCGCGGCGGCATTGAAGAAGGCAGTTTGGGATTATAATATTTCTTCAAAAGAATTATTTGATATTTTGCTGGGAAGGAAAGCCACGTTCACCTTTAACCAATCCAAACTTTTGGCTCGCTTGCTTGTCAGCGTTGATTGGTATGCGCTTGTCGATACCCTCGGCACCAAGAGGTTAAAGACAATGATCACGGATGAAGTATTAAGCCATGTATGGAATCAGGATGCCAGGAAGCGGTTAATTTTTGCGAGGGAAATATTGAATGAATAATGCTGATTTTTATGAAAAAATTCTTTATCCTTTGCAGGATAAAGTGCTGGCGCTTGTAGATAAGCACGGCAAAGATTTTTTTCTTACCGGCGGTACTGCGCTAAATAGGTTTTATGACGGATGGCGTTACTCTGATGATCTTGATTTTTTTAGTTTGGCCGAGATTAGTGATTTTCGTAAAAAAATAAAAGATTTATCCGAAATTTTCGTGAATGCCAAGTTTGGGTACAAAATAGATACGATGTCGGAGAGTTTTTGCCGTGTAGTAATTTCTCAAGGCAAGGGAGACTTAAAGGTAGATTTTGTTAACGATCCGGTTTTTCGTTACGGCGAGGTCGGTAAATTCAGGCAATTTAGCCGGGTAGATAACAGAATCAATATTTTGAGCAATAAGCTAACGGCAATTAGCCGCTACGAGGTTAAGGATATAGTAGACATTTGTCTAATCGCTCAGCATGGCGGATTTTTTTGGCAAGATGTGGTGGCGACTGCTTCTAAAAAATCTCCGGTTGATCCGTTGGATATTGCGCAGATCATGCGCAAAATGCCTAAAAACGAGTTGAAAATAATCCAGTGGTCGAAGAAGGTGGATTTAGGTAAGATTTATAAAATGGTGCGAGACGTGGCCAAACAAATAGCCTTGGTTAACAATTGTTAACCTAAGGCAAAAAGACAGGCGTATATTTGTGATCACCGAAAATATTAAACAAATCTTAAGCGAGTTGCCTCAAGGTGTAGAGTTGGTTGCTGCGACTAAGACACGTTCGGTTGATGAGCTACTTGAGGCTGCGCATGGGGGGATAAAAGTTTTTGGTGAAAATTATGTGCAGGAAGCAGCGGTTAAACAGGCAGCATTGGGGAATATGACTAAGTGGCATTTGATCGGCCATTTGCAAAGCAACAAAGCAAAAAAGGCGGTAAAAATATTTGATTGTATCGAGACTGTCGATTCGCTGGAACTGGCGAAGACGATCAATAAAGAGTGCGCGAAGATCAATAAGGTGATAGAGGTGATGATCGAAGTTAATTCCGGTTGCGAAACCCAGAAAGACGGATGCCTGCCGGATGATGTTTTACGCCTGGCCGCAGATATCAACCAGTTGAAACATCTCAAGCTTACTGGATTGATGACCATGGGTTCGGCTGATGCCTCGCTGGCTTGCCTGCAGGAGGAGTTTCGCGCGACAAAGAGGCTGTTTGATGAGATAAAACGTGGTACAATGGGGATTAAATATTTATCTATGGGGATGAGCGCGAGTTATAAAATAGCGGTGGAAGAAGGGGCGAATATGGTACGTGTCGGTACGCGTATTTTTGGAGAAAGAAAAGCAAGATGAAACTACAAGTATTATTTGATCGGGAAGCGGTAAAAGAGGGATTAAATACGGGTTGGGGCCTTTCCTTTATTTTAGACAGCCATATTCTTTTTGATACTGGAGAAAAATTCGAATATATCCGTGATAACGCCGCGGCGTTGAACGTTGATTTGAATCTGGTGGATACAGTAGTGATTTCCCATGAACATTGGGACCACATCAACGGGCTTTGGGGTATTTTGCAGATGCGCAAGGGGATGAAGGTTTACGGTTGCCCGGGGATGTCTAAAGAATTTATTGATAAAGTCCACGAGGCAGGGGGAACATTTGAAGAAGCCGGCCTTAAAACGCAGATAGCGGATAGAGTTTTTATTTTGGGTGAAAATCGCGTCATTTATAAAGGCAAGGGTTTGAGCGAGCAGATGCTGGTGATAGAAAATGATACGGATCTAAGCTTGATATGCGCCTGCTGCCATCCCGGTATTGTCAATATTGTACATAAAGCCGCAAATGTTTTTGGTAAAAAAGTCGCGGTGGTAGCTGGCGGGATGCATATGATCGATAAAGACCAGCGTTTTAACCGGTATTCTATTAGCGAGATGAAGATGTTTGTGGATAAAGTCTACTCTTCGCATTGTACCGGGCATGATGCGCAGGAGATATTAAAAGAATTTTATGGGGATAAGGCGGACGTATTAAAAACCGGGATGGAAATAGAGTTGTAATGAAAAAAATATTTTTTTTAATTTTGTTGACGATATCTATTGCGGCTTGTGTGAAAATGCGCGATTATACGACGCGTAAACACGGCGGGGTCGTATTATTCACAAAACATGAGTTCGGTACAGGTTCTGCGGAAGATAAAGAATATTATTTTGTTGATGATAATACTTATGTCACGTTGGATGATACGCGTAATGAGGTATGGCAGAAACTGGGTGATCCTGCTTCTAAAGTCACGGCCGTCGACGGTAGAGAAGAATGGTTATACCTTAATAAACAGGTCAAACTTATTTTCGAAGACAATAAACTACGCCATTGGCAATCTTTGAAAAACGACCGGGCATTAAACTCTTAACGTATCATTGAGTTTCTTCGCGTAATTTTTAATCTCCCAAAAAGCTTTCATCTTATCTGGTTCGTGGCAGCTGAAGATCGAGTTGTTTTGCAGTAAGGGTTCCTGGAAAGCCGCGCTGTATTTATCGAAAATGGAGGTGTGCGGCACGGGAGAAAATTCAGCGAGAGATACTTTCACTCCCAGATTATTTAAAAATTCCAGGTCGTTTTTCAGGCGGTTTAGATCCTGTCCTGGATAGCCGAGCAAAAGATAGACAGCGTATTCACCTTTTTTGTAACCGGCCTGTTGCAGTAACGCGACACCGTGTTCCAGTTCTTCGCGGCCGGTTTTTCCGCCCCACTCTTTTTGCAGATTATCGTCCATCGTCTCCATGCCGAAACAGGGCATGGCAAAACCGCAGGCTTTAAGCAATTTTGCCAGTTCGATATCGAGATATTTCCAGTGCAGGGCATTGGGGGTATGGAATAAAAGCCCGGCATTTAACGCGGCAATTTTTTTTAAGAGTTCTTTAGCGTAGGCAGGTTCGTAGAAAAAAGCATCGTCATAAAGGACGAAATTTTTTGAAAGCCGGCTGTATTTTTTAATATAATCAAAAACCTTATCGATATCCAGGCGCAAAAACCCTTTGAAAAGATAGGGGTTAGCACAGTAACTGCAATTAAAAGGGCAGCCCCATGAACTTTTAACCACCACATATTCGCTTTCAGGATAGAAAAAATCCCATTGCGGTAAAGTATTATAAAAATCTTTTTGCTCATAGGGGATATTTAACTTTGCGAAAAACTGTTCCAGCTCCATATTGGTAAAAACTTCATCCACGCCGATCGTGTTTTTCGCATGTTCGCGGCACAGCGTGGCATAAGTGCCGCCAAGGATGATGGGTACTTTGGGGTAATGGGCACGCAAGATCTTTACCGTGTCGACGAGCGCGCCATACCAGTAGGTCATCGACGAGGTGATCAGGATATAGTCGTATTGTTTCTTATGATCAAGCTTGGCTGTAAATTCGTCGACACTAAGGCCGTAGCGTTTAAAGTGGCGGGGAATATTTTGGTATGTTTCGGGTTTCGTGATTTCTTCGCTGTAATATTTACCTCGTCCCCAGGTATCATGGCTGATTTTTTTCCCTACACAGTCGATGTAATCAATATCCGCTTCGTATTTTTGTAAATAGGCTAACAGGTTTAAAAAACCATAAGGTTTGAGCCAATAATCGTAGGCGGCAAAGTCGTAGATCCAGGGGTTTATCGTTAAGATTTTCACGGGAAGGATTATATCATATTCCTTATTGGCTTTGTGATATAATCCCCACATGATTGAGCAGTTTAAACAGCATATTTTAAAAACCGGCCTGGTAAAAAAAGGCGAAAAGCTTTTGTTGGGTGTTTCTGGTGGCCCGGATTCGGTGTGTATGCTATATTTTTTTACCGCCATAGCGAAAGAGTTACGTTTAAACCTGACAGCGGTGCATTTTAATCACTCCTTGCGCGATGAAGCAGACGCGGAAGAGGAGTTTGTGGGTGAGCTTTGCCGCGCGAAAGGGATACGTTATAGCAGTGAGAAAAAAGCCGTGAAAGATTTTTTTCATGGCGATTCGCTGGAACAGACCGCCCGGCAGTTAAGGTATGATTTTTTTCTGCGCTGCGCGCGGGAATATAAAACAAAAAAAATCGCATTAGCGCACCATAAAGACGATCTGGCGGAAACAGTTTTAATGCGGGTTATCCGGGGCGCTGGCCTAAAAGGATTGCGGGCGATTTTACCTAAGACAAAATATAAAAACCTTACGGTTGTTCGCCCCTTGCTGGTGTTTGGCAAAGCGGATATTGTTAACTGGCTTCATACTGGTAATATCGCTTATTGTGTGGATAAAAGTAACTTTGAAGAGGAATTTTTACGTAATCGTCTGCGGTTGAGCGTAATGCCGATGCTGCGCGAATTAAATCCGGCAATAACCGATGGCTTATGCAATCTGGCACAGGCTGCGGGACGAGATTATGATTATATCGCCAGTCAGGCTAAAGTTTTATTTAAGGAAGCGCTGCTTAAAGAAACGCATCAACAGGTGGAGTTAAAGCTGGAGGCCATGGTCCATGCGCATCCGGCCTTATTTAACCACCTGGTTTTGCTGGCCATCGAAAAAGTGAAAGGGAATACCCGCTCTATTGAAAATTGCCATGTTGATGAGATAAATGATATGGTTTATCACCGCCCTTTAGGTAGTGTCGTTGATATCCCTTCGGTAGTCGTAAGGAAAATAGAGCACCGCTTGATTTTCCAGAAAAAGTCCGGCCCCTATGCTTATTGAATAGCCCGATTAATTGCTTGCAATTTATAAGCCGGTTGCTATAATAACTCCCTTATAATCCTCATATAGCTTTAAAGCAAAGGCGCTTTTAGCAATAGGTTTATAACAGATATTACATAAAATTAATGGTTACGTACAAGCAAGGAGGAGTTATGGCAGTAAAAGTAGCAATCAACGGGTTTGGCAGAATCGGTAGAATGGTATTCCAGGCGCTTTGCGATCAGGGTATTTTAGGGAAAAGCGTAGATGTCGTTGCAGTCGTCGATGTTTCTACAGATGCGGAATATTTTGCTTACCAGATGAAATATGATTCTGTTCACGGACAGTTCAAACATACAGTTACGACAGAAAAGAGCGATGCCTCTAAAGAAGAAGCCGATGTATTAGTCGTTAACGGCAACAAGATCAAATGTGTAGCCGCCACTAAGAGCCCGGCAGAATTGCCATGGAAAGCTTTAGGCGTAGAAGTCGTAATCGAATCCACCGGTTTATTTACTGATTCCGAAAAAGCTAAAGGCCATTTACAGGCTGGAGCGAAAAAAGTTATTATTTCCGCGCCGGGTAAGGGCGAAGTAAAAACGATCGTTATGGGCGTAAATGATAATGAATATGATGCGGCGAAGCATAATATGATTTCCAATGCGTCTTGCACTACTAACTGTTTGGCGCCGCTGGTCCATGTTATCTTAAAAGAAGGTATTGGTATCGAGACTGGTTTGATGACCACGATCCATTCCTATACTGCAACACAAAAGACCGTTGATGGTCCGTCCAAGAAGGATTGGAGAGGCGGCCGTGCAGCAGCGATCAATATTATTCCTTCTACTACCGGCGCAGCTAAGGCCGTAGGTGAAGTATTACCGGCTACCAAGGGTAAATTGACTGGTATGTCTTTCCGCGTACCGACTCCTGATGTTTCTGTCGTCGATTTGACTTTCCGTGCGAATAAGGACACCTCGATTGAAGAGATCGATTCTTTATTAAAGAAGGCTTCGGAAAGCTATTTAAAGGGTATTTTGGGTGTGACTAGTGAAGAATTAGTCTCTACCGATTTTATCCATGATAAGCGTTCTTCGATCTATGATTCTTTAGCCACTTTACAGAACAATTTGAAGGGCGAAAAGAGATTTTTCAAGGTTGTTTCATGGTACGATAACGAATGGGGTTATTCTAACCGCGTTGTCGATCTGTTAAACTTGATTATTAAAAAGGGTATCTAAGGACTGTTTCGGTTTTTATTTAGGAGGCGGCCTATGAATAAAGTAACGATAAAAGATATCGAGCTTAAGGGTAAGAAGGTGATCATACGTGTAGACTTCAACGTGCCGATCAAAAAGGGTGTTGTGGGCGATACCGCACGCATTAAGGCCGCTATTCCAACCATTAAGTATGCTTTAGACGCTGGTGCTTCCAAAGTCATCTTGATGAGTCATCTTGGCCGTCCAGATGGTAAAATCGTCGAAGAAATGCGTCTGAGCCCGGTTGCCGAGCAGGCTACCAAGCTTTTAGGCGTAACGGTTGAGCCGTTAAAAGAATGTGTGGGCGATGCCGTAAAAGCTCAAATCACAAAAAGCGCCAACAAGGTATTTTTGCTGGAAAATTTACGTTTCCATGCTGAAGAAGAGGATGGAGACGAAGGTTTCGCTAAGCAGTTAGCTTCCTTGGCGGATGTTTATGTCAATGATGCTTTTGGTACCGCGCACCGCGCGCATGCCTCTACTACCGTAGTCGCGAAATTTTTACCATCGGCACTCGGGTTTTTGATGGATAAAGAAGTAAAGTCTTTGTCCTGCGCTTTAAATCCGGTTAAGCCGTATGTAGTTATTTTAGGCGGAGCGAAAGTATCAGATAAGATCGAAGTCATCACTAATCTGATGAAGAAAGCTAATACGTTATTGATCGGTGGCGCCATGGCTTATACATTTTTGAAAGCCAAAGGTGAAACGACGGGTTCTTCGCGGGTAGAAGAAGATAAGGTATCTTTAGCTAAAGAGATCTTGGATAACGCCAAGAAAGCGGGTGTGAATATTGTTTTACCTTGCGATCATTTAGCGGTTGCGGCGATCGATAAACCGGAAACAAAAAAGTTTACGGATAAACTTAATGCTGGAGATATTGCTGTTGATATAGGCCCGAAAACAGTTAATGCTTTTAAGAAAGAGTTGGAGTTTGCCAAAACGATCCTTTGGAACGGCCCGGTAGGGATTTTCGAGAATCCTCATTATTGCGAAGGCACCAAAGAAATTGCATTGATTTTAGGCGAATTGCAGAATGCTACGGTTATTGTTGGCGGCGGTGATAGTGCGGCTGCGGCAAAAGAGTTTGGTGTGGTCGATAAATTGACCCACGTTTCTACCGGTGGCGGTGCATCATTAGAATTTTTGGAAGGCAAAGACCTTCCGGGTATCGCGATCGTGCCTGATAAGAAGTAAATAAAAAGTGAAAAGTAAGGAGAAAAAATGAGAGTACCGATTATTGCCGGCAACTGGAAGATGTATAAAACGATGGGTGAGGCGATGGGATTAGTCAATGCGATCAAAAAAAGCCTTGGTAGTTTTGATAAGGCTGAGGTCGTAGTATGCCCGCCGTTTACGGCTTTAAATACGGTATATGGTTTAATAGAAAACAGTATGATCAAATTAGGCGCGCAAAACCTTCTTTGGGAAAAGGAAGGTGCTTTTACCGGTGAGATATCTCCGGTGATGTTAAAAGATTGCGGCTGCGAATATGTGATCATCGGCCATTCCGAACGCCGGCAATATTTTGGCGAGACGAATGAGACAGTGAATAAAAAGATGAAGCTTGCTTTAGATATGGGGCTTATGCCGATCGTATGCGTAGGCGAAACTTTAGCCGACCGCGAAGCAAATAAGACCAACGCCGTGATTGAGGCGCAATTAAAGGGCGCGTTTGCCGATATTTCTAATGATGATATGGCAAATGTAGTCGTAGCGTATGAACCGGTATGGGGGATCGGTACCGGCAAGACTGCTACGCCGGATATGGCGCAAGCCGTCCATAAGTTTATTCGTACGTGGTTAACATCTAATTTTAACGCAGATATTGCTGAGGCGACACGTATTCTGTATGGTGGAAGTGTGAAGCCGGAGAACGCTAAAGAGTTGATGGCACAGGATGATATTGATGGTGGTTTGATCGGCGGAGCGTCATTGAAAGCCGAGTCCTTTATCGCGATCGCGCGTAATGCCATCGCTTAAAGCCGGCCTTTGGGCAGGCGAGGAGATTAGGTCATGTTGTACAATTTTTTAATGGTTTTGCATGTTTTAGTAGTTATTGCTTTGATCGCAGTGATTTTGATTCAACGCGGTAGAAGCGGCGGTTTAGTCGAGGCCTTGGGTGGAGTCGAATCGATTTTTGGTACCAAAACCACTTCGGTTATGGTTAAAATCACCATCGGTTTGGCCATAGCCTTTTTTGCCACATCAATATCATTGGCGTATATTTCGAAACAGCGCGGTAAATCGGTCGTAGAGCGTGTGCAGGCGGCTGACGATGTCTCACCTGCGGCGAATGATGCCGCACCTGTGGCAGAAAGTATGCCGGACAGTGCCGTAGATATGCCTGCTGAACAACCCGCACAACCGGTGGATGTTCAGCCGTAAATATATTCTTTTGACCGTTTGTTTATTTCCGGCCCTGGTCTTTGGCCAGGATATACTCAATAAACCTTATAGTCGTTATAGCTTTTCCTGCGGTAAACCCGCAGGAAAAATTATTTTATCCACTTCGTCTGACCCTAAATCATTTAATCCGATCGTCGCTCAGGAAGTGTCAACCACAGAAGTCACGGGGTTGATTTTTGAAGGGTTGGTGCGTGCCGACCCTCGGACATTAGAAATAAAACCTAATTTAGCTAAACGGTGGGAAGTTAAACACGGCGGGAAAGAGTGGTTGTTTTACCTCCGGCAAGATGTATTTTTTAATGATGGGGTAAAATTTACAGCGGACGATGTTATATTTACTTTTAATGAGTTAATCTACAATGAAGATATTCCCACATCCAGCCGGGATATTTTTTATGTTAACGGGCGGAAAATATCTGTCGAAAAAGTCGACGATTATACGGTGAGGTTTATCTTACCTTCTTCTTTCGGGCCTTTCTTGCGGGCGATGAGCCAGGATATTTTGCCGCAACATAAGTATCTTCGCGCGGTAAAAGAAAAAAAATTTACTTTTGCGATGGGTTTGGATTGCCCGTTAAAAGATATTGTCGGTACCGGGCCGTTTAAACTGAAACAATATTTACCCGGAGAGCGTATTGTATTGGAAGCCAACCCCTATTATTGGAAAAAGGACAGTTGTGTGCAGAGGCTGCCGTATTTGCGCCAGGTAGTTTTTTTAATCATGCCCGGCCAGGATACGGCGTTACTGCGTTTTATCGATGGCGAGACCGATTATTATGCGTTGCGCCCTCAAGATCTTGCCGTTTTAGGCCCATTAGCGGAAAAAAAAGGTTTTACCATTTATAACGGAGGCATCTCTTTCGGCGTTAATTTTGTGGTTTTTAATCAAACGCTTACGGGTTATAAAAGCGAATGGTTTCGCCGGGGGGATTTCCGCCGGGCGATCGCTTATGCTTTAAACCGCAGCAAGATGGTGGAGATTTTGTTTAATGGTTTAGGCGCAGCCCAGGATTCACCGGTAGAAAAAGGGAACGGATTTTTTTATAATCCCAAGCTTATTCAATATGATTATAACCCGGGTAAAGCGCGCGAACTTTTATTATCCTGCGGATTTATTCCGGGGCCCGACGGTATATTGCAGGATAAAAACGGCAGGAGGCTGGAAATAGATTTTTATACCAATGCGAATGATCAACTGCGGGTGCAGATGGGTTCGTTGGTCAAGCATGACCTGGAAGATATAGGGTTCAAAATTAATTTTTTACCTTTGGATTTTAATAATTTAGTAGGTAAGATCAATTCTGCCAGCGGCTGGGAGATGGTGTTGATTGGCCTTACGGGAGGCATCGAGCCGCATTTTGCTAAAAACGTCTGGTCGTATAAAGGCGCATTGCATTTATGGAATAGATCCGGCCGGCCCTTGGCGGCGTATGAAGAAGAGATCGAAACTATTTTTAACCGTGCCGCAATGTCGACGGATGATGAAATGCGAAAGCGTCTTTATAACCGCTGGCAGGAGATCGCCGTACAGGAAGTACCGTTGATCTTTACGGCCGGCCAGTATTCGTTGTATGCGGTAAGAAATAAATTCAATAATATGTTTCCTACGGTTTATGGCGGCGCGTTTGGTGAGATTGAATATCTTTATCCCAAGGAGTGATTATGACGAAAGGACAAGTCCAGGCCAAGATTGCGGAAGCGATCATCAAGTTTGAAAAAGATTATATGGGACGCGGGCCGCTGGAGGCAACAAGTTTTATCATTGACGATATGATCCTGGTGCGGTTAAAGGGAGTGCTGACTCCTGCTGAAGCGCATCTGGCGCAAAGCCCGCAAGGAGCGGATTTGATCAAGCGTACGCGCGAGAGGCTTATCGAAGACGCGCGCGATTTGTTAGAGAAGATGATCTTTAATCTTTTAAATATTTCGGTTAAGAGTTTGCATACGGATATCAGTACGCGTACCGGGGAAAGGGTGATGGTGTTTATTTTAGATAAAAAGGTTGAAATCAAGGATTAATGCCGGTATAATACGCCCGACAATCAGGCGGTAGATTTTTAAAGGGCCCGGATTACGGGCAGTTTTTAAGTAGACCAACTTCACTTTTTGCGCGGCAAAAAGAGAGGTTGGTTTTTATATTTCAGGGGTAATATGATCGACAAAAATCCAGCAGGGCAATATCCGGCGATAGACAAAAGTGCTTACGTTGATAAAAGCGCGCGTATCATCGGTAACGTAAAGATCGGAAAGAATGTTTTTATCGGGCCTTTAGCAGTGGTGCGTGCAGATGAACCGGGCAGCAGTATTGAGATCGGCGACGATTGTAATATTCAGGACCATGTGGTGATTCATGCGTTTAGTTTATCCAAAGTGGTCGTCGGAAATAATTCATCGCTTTCTCACGGCAGTATCGTGCATGGCCCTTGTATTATTGGCAGAGGATGTTTTATCGGTTTTGGCTGCGTTGTGACGGACGCGGTTCTTGGAGATAATATTGCGACCGGGCATTTATCATTGATAGAAAAGAAAACGATCAAAGGCCGTAAACAATCTGATGCCTTAGCGATGCGGGTAGTAAAAGCTAATAAATTATTAGCTGCCGGGTATAAAAAATTATAGACAAACTTTTTGATAAGCATATAATAACACCTTAAATTCTTTAAAGGAGGATTTGAAAAAATGGCAACTTTCGTAGAAAAATGGGTTGAAGAGCAGGCGAAGATTTTTGGTCCGGATAAAATTCATTGGTGCGACGGCAGCGAAGCTGAAGCGCGCCGGTTGGTCGAGATCGGGATCAAAGAGGAAAAAATCAACGGTAATCCGGTATTTACTCCTTTGAATCAGAAAGTATATCCTAATTCGTACTATCATCGCAGTCATCCGACGGATGTGGCACGTACTGAGCATCTGACTTTTATTTGTCATGATAATAAAGAAGATGCCGGCCCGAATAATAATTGGATGGCGCCGAAAGAGGCGAAAGAACGGATGATGGCGTTGTCTAAAGGGGCGATGAAGGGCAGGACGATGTATGTTTTGCCTTATACGATGGGCCATCCGGAATCACCTTATGCCAAGCCGTGTATTCAGGTGACCGATAGCGTATATGTCGCGGTAAGCATGCGCATTATGACGAGAAAATGTAAATCGGTTATCGACCGTATCGGTAATAGTGATAAGTTTGTCAAAGGGGCACACTCGATCGGCGATTTATCACCGGAGCACCGTTACATCATGCATTTTCCGCAGGAAAATTTTGTCTGGTCTATCGGGTCTGGTTACGGCGGGAATGCTTTATTAGGTAAAAAATGTATTGCTTTACGTATTGCTTCCTACCAGGGTTATCAGGAAGGCTGGCTGGCGGAGCATATGGTTATTTTAGGTATCGAAGACCCGCAGGGTAAAGTCTCTTATATCGCTGCGGCAATGCCATCGGCTTGCGGTAAGACGAATCTGGCGATGCTGGAATCGGCTTTACCGGGCTACAAAGTATGGATGCTGGGTGATGATATCGCCTGGCTTAATGTCGGGCCGGACGGTAAGATGTATGCGATCAACCCGGAGGCAGGTTTGTTTGGCGTCGCGCCGGGGACATCGATGAAAAGTAATCCGAATATGATGCGCACGTTGAAAGCGGGTAAATTCTTCCCTACGCTTTTTACGAATACGGCAGTGGATAATGATACTAATGAGCCGTGGTGGGAAGGGCTTGATAACGGTACATCGCAGAATATGGTTGATTGGCAGGGTAAGCCATGGTCGAAAGAAATGGATACCAAAGCGTCACACCCGAACGCGCGGTTTACTGTTGCCGCGGTCAATGTGCCAACATTATCGAAGGAATACAATAATCCTAAAGGCGTGCCGATTTCCGCGATTATTTTCGGTGGCCGCCGGTCGCATTTGATACCTTTAGTCTGCGAGGCGCACAGCTGGCAGGCGGGTGTATTTATGGGAGCGAGAGTCGGTTCGGAAACTACGGCGGCTTCAAGCGGCCAGCAGGGTGTGTTACGCCGCGACCCGATGGCGATGCTGCCTTTCTGCGGTTACAATATGGGCGACTATTTTCAACATTGGTTGAATGTCGGAGGCAAGATGAAGAATCCGCCGAAGATCTTTTCAGTGAACTGGTTTAGGGTCAATGAAGCGGGTAAATTTATTTGGCCGGGTTTTGGCGATAATATCCGTGTTTTAAAATGGATCTTAGAGCGCGTAGAAGGCAAGGTAAGTGCGCAGGAAACGCCGGTAGGGTTGATACCTAATTTAAAGGATATCGATTTTAGCGGGTTAACGATTTCGGATAAAGATAAAGCTACTCTTTTTTCTATTGATAAAACAGCCTGGA
>Ga0153915_10002144_pt1 | contig 18102 bp, 19 predicted proteins | sample Opewatmetagenome_2_FD_107003 | JGI IMG/M metagenome (GOLD analysis project Ga0153915, IMG submission 107003) | Freshwater wetland microbial communities from Ohio, USA - Open water 3 Core 3 Depth 3 metaG | ecosystem: Environmental > Aquatic > Freshwater > Wetlands | place: USA: Ohio, Lake Erie...
CGCCGTGACCTCGATCTCGCCGATATCGACCGCCTGCTGCTCGAGGGCGAAGTCCTGGGTCACCGTCTGGCCCGCCGAAATGCGGAGCCCGGTGGTGCGCACCGGCTTGTAGCCCACGAACTGCGCGGTGACGTCGATGGACCCGGCCGGGATGTTGTTGATGAAGTAGTAGCCGCGACTGTCGGCTACCGCTCCGAAGGCCGTGCCTTCGACCCGGACCTGCGCGCTCGCGATGGGCGCCCCGGCCTGATCCCGAATTCGACCTTCGAGCTTACCAGTCGCTTGCGCCTGGAGCGAACTCACTCCGGCCAGAAGAGCGACTGCCGCAAGCGCGATCCACCGCGCCGTGCGAGCGAAGGCGCCAACACTGCTTTCTCTCATGGAGACGTCCTCCGAAGGCGTGAAACCAACAACTGCAAACCACACGGTACCCAAGAAGGCGCAGACGACCGAGCGGTCGCCCTCGACCCGAGTCACGGAACGAGTTGCACCTGACCTACCTGTTGGAAGAACTGCGGACTAGGACTGGATTGAGAAAATTGGGACTTCTTAGCGGCCTGGCCTCGGCCCGGTCAGGCGGCATGAATATGGAGTGAGCAAAATCACGTGTCAAGGAAGGGTAAGATGGCGGGATTGGGCCAGGGATCCCCGCGTAACTCATTGAAACGACTGAACATTGATGAAACATGGCGAGAGCGTTCCTTGCCCGCCTGGATGGGCCGCGAAGCTCAAACCGGAAATCCGAGCGCGAGAAGTCCACGAGGTCGTTGTCCACGCCAAGGTGAGGCTGGTCGGCTCAGGTTCGCCTTCCTCCGGACCGAGATCTCGCATCGGGACCCAACCCGAAGAGGCTGAGCGCGATCCGATAGATGTCCCCCTGGCCGTCGCCCAGGCCCCGGACAGTGCGGTCGTCCCGCGGCGAGTCGAATCGGTCCCCAACCGGCACCGTCAGCGGGCGGGTGCTGCTGAAATACAGCCAGCGGCCGTCCGGTGAGACACTCTGGTTGAAGTCGGATCCGCGACTGTTCACTCCGTGGCCGAGCGGCACCGCCCGCTGCCATGCGCCGCCCACCCGCCGACTCAGGTACAGGTCGTAGTGCCCCGCGGAGTCGCCGCTTTCCCTGACGCCGGAGACGCTGAAGACGAGGTAGCTCTCGTCCGGAGCGATCCAGGGTTCGACCTCGTTTCCGGTCGTGTTCACCGAATCGCCAAGGTTCTCCACCTCCCCGTACCGACCCTCCACCCGGCGCGCCACCCACAGGTCCATGCCGCCGCGGCCGCCAGGGCGTTCGCTCCCGAAGTAGAGATCGCCGTTTGCGGCCACGGAGGGCGACCACTCGTCTACACCGGCCATGCTGACGGGGGCGTTGAGTCGCTCCGGGACCCCCCAGTCGCCGTCCGGCTCTCGCCGAGCCCGCCAGATGTCGTACGTCGTCTGCGGCGCTGCCGCGCCGTCGGCGGGGCGGTTGGAAATGAAGAACAGCGTGGTGCCGTCGGGTGAAATGTGCGGGTCGGCGTTGCTCCAACCGGCGGCGAACCGTGGAACGACGGGGGCGCTCCATGTGCCGTCGCCGGTCAGGTGCGTCCCGTAAATCTGGTACGAACTGAAGGTGCTGTCGGCCCGGCAGAACAGGACATCGCGTTCATCCGGGGAGAAGGCCATGAAGAAGTCCCACTCCCCCGTGGAGAACAGTCCCGCGCCGTACAACTCCGGAGCATCGCTCGCCGGCGCCGCCTCCGGGGCACGGACGCAGCCCTCGATCACCACCAGAGTGACCATCGCCCCGGCCACAAGAGCGCCACGGGCGAACGGCCGGCCCCGCCTGCTCACAGCGGCTCGGCCCACCACCCCGGCCCTCGCGCCAGCCGGGCGAAGCCCGCGCTCGGCAGTCCGACGCCAAGCGCGTGAATCAGGAGCCCGTTGATCACTCCGGGTGCGGTGAAGCCGCCCCGGTGGATCGCCGAGAGCGGAATCACCACGAAGTTCATGAAGAGCCAGACACCCAGACCGTAGGCCACTCCGCACCAGGGCCACGCGCGGACCAGTATGTCGAAGCGCCGACTGGCGAGCAGATAGACAATGACCACCGAGAAGGCGATCAGGTAGTGGATGGTGATGCCGAGCAGGACCGATTCCATCCCGGCGTCGAAGGAGGCCCGTCCCAGCAGCCCGCTGGCGATGCCCTGGAAGATCCGGCCCGGCGAGGTGCCACGCCAGCCGAAGAAGATGATCGCATCGAGCGCATCGAGCGTTCCCACGACGAGGCCACCGGTGACAATCGCCCTTCCGACCCCGATGCGCATGGGGGCGAGCGTCGTCATGAGCGGTCCCGGTACAGGTCGGGGAACCGCCGGCGCAGCTCCTCCAGCTTGGGGCGGTCGTTGACGATGACGTACGGTGCCGTCGGGTTCCGCACCACGTAGTCCTGGTGGAAGTCTTCGGCGACACGGAAGGACTTGAGCGACGCAACCTCGGTGGTGATGGGCTTCGAGAAGACCTTCGCGTTCTCCAGGGAGTCCCGGTAGGCGGTGGCGATGCTTCGGTCCGCTTCGTTGCGAACCAGGATGACGGAGCGGTATTCCGGCCCGACGTCCGGCCCCTGGCGGTCGCCCTGGGTCGGATCGTGGGCCACCAGGAAGAAGATCTCCAGCAGCCGGCCATAGCTGATCTCACCGGGATCGTACTCGATCAGGACTGCCTCGACGTATCCGGGCTTGGCCGGCTTCATGGTTGGCTCGCCCTTAGGAGCCGAGGCCGGGACGGCGTAGCCCGAAACCACCGACTTCACTCCGCGGACATGCTCGAAGACCGCCTCCACACCCCAGAAGCAGCCTCCCGCCAGCACCGCGGTGGCCTTGGCCGCCTCCACCCGCGGGACAGGAACAGCTACACGCCCGACAGGGGAGTGAGACCGGAGTTGTGCATCCGGGGCGAGGAGTGCCAGCGTCAGCGCGGCGAGGGCGACGAGGGGATGTACCACTGAACGCACGCATCAGCTCCATTTCAAGGGGTCGACAGGACCTGCTGTCCCCAAACCTTCGTCGAACCGGGGACGCCGACCAGAGCCACTTCGCGCCGGGCGCTCCATGCCACTCCATGCCGTTCCGGGGCGTGACGCCGCGCGGTGGCGTTCAGACCGCAGGGCCGGCGCCCCCGCCGATGCTGGCGAGTGCCTCCGCCAGGCGGCGGATGCCGGCTCGAATCTCTCCCGGGCGATACGCGGCGTATCCCAGCAGCAATCCGGGGCGAGCGCGGTGCGCTATCGAGAGCCCGGAGAGCGGCGCCACCTCCACGCCCAGCCGGACTGCCGCGTCGCTCGCGATCCGGTCGTCGAGGCCGGGCCGGAGCCAGCCCACGGTGTGCAGCCCCGTCTCCGGTTCCTCCAGCTCGAGCCAGGACGTCAGGTCGCGCCGTGCCGCCGCGAGCAGGACGTCGCGCCGCTCCTCGCAGGTCGCCCGTACGCGGCGTACATGCCGGGCGTAGTGCCCCTGATCGATGAAATCGGCCAGGATCGCCTGGTCCACCGTGGGCGCGTGCTGTGCGCCGATGCGGCGGACGGCCAGGAATGGCTCCACCAGGCTCGGCGGGAGGACGATGTACCCTGTGCGCAGGGCCGGGAAGAGCGTCTTGTTGAAGGTGCCGATGTACAGCACCCGCGACGCTGGATCGAGACCCTGGAGCGCGGTCAGCGGCCGGCCGGCGTAGCGAAACTCGCTGTCGTAGTCGTCCTCGAGAATCCAGGCGCCGGCGCGCTCAGCCCAACGAAGCAGTGCGAGCCGGCGCTCAACACTGAGGGTCACGCCCGCGGGATACTGGTGTGACGGAGAGACATAGACCACCCGCGCGTCCGGGGCGGCAGCGATCCCCAGATCCACTCGAAGGCCTTCGCCGTCAACCGGGACATGCGCGATACGGGCACCCGCGGCGACCAGTGCGCCCCGGGCGCCGATCCAGGTGGGATCCTCGAGCCATGCGGGGTCTCCCGGATCGAGCAGCACGCGACAGGCGAGTTCAAGCGCCTCCTGCGCCGAGGAGAGCACCATCACCTGTTCCGGCGTGCAGCGGACGCCGCGGGCCGCGGTGAGGTAACCCGCGATCGCCTCGCGCAGCGGCGGATACCCGGCCGGCATCCCGTGGTACAGCTCCGCGGCCCCCAGCGCGCGATAGCGTCGCGCCGCGAGCCGCGACCACAGCGCGAGCGGAAACTCATCCACCGGCGGAATGCCCGGACGGAACGGGCGGGGCTCCCGGCCCAGGAACGGGCCGCGGGGAAGCTCCCGCAGCATGCCGACACGGGCCGCAACCCGCGGAGCGGTGGTGATCCCCCCACCGGGCGGACCCGGCATCCGCCGCGCCTGCAGCAGGTGGTCGGGGATGTGGCGGGCCACATAGCTCCCCGATCCTACCGTACCGACCAGATACCCCTCGGTGACGAGCTGCTCGAACGCCACCATGACCGTGGTCCGGGAGACGCCCAGATACTTGGCCAGGCCGCGGGTGGAAGGGACCCGTCCGCCGGCCGGGACCCGGCCGGAAACGATCGCCTCGCGAATCCCTTCGTAGAGCTGCCGGTGAAGCGGAACCGGCGACCGGGGATCGAGCGGGATGAGGAGTCCGGGGACGCTGGGAGTGCGGGGCATCAGGGGCGGGACCGCGGGAAGGCGGGAAGGCGGGAGCGGCGACATTCACCGCTCCCGCCAGCCGGCCCGCCTCAAGCCGTGATCAGCTCGACTTGCGGCGTTCCGGGCGTGACCTGGGGGCCGGCGGGAGCCCAGACCATGTTCACCTCGCTCCGGATGCCGAACTCGCCAGGCAGGTAGATACCCGGCTCCACCGAGAAGCCCGCGCCGGGGAGAATCTCCCGGTCGTCGTGGGTCTCGTAGTTGTCGAGATGCGGGCCGGAGCCGTGCAGGTCCCGGTCGATGGAGTGCCCGGTACGGTGCACGAAGTAGTCCCCGAATCCGGCGGAGCGGATCACGTTGCGTGCGGCATCGTCCGCCTCGAACCCGCGGAGGACGCCCTTCCCCGCGCGGGCTCGCACCAGCGCGACAGCGGCATCCCGCGCGTCACGAACCGTCCGCCACACCTTCGAAACCTTTTCCGAGACGGCGCTCCCGCTGAAGCCCATCCAGGTCTGATCGGCGAAGACGGTACCCAGCCGACGGCCACCCCACAGGTCGAGCAGCACGACCTGGTTCCGTTCCAGGGTCGCATCCTTGCCGGCGACCGGCTCGTAATGCGGATTGGCGGCGTTCGGGCCGAAGGCCACGATGGGCGGATGATCGAACACAAGGCCGTGGGAATGGATCTGATCGATCACGCGCTGCTGCAGCGCACTCTCGGTCAGCCCGGTTCCTCCCTCCGTTACGGCCTGTCTCAGGCAGGCCTGCGCCAGCTCGGCGAGCGCCTCCGCGGCGAAGAGATGATCCGCCAGCTCCGCGGCGCTCCAGCTGGACGCAAACCGGGTGACCAGGCCGCCTGAGCCAACCACCGTCCCGCCCAGACGCCGGACCAGCTCGACTACGCCGTACGGCACCCGGTCGAGGTACGGGACCGCGTCGTCGGGGGATATCTCCATGGCGAGGCGCTTCCCCTTCACCACCCCCGTGAGCGCCGCGTGAAGCTCCTCCCAGCGACTGTAGCTCACGACCCGGCCGGGAAACCCGGCGAACGGCTGCAGCTCGATCTTGTGGACGACGGCCACCGGCTCCCCCTCCTTTGGGAGCAGCAGGAACAGCCGCCGACTCCCCATGCCGATCGGGCCCAGCACGCGCCCTGCGATCGGGTTGAGGCTACGGAAGTCGAACAGCAGCCAACCGTCGAGTCCCTGCTCCGCCAGCGAAGCACGCACCGCCGGCAGGTCGATTTCGGAAAGCAGCGTCATTCATATCCTCCAACAGGGGTTGCACGCCACAGGCAGGAGGTGTCTCCCCGCCCGCGGCAGCGCTCGTGAGCCATGGCACCTTCGAAGCCGGTCAGCAGCCGGAGAAGCTCCGCCAGCGCCGCTCCGTAGAATGAGCAACCCGAGCCATCGGGGAGTGCCAGAATTGAGAGGGGTTTGCCGATTTCGGCCTGTGCACCGCCATCACCCACCTGAAGATCCACTGCCAGGATTCGGCGGGCCGCCCGGGTGGCGGCACCGGCGCCGATGGACCGGCCCAATCCACCCGGCGCGATCCGCGCCGCGGCCCGGCTGAGCACCGGCCCGCTCCGGGCCGCATGCCGCGCCGCCCGGCGGCCGGCGTCGGCGAACACCAACTGGGCGTCGGGCCTCCGCCCCGCCAGCCGGAAGACCGACACGGCCTCATCGACCGTCACCGGCTCCGCTCGCCGGACCTGCTCCTGGTACCGGGCGATCTGGGCCGCGACCGTCGCCGAGAGGCCGAGGCGCTTGGAGACGATCTCGCCGGCCAGTTCCTCCAGCCCGTCCTCGACCGGGGTGTCCAGATTGCGGAGCGCCTCGAGCAGGCTGAGCGGGATAATTGTTGGGACGGACAAAGGGGTTCCGAGTTCCGGGTTCCGACTTCCGCGTTCCGCCGGACGAGCTGCAGACGGGACGGGGTGGGGCCTCAGGATGGGCTACAATATAGAGGGTGACGGGGCACACACGGACTCAGGCGGAAGGGACCGGGTACGTCCGGCGCACCCGGAGGTGGCGGTCGCGGATTCGAGCCGGACACCTGGAGGGGCGAATGCCACCCATGCAGGCGCTGATTCTGTCGCTCTTCATCGCGGGCGGCGGCTGGGCCGTGAGGGCCCTGACCCGCGCCGGAGCCGCGACCGCGAGCCTGGTCGGAACTCTCATTCTGTGGCGGACGGGGTGGCCGGGGATGGCCGCGCTTGGGGCGTTCTTCGTCGGCTCCAGCCTCATTTCCAAGCTGGCCCCGGACCGGAGTGTAACCTCGTTCGACGCCAAGGGTTCGACCCGGGATGCCTGGCAGGTCGTGGCCAACGGCGGAGCCGGTGCCCTGGGCGCGCTTCTCGTAGGCTCGGAGGATGCGGCCCTGTGGGTGGTCGCGGCCAGCCTGGCCGCCGCGGCCGCAGACACGTGGGCGACTTCCTGCGGCGGTTGGAGCCGCAGGCTCCCCCGCCACGTTCTCACCTGGACCCCTGTGCCGCCCGGGACCAGCGGCGGCGTCACCGTGCTGGGAACGACCGGCGCCATGGTCGGAGCAGCTACGGTCGGCGCCGCAGCGGCGCTCACAGCAGGGCGGCCAGCGCTCCTTGCCGTATCGCTGGCCGTGGGTATGCTCGGGATGACTGCGGACAGCATCATAGGCGCGGCGTGGCAGAGCCGGTTTCACTGCCCTGCGTGTGATCTGGCCACCGAACGCCGGGTCCATCGTTGCGGCACCCGGACTGTGACAGCCGGAGGCTGGCCATGGCTCAGCAATGACGGGGTCAATGGCTTGGCCACGGGAATATCCGCCCTGGCAGGGTATGTCGTTTGGGTGTGGGGTGGGGGTCGAGGGTGGTAAGGTGGCTATGGGCTGTGAGCTGTTGGCTGTGAGCTATGACCTATGAGCGATGAGCTACTCCATCAGCCTACCGATTCCCCGGCGCGTGTACACATCCAGAGCCGTTAGCTCACAGCTCATAGCCCACAGCTCTCAGTCCATGGACCACAGCTCACAGCCGACGGCCCCGTGCCCCATCCACCCGAAGTTCTGATCGCCGGCGCCGGTCCCGCCGGGAGCGCCATGGCCGCTCGGCTGGCGGTCATGGGGCACCGCGTGCTGGTGGTAGACCGTGCGGTCTTTCCGCGCGACAAGCCCTGTTCGGAGTACCTGAGTCCGGCCGCCGTCGCGGAGCTGGAGCGGCTAGGCGTGGTCGCCGACCTCGAGGCGGCCGGGGCGGCACCCCTCCTGGGTACGCGGGTGTTCGGCGCACGAGGAGCGCAGCTGACCGGCAGCTTCGACCAGGTCGCGTATCCCCGCCCTCGCGCGCGGGGGCTGGCAGTGGCCCGTCGAATCCTCGACGCACGCCTGGTTCAGGCGGCGAGAGCGGCGGGCGCCGAGGTGCGCGAAGCCACCGTGGTGGAGGATCTGCTCTACCAGGACGGGGCGGTGGCGGGCGCGGTGCTGCGTGACGCCCGCGGTCAGCGGAGCGCACTGCACGCCAGGCTCGTAGTGGGTGCCGACGGGCTTCGGTCCGTCGTCGCACGACGCATTGGCCGGCGGCGTCACGGATCCCCATCCCGCCTCGCTTTCGTGGCTCACGTGGCAGATGTCGCCGGCCTGGACGGGCACGCGGAGATGCACGTCGGTCCGGAAGGGTATGTTGGACTCAACCGCATTTGGGCGGGAGGTGGGGAAGGCGGAAAGGCGGGAAGTGGTCTCGCAGAAGTGCCGTATCTCCCTCCCGGCTTTCCGCCTTCCTGCCCTCCCGCCTTCACCGGCGCCGCAACCGTGGCAAACGTGGCGTTAGTCGTCCCCGCCCGGCTGGCCTCCCAGGCACGCGGGCGGGTAAACCAGTTCTTCTTCCAGCAGCTCGATCGGCTTCCTGGTGTGGCCGGACGGGCCCGGGCGGACTGCATGGTACGTCCGGTTCTGGTGACCGGACCGTTCGCGGCCTGGTCGGGGCGAATCGTTACCAACGGGGCGCTGCTGATTGGCGACGCGGCCGAATTCTTCGACCCGTTCACCGGCGAGGGGATCTACAGTGCGCTCAAGGGAGCCGGGCTGGCAGCGGATGTCGTGCACCGGGCGCTGGTGAGCGGCTCGGGCATCGTGCCGGCGTGGCAGCTGGAGCCCTACCGGCTGGCGCGCCGCTCCGCCTTTCTCGGCAAGTGGGCCATCGAGCGGTTGGTCGGGTACGGGATGCTCCTGCCGGCTCTGTTCGACCGCGCGGTCCACCGGCTGGAGGCGCGTGGCATGTCACACACGTTCGTCGGCGTCACCGCCGACATTCTCCCCGCCCGGGCGGTGCTCAACCCCTGGTTTCTCGCCCGGATGGTGCTGTGAGCCGCGTGGATGTCAATCCTGCGCTCTTCCGCCAGCTGCTCGGCCGGTTCGCTACCGGTGTGACCGTACTGACCACCCGTGATCCGCAGGGACGCCCGGTCGGGATGACGGCCTCGAGCCTCGCCGCGGTGTCGCTCAACCCGCCGCTGGTCTCGGTGTGCGTCGACTTCACGGCCGACATGCATCACGCATTGTCCGCCAGCGGTACCTTTGTGATCAACGTGCTCGCCTCCGACCAGGAGGAGATCTCGAGGCGGTTCGCCGAGCTGCAGCCGGAGGAGCGGTTCCAGGGAATCGCGTGGCAGGAGACGGCGGAGGGCCTGGTGCTCCTGGGCGGGGCCCTGGCGCACATCGAATGCGAGCGGTACGCCGACTTTCCGCTCGGCGACCACACTCTCTTCGTCGGCCGGGTGACCGGAGGCAGCGTGGGCGAGGGAGAGCCACTGCTGTACTACCGGGGCGGCTACGGCGGATTCGGCTGATGACCAGCACTCCCTTGTCCGCCCCGCTGGGTGACGAGCTGCTCGACCACCCAGACGCCGACCCGCGCAGCGTGGAGACCTCGCTCCATCATATCGCCCGGTCGAACCGCTGGTTCGGCGGGTGGTGGGCGGTGCGCCGTGGACTCGAACGGCTCCTGCCGGACGTACCGGAGGGAACCAAGCTGACCCTGCTCGACGTAGGAACCGGGGCCGGCGATCTGCCACGGTCGGCGGTCGGCTGGGCCCGGAAGCGCGGGATCAGCCTGGTCCCGGTTGGAGTGGAGCGTCACCGTGCCGCGGCCGGGCTGGCCCGTTCCGGAGGGGTGGCCACGATGCTGGCGTGTGCCAGCGCGCTGCCTGTCCGGGCTCGGAGCGTGGATCTGGTGGTTGCCAGCCAGCTGATCCATCACCTGCGCCCCGAGGCCATCGTCGAATTCTTCCACGCCGCCAACCGGCTCGCGCGGGTAGGGGTGATCATCGCAGACCTGCGTCGCTCCCCGATGGCGATGGCCGGGTTCTGGCTCGGCGCACGGCTCTTCCGGTTCGATCCTGCCACCAAAGTGGACGGACTGACCTCGGTGCGGCGGGGATTCCGTTCCGGAGAATTGTCGGACCTGCTGGCCAGGGCAGGGATTATGGGCCGGGTCGAACAGACACCGGGATTCCGCCTGCTGGCCACCTGGAGGGTGACCTGATGCGGACCGTCGACGAGCGCAGCATCGCCGCTCCCCCGGCGAACGTGTTCCGGGCTGCGAGCGAAGTGGAACGCTGGCCGGCGATCCTGGGGCACTATCGCTGGGTACGGATGCTCGAAAGCCGCGCCGATGGAGGGATCGTCGAGATGAGCGCGAACCGCCCCTTCGGCCCGCTCAACTGGCCCACCTGGTGGGTATCGGAGATGTGGGTCGATCCGGATCGCCTGGAAGTGCGCTACCGCCACATCCGGGGCGTCACCCGCGGGATGGATGTGGTCTGGAGCATCAGGCCCGACGGGAAGAATTCGCATGTGACTATAGTCCATGAGTGGAGCGGCCCGGACTTGCCGCTGATCCGCCGGCCGGCCGCGGAGTGGGTGATCGGGCCGGTCTTCGTGCATGGCATCGCCTCGCGGACACTCGCGGGGATTGCGAGGAGCTGTGAAGTCAGTGGGGTGTGAGCTATGGGCGGTTGGCTATGGGCTATGGGCTATGGGATCAGCTCAGGTCACGGCCACCGCGCTCTCAGCTCCCTCACTATTCACAGCTCACAATTCACAGCTCATAGCTCATAGCTCATAGCCCATGGCCCCCATGCCCAACCCCACCCGCAGAGTCGTCATCACCGGCATCGGCGCCATCACCCCGATCGGCACCGGAAGGGAGGAACTGTGGCAGGGCCTGAGGGCCAGGCGGTCCGCTGTTGGACCGGTGACCCGATTCGACCCCACCCCGTTCCGCTCGCGGATCGCCGCCGAGATTCCGGAATTCCGTGCCTCGGACTTCATGGAGGAGCGACGCCTCCGGCGGCTGGATCGCTTCGGCCAGCTCAGCATCGCCGCGGCCCGCCTGGCCCTGAGGGATTCCGAGCTGGACCTGGTGCGGGAGGACCGCGACCAGATTGGAGCAATGATGGGTACGGCGCTCGGCGGCGTGGCTTACGCCGAGGAACAGTACCCTCGGTTCCTCGCCGGGGGCCCTCGTGAGGTGGACCCCGCGCTCGCCCTGACGGTGTTTGCGGGCGCCAGCAGCTGCAACCTGGCCATCGAGTTCGGGGTGTGCGGCCCCAATTCCACCAATGGGATGAGCTGCGCGTCCGGCACCATTGCCGTGGGCGACGGATTCCGGGCCATCACTCGCGGCGAGGCCGACGTGATGTTGACGGGCGGCGCCGAAGCGCCGCTCGCCCCGCTCTGCTTCGGCGCGTTCGCCATCATCCGTGCGATGTCCACTCGCAACGACGATCCCGCCAGCGCCAGCCGGCCGTTCGATCAGGGGCGGGACGGCTTCGTGATGGGGGAGGGTGCCGCCGTCCTGGTGCTCGAGGAGCGCGGCCGTGCTCTTGCCCGGGGAGCGCGGATCTACGCCGAGATCCTGGGATACGGGGTCACCAACGACGCCCACCACATGACCATGCCCCGGCCCGATGGCCGGCAGGCAGCCCGGGCGATGCGCCTGGCCCTGGCGGAGGCCGGTATCACGCCGGGGGAGGTCGGATACATCAACGCCCATGGTTCCTCGACGCAGCTCAACGATCCCACTGAGACCGGCGCGATCCACCAGGTGTTCGGCGACCACGCGGCGACGGTGGCCGTGAGCGGCACCAAGGGGTACTACGGCCACGCCCTCGGCGCGAGCGGCGCGTTCGAAGCTGCGATCTGTGCACTCGCCAGCGCCAACCACTGGCTGCCCCCGACCGTCAACCTGCAGCAGCCCGACCCCGCCTGCGATCTGACCTATCTCGCCGGCGAAGGCCGGGATGCCGATCCGGAGTTCCTCCTCAGCAACTCCTTCGGATTCGGCGGGATCAATGCCTGCCTGGTGTTCAGAAGGGCGGATGGGAGGTAGGAGTGGGCTGGTAGGCCAGTAGGCCAGGGGAACCTTCCTGCCCATGACCCGATGGTACCGGCCCACCAGCCCACTGGCCCACTAGCCTACTAGCCCACTGGCCCACCAGCCCACTGCCTCCTAGATTCTCGCCGCCTTCAACCTTTCGAGTCTCCCTGCTATGGCATCTCTTCCCCGTCGCGCCGCAGCCGAGGCGCTGGGAACGCTTGGCTTCGTCTTCTTCGGGTGCGGGTCGGTGGTGGTCAGCTCCCTTCCGGGAGCATCCTACGGACTGCTGGGTGTCGCGCTGGTTCACGCCGTGGCCCTCAGCGTGATGATCACGGCCACGATGCCCATTTCCGGTGGTCACCTGAATCCCGCCGTCACGATCGGGCTGTGGAGCGTCAAACGCATCGACGGCCGCACGGCAGGGGCATACGTCGCCGCCCAGCTGGCCGGAGCGGTGCTGGGCGCCCTCGCCTTCAGGTACTCCTTCCCGGCCGGCATCACCCAGGCCGGCACCCTCGGCACGCCGGTGCTCGCGAACGCGATGAACCTGACGGGTGGGATCCTGCTGGAGGGGGTTCTGACCTTCTTCCTGGTCTTCGCGGTCTTCGGAACGGCGGTAGCGCCGGACGCGCCCAAGGTGGGCGGCTTCGGGATCGGGTTGGTGCTGCTGTTTGACATCCTGGTGGGCGGGACGATGACAGGGGCCGCCGTCAACCCGGCGCGCGCCTTTGGCCCGGCACTGGTGAGCGGAACCTGGTATGCCCAGCCAGTCTGGTGGATCGGTCCGATCGTCGGCGGAGTGATCGCCGCGCAGGTGTGGGAGCGGGTGTTGCTGAAGAAGTGAGGCGTCAGGCGTCAGGCGTCGGGCGTCAGGAGTGATGGTGAGGGGTGGGGATGCGAAGGGGGTGGCCCGTCTCGGAGAGCCACCCCCCTTCGCACTCCTCGCTCCTTACGTCTTACTCCTTACTGCTCACTGCTCACTTCATCTCCCTCCTCGCCCGCACGATGAGCGAAATCACGTAGGTCAGATAGACCACTCCCGCGACGATGTAGGCCGCGACCATGTACCGGCCGTTATCAGGCGGCATCGGCGGCCTCCCGCACGTCGCGCACGAGCTGGATCCCGTACCGCAGGGTCACCATCCCCGCGTACATCAGGATGAATACGGCGATGCCGATCAGCAGAGTCCGGAGCATCTCCGGCGGAAGGGACGGGGCGCTCGGTTTCATGACGATCGGCTGTGGATGGAGGCCGCGCCAGAGGTAGACACTGAGGTGGATGAACGGGACCAGCACCACACCCATGATGCTGATGACCGCCGAGAAGCGGCCGCGTTCGACCGGATCCCGCACGGCTGCGCGGAGGGTGTGATAGCCCAGCAGGAGGAAGAACAGGAACAAAGTCAGGGTGAGTCGTCCGTCCCAGGTCCACCAGGTGCCCCAGATCGGCTTGGCCCAGATCGGACCGGTGGTCAGCACTACCAGGCAGAACACCGAGGCGACCTCCGCGCTCACCGCGGCGAACCGGTCGAAGCGGAGATCGTGGAGCCAGAGGTAGAGACAGCTGGCGAGGCCGGTGAGGGGCATGGCAATCCACAGGGTCACCGTCGCCGATGGCACGTGGATGTAGAAGATCTTCTGCGCCAGGCCCTGGCGGGCCTCGACCGGGGTGAACTGGATGGCGAGGAGCATCACCACCCCGACACCCACGATGCCCAGAATCGTGAGCACGAGCCCGCGCCGGATCACTGCATACGCCGGACCGAGATCGGGTGTCATTCGTCGACCACCGCGGGAAAGAGGAGGATCGCGAGCGTCAGGAACACCACGTCGTACACCGCGAGGAAGTTAAGCCCCGGAATCACCTCGCTCAACGGACGCCGGGCGAGGAGCGGGACCGTCACCTTCACCGCGTAGATCAGCGGGGGCACCATGAACGGCAGCAGGAGGATCGGCAGCATCAACTCGGCAAACCGGGTCTTCGCGACCATGGCGCTGAATAGCGTGCCCACCGCCACGAAGCCGGCGGTGGCGAGCAGCAGGGTCAGCACCAGCGGGGGGAAGGCGCCGCCCAGATCGAGGTTGAAGAACAGCACGAAGAGCGGGAGCGTGATCGCCTCGACCACCAGCACGAACGCCAGGTTCGCCAGGTACTTGCCAACGTAGAGCAGCTCCCGCGACACCGGAGCCAGCAGGAGGCCGTCGAAGGCCGCGTTCTCTCGTTCCACGGTGAAGGCCCGGTTCATCGCCACCACCGAGGCGAAGGAGACCGTCACCCACAGCACGCTCGGGGCAAGGTCGAGCGTCGCCACGGCGGTCGGGTCGCGCGCGAAGTTGAACACGACCAGCATCAGGGCCGCGAAGACGGCCGCGGACAACAGGCTGGTCCGGGTGCGGAGTTCGAGCCGGATGTCCTTGCCCGCGATGGCGAATACCAGCCGCAGCATCCTACCCACGCGCCAGCTCCTGGTAGGTCCGGTGGAATTCCGCCATGTCGGAGGGGCGGGGGGACTCGAACGCCCAGCGTCCCTGCAGCAGCACACCGACCCGGGTGGCAAGCTCCCACGCTTCCCCGGCGTGGTGCGTCACGATCACCATGCCCCGGCCCTCGGTACAATGCTCTCGCAGCAGCTCGCGCAGCCGGTCGCCGGCCACAGCATCCAGGCCGGTGAACGGCTCGTCCAGCAGCAGCAGAGCGGGATCATGCAGCAGCGCACGGGCGATCGCGGCCCGCTGCTGCATGCCCCGGCTGAGGCTCCTGGGACGGTCGTCGGCCCGCTGAGCGAGTCCCTGCGCGGCCAGGGCCGCCCGGGCCAGGGCGGGTGGGTCGGGGAGATCGTACAGCGTCCCGGCAAGCACCAGATTCTCCATCAGGGTGAGCTCGTCGTACAGCAGCGACTGGTGTGAGAGAAGCCCGATCGGGCGGCGGGCATCGGGGTCTTCACGGGTCAGCAGGCGTCCATCGATGGCCACGGTGCCGGCGGTGGGACGGAGCAGGCCGGCGAGGGAACGGAGCAGGGTGGATTTCCCCGCTCCATTCGGCCCCAGCACCAGCAGCACCTCGCCACGCCGGAGGGTGAGGTCCACGCCCGCGAGGGCCCGGACGGCTCCGTACCGGCGGGCAAGGCCGCGAGCCTCGACCAGCGGCGGATCAGCCGAGGGCATCGATGCGCTTGGCCAGGTCCGCGAGGTCGAATGGCTTCACGAGGTATCCGTTGTGGGGGAGGTCCAGAACCCGGAGCTGAGGCTCGAAGCTTACATAGGCGGAGGTGATGATGACCCGGAGTGCGGGATGGCGGGCCCGGAGTCGGCGCAGCAAATCGATGCCATCGGTGTCGGGGAGCCGCAGATCGAGCACCGCCACGTCGGGCCGGTGCTCCTCCAGCAACCGCATCGCCTCGGCCCCGGTCGCGGCGTAGGCCGCCTCGTAGCGGGAGGCGAATGCGCGCTCATAGCTCAATCGCAGGGCGGGCTCATCCTCGATGAAGAGCACCCGCTTCCGGGGCATGGCGTGGGCCATGCCCCGAATATAGCGCTAGGCTGCGTCGGCCTCGACTTCGAACAGGTCGTCCAGCTTGGTCAGCACCAGCAGGAATCGCAGCTCGTCGTTCGGTCGGCGGAGCACCACCACCTGGCGCCGCTCCGAGGCTCGGCGCTGGATGAGCATCAGCGCTCCCAGACCGGCGGAGTCGACCGAACGGGTCCCTCTGAGGTCAATCACCAGGCGGCCGGTCCGTTCCGGCAGCTGGTCCAGCAGGCCTACCGCACTCTGTCGGAAGCTGGAACGGCTCTCGAGCCCCAGATGCTCCGGCGCGACGAGTTCCAGAACCTGCGCTTGCGTGGTCTGCATCGTTGCCTCCAGCGCCCGGATAACTTCCGAGCGCGATGCTCCGCCGGCCTCTCCTGCTCGCGGGGCGCATCGCGCTCGTTGCGCGGGGCACCCGCCTTCGGCACCGAGCTATCTCTCGCGCTCCATTCGTAGCGCTCGAGACCTCTAGTTTTGCGGCCCCGGATCACTCCGGGTGTGCTCTATCGGGCGGATCGGTTGTCGGAGGCCCGGTGGCCTCCGGCTCCGTATAACGGCGAGCCCGGTGCCAAATGGTATAACACATTATGGCACAATCATTTAGCTGCAGTCGTTGGGTCCCCGCAACGGCCAGGGGCCTCGCACGCCGCGATGCAGCTATGCCAACTGCAAGTCCGGCGAGGCGCCCGGGTCCTTTGCGGGCAGGCCGTGGGGCTGGTAGGCTAAGGTTGTAAGCTATGAGCTGTGAGCTATGAGCCCGGGGCTGTGAGCTACGCCGCCCTGAGTCACGGCGGCAGCTCCTGCCCGACACAGGCACGATCCAGGATCCACATCACGGCTTATAGCTCGCAGCGCACAGCTCATAGCTCTCAGTCAATCGCACAATCGCAACGGTCCCTAGCCCCAGCCGCCCATGACCGACCAACTCGCCACCCTGCTCACCGAGACCCGGCGCTTCGCTCCCCCACCGGAGTTCAGCGCTGCCGCCAACGCGCAGCAGGCGCTCTATCACGCAGCCCGGGCGAACCGGCTGCACTTCTGGGAAGAGCAGGCGAAGTACCTCGACTGGATTACTCCCTGGAGCCAGGTGCTCGAGTGGACCCCGCCACACGCCAAGTGGTTCGTAGGCGGCAAGCTGAATGTCTCGGTCAACTGTATCGACCGCCACCTGAAGAGCCCGCGGCGCAACAAGGCCGCCATCATCTGGGAGGGGGAGCCGGGAGACCGGCGAACGATCACCTACTGGGAGCTTCACCGGGAGGTGAGCCGCGCGGCCAACGCCCTGAAGAAGCTGGGAGTGAAGAAGGGCGACCGGGTCGCCATCTACCTGCCGATGATCCCGGAAGCGGCCATCGCCATGCTCGCCTGTGCCCGCATCGGCGCGATCCACTCGGTGGTGTTTGGCGGGTTCTCGGCGGAGTCACTGCGCGACCGGATCAACGACGCGCAGGCGGTCTGCCTGATCACCGCGGACGCCGGCTACCGCCGCGGCTCGGTCGTGCCCCTCAAGCGTTTCGCCGACGAGTCGCTCGCCCAGTGCCCCAGCATCCGGAGCGTGGTGGTGGTCCAGCGCCGACCCGGCAGTGCCGGCGACGAGGCGTTCGCCAACATCACCGAGGGGCGCGACCACTGGTGGCACCGCCTGCTCGATCAGGCTTCACCCGATTGCCCGCCGGAGCCGATGGATTCCGAGGATCTGCTGTTCATTCTTTATACCTCGGGGACCACCGGCAAGCCGAAGGGGATCGTGCACACCACCGGCGGGTACCTGACGCAGGTGGCGGCCACGACCCGCTACGTCTTCGACCTGAAGGACGAGGACGTATTCTGGTGCACCGCAGACATCGGGTGGGTCACCGGGCATTCGTATGTGGTGTACGGGCCCCTGGCGATCGGGGCCACGGTCCTGATGTACGAGGGGGCGCCCGACTGGCCGGAACGCGACCGCTTCTGGAAGCTCGTGGCCCGCTACGGCGTGACGGTGTTCTACACCGCGCCCACGGCGATACGCGCGTTCATGAAGTGGGGCGAGCAGCTCCCCGCCAAACACGATCTCTCCACTCTCAGACTCCTGGGGACGGTGGGCGAGCCAATCAATCCCGAAGCCTGGATCTGGTACCACCTCCACATCGGCCGCGGTCGCTGTCCCATCGTGGATACCTGGTGGCAGACCGAGACCGGCGCCATCATGATCACGCCGCTGCCAGGCCTTACGACCACAAAACCGGGCTCGGCCACTGTCCCCTTCCCCGGCATCAGTGCGCAGCTGGTGGACCAGAAAGGCAAGGCCCTGACCAAGGGCGGGGGGCTGCTCACCCTCACTGAACCGTGGCCCTCCATGCTCCGCACGATCTACGGGGACGACGAGCGCTACAGGCAGACCTACTGGAGCAGGTTCCCGGGCCAGTACTTCGCGGGCGACGGTGCCAAGGTCGATGACGACGGCTACTGGTGGATCCTCGGCCGGGTGGATGATGTGCTGAACGTGGCCGGACACCGGATCGGTACCATGGAAGTCGAGAGCGCCCTGGTCGACCACCCCTCGGTGGCCGAGGCAGCCGTCGTGGGCAAACACCACGACCTCAAGGGCCAGGCGATC
>Ga0153915_10002145_pt1 | contig 18101 bp, 18 predicted proteins | sample Opewatmetagenome_2_FD_107003 | JGI IMG/M metagenome (GOLD analysis project Ga0153915, IMG submission 107003) | Freshwater wetland microbial communities from Ohio, USA - Open water 3 Core 3 Depth 3 metaG | ecosystem: Environmental > Aquatic > Freshwater > Wetlands | place: USA: Ohio, Lake Erie...
GTTTCGACGCGCCCCGCCATGCCCGTCCAGCCCATCCGCTCCGCTCCTCCAGCGCCGCAGGACGCCGGTGGCGCCGGGCGCCGTGTCCGGCACCGTTCCCCCCCCGCCCCCTTGCAGCGTCCAACCCTTTGCGATCACGACACTTCTCCAGGAGCCATATCGGTGATCCGGGCCCGATAAAGAGGGCCGCCGGCGTACACCCGGAAGGGCATTCCGGACCTACCCCCTCGTGGCGAGCGCAGCAGCGCGATCAGGAAGCCCAGGCCGAGACGTCCGCGCGCCCCCGCCGGCACGCACCGGCGATCGCCTCCGCGCCCGGGTCGCGCTCCCCGGCGCGCAGCGCGCGCTCGAAGGCCGAGATGGCGCGGATCCGCACCAGCGCCTCCTCCAGCACGTCGTTCACCACTAGGTAAGCGTACTCCGAGACGCCGCGCGCCACCTCGACGCGCGCCGCGGCGAGCCGCCGCTGGATCGCCTCTTCCGGGTCGGTGGAGCGGCCGCGCAGCCTCCGCTCCAGCTCGGCCGGCGAGGGCGGCAGCACGAAGACCGTCACCGCGTCGCGCGGCCACGCCGCCTGGATGGCGGAGCCGCCCTGCACGTCGATGTCGAAGACGGCGACGCGCCCGAGCGCCAGCGCCTCCTCGACGGTGGAGCGCAGCGTGCCGTAGCGCTGGCCGTGCACCTCGGCCCATTCGGCGAACGCGCCCCGCTCCACCAGCTCCCGGAAGCGCTCCGGCGCGACGAAGTGGTAGTCCACGCCGTCCCGCTCCTGGCCGCGCGGCGCGCGGGTCGTCGCCGACACGGAGAAGCCGGCATCCGGCGTCTCCTCGACGAAGCGGCGCGCCAGCGTGGTCTTGCCCGCCCCGGAGGGCGCGGTGAGCACGAGGAGCTGGCCGGGCCGCGACGCCATCCGCGCTCCTCACTCCACGTTCTGGACCTGCTCCCGCATGCGCTCGATCTCGGCCTTGAGCGAGACCACCACCGCGGCGATCTCGGCGCTCTGCGACTTGGAGCCGATGGTGTTCGCCTCCCGGTGCATCTCCTGGACGAGGAAGTCCATCTTGCGGCCGGAGGGCTCCCCGCCCGCCATGAGGCTCCGCATCTGGGCCACGTGGCTGCTCAGCCGGGTCATCTCCTCCGTCACGTCCATCCGGTCGGCGAAGAGCGCCACCTCGGTGGCGAGCCGCACCGGGTCGGGCGCGAGGCCGCGCGTCAGCTCCTGGATCCGCTCGTCGAGGCGCGTCCGGTAGTGCTCGATGGACTGCGGCGCGAGCGCCTCCACCCGGGCGACGAGCGCCTCGACCGTCTGCAGCCGCCCCTCGATGTCGCGGGCCAGCGCCCCGCCCTCCCGCTCCCGCATGGAAGCGAGCGCGCCGAGCGCCTGGGAGAGGGCCTGCCCGGCCGCGGCGCGGACCGTCTCGAGGTCGGCCGCGCGCTCCTCGAGCCCCACCACGCCCTCGGCGGAGAGCACGTCGGCGAGCGTCACCTCCCCGGGAAGCCGGAGCCGCTCGCGCAGGTCGGCGAAGGCTCGGGCGTACTCGGACGCGAGCAGGTGGTCTACCCGCGGCGAGAGCGCGCCGCGCGCCGCCGAGCGGCGCACGGTCACCTCGATGCCGCCGCGCGCCAGCCGGTCCTTCACCATCCGCACCAGCTCCGACTCGAGGGCCGCGAGCTCGCGCGGCAGGCGCGCCTTCACCTCGCAGAACTTGTGGTTGACCGAGCGGACCTCGACGTCGATCTCCTCGCCGCCGCCCTGGCCGCGCCCCGCCCCGAATCCGGTCATGCTGCGGATCATGATGTGCGCTCCACGCGCCTCGCCCGACGCGGGCCCAACGTAGGATCAGGCCGCCGGAGCGTCAAGGAGCCCGCGGGCCGCCTCCGTCACCGCCTGGGCGGAGAGGAGCGTCATGCAGTGGTGGTGGCCGAGCGGGCAGCGCTCCGGCCCATGGTCGTGGCAGGGCTGGCAGTCGAGGCCGAGGCGCACCGGCTGCTCGCCGTCCGCGAAGACGTGGCGCGCCGGGTCGGTGGGTCCGAAGATCGCGAGCGCCCGCCGCCCCAGCGCCCGGGCGCAGTGCACGAGCCCGGTGTCGCCGCCGACGACGAGGTCGCAGCGCGCCAGCACCGCCAGGGCCTCGGCCACGCTGTTGCCGGTGGTGTCCACCATGGGAAGCTCGGCCAGCTCGGCGATCCGGGCCGCCGTCTCGCGCTCGGCGGGCCCGCCGAGGAGCACGATGGTCGCCCCCGCCCGCGTGAGGCTCGCCGCCAGGATGGCGTACTTGTCGGGTCCCCAGCGCTTCGTCGCCCACTCCGCGCCGGGGACGAGCCCCACCACCGGGTGCGCCGCGCGCGCGAGCACACGGGCGGCGTAGCCGTCCCCGTCCGCGGGCGCCTCGAGGCGGAGGCGCCGGTCGTCGGACGGTGCCCCGGCCCGCGCCGCCAGCACCAGCGCCCGGTCGACGAAGGGGCGGGTGCGGTCGAGCTCCACGCGCTCGGTGCAGAACGGGGCGTACCCGATGCGGCGCGGGGCCCGCGAGAGCCATGCGAGCGCGCCCGAGCGCGGCGAATAGTGCGAGACGAGCGCGAGGTCCGGCCGGAAGGCCCGCAGGCGTGCCCCGATCCGCCACAGGCCCGACGGGCCGGCGTCCGCCTTGCGCTTGTCGTAGACCAGCACCTCGTCGCAGCCCGGCAGGAGCCGTGCCACCGCCTCGCCCCGCGGCGTGGTCACCACCGCCACGCGGGCGTCGGGCCAGCGCGCCTTGAGCGCGCGGACTCCCGGGCCGAGGAAGACGGTGTCCCCGAGGAAGCCGGGATGGACAAGGGCGATGCGCAGGCTCTCGCTCCCCGCGGATGCGCTCACGGGAGCGGCCGCGCCTCCTCCACGAGCATCACCGGGATGTCGTCCTTGATCTCGAACACCAGGCGGCAGCGAAGGCAGTGGATCTCCCGCTCCTCCTCGTGGAAGGCGAGGTCCCCCTTGCACTTGGGGCAGGCGAGGATCTCCTTCAGCTCCGGCGCGAGCGCCATCGTGCATTCCTCCGATCGACGACGCTTATATGCCCCCGGTCACGCCGGCGGCAAGCGGCGGATCGCCGCGAGGAAGGCCTCCACCGCCGCCCCGCGGCCCTCCTCGGTGTAGAGCGACGCGACGCGCTCCCGCGCCGCCCGGCCCATGGCTCGCGCCCGCGCCGGCGCCGACAGGACCTCGATCAGGGCGTCCGCGAGGCCCGGAACGTCGCCGTCCTCGACGAGCAGGCCCGTCATTCCATCCACGATGGCCTCGGCGGGCGCGCCGAAGCGGAAGGCCACCGCGGCCCGTCCGCAGGCCATGGCCTCGAGGAGCGCGCGGCAGGTGCCGTCGTTCCCCTCGGCGAGGAGCACCTTCACGTCGAGCGTTCGGTAGGCGGCGGCGAGCGCCGGCCCCGTCCGGTAGCCCGCGAAGATCACCTGGCGCTCGAGGCCGCGATGGGCGACGCGGACCCTGACCTCGTCCAGCCCCTCGCCGCGCCCCACCACGACCAGCCGCGCCTCGGGAACGCGGTCGGCGACGGCGCGGAACGCGTCCACCAGCTCCGCGTGGCGGCGGTCCGGCTTCACGCGCGACACGATGCCGGCCACCGGCGCGCCGGGCGGGATCCCGAGCTCCTCGCGCAGGTCGGGGCCGCCGGGCGCGAAGGCCGAGGAGTCCACCGCACCGCGCGTGGCGGCGACCCGCTCCTCCGGGACGCGGAAGCGCTCGCGCAGGATGCGCGCGTGCGCCTCGCACACGGCGACGAGCCCGTCGGTGGCCCGGTGCACGAGCCCCTGCACGGGCCGAGGCCGCAGCGAACGGGAGGAGTGGACGGTGCGGACCACCCGCTGGTCCCTCCGCCCGCGCAGGCCGAGGAGCGCGACGGCGTGGTCGTGGGAGAAGTTGGAGTGGACGACGTCCAGGTCCCGCGCGATGGCCCGGAGCCGCCGGGCGTCGGCGAGGAGCGCGAGCGGCCCCGCCTTGGTGGAGAGGACCAGGTCCTCCCGCTGCGGGAGGCCCAGGGCGCGTAGCCGCTGCCGTAGATCTCCCTCGCGCCGCCCGTCCACCGCCACCTGCACCTCGTGCCCGCGCCGGCGGAGCTCGAGCGCCACCGAGGCCATGGGCTCGGCCGGGCCGGTCCAGACCGGGGAGGAGAGCAGCTCCAGGACCCTCACTTCATGAGCTCGTAGTTCCGGTACTCGCCGATGCGAACGCCGGTCGCCGCCTCGAAGAGGTCGAGCAGGTCCTCCCGCAGGCGCGAGAGCCGCAGCCTCCGCGATCGCGGGACGAAGGGCCAGTCCGCCTTCTCCACGAAGGGTCGCATCGGGGCCGGGTGCGTGCCGCGGAACGGGCGGACCTTCTCGCCGGAGTCGTAGGCGAAGGCCTCGGCGAGCCTCCGGTCGCGCCCGGCGTCGCCGTGGTAGAGCCGCTCCATCTCGGCGATCTTGACCCGCTGCGCCTCGGGGGGACGCACCCAGCCGTAGTGATACATGCGGGCGCCGCTCGCGGCGACCCGCAGCTTACGCGCTGGATCGCCGGGCATGAGCGAGCGGGGCGGTCCGCCGCGGGCGCCGGGCGGCGGCTCCCAGACGCGGAAGCCCTGCGCGTCACGCCAGGACCGGACGCCGATGCGGTTCTTCACGACGCGGATCTCGCGGCGGTACCAGCGGCGGGCGGTCCCCACCGTGTGGAAGGAGCCGTAGAAGTGGACGTAGTCGAAGAGCAGTCCCTCGAGCGCGGAGTCGGCGTGCAGCCGCGCGAGCGCGGACCGGAGCGCGGCGTGGTCGTCCTCGTGGACTGCCTCGTCCGCCTGGACGTAGAGGCAGACGTCCCCGGTGCAGCGGTCGAGCGCCAGGTTCGTCTGCTCGGCGAGCACCCTCCCCCGCTCGAGCTGCCCCTCGTCCCAGCGGGACTCGAAGACCACGAGGCGCGGGTCGGAGAGGGTCCGCACCAGGTCCAGCGTCCCGTCCTCCGAGACGCCGACGTTCACGACCATCTCGTCGACGAGCGGCAGGATCGACTGGATGGCCGGCACGAGCGGGTAGCCCAGCTTCACCGCGTTCCGGGCGAAGGTGAGCCCCGAGACCTTCACCGCCGAGCCCGCCGCCCGCCGCGCCGCCGCGCGCCGGTTCCCGCGCCGCCCCGCCTTCGCGGGCGCGGTCCCGGCGGCTTCTCCGCTCCCGATCCCGTGCCGAGCCTCGCGAGCAGGTCGCTCGTCGAGTGGTCCTTCGGATCCCCCGCCACAGCCACCCTCCCGCCGTAGGAGTGCACCTCGGCCGCCTCGGGGATCGTCTCGGGCGTGTAGTCCGTGCCCTTCACCTGCACGTCGGGGCGGAGCGCCCGGATGACCGGCACGACGTCCTTCGAGTCGAAGAGGATCACATGGTCCACGCAGGCGAGCCCCGCCACGATCTCGGCGCGCTCCGCCTCCGGCACCACCGGCCGCCCCGGCCCCTTGTTGAGCCGGGTGGACAGGTCGCTGTTCACCGCCACGACGAGCAGGTCGGCGAGCGCCTTCGCGCCCCGGAGGTAGCGCAGGTGCCCGACGTGGAAGAGGTCGAAGATGCCGTTCGCGAGCGCGATGGTCCTGTCCGCCGCGGTGGCCTCGGCGCGCAGCCGCGGAAGGTCGTCCATGCGCAGGAGCCTCTCCATCGGCTCGGCTCAGGGACGGAGCAGCTCGGCGAGGATCTCCTCGCGCGAGACGGTGGCCGTTCCCGGCTTCTGGACCACGAGCGCGCCAGCCACGTTGGCGAGCCGTGCCGCCCCGAGGGCGTCGGCGCCCGCGGCGATCCCGGCGCAGAAGGCGGCCGCCACGGTGTCGCCGGCGCCGGTCACGTCCACCGCGTCCTGGCTCCCGTGGGCGGCGATGTGCGCCGGCGGGGCGCCGCGTCGGAAGAGCGACATGCCGTTCCGGCCGCGGGTGACGAGCAGGTCCTCGCAGGCCAACGCCTTCAAGAGGGCGCGGGCCGCGCGCGCGAGCCCCCCTGGCTCGGCGAGCGAGACGCCCGTCGCCGCCTCCAGCTCGTTCTCGTTGGGCTTCACCATGGTGAGGCCCTTGAAGGCCCGGAGGTGGTAGCGCGAGTCCACGCACACCGGGACACCCCCTCTCCGGATGCGCCGCAGGGCCTCGACGGCGGAGGGGCCGAGCGCGCCCGAGCCGTAGTCGCTCGCCAGCACCGCCTGGGCGCGCCGCGCGGCGCGCGCCAGGTCCGCGACCAGCCGGCGTTCCACCGCGGGCGGCAGCGGCTCCGCCGTCCGGTCCACCCGCAGCATCTGCTGCCGCCGCGTGGAGCGGCCGCCGGCGAGGATCCGGGTCTTGGCCTCGGTGGCCCGCCCCTTCACCCGCTGGATGCCGGAGACGTCCACCCCGCCCTCCTCCAGCACGTCGAGGAGCGCTGCGCCGAGGGTGTCGGCGCCGACCACGCCCACGGCGCGCACCTTCACTCCCAGCGCCGCCAGGTTCAGCGCGGCGTTGCCCGCGCCGCCCGCCTTGAGCTCGCTGCGCTCGTAGCGGACGATGAGCACCGGCGCCTCGCGGCTGATGCGCTCGGTCTCGCCGTACACGTACTCGTCGGCGACGAAGTCGCCGGCCACCACCACCTCGGCCCGCGAGAAGGCGGGGAGCAGCGGCGCCAGGGCGGCGAGCGCGGGCTCGGCGGGAGTTCGCATGGCGCGCGATTCGTACCGCGGCTTCGCGAGCCGGGTCAACGTCCGTCCTCCGGCCGCGTCTTCCACCTCCGGTGGAGCCAGTACCAGCGGGACGGGTGCTGCCGCACGTGGCGCTCCAGCCGGTCGTTCAGGTCCTGCATGAAGGAGAGGACGTCCCGGTCCCGGTCGCCGGTGTTCGCCACCTCGAGCGGCCCCTCGAAGACCACCCGGTGGCGCCCGTCCTCGAGCGGGACGTCGAGGACGAAGACCACCGCCGCCCCGGTTCGCAAGGAGAGCACGGCCGGGGCGGGCGAGGTGGCGGCCGGCACCCCGAAGAAGGTCGGGAAGATGGCCCTTCGACGCGGCTGGTTCTGGTCGATGACGTAGCCCAGGACCCGCCCTTCCTTGAGGGATCGGACGGCGGCGCGGAGCGTCTCGCCCTTCTTCACGACCAGGTCCTCCACCCCGGCTCGCGCCCGCGCCCCGCGCCAGAGGTCGTTGAAGCGCGATCGCCCCATGGCCCGGGTGATCATGGTGACGGGCACGCCCTTCAGGTTGTGACCGGCCGCGAGCAGCTCGAAGTTCCCGAAGTGGGCGGTGCAGGCGATGACGCCCTTGCCCCGCGCCCGCGCCGCCTCGAGGATCTCCCACCCCTCGTAGACGAAGAGCCGTTCCAGCTCCTCGCGGGTCATGCGCGGCGCGAGGAAGAACTCCGGCGCCGTGCGCCCGAGGTTCACGAAGGTCGCGCGGGCAATGGCGCGGCGCTCGGCCTCGCCCTTCTCCGGGAAGGCGAGCCGGAGATTCTCCATCACCACCCGGCGGCGGACGTGGAGGGCCCAGAGGAGCCAGCCGGCGAAGGTGCCCAGGGCGTCGAGGAGCCGCCGCATCATGTGGACAGGCTCTCCTCCAGGGCGGACTCGAGGGACGCCGCGCCGGCGACCACCTCGGCCTCGATGCGCAGGACGCGCAGCCGCTCGTCCCGGGCCCGCTCGGGCGAGAGCCGCACCGCGTCCTTCTCGGTGACGAGGACCGCGTCGCACCCGGCGCTCGCGGCGGCGGCGAGGGCCTCCTCCAGCTCCCCTTCCGAGAAGGTGTGGTGGTCGGGGTAGGCCCGCTCCGCGGCGACGACCGCTCCGAGCCCGGTGGCGGTCCGGCGGAAGCTCCCCGGCCGCGCCAGGCCGGAGAGGAGCAGGACGCGCCGGCCGGCGAGCCACGGGAGGCCGAGGGAGCGGGAGAGCGCGCCGTCCAGCACGTCGCGCGGGGCGTGGCGCGACTCCACGGCCGGGCGGCCGGTGAGCCGGAGGGCCAGCTTCCGGAGCCGCTCCGGCTCCGGATCGCCGGGCGCCGCCTCGTCCACGCGGGCGAGCCAGACGAGGCCGGCGCGCCGCAGCGCGGACCGGGGCTCGCGGTTCGGCCCCCGCGGCAGGCAGTGGCCGTTGCCGAAGGGATTCGAGGCGTCGATCACGACGACGTCGAGGTCGCGCGCCAGGGCCCGATGCTGGAAGCCGTCGTCGAGGAGCAGCACGTCGGCGCCGAGGTCCTCGACCGCCCGGCGCGCCAGGGCCGCGCGCCGCGGGCCGCACAGCACCCGCACGCCGGGGAGGCGCCGGGCGACGAGCACCGGCTCGTCCCCGCCCTCGGCGGCCCCGAGCAGCAGCGCCCGGCCGTCGGAAACCACCCGCTCGTCCGCTCGCCGCGCACCGTAGCCGCGAGACAGCACCGCCACCGTCCGGCCGGCCGCAATGAGCCGGGCGCCGATGGCGATGGCGGCCGGCGTCTTCCCGGCCCCACCCACCGCCAGGTTGCCGACGGAGACGACGGGCACGGGCGGCCTCGCCACCTTGGCCAGGCCGAGGTCGTAGAGCGATCCGCGCGCCCTGGCGCCCGCCCGGAACAGCCCCTCGGCGACGAGCAGCGGGGAGAGCAGCGCCCGGTCGAGGAGGGTCTCGTCGCGCCGCCACCAGATGCGCTCCACCGCGCTCATCTGGCGAGCATCTCCCGCGCCGCGGCCGTCACCGCCGCCGCTCCCAGGTCGCCCATGCACCGGTGGTGACCCTCCGGACATCGGTCGCCGCCGTGGTTGGTGCAGGGCGAGCACGTGAGGCCGAGGGCGAGGGCGCGCCCCGGCGGCGCCGGCCCCCACCTCGTCGCCGACGTCGGGCCGAAGAGGGCCAGCACGGGCGTGCCCACCGCGCTCGCGAGGTGCACGGGCCCGGAGTCGCAGGCCACGAGGAGGCGAACCCGCGCCAGGGCGGCGCCGAGCCCCTCGACGGGGAGCGCCGTGAGGTCCGCGGCCACCGGAACCCGGCAGGCGGCGCGGAAGGCGTCGAGCGCCTCGCGGTCGCCGGGCCCGCCGGCGAGGACCACGCCGTGCCCGTCCCGGTGGAGCGCCTCCGCCACCTCCGCGAAGCGCTCCGGCGCCCAGCGCTTGGTGTTCCGGCTCGCGCCCGGCGCCAGCGCCACGAGCGGCGCACGGGCCGACCCGAGCGCCTCGCCGGCCAGCGCCCGCGCCGCCTCCGAGAGGTGCACGTGGAGGCGGCCGGGCCGCTCGATGCCGAGCGGCCGGAGGGCCTCCGCGTAGAGCGCGGTGGCGTGGGCGCGGGTGATGGGCGGGTTCCTCCCGATCAGCGTCAGCGCCGCCTCTCCGATCGTGCGCCGGCGGAAGGTGACGAGCCGGGGAGCGGCGGCGCGGGCCACGAGGGCGCTCCTCACCTTGTGCTGTAGATCGACGGCGAGGTCGAAGCGCCCGCGGAGCCGCTCGCGCAGGGCCAGCGCGTTCCCCAGCCCGCGGTCGAGCCGGTGCACGGCGGCGAGCTGCGGCAGGCCCTCGAGGAGGGGGGCATAGGCGGGGCCGGTGACCCACTCGATGCGCGCTCCGGGAAACCGCTCGCGGAGCGGGTCGAGCACCGCCGTGGCGAGGACCGCGTCCCCGAGAGCGCTGTAGCGCAGGACCAGGATCGACGTCGGGTCCGGGCTCACGCCGCCGCCCGCCCGCGCGGGATCACGCGCAGCAAGTGCTCCACGTTGCGGGCGCTGGCGCCGCGGATGGCGGTCACCGCCTCCCGCGCCAGCTCGCCCAGCTCGGCGATCTGGGCGGGGCGGGAGAGCAGCTCGCCCGCCACCTTGAGGAGCTGCTCCGGCGTCGCCACCTGGATACCGCCGCGCCCCACCAGGATCTGCACGCTGTCCTTGAAGCTCTCCATGTGCGGACCGAACAGCACCGGCTTCCCCTGCGCGGCCGGCTCGAGCACGTTCTGCCCGCCGCGGCGGACGAAGCTCCCGCCCACGAAGACCAGGGTCGCGATCCGGTAGGCCGCCGCCAGCTCGCCGATGGTGTCGAGGACCGTCACCCGGGCCGGCCCGGCGCGGGCGCCGGCGCTCCGGAGCCTCGCCGGCAGGCCTGCGGCGGCGGCGAGCGCCAGGATGCGACCCGAGCGCTCCACGTAGCGGGGCGCCAGGACGAGCCGGAGGCGGGGGTGGTCGCGCAGGAGCGACTCGTAGACGCCGAGCAGGATCTCCTCCTCTCCGTCGTGCGTGGAGCCGGCGATGAAGACCGGGTCGCCGGCCGGGAGCCCCATCTCCACGCGGAACGCCTCGTCGCCGTCGGCGGGGCCCTCCAGGACCAGGGCGTCGAACTTGGTGTTTCCGGTCACCCAGACCCGGTCCGGCGCGGCCCCGAGCGCGAGCACGCGCTCGGCCTCCTCGTCGGAGCGCATGAGGAACAGGTCGATGGCTCGCAGCGGGTTGCCGGCGGCGCGGAAGAGCGCGCGGTAGCGCGGCATCTTCTCGGCGTCGAAGCGGCCGTTCGTGAGCGCGATGCGCACGCCCGCCTTGCGGGCGGCCCGGATGAGGTTGGGCCAGATCTCGGTGTACTCCAGCACGAGGAGGTCGGGCCGGAGCGTGGCCATGGCGCGGCGGGTGGCGCCCGGCAGGTCGTACGGCGCGTAGACGACCACGTCGGCCTCGCGGATCTTCTTCTCCGCCATGGCGATGCCGCTGTTGGTGATGGTGGTGACGATGAGGCAGCAACCGGGCGACCGAGCCTTGAGGTCCTTCATCATGGGCTGGAGCGACAGGAGGTCGCCGGCGCTCGCCCCGTGCATCCAGATGCGCGGGCTGCCGCCGCCGCGGTCGAAGGACGGACGGTACAGGCCGAGCCGGAAGGGGATGCCGTGGCGCAGCTTGGGGTGGAAGAGGAGCACCGGCAGGAGCGCCGCGAAGAGCAGGTAGCTCGCGAGGGCGTAGAGGAGGTGCACGCGCGGAGCTTCCTACTCGATCTTCACGGGGTTCGTGAAGAGCCACGGGCGCCCCACCCAGCGCCCCTCGACGCGGTACTCCCCGGGCGGGCAGGGACCGCCGCAGTCGAAGGCCCAGCCGCCGGCGGCGCGAGAGAGGCCGCCCAGCGGCGCGCCGGTCCGGAAGATCTCGAAACGTGCCCGCGGATCGCGTGCGTTCTCCGCCGCGAGGTCGATCCGGTCGCGCCCGGGCGCCAGCGAGAGCCGCACGCCCCAGGCCGGCGCCACGCCGTCGACCACGCAGTAGGCGGCGCGGGACAGCAACCCCTCCACGACGCGCGGCACGTCCACCGCGGCGTCTCCGGTCAGCGACACCGGCACGTGCATGCTGAAGGACTCGAAGGCGGCGCGGTAGCTCGGCCAGCCGTGGGCGTCGCTGGCGCAGAGGAACGGGTGGCGCCGGACGGCGGAGAGGGCGTCGTACAGCGCCAGCTCGGCGCGGGGCTCCTCGAAGAAGGCGAGCCCGGCCTGCGCGCTGTCCCACGGGATGGCGAGGGCCGAGAGCCCGACGCGCCAGAAGGCGCGGTCCGCGAGCGTCCGGCCCCAGAAGGAGTCGTTCGAGAGCACCTCGAGCCCCACCCAGTCGTCCCGGAGCCACCTGGTGAAGGGCCGCCTCGGGTGGAACGGGTGGGCCAGCATCGCCTGGCCACCGAGGGCGCGCACCGAGCCGAGCGCGTCCTTCTGCCGCTCCTCCTTGGTGAGGGCGCGCGAGATGCCGAGCCCGACCACGTGGCCGTAGGGCGCCGAGATCTCGCTCCCCTCCACCACCAGGATCCCGTCGTGGTAACCCGCGTCCTCGGGGCTCATCACGTTGTGGTCGGTGACGACCAGGAACTGGAGCCCCGCGGTCTTGGCGGCCGCCACCACCTCGTCGAGCGCGCCCCGGCCGTCGCTCTTGGTGGTGTGGACGTGATAGGCGCCGTGGATCTCCCCCGGCGGCGCCGGCGGCCGCGGCGCCCGCCGCGCCAGCGTCCACAGGCCGAACCCGAGCCAGGCGGCGGCCAGTGCGGCGAGGATCTGGAGGGTGCGGCGCTTCACGGTGGCTGCGGGTACCTGGATCAGGCGTTGCTCGCGGCGCGCGCCTCGCCGCCGCCCTCGTAGATGCGGTACAGCCGGGCGTACTCGCCGCTCCGCGCCATGAGGTCGTCGTGGCGGCCCACCTCGGCCACCTGGCCCCCGGACAGCACCACGATCCGGTCGGCGTGGCGGATGGTCGAGAGGCGGTGGGCGATGACCAGCGTGGTGCGCTGCGTCCCCAGCCCGCCGAAGCCCATCAGGCTCTCGAGGGCCTTCTGCACCTCGCGCTCGCTCTCGGCGTCGAGGGCGCTCGTCGCCTCGTCGAGGACGAGGATGGGGGCGTCCTTGAGGAAGGCGCGGGCGATGGCGATGCGCTGGCGCTGCCCTCCGGAGAGCAGGACGCCCTTCTCGCCGATGACCGTGTCGTACCCCTGCGGGAGCGCCGCGATGAAGTCGTGCGCATGGGCCATGCGCGCCGCCCGCTCCACGTCGGCCGCGGCGACCTCGGGCCGGCCGTAGGCGATGTTGGCCCGCACGGTGTCGTTGAAGAGCACCGTCTCCTGGGTGACGAGCGCCATCTGGGCCCGGAGGCTCGCGATCGTCGCCTCCCGGACGTCCACCCCGTCCACGGCGATGCGTCCCTGTGTCACGTCCCAGAAGCGCGGCAGGAGGTTCGCCAGCGTGGTCTTCCCGCCGCCGGAGCTGCCCACGAGCGCCACCACCTCGCCCTTGCGGATCGTGAGGGAGACGTCGCGCAGCACCGGCTTCTCGCCATAGGAGAAGGACACGCGGTCGAAGCGGATCTCCTCCCGGAACGGCGGCAGGACGCGCGTGCCGGTGTCGGCGACCTCGCTCCTCGCGTCGAGGATCTCGAAGATGCGCTCCCCGGCGGCCATGCCCTGGAGCGCGATCTGCCCGACGCGGCCGAGCTGCTTCACGGGCTGGTACAGGAGCATGATGGCGGTGACGAAGGAGAAGAACTTGCCGGCCTGCAGCTCACCCTGCAGGATGCGGCCGCCCACCCACCAGATGGCGAGCGAGAGGCCCACCGCCGCCATGATCTCCATGAGCGGTGACGACACGGCGCGCACCATGAAGCCGCGGCGCTGGATCCGGATCCAGCGGTCGTTGGCCTCCTCGAAGCGCCGCGACTCCCACGGTTCCATCCCGTAGGCCTGGACCACCCGCATGCCGGCGAGGGCCTCCTGGACCATCTCCGAGATGCGCCCCAGCGTGGCCTGGGACTGGGTGGTGACCTTCTTGAGCTTCCGCCCGATGCGGATGATGGGCAGGATGGTCACCGGAACGGCCACGAAGGCCATGAGGGAGAGGCGCCAGTCCAGGACGAAGCAGTTCGCCAGCATCACCACCACCGTGAGCCCGTCCCGGACGTAGCTGGCGATGGCGTTGGAGATGGCGTTCTCCACCGACCCGACGTCGTTGGAGAGGCGGCTCATGAGGTCGCCCGAGTGGCGCCTGGCGAAGAAGGCGGGCGAGAGCGACAGCATGTGGTCGAAGAGGGCCCGGCGCAGGTCGGCGACGATGCGCTGCGAGACCATCCCCATGAGGAAGAACTGGCCGAACCAGGCGACGCCCTTCACCAGCGCCACGCCGATGACGACGGCGGGCAGCCAGGCCAGCACCCTCTCGCGGGGCACGCTGGCGGCGATCCGGTCCATGTCGATCGACCCGGGCAGGAACTTACCGAGGGTGGCCATCGCGTTCGTCCGGCCGGTGAAGAGGAACTCCAGGACCGGCCCGAGCAGGTTCACGTAGGCGGCGGTCGCGAGGGCCAGGACGACCATGCACCCGAAGGCGGCGGCGAAGCGCCCCTTGTAGGGCAGGGCGTAGCGCAGGATGCGGAGGTAGGCTCGCAAGGCGCGGCCATCCTACGACGAGAAGGGGTGTTTCCGCGACCGCCAATCCCCGGCCTCCACCCGGGCTCCAGCGTTCTTCGCGCGGCCCTCGATGAATTCCGTGCCGCCGCCGGTCGAGTCCGGTACACGGCGTGCAGGGCCCGCCGGCAGCCATCGGCTGCAGGGATCGATGGGCTGGAGGGATCGAGATGATGCGCACCATCGCAGCCGCGTTCGCCGTCCTCGCCGTCGTCACCGCTTGCACGACCAAGCCCTCCGCACCGGACGTCGCTGCCTTCCAGGCGCTCGTCACGGACACCCAGGTGCGGGTCGCCCAGTACCAGGCCGCCTGGACGGCCACGCCCGCGGCCGATGCGCCGGCCTGCCTCGCCCTGGAGGATCCCTATCGGGCCGACGTCATGCCCATGCTGCAGCGGATGGCGGGCATGAGCCCCGGCATGGACGACTGGATGGACTCGCACGGGATGGCCCCCGGCGCCGACCTGGCGTGCGGCTCCACCGTGATGTTGGACGAGCTCGCGGGCCACCACGCCCTGGCCTGTCAGGGCACTCCCACCGAGATGGCGGCCGAGGCGGCGCGGCACGTGGGCGCGATGACCTACGACGCGAGCCACATGCAGCTGCGGGCCGGCCAGATGATGTCCGCGATGGACGGCGGGATGATGGGCGGGGGCATGGGTGGCGGCATGATGGACGCGGGCGTGCCGATGACTGGCTGCTTCCCGGCGGATGGGGGCTTCCAGACCGACGCCGGCTACTGGTGGGACGGCGGCTGGATGATGGACGGCGGCATGATGGGCGACGGCGGCATGATGGGCGACGGCGGCATGATGGGCGACGGCGGCATGGGGCCCTGAGGGCGGCCCTTTTTCGAGCCGGCCGCTGGGCGGGCGGCTAGTATCCTTGCGCGTGAGGCGCGCCGCGCTCATCCCCGCCCGCTACGGAGCGACCCGCTTCCCGGGCAAGCTGCTCGCCCGGCTCGGCGGCAAGACGGTCATCCACCGCACCTGGGAGGCGGTCGTCGAGACCGGCCTCTTCGACGAGGTGCTGGTGGTCTGCGACGGCGAGGCGATCCGGGACGAGGTCGCGCGCCACGGCGGCAAGGCCGTGCTCTCCACCCGCGAGCACGAGAGCGGCACCGACCGGATCGCCGAGGCGGCGGAGCGGCTCGACGCCGAGCTCCTCGTCAACGTCCAGGGGGACGAGCCCTTCACGCGGCGCGAGCCCCTCGCGAAGCTCCTCGCGGCCTTCGAGGGCGAGGCCGGGCGCGCCGTCCAGGTGGCCTCGCTCATGCAGGTGCTCGAGAATCCCGCGCTCGTCGCCGACCCGAACTACGTCAAGGTGGCCGTGGACCGCGAGATGAACGCGCTCTTCTTCTCGCGCTCCGTCATCCCCTACCCGCGCGACCGGTCCGCGAGGCCGATCTACCACGAGCACATCGGCGTGTACGCCTTCCGGCGCGACGCGCTCCTGCGCTTCGCGCGGCTCGGCCCGAGCCCGCTCGAGCGGGTGGAGAAGGTCGAATGCCTGCGATTCCTCGAGAATGGCATCCCCATTCGGATGGTGGTGACTGACTACATGGGCGTCGAGATCGACACGCCGCAAGATCTGGAGACCGCGGAGCGGCTTCTCGCGACGGCGGGCCCGGCCGGCAAGCCCTGACGACCTCGCCGCGGCCACCGGCGGGCCGCGGCGCTACCCCTCACGACGGCGGCCGACGCGATGAGCACATTCCGCAACTTCAAGATGGTGGATTACGTGGTCTTCGGGCGCGGCTCCTTCGGCCAGCTCGACGGCATCCTCGCCCCGCGGCGCCGGGGCGACGCGCCGATGGTGTTCCTCGTCGACCACTTCTTCCGGGACAAGCCGGCGTTGCTCTCGCGCGTCCCGCAGCGCGGCAGGGACCGCCTCCTCTTCGCCGACGTGACCGAGGAGCCCTCCACCCAGCAGGTGGACGGGCTGCGCGACCGGATCCGCGCCGAGTGCGGGTCCATCTCCGGCATCGTGGGCATCGGCGGCGGCTCCACCATGGACCTCGCCAAGGCCGTCTCGCTCATGCTGACGAACGACGGCTCCTCGGCCGACTACCAGGGCTGGGACCTCGTGAAACGCCCGGGCGTCTACAAGGTGGGCATCCCCACCCTGTCGGGGACCGGGGCCGAGATCTCCCGCACCGCGGTGCTCATCGGGCCGGAGAAGAAGCTCGGCCTCAACTCCGACTTCACTCCCTTCGACCAGATCGTGCTCGACCCGGACCTCGTCGCCGGCGCGCCGGCGAGGCAGCGCTTCTTCACCGGCATGGACTGCTACGTCCACTGCATCGAGTCGTTGCAGGGGACCTTCCTGAACGCCTTCAGCCGCGCCTACGGCGAGAAGGCCCTCGAGCTCTGCCGCGAGGTCTTCGTCGAGAAGGACGGCTGGGACGCGGACAGCGACGAGCGGCTGATGATGGCGTCCTACGCCGGCGGCATGAGCATCGCCTACTCGCAGGTGGGCGTGGCCCACGCCGTGAGCTACGGGCTCGCGTACGTCCTGCACACGCGCCACGGCGAGGGCAACTGCATCGTCTTCGACCAGCTCGAGGAGTTCTACCCGGAGGCCGTCCGCGAGTTCAAAGGGATGCTGAAGAAGCACCGCATCGAGCTGCCGCGCGGCGTCACCCGCGGGCTCTCCGAGGCCCAGGTGGAGAAGATGGTCACGGTCTCGCTGGGGATGGCCCCGCTCTGGGCCAACGCGCTCGGCGAGGACTGGCAGCGCAAGATGACCCGCGAGCGCCTGCGGGCGCTGTACGCGCGGCTGTAGAGAGGGAACGCCATGCCCGGTTGGGAACTGTTCGGCGAGGACGAGCGCAGGGAAGTGAACGAGGTCCTCGAGACCGGCATCCTCATGCGGTACGGCTTCGACGGGCCGCGCAAGGGGCGCTGGAAGGCGAAGGAGCTCGAGGCGGCGCTGTGCAAGGCGCTCGGCGCGCGCCACGCGCAGCTCACCTCGAGCGGTACCTCCGCGCTCACCACCGCCCTGGCGGCGCTTGGGATCGGCGCGGGGGACGAGGTGATCATGCCCACCTTCACCTTCGTCGCCAGCTTCGAGAGCTTGCTCTCGGTCGGCGCGACGCCGGTCCTGGCCGACGTGGACGACACCCTCACCCTCTCGCCGGCGGCGGTGCGTACCGCGCTGACGCCCCGGACCAGGGCCGTGATGCCGGTCCACATGTGCGGGGGCATGGCCGACCTCGCCGCCCTGAAGGCCCTCTGCGACGAGAAGGGGCTCCTGCTGGTCGAGGACGCCTGCCAGGCCACCGGCGCGAGCTGGCGGGGCAAGGCGCTCGGGACGATCGGGCACGTCGGCGCCTACTCCTTCGACTTCGTGAAGATCGTGACCTGCGGCGAGGGCGGGGCGGTCGTGACGGGCGACGAGGCCGTCTGGCGCCGCTGCGACGGGTACTCCGACCACGGCCACGACCACCTCGGCGCCGACCGCGGCGCCGACTTGCACCCGTTCCTGGGCTACAACTTCCGCATCTCCGAGCTGCACGCCGCCGTCGGGCTGGCGCAGCTCCGCAAGCTCCCCACCTTCCTCGCCATCCAGCGCCGCGCCAAGAAGGTCCTGAAGGAGGCGCTCGCGCAGGTGCCGGGGGTGACCTTCCGGCGGCTGCCCGATCCCGAGGGCGACAACGCCTCCTTCCTCTCCTTCTTCCTGCCCGAGGAGCGGCTCGCCCGCGCCGCCGCCAAGGCGATGCAGGGTGCCGGGATCGGCGCGATGTACTGGTACGACAACAACTGGCACTACATCCGCCGCTGGAACCACCTCGAGCAGGGCGCCTTTCTCTCGCGGCTGCCCGACGCGCTCCGCGCCGCGGTGACGGCCACCGCCGGCAAGGCCTACCCGGCCTCCGACGCGGTCATGTGCCGCGCCATCTCCACGCCCATCGGCCTAGCCTGGTCCGAGGCCGAGACGCGGGACCGCGCCTCCAGGCTCGCCGCGGCCGTTCGCTCGGTGCTCTGATCCCGTGCCGGCCGGCCGCACCGCCATCCCGTTCGTCGCGGCGCCCCGCAAGGTGGACGTCTTCGCGCGCCACCGGGACGAGTACTCCGCCACCCGCACGCCGCAGATCGTGAACACCGGTCCCGGCCGCTACCTCTCCGTCCGGGGGAGCGGCGAGCCGGGCGGTCCTCTCTTCCTGAAGCACGTCGGGGCGCTCCACGGGATGGCCTGGACCCTGAAGATGGCGATGAAGGCGCGGGGCAAGGACTTCAA
>Ga0153915_10002146_pt1 | contig 18100 bp, 16 predicted proteins | sample Opewatmetagenome_2_FD_107003 | JGI IMG/M metagenome (GOLD analysis project Ga0153915, IMG submission 107003) | Freshwater wetland microbial communities from Ohio, USA - Open water 3 Core 3 Depth 3 metaG | ecosystem: Environmental > Aquatic > Freshwater > Wetlands | place: USA: Ohio, Lake Erie...
GCACAGCGTCATCCTCAACCAGGTGACCAACGGCGTGGCCGTACGAATGGCGGTGCTCTATCTGCTGGCGGGCGGCCGTCCGGAGCTCGCCGACGCGGCGAAGGGGACGGGGATGGCGGGAGGGGGAGCCGAATGACGCGCCCCCTGTTGCTGCGTCAGGGCCGGGTGATCGATCCGGCGCGCGGCACCGACCAGCCGGGCGACGTGCTCATCCAGGACGGCAAGATCGCCGCGGTCGGAGCGGGCCTGGGCGCGCCCGACGGTGCGGACGTGCGCGATGTCGCGGGCGCGGTCGTGGCACCCGGGCTGGTCGATGTGCACGTCCATCTGCGGGAGCCCGGCAACGAGGACGAGGAGACCGTCGCGAGCGGTGCGCGGGCGGCCGCGGCGGGCGGGTTCACCGCCATCTGCGCGATGCCCAACACCGATCCCGTGACCGACAATCAGGCGGCGGTCGGGTTCGTCCTGCGCCAGTCGATGCGCGCCGGGCTCGCCCGCGTGTATCCGATCGGCGCCGTCTCGGTGGGACAGCGCGGCGAGCAGCTGGCGGAGTTCGGCGAGATGGTGGGAGCCGGGGCGGTGGCCGTCTCGGACGACGGCCGCCCCGTCGTCTCGGGGCATCTCATGCGCACGGCACTCGAGTACGCCCGGACGTTCGGCATCCCGGTCGCCGATCATTGCGAAGAGCCCACCCTCGCCACGGGCGGCGCCATGCATGAAGGGCTCGTCTCGGCGCGACTCGGCCTGAAGGGCATTCCCGCCGCCGCTGAAGAGATCATGGTGGCCCGTGACATCCTGCTGGCGGAGCTCACGGGTGGTCACGTCCACCTGTGTCACCTGTCCACGCGCGGGTCGGTCGAGCTGATCCGTCGCGCCAAAGAGCGCGGTCTCGCGGTGACCGCCGAGGTGACCCCGCACCATCTCACCCTCACCGATGCCGCCTGCGAGCGCTACGACACGCAGGCCAAAATGAACCCGCCGTTGCGCGAGGCGGCGGACGTCGACGCGCTGCGGCTGGCGCTGCGGGACGGCGTGATCGATTGCGTCGCGTCCGACCACGCGCCGCACGCCTACGACGAAAAGGAGGCCGCGTTCGACGACGCCCCGTTCGGCATCATCGGCCTGGAGACGGCGTTCGGTGTCGCGCATACCGAGCTGGTGCGCCGCGGGATCCTCACGCTCCCCGCGCTGCTCGCGCGCATGAGTACGGCGCCCGCCGCGCTGTTTCACCTCCCGGGGGGTTCGCTCGCGCCGGGGGTGGCCGCCGATGTGTGCGTGCTCGACGTCACGACGCCGTGGACGGTGCGACCGGCGGATTTCCATTCGAAGAGTCGCAACACGCCATTCGCCGGCCGGGAGCTCGTGGGTCGCGCGCTGCTGACGGTGGTCGCCGGCCGCGTGGTCCACGAGCCATCGAACGGGACGCCGCGGTGACGCGGCGCCGGCTGGCCGCGGAAATGGCGGCGTGCTGCCGCCGGCTGGCGCAGACCGGGCTCATCGCGGGCCGGGACGGCAACATCTCGGCGCGGGCGGGGGCCGACCGGATCCTCGTGACGCCTACCGGCGTCCTGAAGTACCGGCTCGCCGCCGGGGACATGGTTGAAGTAGATTGGACCGGCGGGCGTCGGCGGGGCCATCGCAACCCCACCAGTGAGTTAGACTTACACTTGAGGATCCTGCGGCGCCGGAGCGACGTCGGCGCGGTCGTTCACGCCCATCCGCCGGCGGCCACCGCCTTCGCTCTGGCGGGTGAGGAATTGGCTTCTTTTGCACTCCCCGAGCTTATTTTCTTAGTCGGTCCGGTCCCCCTGGTGCCGTTCGGGATGCCGGGGACGCCGGAGCTGGCGGATTGCATCGAGCCGTTTCTCGAGGGCCACGCGGCGTTGCTGCTCGCCAATCACGGCGCCGTGACGCTTGGCCGGACGCTCGAGGAGGCCTGGGTGCGCATGGAGACATTGGAGCACGCGGCGCGCATCTTGCTAGGGGCGCGCCAACTGGGCCGCGTGACCGAGCTTAACCCAGACGCCGTGGCGCAGCTCGAAGCGCTGCGCGCGCGTTCGTAAACGGGAGCGGGATGGCGAAAGCACCGAGCAAGAGCACGGCGGCGATCCAGCGGTTGCTGGAGGAGCGGCGCCAGTACGAGGCGTGGATCGCACGGATCGACGCCGCCGGCGGCGCCGCGCCGTCCACCGTGCGCAGCCGCGTGCGCTCCGATTACGAAGCTCGGCTCAACGCGGTCACCGAGGAACTGAAGGTGCACGCGGAAGCGGCGCGGCTGATGGCGGCTCAGCGGAAGGAGCTGCGCCGCGAGCTGCAGGCAAAAGAGACCCAGGCCGCCGAGCGGCTGGCGGAAGCGGAGCTGCGCCACGCGGTCGGCGAGTACGACGAGTCGCAGTGGACGCAGGTGCACAAGGAGTCGCTGGCGGAGCTCGTCTCGGTGCGCGAAGAGCTGGGTTCGGTGGACGAAGACATCGGGCAGCTCGAGGAGCTGGAGTCGTTGGTGCGTGCGCGACCCAACGTCCCCCCGCCCCCCGCGCCGGCACCCCCGCCGTCCACCGCGGCCGTTCCTCCAATGACGATCGCCGCCCCGGCGGTGACGGGCACGATGCCGCGGGTTGGCTCGCCGCCTCGGCCGCAAGCTCCGCCACCCACGCCCCCGGCGTCGCCCAGGTCCAATGCGGACCAGGCCAAGCCGGCCGAGAAGCCGACGATGATCGACGAGCTGGCGTTCCTGAAGTCGGTCACCGAGGACGAGAAGCGGGGCATCGCGACGCCGGCGCCCGGCGGGCCGGCGACGGTGGGGCGCCGCAGCGGCGCCCAGTTCCAGCCGTCCGAGCCGGCCGTGAGCCGTCCCGCGCAATCCCCGGCTTCCCATCCCGCGCCGGCCGCCGGGCACGGCAACGAGGACGCCGAGCCGGTCCGCACGCTGAAGTGCCGCGAGTGCGGCACGATGAATCTGCCGACGGAGTGGTACTGCGAAAGCTGCGGGGCGGAGCTGGCCGCGTTGTAGGCGAAATACGCCAGGACGTAAAGAAGGCGTCGAGGATTCTCCTCGACGCCTCTTCTCTCGACGATCGCAGTCTGACGTCTAGGACTTCGTTTTGACGAATTTGGCCAGGCGCGACTTGCTGCGCGCCGCGTTGTTCTTGTGAATCAACCCCTTCCGCGCCGCACGGTCCAGCAACCGCACCGCCGCCGCGTACGCCTGCGTCGCCTCGTCCTTTGTCGTCGCGCCACGCACGCGCTTGAGCGCGGTCCGTAGGGCGGAGCGCTGCGCTCGGTTCACGACGGCATGGCGGCGCGACTGGCGCATCGCCTTCTTGGCGGATTTGATTTGCGGCACGAGTGAACTCTCCTTATCGAGGCGCGCAAGTTAGACGGTAAGTCCAGAGGGGTCAAGGCGCTACAACGTTGACCGCGGCGCGGCCCCGGCGGTATCTTAGGCCGACTACAACGGCCGAGAGCCCGCCATCTCGCTCGACTTTCTGATCTGGGCCCCGGTACTGCTGTTCTCGATGGTGGCCCACGAGTACGCCCACGCCGAAGCGGCTTACCGCCAGGGCGACGACACCGCCTACGCGCTCGGGCGGCTGACGATGAACCCCCTGAAGCACATCGACCCCTTCATGACGGTGCTGCTCCCGATCCTGTTGTGGGTCTCGTCCGGCCATCGCTGGACGTTCGGCGCGGCCCGGCCGGTCCCCGTGAACCCGCGGAAGTACCGTCGGTACGTGCGCGGCGACGTGATCGTCTCGCTCGCCGGGATCGCGACCAACCTGGCGCTCTTCCTGGTCTTTACCGGCGCGTTTGCGCTGGTCGGGGTGGTCGGGCGCGGCGTGCCCGCCTTGTCGGATACCATGGGGATTCTGCAGCGCATGGCCGGGTTCGGGATGTCGTTCAATCTCGTGCTGGCGTTCTTCAACTTGATCCCGATACCGCCGCTCGACGGCAGCCACGTGTTCTATCACCTCCTGCCGCCCGCGGCGGGCCTGCGCTACCGGGCGTTCGGTCGCTTCGGTTTCCTCCCGATCATGGCGCTCACCTACTTCCTGCCTGGCGTGTTCCAGATCTTCCTGTGGCCCGCCTGGCAGTTGTTGGGGGTCGGGCAGGGACTGGTGCACGGGCTGGCGCTGCCGGGAGTCTTGGCGTCGTGACCGCCATGCCGCCCAATCCAGGGACGAGCACGGGCGGCTTCACCGTCCTGCTCGAGCAATTCTCCGGCCCGCTCGATCTGTTGCTGCATCTGATCCGCGAGGACGAGGTCGATATCACCGACCTCCCCATCGCGCGCATCGCGGATCAATTTCTGGCGGCCATCAACGAGCTGGGACTCAATCAGGCGGCCGACTACCTCGAGATGGCCGCCCGGCTGCTCCGCATCAAGGCGCAGATGCTGTTGCCGCGTCGCATGGGCGACGATGAGTGGGAGGATCCGCGCTCGGAGCTGGTGCGGCGCCTGCTCGAGTACCAGCAGATCCGCGAGCTGGTGGACTGGCTCGCGGGGGCGGCCGCGGTGCGCGCCGAGCGCTTCGGCCGTGGCTTCGAGCCGCCGGGTCCGGATCTGCCGCCCGCGCCGCTCGCCATCGAGCTCAATGAGCTGCTCGCCGCTGCCGAGCGGGTGATCGCCCTGATTCCCGAGCCGACGCTGCACCGGGTCGTGCCGCGGCCGCTCGACGTGGAGGGAGCGACGACCCGGATCCTGGCGCTGTTGGCTGAGCGCGATACGCTGACCTGGCTCGACGTGGTGGGGGAGCGCGCGGGCGTGGTCGAGGTGCTCTCCGCCTTCATCGCCATCCTGGAGCTGGCCAAGCGCGGCAGCGTGAACATCACGCAGCCCGAGCCGTTCGCCCCGATGCTGATCCGCCGTGAATCCCCTCGCGAAGCTGCTTGAGGCGGCGTTGTTCGCCGCGTCGCGCCCGCTGGGGCTGGACGAGCTGGCGACGCTCGATCCCGAAGCGGGCGAAGCGGCGACGCGCGCGGCGCTCGAAGAGCTGCGGAGCGCCTTCGTCGCCGCCGATCACGGCGTCGAGCTGGTGGAGATCGCCGACGGGTGGCAATTCCTGACGCGCCCCGAGTATGCCGAGCCGATCGAGCGCGCCCAGTTCGCGCTGCGGCCCCGGCGCCTCAGCCCGGCCGCCCTCGAGACGCTGGCGATCATCGCGTATCGCCAGCCGGTCGGCCGGGTCGAGGTCGACGAGATCCGGGGCGTCGACTCGGGCGCCGTGATCGACAAGCTGGTCGAGCGGGGGTTGATCGAAATCACGAGCCGCGGCGAAGGACTGGGGCGACCGCTGCTGTACGCCACCACGCCCCAGTTCCTCGAGATCCTGGGTTTGAAGAGCGCGGAGGAGCTGCCGCGGCTGGACGAGCTGTCGGTGAGCTTGCGTCCGCCGGCGCCGGCCGAGCCCGAATGACCGCGATGCGCCTGCAGCGCGCCCTGGCGCGTGCGGGCGTCACCTCGCGGCGCAAGGCCGAAGACCTGATTCGCGCTGGCCGAGTGCGCGTGGACGGGTCGGTCGCCACCATCGGCACGACCGTCGATCCCACCCGGCAGCGCATCACGGTCGACGGGTCGGCGGTGAAGCCCGCGGCGGCCCGGGCGACTTGGTTCGTCCTGAACAAGCCGATCGGCTACGTGGTGAGCCGGGGGGACCCAGCGGGCCGCCCCACCGTGTTCGACCTCCTCCCGCAGGTGCCGGGGCTCACGTACGTTGGACGGCTGGACGTCATGACCTCCGGCCTGCTGCTGCTCACGACCGACGGGGAAGCCGCCCACCGCCTGATGCACCCGCGGTTCGCGGTGGAGCGGACCTACCTGTTGCGGGCGCACGGTCGGCCCGCGGCCGAGATCCGGGCGGCGCTCGGCCGGCCCATCGCCATCGACGGCCGGCGCGTCGTCGTGCGGAGCGTCCGGGTGCGGCCGGCGGTGGGTGGAGGGGGGCGCAGCGTCGAGCTGGAGCTGACGCTGGCCGAAGGGCGGCAGCGCATCGTGCGCCGGCTGGCGGAAGCGCTGGGACTCAAGGTCGAATGGCTGCACCGCACCCGCTACGGACCGGTGCGCCTCGGGGACCTGGCGGAGGGACGGCATCGGTCGCTCACACGCCGCGAGCTCGCGGCCATCGAGGAATCGGATGGAGCTGCGTAACGCGACGGTCGTCCTGCTGGGAGGGAGCGGGCTCGTGGGCCACGCCGTGGCGCGCCGGGTGCTCGAGAAGGGGCCCCGCCGTCTGGTGTTGGTCGCGCTGTTCGAGGAGGAGGCGCGCGCGGCCGCGCGGGCGCTCGAGCCGTATCGCGGGTCAGCCGCGATCGAGGTGGAATGGGGCAACGTGTTCCTGCCGGCCGCGGTGGCCCGGCTGGAGCGCACCGCGCTCCTTGCAGACCCGGCGCACCGCGCCCTGGTCCTCGACGACCTGCTCGGCGATCTCACGGACGAGGTCCTCGAGCGCAGTCTGTTGTTTCAGATTCTGTCGCGCTACTCCCCCGATGCCGTCGTGGACAGCATCAATACCGCGACGGCGTTCGCCTACCAGGACATCTTCCAGAGCGCCCGCGAGCTCCTGGCGGCGGCGCGGCGGGGCGGCCTCGATGCGGCGGCCGTCGAGGCGCACGTGCTCACGCTCACCATGCCGCAGCTCATCCGGCACACGCAGATCATGAATGAAGGGCTGCGGCGCGCCGGTACCAGGGCCTACGTGAAGGTGGGGACCAGCGGCACGGGAGGGATGGGATTCAACATCCCCTACACCCACTCCGAAGAGCGTCCCAGCCGCACCCTGATGACCAAGTCCGCGGTGGCCGGCGCGCAGTCGCTGCTGCTGTTTCTCATGGGACGCACGCCGGGCGCGCCCGCGACCATCGAGGTTAAGCCGACGGCCACGATCGCGTGGCGCGAAATCGGCATGGGTCCCGTGTGGCGGAAGGGCCGGGCCATTCCGCTCGTCGACTGCGAGGCGCCGGTGGCCGTGGAACGAGCCTTCGCCCCGGGGGCCGTCATCTGGCGCGACCTGGGACAGCCACTCGAGGGCGTGTACATCAACACCGGCGAGAACGGCCTGTTCGCTCGCGACGAATTTGCCACCGTGACCGCGCTGGGCCAGATGGAGTTCATCACGCCCGAAGAGGTCGCCGACTACGTCGTGTTCGAGATCGAGGGTCGGCCCACCGGACGCGACATCGTCGCGGCGCTGGACAGCGCCACCGCCGGGCCCACCTACCGCGCCGGTATCCTGCGCGCCGCGGCACTCGAGCGGCTCGATGCGCTGGAGCGCGAGCAGGGGCGATCGGTGGCGTACGAGATGCTCGGGCCGCCGCGGCTGACGAAAATGCTGTACGAGGCCCACCTGTGCTCGCTGCTCGTGCCGACGGTGCGCGCCCTCGCGGTCACCGAGCCGCCCGCGCTGGCCGAGCGCGCCCACGCCCTGATCCGTCAGGACGCGACGCTGCGCCGCCGGATCCTCTCGGTGGGCCTTCCCATCGTCACGCCCGATGGCTGCAGCGTCTACCGCGGGTCGACCGTGATCGTGCCCCCGACGCCGGGGTCGGCGGAGCCGCTCGCGGCGGCGCCGCGCGGCTGGGTGGATCTGCGGCCGGCGCAGCTCGGGCTGTGGGTTCGTCGGGCGGCGGAGATGGTGCGCCAGGCGGAGGGCCGGGCGGGCCCGGGGCGGGGTGCCTCGGGGAGCGATGTGGACTGGACCGCGATCGATCCGGACCGTCCGATCGACCCGGCGGCATTCGCCACCTGGGTGTTCCGGTTCGAGGATCGCGGAGAGCGGATCAAGCGCTAGCCCCATGTCCGACCTCGGGAGTCTGGAACGATGTCTGGGCGCGATCGGAACCGCGTTCCGGCTCGTGCGCTACTACCCGCCGACGCACCCAGCGGTGCAGGAAGCGATGCGGCTGGTCGCGACCAACCTGCCCGGCGTCGCCGCGATGGGGACCGTCGAATGGAAGGTCGGCGCGACCGGCATGCATTGGCGCGGCGTGCACGTGCTGCCGCGCAACGCGCAGCTGTCCGAGCTCGCCTCGCTCCTGTTCGCGCGCGGCGTGCGCGGCATCCAGCTGCACCCCGGGGCGACCCCCGACCACATCGTCGCCCTGTACGGCGTCGCCACCGGCACGACGCCACCGGACGATGCCTCGCTCGGCCGGGTGAGCATCCAGACCAACAAGCGTACCGCCGCCCCGCGTCCGTCGGCGACCGCCCAGCTCTACCCCACGCTGTCCGACCGGCTGTCACCATCGTCGGAGGCGCCGAAGTGGCAGCGCAGTACCGAAAGCAGGCGCAGCTCGGCGATGTTCCGTCCCGACGCGCTCCCGCCCGACGTGGAGAGTCGCCGCCTGGTGGGCGCGTTGCTCACGGCCGACAGTCCGGAAGGCCTGCGGGAATCCGCCGCTCGGCTCCAGGACCTGGTGCCGTCCGTGCTCGAGCTGCGCGACATCGCGCTGGTCGCCGAGATCCTCGCCGGGCTCGATCGCGCGCTCTCGCGCGTCACCGACGAGGCGACCGTCGAGCGGCTCGGGGCCGCGGGCGAGTCGCTGGCCGAGCCGATGCTGGTCGAGCGAATGGTGTCGCGCCTGGGGGAGCCGCGCATCCCGCCGACGGAGCGCGGCTACCTCGTCGGCGCGGTCGGCGCCCTGGCGACGCTGACGATCGGGCCGGTGCTGCGGGCCTATCTTTCCGCGCCGGCCGAACTGCGGGAGCCCTACCGCGCGGCGATTCGCGCCGCGGCGGATCGGGCGATGGAGCCACTGGAGCAGGCCATCGCGGATCCGGACGCGACCGTGGTGGCGACTGCGGCGCACTTCATGGGACTGACCGGCAGTCCGGAAGCCATTCCTCTGCTGTCGGGGCTCATGCGGCATTCGAAGGACGCGGTGCGGGAGGCGGCGCTCCACGCCATGGCCGAGATCGGGGGCAAGGAGATCGCGCGTCCGGCGGTGGCTGCGCTGCGCGACGACAGTGCATCGGTGCGGGCCGCCGCGACGCGGGTGATCGGGGTCGGCGGCGATCCCACGGCCACCCCGGCCCTGGTGCGGCGGCTGGAGCATGAGGAAGATGAAGGGGTACTGGCGGGGATCCTCCTCGCCATCGGTCGCCTGGGCGCCCCCGAAGCACTCGGCGTGCTCGCCAAGTATGCGGAGCCGGGGGGGTTCCTGAAACGTCGCACCCCCCATCTGCGGGCGTCGGCGATCGAAGGAATCGGTCACATTCACAGCACGGAGGCGCGGGCGTTGCTCGAACTCTACAGCCACGACAAGGAACCGACGGTGCGGCGGGCGGCGGAGGCGGCGCTGCAATGACCACGCGCACGCAGCCGGTCACCGATGCGGCCCTGGCCGCCGCGATCACGCGTGAGGTCGCCAAACGCGTGGTCGGGCAGGAGACGATGGTCGAGCGCCTGCTGATCGGGCTGCTCACGGGCGGACATATCCTGCTCGAGGGTGTGCCGGGCCTCGCCAAGACGCTCGCGGTGCGGACCGTCGCCGAATGCCTGCACATCGCCTACTCGCGCATTCAGTTCACGCCGGACCTGTTGCCGGCGGACGTGATCGGCACCATGGTGTTCGATCAGCGCACGCAGGAGTTCTATCCGCGCAAAGGACCGTTGTTCGCCAACCTGGTGTTGGCGGACGAGATCAACCGCGCCCCGGCGAAAGTGCAATCGGCGCTGCTCGAGGCGATGCAGGAGAAGCAGGTCACCATCGGCGGTGAGACGTTCTTCCTCGGGGAGCCGTTCCTCGTGCTCGCGACCCAGAACCCGATCGAGCAGGAAGGGACCTACCCGCTTCCCGAAGCCCAGCTCGATCGGTTCATGCTGAAGGTGCGGGTGAACTACCCCACGCGCGATGCGGAGAAGGAGATCGTGGCGCGCATGGCCTCGGGGCGGCCGATCGAAGTGGCGCGCGTCGCCCAGGCCGACGACCTGCTGGCAGCCCGCAGCGCGGTGGCCGAGCTGTTCATGGACCAGAAGGTCGTGGACTACATCGTGGACGTCGTCCGTGGAACGCGGGAGCCGCAGGCCGTGGGGCTGGCGGAGCTCAAGCCGTTGATCGCGTTCGGGGCGAGCCCCCGCGCGTCCATCTATCTCGCCCAGGCCGCGCGCGCACACGCCTATCTCCGGGGGCGCAACTACGTCCTCCCCGAAGACGTGCAGGCGATGGCGTTGGATGTGCTGCGGCATCGGGTGCTGCTCACCTTCGAGGCGGAAGCCGAGGATCTCGACTCCGATCGCATCGTCGCGAAGCTGCTGGAAGCGGTGCGCGTGCCGTGAAGAAGCCGGACGTCCAGCCGCGCCGGGAGCGCCGGAGCGACGACACCCCCCCGACGCGCGCGCGACGCCGGCGGGTTCCCCCCGAGGTCCTGAAGCAGGTGCAGGAGATCGAGCTCCGGACACGCGTCCTCGTGAACACGGTGCTCACGGGCGAGTATCGCTCGGTGTTCCGCGGGCAGGGCATCGAATTCGCGGAGGTGCGGGCGTACCAGGAAGGGGATGACTTCCGCGCCATCGACTGGAACGTGTCGGCTCGCTTCGCCCACCCGTTCGTGAAGAGCTACGCCGAGGAGCGGGAGCTGACGCTGCTCCTCATCGTGGATCAGTCGGGATCGCAGCGCTTCGGTCAGCCGCTGACCAAATCGGCGCTGGCCGTGGAAGTCGCGGCGGTACTGGCCCTCGCCGCCGCCAAGCACAACGATCGGGTGGGCGCGTTGGTGTTCGCCGATCGCGTGGAATACGTGATTCGGCCGGCCAAGGGCCGGGCCCACGCGCTGCGGGTGATCCGCGACCTGCTGGCGTTCGCGCCGCGCGGGCGCGGCACCAACCTCGCCGAGGCGCTGCGGTACGCGGCCAAGCTGCTGCGCCACCGCGCGATCGTCGTCGTGCTCTCGGATTTCCGCGCCGACGGGTGGGAGGATCCGTTGGCCCGGCTGGCCGAGCACAACGACCTCGTCGCGATCACTATCGACGACCCGCGGGAAGTCGCCTTTCCCGATGCCGGGTGGGTGGATTTCTCCGATGCCGAAACGGGACAACGCCTGCTGGTCGATACGGGCCACCCGGCGACGCGCGCGCGGCTCCGCATCGCGGCGGAGCGGCTGGTCGCCGAGCGGAGCCGCAAGCTGCAGCAGGCCGGTGCCGCCCGCGTCCCGCTGCGGACCGACGTCCCCTACGGCGTCGCCCTGCGCCGGGCATTTCATTCCCGGGCGCACCGTCTCAAACGGTGAGCGTGCGCGCCCTCCGGGTGGCCGGCGCGATCGTCGCCTGGTGGAGCCAGGGCACGCCGGCCCCGGCCTCGTGGACGGCCGCGCCGTCCCGCCCCAGTGTCGGCGACACCGTGTGGCTCGAGCGACGCTTCACGCTGCCGGCCGGATGGCGGGTGCGCCCCGGCCGGCTGCAGTCGAGTGAGGACGTGGAGGCGCTCGCGGAGGCGGTCGTGACGCGCCGCGGCGGCGATTGGGTGGTGCGCTATCCGGTGGCCGCGTGGGCTCCCGGAGCGCATTCCGTGACGCTGCCGCCGGTCTGGCGACTCGGCCCCGAGGCCCAGGCCGACTCCATCGCGGGCGGCACGGCGAGCTTCGTCCTGAGCAGCGTCATTCCCGACAGCGTGACGACGCCCCTGCCCAAACCGGCGCTCACACCGTTGCGCGCCGACGATCGCGATCCGCGGCTGCCGCTCCTCGCGGTCCTGGTGGCCGGAGCCACCCTGGCGGGCGCGATCTGGTGGCGCCGCCGGCCGCCGCGGCGACTGCCCGGTCCCGAATTCGCGGCCGCCACGGCGGTCGTGCCCGACCGGCGCTGGCTCGAAGCCGGCGAGGCGAAGGCGGTTGCCGCGCGCGCCGCGGGGCGACTGCGCGTCGCGCTCGCCCGCATCGTGCCGGAGGCGCACCTCGGGTTGTCCACGAGCGAGTGCCTCGCGGTGGTCGGCGGCCGCCGGCCGCAGGCGCCGGTTGCCGAGCTGGGCACGGTGCTCGGCGCGCTCGATCAGGTGGAATTCGCGGTCACCCCCGGCGTCGACGTGGCATCCCTGGCGCAGCTCGCCGATACGCTGGTCGAGCGGCTCGGCCGATGAGCTTCTCGCGGCCGTGGATGCTCCTCTTGCTGCTGGCGCTGCCGGCGTGGTGGTGGCTGCGCACGCGGCGGCTCGGCCGCCTGAGCGGCACCCCGCTGTCGGATGCCCGCCCGGCGGCCGCGATCGTGCACCGGCGCTGGCTGGCGCGGGTGCCGGTGGCGTTGCGCAGCCTCTGTCTGGCCGCCTGGATCGTCGGCGCAGCCGGCCCACGGATCGGCGCGGCGAAGGCGGAGGTGCGCAGCGAGGGGATCTCGATCGTACTCGCGGTGGATCTCTCCAGCAGCATGCTGGCCGAGGACTTCACGCCCGCCAACCGGCTCGACGTGGCGAAGCAGACCGCGATCGATTTCGTACGGGCCCGCGTCTCCGACCGCATCGGGCTCGTCGCGTTCGCCGGACAGGCGCTGACCCAGGTTCCCATCACCAACGACCACGCGGTGGTCGAAACAGCGCTCCAGGATCTGCACATCGGCACGCTGGAAGACGGCACGGCGATCGGCACCGGGATCGCTACCGCGGCGAACCGGCTGCGGCGCGCGCCGGGGAAAAGCCGGGTCATCATCCTGCTCACCGATGGCGTGAACAACCGGGGCACGGTCGATCCGCGCACGGCCGCCCGCGCCGCGGCGGCGTTCGGAATCCGGATCTATACGATCGGCGTGGGGACGCAGGGGGAAGCGCCCGTGCCCACCGGGCAGAGCGGGCAGGGACTGCGCTACCAGATGCTGCCGGTGGAAATCGACGAGCCGTTGCTCACCGAAGTCGCGACGATGACCGGCGGCCGCTACTTCCGGGCGACCGACAGCGAGTCCCTGCGCCACATCTTCTCCGAGATCAACCGGCTGGAGAAGACCACCGTCCAGCACGTGGTCTATCGCCGCTTCGACGAGGCGCTGCGCTGGCCGCTCGCGATCGGCCTGCTGGCCCTCGCGGTGGAGCTGGCCCTCGCCGCCACGATCGTGGTGCGGGTGCCGTGATCGCGTTCGATACGCCGGCGGTCCTCGCCCTGGCTCCCGTGATCGGCGGCACGATCTGGTTCGCGGCCACCTGGGCACGACGGGTGCGCCTCGCGCGCGCGGCCCGCTGGTCCCCCGAGACCGAGCGCCTGGCGCGGGCGGGCGGACGATTCGGTCCGACCGCGGTCTCGATCGCGGCGTTTCTGGCCGCGGTGGCGCTCGCCGGCCCGCGCTGGGGCGTGGAGCGGCTGGAGGCGGAGACGCGCGGGCTGAATCTCGTCATGGCGGTCGACATTTCGCGCTCGATGCTCGCCGAAGACGTCGGCGGGACGAGTCGTCTGGCGCGCGCGCTGCGCGAGGCGCGGCGACTCACCCAGGACCTGGACGGCGACCGGCTCGGCCTGGTCGCGTTCGCGGGTGCGAGCTACATCCTGTCGCCGTTGTCGGTGGACGGCTCCGCGCTCACCCTCTACCTCGACGCGCTCGATCCCGATGTCGCGTCGCAAGGCGGGACAACGCTTGCCCCGGCCCTGGAGATGGGCGGCGAGCTGCTCACCACCGAAGCGCAGGCGGCGGATCGCGTGCTCGTCGTCTTCACCGACGGCGAAGCGCACGACTCGCTGGCGTCGGCGATCGCGGCGGCCCGACGGCTCGCGGACGAGGGCGTCCACCTGGTGTTCGTCACGGAAGGGGGGCGCGATCCGGCCCGCATCCCGCAGCGCGACGACCAGGGCGTGCTGCAGGGCTACCAGGTCGACGGGGCGGGCCAGGTGATCGAGACCCAGCGGCGCGACGACGTCCTCATCACCGTGGCCGATGCCGCCCGGGGCACCATCGTGGACGCGGCCTTGCCCGACCAGGCCGGCGCGGTGCGCGACCTCGTGGCCGCCTACAAACGCAGCCGCGCCACGGAAACCAGCACGCAGACCGGCCGCCCGCGCGGCTGGATTCCGCTGCTCGCGGCGATCGCGGTGCTGTTCGCCCAGGGACTGACGCGGCGGACCGCCGCGCTCGTCGGGCTCTGTCTCACCCTGGGCGGCGCGGGCGTGCGGCAGGCCGCTGCCCAGACCCCGGTGCGTCGCCGCACGCCGGCGGAGCGAGCCTGGGATCGCGGCGACTCGGCCCAGGCGCGCGACGCCTACCTGGCCGAGCTGGCGGCCCGTGGCGACGACACGGCCTGGTACAACGCGGGCACCGCGGCGATCGCGGCGGGCGACTTCGCCACGGCGCGCAGCGCCCTGGCGCACGCCGCGGCCTCGCTCGATCCCGAGGTGCGGTTCCGGGCGCTCTACAACGAAGGACTGCTCGCGCTGCGCGCCGCCCAGATGGACACGGTGCACCGCGATGCGCATCTGGGCGAAGCCGAGCGGGCGTACCGGGAGGCCCTGCTGTTGCGGCCCCACCACCCCGGGGCGAAGTGGAACCTGGAACTGGCGCAGCGCCGTCGCACGCAAGGCGGCGGCTCAGGGCAACCGCCGCCGTCGAGCAGTGCCGGGGGCGGTGCCTCCCAGAGCAGCAGCCAGCCGCCGCCGCCGGGCGCCGCGAATGACATGAGCCAGACTCAGGCGGACGAGATCCTTCGGTCGATTGGGCAGGAGGAGCTGCGCACCCGCCGCGAACGCATGGGCCGGGTGCGCCGCGCGTCCGAGCCAGGCATCAAGGACTGGTGATGGTGCGCGTCTGCGCCGTCCTCCTGCTGCTGCAGGGGAGGACCCTCGACGTGACCGCGGCGGTCGATCGCGCGCGCATGAGCGTGGGCGACCAGGTCACCCTCACCGTGCAGGTGCGCGTCGCGAGTGCCGACGCGCCGCGCTTCGAGCTGCCCTCACTCGCCGGGTTCTCCGTCTTGGGCACGCGGGAAGCGGCCGAGGTGTCGCTGGAGGGTCCGGCAGGGATGACCCGCACGGCGGTGCGGTCGATGACGCTCCAGGCGGATCGTCCCGGCCGTCTCGTCATCGGGCCGGTGCGCGTGCGCGTGGGCGATCAGGTGGCGGCGACCGAGCCGCTCACAATCATCGTCGACAGCGCCGCGGCGTTTCCCGCGACCACACTCAGTCCGGTCGCTCGGGCGTTGCTCGCCGGCGCGACCGCGCCGCCGCGAGGCGATCAGGTGTCCCTGTCAGTGGTGATGCCCGACAAGCCGGTGCGGATCGGCGAGCAGCTCGACCTCCTGCTCGCCGCCTGGTTTCCCAGGGACCTGCGCGAGCGTCTGCGGCGGCCGCCGCTGCTCACGCTCCAGACACCGGAGGACGTGTGGGCCTACCCGCCGTCGGCGCCGACCGGCGTGGTGCTGTCACGTCAGGTGCGTGGTCGCTGGATGGACCTCTACGCCATCCATCAAGTGCTCTTCCCGCTCACCGCAGGCCGCCTCGTCGTGCCGCCGGGCTCGGTGGACTACGCCGTCCCCATGAGCTTCTCCTTCTTCAGTACGGAGGAGCGCTACTCGCTGGCCACCGACTCGGTGCCCTTCACGGTGCTCCCGCTGCCGGCGTCGGGGCGTGCCGCCGACGATCAGGGGATCGTGGCCGACGATCTCCAGCTCGATATCGTGGTGACGCCAAGCGATGTTCGCGTCGGCGAGCCGGTCGAAGTGGCCGCTACGCTGCGCGGCACCGGCAACGTGTCGCTCTGGCCGCCGCCGGCGCTGCACCTGCCGCCGGGATTCCGCTCGTATCCCGAAGAGACCACGGTCCGGATTACCTCCTTCAACGGGCGCGTAGCCGGGACGAAGACCTTCCGCTACATGGCCGTCCCGGATTCGGCCGGGTCGTTCCTGCTGCCCACCGTCCGCTATCCCTATTTCAATTCGGCCACCGGGGCGTACAACGTGATCGAGGGCGCCGCGCGCTCGATCGTGGCGATTCCGGATAGTGAGTCCGGCGGGACCCGCGCGGCGCCGCCGCTGCTCGAGCCAGGCAACGCTCCCTGGGCGGACCAGGTCACGGGTGCGCTCGGGTTGGGCGGCTGGCTGGCGGTGCTCCTCCTGCCGCCGCTCCTCGTGTTGTGGCGTGGCCGGCGCCGCGCCCCCGCTCCAATCCAACTGGGGCCGCCGATCGAGGGGACCCGCCTGGGGGGACTCGAGCGCGAGTTCGTGCGGCGGCTGACCGCGCATGTCGCCGATGCCGCGACGCGTGAGGGGGTGCGACTCGCCCGCGCGCTGCAGGCGGCGGGTGTGGACCGGAGTGTCGCGGCGCGCGTCGTGCGCGTGCGCGACCGGTTGCGCGCCGCGCGGTACGGCCCGCAGAGCGGGGACGACCTGTCGAAGCTGGGAGCGGAGCTGGAGCAGATGCTGCAGGCGCTCGAGCCCCAGGGGCGCGCCGGGGGGGGGCGCGGCACCCGCACGAGCGGGTTCGGCCCCGCCATCAGCGTGCTCGTCCTCCTCGCCACCGGCGCCGCTTCCGCACGCGCTCAGGGCACCAGCGCCGAGGCGCTGTATCAGGCGGGGGCGCTGCGCGCGGCCGCCGATTCGTTCGCGGGCCGTGCCGCTGGCGACACCCTCAATCCCGCGCACTGGTACGATCTGGGCGCGACGTTGTATCGCAGCGGCGCCGACGGCAAAGCGGTGGCGGCCTGGGTCATGGCGCTGCGCCTGGCCCCGAGGAACAGCGTGATTCGCCACGCCCGGGCGCTGCTGCCGCCGGGCGACGCCGTGACCGAGAATCTGCTGGCGGTGGGGCCGGTCACGCCTGGTGAGTTCACCCTCGTGGCGGCGGCGTTCTGGATCGCCTGCTGGGTCATGGTGCTCCTGACGCGGCGGCGCGCGGTGGCGTCCGTGCTCGGCGTGGTTGCGATCGCCGCTGCCGCGCTCGGCCAGGTGGAGCGACAGCGGCGCGCACGTCCGGTGGCGGTCATCGTGAGTCCGGCGACGCCGGTGCGGGCGGCGCCCTACGGAACCGCGAGTGCGAGCATCGTGCTGGCCCCCGGCGTGGCGGTGATCGTGGAAGACGACTTCAATGGCGGGCAGTGGCTGCGCGTGCGCCGGCCGGATGGCGTCAACGGCTGGGTGCAGGCCGGTCAGGTGGCGCGCCTGTGAGCGGGCGGATCGCCGTTCTGCCGGCGCATGTCGCCGACCAGATCGCGGCCGGGGAGGTCGTGGAGCGGCCCGCCTCCGTCGTCAAGGAGCTGGTCGAGAACGCCCTCGACGCCGGCGCGCGCGCCGTGCGCGTGGAGCTGGAAGACGGCGGCCGCTCCCTCATCCGCGTGTCCGACGATGGCTCCGGCATGTCACCCGCGGATGCGAAGCTGGCGCTGCAGCGACACGCCACGAGCAAGATCACGAGCGCGGCGGACCTGATCGGCGTGGGCTCCTTCGGATTCCGCGGTGAAGCGCTGCCGGCGATCGCCTCGGTGTCGCGCTTCGAGCTGGAGACGGCCGACGGCACCGGCGCGGGCATCCGGCTCGCCGTGAGCGGCGGAACCGTGGAGCGCGAAGAGCCGGCGGTCCGCCAGCGGGGCACTACCGTGACCGTGCGGGGGCTCTTCTTCAATACGCCCGCCCGTCGCAAGTTCCTGCGCGCGCCCGCCGCGGAGACCCGCGCAACGGGAGAGATCATGTCGTTGTTCGCGCTCGTCCGTCCCGACGTCGCCTTCGCCCTGACGAGCGACGGGCGCACCTTGCTCGATACGGCGCCGGTGACTCGTCCCATCGACCGGATTCACGCTCTGTGGGGCCGTGAGCTCGCCGATACGCTGCTTCCGGTGGCGCACCGCCGCGGCGCGCTCGAAGTCACGGGATTCGCGCAGCGGCCCTCCCAGGCGCGCCCTGCGGGTCGCAAGGGGTTCGTGTTCGTGCGAGGACGGCCGGTCCGGGACCCGTTCATGCTGCGGGCGGCCGAGGCCGGCTACCGCTCGGCCATCGCTCCGGGGGACCGGCCGACCCTCATATTGTTTCTCGATCTGCCGGGCGACGCGGTGGACGTAAACGTCCACCCCGCCAAGGCCGAGGTGCGGTTTCGCGAGCGGATGCAGATGGAGCAGGTCGTGGAGGAGGCGGTGCGGGCGGCGCTCGCGCCGCTGGAGGCGGCGGCTCCGCTCGGCGCAACGGTGGGCGGAGGGGGAGGGGGCCCGCCGCTCGAGGC